>Ga0247760_1003316_pt1 | contig 10658 bp, 8 predicted proteins | sample UWRJL171409R4_FD_179936 | JGI IMG/M metagenome (GOLD analysis project Ga0247760, IMG submission 179936) | Plant litter microbial communities from Arlington Agricultural Research Station in Wisconsin, United States - UWRJ-L171-409R-4 | ecosystem: Environmental > Terrestrial > Plant litter >...
TGGTACAGGAACCGAGGTCGGCTTGATAGTGCTCTCCTGATGAAATAGGAGAGCGGATTGCAGTTCCCCTTTCTGCAGTGGGCGTTTTGCAAAAGCTATCCAACCAAAGACCAGTCTGAGGCGGAAGATGGAGAAGGAATCGAGGCCTGCAACAATACGGGCGGCCAGTTTCTCGTAGCTAAGAGAGGGTTAGTGGTGATAGACAGGGAAACCTGATCCAGACTATTTGTAACTTGCAACTTTGAAAGCGCCCTTGGGAGTGTGCTGGCAGCATTTACGAACTCTTCGCTGTCATAGAAGGCGTTGGCAGCAAGGTAATTAAGAACCAGGCGAGCCCATAAAAACATACCTGCAGCTGTTAGCTCCCTCCTGAGTTGTGATAAAGACGCGCTTACCGTCCGCCCTGGCGCTGATACCAGAGGCAATCTCCCGTTTTCGTTCTTCGGAAACCCTGAGCTGAGCTAGCTTTTCCTGCATGTTGTCAAGTTCAATGGCTGCAAAACGTCTAATTGCGTCGGCAATGTGTGGCTTCTCATCTGCCATGGAGATCACACACGGTCTTTTCTTCTTGACATGTGAGTTGGGAGAGTCTCGGCTTGAGATCAAGACCTTGCATGACGGCCCTGCTGACACAAGACGTTCCAGCAGACGAACGAGGCGTATCTGTTTGTCGCCGGGACACTCTTCCAGTCCGTCGACCAGAATGTGGATAGCCTCGTAGCCCAGACTGCCCGAGCTGCTTGACAGGGCTTCAATTGCAACTTCTAGGAGTTTCTCGAGTAGAGAGATGGTTGCGGACTTGCTCCCGACGTACTCGTCGTAGATGTAATTCACCAGGTCACCGTCGCCGCGTACAAGCTGAAGCAATAGTGCTTTGATGATCTGGTCGTATTGTGTGGATGAGCCGTGGGTAAAGGAACAAAAGTGATGAACCACGATGGATTTGTTCGATGAGCAAAGGAATCGGACGAGCTGCGCCAGAATGACGCTCTTCCCAGTTCCAGGGCCGCCCTGTAGCCACAGAAATCGAGACTCGGCTCTTGGTCGCAGCCAGGCAGCCATCTGGCTCTTCTTGAGCACCCAGTCGACGGTACCCGGATGGTTGGTGCCTACTTCGGTCAAGGAGTGAACCAGGGCGAGTTGGTCCGAGTCATCGAGACGCAGCCAAGCAACCAGCCCCTGAACCTGTCGTGCCGCTTGCTCACGTTGGCTTTGGGCCAGCTGTGCTAAGCTTTGAGCTTTCCAGGAATCCAGATCTTGTCGCATCTTCCGGGCTTCGATGATGTTGTATGCATTGGCTTCCTTGTCAATCAAGTCTCCATTCCTATTCAAATTATCGAGGATCCCATCGAACTGCCGCTGGAAACGTCCCCAGGTTGTCAAGAAGAGCAGTTTCCAGCCTGATGATTTGCGTCAGCCGTGAATCAATTGGGGAACAGGGGGGGCGGCAAAGACCTACAAGGTCGTGAGACAAACTTGTAGGCGCTTTTGTGGAATGTGAGAATATCGGCGTAAAAGACGGCAAAAGTCGGGTATAGTTCTGGCGTTCCTTGGAAAGACCGCTCCAGAGCCTGGAATCGGCGCAGGGAATCTGCGATTTGAGAGTACGCCCTGATGATGCGCTCGAATGCCTCGATGTAATCGGCCGCTATCTTTAGGACAAGCTTGATGGGGGCCCAAATCCAAGGAAGGTAGTCAGTGCCGTTTGCCAGAACCTCGATGACTTTAGCGTAATGTTCAAGCCCCTTGAACAGTGGTTCTAGCCGTCTGGTGTTTCTCAGCGATTGGCGTGCTGCTAACTGTCGCTCAATGTCAATCGCTGCCTTGCGCACATCGTCGAGCGTTGTCGATGAAAAGTCTCGTGACTCGGCAGGGGCGATAGTACGCTTCAAGTCCTTGAAGGCGCTCTCAATTGCGCGCCGTGCCGCCGATTGGCTTGGGGGAGGTGCTCGCAACGACATTGTTGTGACGATCAGACGGCCCGAGGGAGGAGTAAAGCCGAGGATCAAATTTTGTCGAAAGATGGAAAAGAAAGCGAGACGGAGCGCCAGACGTGGCAGTCATGAACAAAAGAACCCAACGATTCAACAAGCTTGCCAAGGCACACTTTGGGGGGGCTCAGCACGCAGCTGTGCTGTGCCTTGGGAGCATCCCGATTCGTCCTTCCTGAGGTGCACAGCCTGGGACTTGGTGCCCAATCCATCATTTTTCATCATTTTTGTCACCGCCTCTCTCCGGCGCTCAACGTCTCAACCGTCATTCTAGGTCCACAGCATTGCCAGTCGCGCTTTGTTTCTCGCGCGCCTTCCATTTTCCATTCAATCGGCATGGAATTTCCCGCAGACAAGAGACGTCGGGTAGACCACGGTTTCGTCGGCGACGTGTGCTTCGGAGCGTCCTTTCCCGAACTAACAGCGGTTATCTCCACCGAATGCCAGTGGTCGGGGCTAAATAGCATCAACCTCGTTTGCTATGGAATGGTGAGCAAAACGAACTTTACATTCAATTGCGCCATGAATAACCCGGATGTTCCTCGAAAATCAGATTCAGGACCTCAGCGGTACCTGCACTGCTCCCCCGGTTCACAGCGCTGCTGAAGGGTCGAGCTCAAGTTTCCCGGTTATCGCCTGGTCTCCCTCCGAGTTTGCTTCGCTCGACGACCACGGTGTGACAGGGAAGTTTGCATCCGAGATTTTCGACATGCTGGAGCAGCTGATGAATGACGGTGACCTGTTACTCCAGTTCACGTGCACTCCCGAGGGCGGACACCAAAAAAGCACGAATAGGTCACAATACGCGGCGATGAGCGTTGCCTGCACGCTATCCCTTATCGTTTACGGGCCTCCAGAGCGATGTGACGAAGTGGGAGCTTTTTTCCAAGATTCCGAGTTGTACTTGCAGGACCCGAAAGGGTGCAACCTAAATACCAAGTACTGTAATCCCCACCGCCTGTCGTCACTGAAACTGGAAGAGTGCCCCATGACGTTTTCCTTGGAACTGCCGAGCATTCACCTCGATGAAGCCATCTTCCAGCAAATCTCCTCTAGCTCAGACATTCTGGATATTTTCAATGCTCAACAGAATCTTTCTGAATCTCCTCAGCCGGACGCGATTCAGTCTCAGCTCAAAAGGCAAGACCCCACATCAGGTATCAGACAGTTTCTAGGTTGACTCTGACGATGTCTCAAGGCACCAAAGGCAGGCACTCACATTTCTGCTCAAGAGGGAGGCTGGCTGGGACTTTGATCCAGCCTCTGCGGACTTTTGGGATCAAGTGCAAACAAGCTCAAACACCGTCTTGTAAGTTCTCAACCATTGATGGCCTAGCTTCGACTCACCGAATACCTGACGCTGACGACCAAAGCTTCGTGAACAAGGTGTCTCAGTCCCACCAGCTAGATGAACCGCCCGAATTCTGCGGAGGCATTGTGGCCGATCCCATGGGCTTGGGTAAGACCCTGACCATGATTGCTCTCGCCGCAACAGATGCCAATGTCAGGGACCTCCCCCCGTCACTCATTATTGTTCCTCCACCTCGTGAGTAAACTCTTCCAGGGTCATTTTATGTCGACGGCCCGTCGCTGATAATTGACACTAGTGCTTGACACCTGGGAAGAGCAATTGTCTTGGTAATTCAAAGACTTTCCACCGCCGAGACCAAGTGCACTAACCAGCCGAAGGCACGTCAAACCAGGCGGGATGAAATTCCGTCGCCACTACCAAAAGGAACGCATTGTAGATTACCAGGACCTTAGGGGATACGACATAATCCTCACAACCTATCACACCATCATGGCGGACTGGACAGGCGGGAATGCATTCGAAGAGAAGCCAATTTTCTCAACCAAATGGAGGCGGATCATTCTGGATGAAGGTGCGCGAATCGACGTGGCGTGGTCAATCGGCCTTGACATTCTATCTTGCTAACATAACAACCTAGCGCACGTCATACGAAACATGAACTCGCAGATATCTAAATCGGTATGTGCCCTGTCAGCCACAGCAAGATGGGCGGTTACGGGAACGCCGATCCAGAACCGGGTCGGTGATCTCGCCGCTCTCTTGAAATTCATCAGGGCATACCCGTACGACGACATCAGGCAATTCGACGTCGAGATTGGCAAGGTTTGGAAAACAGGAGACGTCGAGGAAGCCGCACAAAAGCTCAAGAAGCTCTCGTCCAGCCTCATTCTTCGCCGACCAAAAACAGTCATCGAGCTGCCACCCCGAGTTGACCTCAAATGCTGCGTAGACTTCACGGCCCAGGAGAGAAAGGTCTACAACAAGCTCAAAGATAATACCATTGCTCAAATCGAGGAGGCGTATGGGGATGGGGACAAGAAAGGGGCAACAAGCTCTTACATCAACGTCATTCAGAGAATCAACGCCATGAGAATGATATGCAATCTCGGCTTGCACTACGAGTCCAGACATGAGATCTCTAGCGCCAGCATCAACGGCGCAGCCAGCTGGATGGAACAAGCCCAGGACATATTCAACTCGGAACGCGAAATGGATCGTGTTGTCTGCGCAAATTGCCACGCGAAATACGACCTCACACCGGCGATTATCACCCCTGAGGCGCGAGTCCAGCCTCTGTTTGCACAATGCCTGCGGTACTTTTGTGTGGATTGTGTGCAGGGCTACAATCGTCGGCAGAAAATGGTCACATGTGGGCATAATCCACCTGATCCCGTCGCCCCCGTCTCACTAGAGCTGCTTGGCTTAGAGGGTGACGCGCGTCTTCGACTATCAGGGACCACCTCGCGCTCGATACAGCTCTCTAGCAAAGTCGCAGCTTTGGTATCGCAGCTCGTCCATCTCCCACCGGATGTCAAAAGGTTCGATGCTCCCATACTACTGAGGGCCGTGTAGTACAAGACGCTGATGTCGGCCAGTGTGGTTTTTTCGAGCTGGAGAATGAGTCTCGACCTGGTGGAGACCGGCCTTCAGCAAGCAGGTATCAGCTACTTGAGATTCGACGGCACGCTACCTCAGAAACAGAGACAGTCCGTCATAGAGAGCTTCCGACGTGATCCAAAGCTCAAGGTCTTTCTCTTGACGCTCTCCTGCGGCGCGGTGGGGTTAGTCGCTGTCAGAAAAGTACCCAAGATATGTTGCTTATCAAGCCTTCAGTCTCACCCTCACGGAGGCGTCCCGTGCATATCTCTTGGAACCTCACTGGTCAGTCTCCACAAAGGCCGTCCAGACCCAATCTCTCTGACCAGTCCAACAGGAACCCAACCATCGAGGAGCAGGCACTTGCGAGAGTATATCGACTTGGACAGCTCAAGGAGGTTACGACAGTCAGGTTTTACGTCAAGGATACCTTCGAAGAGGTGCGTAGGATGGCTTTCCCCCGTTCTTGCAAGACTTTCCTCTGACTCCACCTTGCGTAACAGAGAGTTTTGGACCTACAAGAGTCCAAGAAAAAGCTTGAGAGTGTTCTTCTCGCCGGTCAAAGTGAATACTCACCGGGCGATAATCTAGGCCATCTTGAGGTACCATTCCCTCTTTTCTTCTAAGATTCATTTAGCAGGAAAAGATCATTGACCGGTTTCAGGATCTTCGGCGTCTGGTTTAGCAAGATTATTGTTTGGCGAGAGTTTCCTCAGAGCCATGTACATGGAGTCAAGAACCTTTCTTCACCAAGTTCCCAAAAGCCAAGTCAAACTGCAAGTGCCCAGCGGTTTAACTCTCTAATATCTGGATTGCCTTTTCCTAAAACTTTTAAGCTCCGAACATCCTCCCTCTCTCCCCCTTACACCCTCCCCTCCGGTGACTGGCAGGCGCTATCCAGGTCCAACAATTCGCCTAATCGAGAAGTCACACCCCATCTCCACAAAGGCCGATGCGCAAGGTCTGATTGGCCAAATCAGCAAATTTGCTAAGACCTGTTAGTGTAGAGGCAGTATCGCCCAAGTCAAACAAGTGCACCAAGTCCCATTGCACAACAGCGCAACGTAAACTCAGCGCTTAATTTCGAGCCAGTATTTTTTATTATTTTTTATTTATCCAACACCTAACTTTTTTTTCTATGTTGCGTAGTGGGTTTACAAATGTTGTTGCAAGTTGGGGGACTTGGTCGGTGCAGTCAACTACCATCATCGCTCAAGAGGGGTGTGACTTTCCGATTAGGCGAATTGTTAGACCTGGATAGCCTCTGCCGAACTCTAGAGTTGAAGCAATTCAGCATGCTGCGGCGCGGCGTGCCGAAAATGGTACTTAGCCCGAGCAAAGGTGAGCAAAGACTGAGCGGACCTGAGCCGGACCTGAGCCGGGGTGAGCAGTGTCACGTGGGCGAGATACGAAAAAGGAAAATTTCGTTTGCCCAGATTCGTCTCATAACAGTTAAAACGCGCGCGCCCCGATGTAGTAAGTTAGTACCCAGACAACCAACCGCATCGCGGAATTTGGATGACGCGATTCATGCAACACTTTCGTGATTGATATCCAGCGCTCACATAAATACAGCAAACAGTCCTGAGAGTCAACGAACCCCTCTTTTTCCCCTCATCACATCTGAACCATCAGATTGGAATTGGCAGGACGGAACAGGACGAACTGGGTGAACAGGATTAAGATAGCTCATAGTAAACAGACCCACCAGTTGAACAATAGAGAGTAAAAACCGGTGGGACAAGTCTCCGGAGTCATAATGGCCCCGCTTGTCTTTCTTGTGCGACACGCCGAATCGGCACATAATGTATCCAAGGACTTTTCACATCGCGACCCTCCCCTGACCTCGCTCGGTCTGGAGCAGGCCTCGGCGCTCGTCAAGTCCTTCCCCGACCCAACGTCCATCGTCACCGTGGTCTCATCGCCCCTAACCCGCACACTACAAACCACGCTGGCCGCCTTCGGTCATGTGCTCGACAAGAAATATGTCGGCGAAGTTGGCCGTGACGGCGGAGCCAAGCTCATTCTCGATCCGGACCTGCAGGAACGAAGCGACCTTCCCTGCGACACGGGCTCCGACCGCGCCAAGCTGCAGGCTGAATTTCCGAATCTTGACTTTAGCGGGCTGGGCGACCAGTGGTTCGCCAAGGAGGGACGGTTCACGGCCGACGACGAAGCCGTAGCCGTGAGGGCCAAGGCCGTCCGGGAGCGGCTGTTCGATCTTGTCACGGAGAATGGACATGGAAATATGGCTGTCGTTACGCATGGAGTTTTTATGAAGTTTTTGTCCGAGGACAGCTCCATTGACCTTCCCAAGGCGGGATGGATGACTTATACTGTTGTCAAGGAGGGTGGGAATGTGCATTTGGTTCCGGTAGAGTGAGGAAGACTCGTCAGTGTCCACTTGACACTGTCAAGATGGTTTGGAATTCGTTATTGGGATATCTCGAGGGGGGCTTGCAAGGCTGGAATACTGTCAATCATTCATCACGGTCGCTGCCTTACAGCAAACCTGGGCATGTCGACAACAGTGAGTGAAGAGCGCTTGCAAAGAATTTACGCCTGTTTCATGTCAGATCCCAGCTCCGCCGCCTTACACCCATAGCCCACATCCAAACCTTGCACATCACAGTGGAGCAGCCTGATTAGCATAGTGGCTAATGCGTTGCACTTGTATCATTCCACGACATGCAAAGATCACTGGTTCGATTCCAGTATCAGGCATCCATTGCACATGGGTTCTCTAATCTGAGCCAGCGCTTAGAGCGGCGTTGGTGCCCTTTTTTTTGCTTCTTTTTGGTTGACGGTGATAGAACCCCTACACGTCAAGCCCCATCCACCTCGACAGTCGGTGGAATCACCACCAAAGTCTGACCCGGACTCAGCCGATCCGTTCCCGGAAAAGACACAATAAACCTAGTGCTCCCTTCACCCAACCCCGGCGGAGTTAAGAAGCTCGCATCCCCCTCCACTGACACCGGCGCCGTAGCCAGTGCCGTACCCGACCCCGCCTCTAACAACACCACCTCCCCTCCTACCGGCTCCCCTGGACCCCCCCTCACTTTCACGGTCAAAGCCGTCCCATTACTCCCCGCCGCCACCGTCGTCGGCCCTGTTGGCGGCTCTTGATACCCATTCGCCAGCAACCCCCAATCCGGTCTCGCCTGGCAGGGCACACAACCCGGAGAATACCACTCAGGCAACCTCCCACTCACGGGGTTCCGAAACGCAAACCACATGCGCCGTATCTCGGGCCATGTTACAAACGGTGGTTTCCCTCCTTGTAAGCCCACCTCTCTTTCCCCCAGCGCTGGATCCGACAGGACCAAATCCGGAGGATAGTCTTTGAGCAGGGGACTCGGGTCGGGATCCGCTTGGGATCGATTCCGCGGGTTTGCCGAAGCCCATCCTCCCGACCATGTCGGGCTTTGCCAGTAAAACTCATCAATGGTCAAACTCCATAATTTCCAGAGTAGTGTCCCATTTTTTGGTTCCAGCGCCATTTGATCATGGTAAATCGCTCCGTTGAATCCAAATACTCCCGGAAACCCCGCCAAAGTCTCGTTTGAAGTCCCCCATTGGATTAATCGCGCGCGACAGCTCGCCGATCTCGCATCGGCGGAAACAAGAATCACGGGTTGCGGACGCCAATGATACGGCACGCGCGGCCGCTGCGGGTTCGGATCATAGGTATTATAGCGAGAGAGACACGCCGCAGCGATTCGCGGAACCGTTCGATACCATCCCGCAAAAGGGGATTCTTTGTGCCCGAGCGAATGGTGCAAGTCCGCAAAGGCTTGGCAGCGAATATCGTCGGCGAAATAACCGTATGCTCCGGAAATATTCTCGACATTGTCAAAGGCCGCGGAGCGGGATAGCGCTCGGTGGAGGGAGGTTAGGTTGTTGTTGTTGAGGTGGGGACTCCCGCGGATCGCACTGCTGCGTTGGTTGATGGGAAGGAAGGCTGGTGGTGGTTTGGTTGCACCTGGAGAGGTGGAGTTGGGAGAACCGCCGCCCCATCCCCAGCCGGAGGAATAATTCGCTGTGACGAGCGGGGTGATGTTTAATTCGGTAAACTTCCAAAGTCCGGTGCTTGGGTCTTTGGTGAAGCGGTTACGGAAGACGCTAAACTCCCATGACGCCGCTCGCGTGTTGGAGTCGCCAATCATTCCCAGCTGAATGCCTCGGGACACTGCCTCGTTACCGTCCGGGCTGACGTTGACGATAGTATCGAATAAGGCGTGGTCGTTAAGAATTCCCGTGCTCAACTTCTCGGGGCCCATCCGTTCCATGACGCTGCGAATACTGGTGTTTTGACGAACTCCATTGATGGTAACCGTGGGATCGGACGCAAACAGATCAACCACGTCACTCCACATGCGGCGGTCAACGTAGAATCCATAAGTGTGTTGAAGATTCCGGACTTCGTCTTCGTTGTTGAGTCTGGTGATGCGTCTGGCGATATCCTCAATCGTGACATTCGCACGCGGTGCCTCACCGCCCAGAATAGGGGTGCCTGCCAAATCTGGAGTGTAATGGTAGGGGACGATGAGGAGACTTCGTAGTCCTGTCCCAGTATTGCCCCAGCCCTTGGCGTAGTCGCCGTCAAACTGGGGGAAGTAATGCAAGGTGGCAATCTCCCACTTTCCGCCGTCTTTTTCTCGTGTGTAGATGTAATCGTTTTCGAAAACACCTCCTTGGATCCGTGTTGCCCCTTTCCCATCGCCGAGCAATCGGAGTGTCAGCCATCGCGCTTTTGCTGTTAGGCCATCCTGGGCCAGCGTGACGACTGGTTGATCGGCAAGCCATGTGCTCAGAGATCCAGGCTGGATACCGTCCATACCTCCGGCGTCCTGGCGAAGCCATGTCTCAATGTCCTTGCGGCCCTTGGCAGTAACGTTGTCGGACTTGAGGTCACCGGCTCGGAAAGTTCCTCCGCTCTCGGCAAAAAGTGATGCCATCTCGGACCACCGTCCAAATTGCGCCAGCTGACAAAAAGTCCGCGTCACATCCTTGACTTCCCGAACGGACTCGACTCGCCAAACATCACGAGAGAGTGAGTCTAGCGTCGGACTTTGTTGACATGAGACAAAGTGTAGAATCGCCACCAAAGCGAAAGCACCGATTCTAAATCTCATGATGCGCACAGCAGTCTAGCGACGCGAAACGCCGGAACTACTAGATGTCGTGATTGTGTTATGTTGTGTTGCACAAGTTTCTGTTTCTACGTCTCGGATATGCCAGTTGTATTATGTGTATTGTATTTTACCTACTGTATCAAGCCGCCTAATATCAAATAGCACAGCAGCCAGAGAGCCAGAGAGAACATAAATCATTGATGGTTTCCCCGCCTCCGCATTTTGCTGTATTAGAATTATATTGTATTAACCCCGTAGCGGCTCTCCGCATTTCCCATTCAGACGCGGTATTTTGCCGAAATGGGGAAATCAGACCCAAGCCATGCCAGTTTATACCAGTTGTGAAGGATTTCCGCGCGGCAAAGTCTGCGGGCATGCAGTTTGTTCCGTTGTTTAAATGGTCGTACAAAGGGAGGGGAAAAGGATGCCGAATTACATCATTAATTGACTAGTTCTATTATGTGGGTGCAGATTTGTTTGCCATCTCTCTGGAGTGTTGTTGGCTGGCCAGAGAAGAATTGAACTCCTTCACTCTAATTTCCGGCCATGTCGCCAGTAGTAGGTGGGGGGGAGGGGGGGGGGGGGGGGGTGAAAAAAAACAATAAAGTTGAATAAGGGGGT
>Ga0247760_1003320_pt1 | contig 10646 bp, 8 predicted proteins | sample UWRJL171409R4_FD_179936 | JGI IMG/M metagenome (GOLD analysis project Ga0247760, IMG submission 179936) | Plant litter microbial communities from Arlington Agricultural Research Station in Wisconsin, United States - UWRJ-L171-409R-4 | ecosystem: Environmental > Terrestrial > Plant litter >...
GCAACCAAACGCCAAACCCACCATGTCCTGTACAATACAGCTATGGCCGCTGAACCATGCATAAACAAACTCAATCCACTCATTCATGCCATCTCGCGACCAAGCTCGTAGGACCAGCCGCCCTGTCTTCGCATCTTATCCCGCGCTTGCAAGTCTTTCCTAATGTCTTCCTCGGTAAGCCGGTCCGAGCCGCTCCAGTTGGCGCTGCTCGTTCGCGCCCGGAACTTGTGGAATCGGTCCTTGCTCTTGTTGAACACCTCCTCCATGTTGATGGGGCGCGGTGGCCCAAAGATCTGCATCGGGTCAACCATCTCTTGCGCCATTAACGCGCCCTTGAGTGCCGGGGAATCTGCCCATGGTGCAATAGCGATGTGCGAATCATCCTCATCCGAGTCCTCGTCTTCCGTGTTGATCTCTGGCAGCTCGATCGCGTCACCGTTAGGGAATCGAGGCGACGATTTTGCCGCAGACTTGGGCTGCTTGCTAGTCGGGGGCCGCGCCGGCGTCTTGTGCGCCTGTCCTGGTGCGTTCGGGTTGGGTGCGAATACAATCTGATCCTTGGACACTTGCGCCATGCCGAGCGGGTTGGAAGCCTTCATCTGGCCGTTATGTTGCGACGTGACCGCAGTCCTCAGGAGATTTTGGCTCGAACTCGGGACAGGGACATTAGTATAGCCGTTGCTGAAAATTGACTTGGAGTGTTCCTGTGAATCATGGTTAGAACGCCGTAGAGCCAGGTGCGCATGGGGTTTCCATACCTTCTTGGGACCTGCCGATGGCCGGATAGGTGGGCCCTTGAGGTTTGGCTGAGAGTCTGCCATGTCGATATCTTGGTCGAACTCCTCACTCATCCTCATGCGCTTGGCCTCCTTGGACTGGTGGTAAGATGATGCCATGTTCCGCGATTGTTGGGGCCGCGTGTTCTCATCCACGACATCCTGCTGCAGCGGCCGCTTAGAAGGGGCTTTCCCATTGATCGGGCGGCTGTCTTGTTGCATATTTGTGCCCAGACGCGAGGCTGGCCGGTCAGCCGGGCCGTTTGGCTGTGGCCGAGATGCAGGTGGAGGTGCTTTGGTCTGTTTCGCCTTCTCAATCGTGGCCTTTTTTGCCTTCCGCTCTTCTTCTTTTTGCCTCTCAGCGTCAAGCCTGCGCAGTTCTTCTTGCCTGCGTTCCTCCTCGGCAGCCCGCCTGCGCTCCGCTTCTAGTTTGGCGTCACGCTTGCGCTGAGCCTCCCGTTCTTCCTGCTCTTTGCGCTTCGCTGCCAGGCTGATGGCCTTGGGAGGGCGACCAGGCCCGTTGGAAGAAACGGAAGCCTTCAAGCTAGCAATCGACGACTTTGATTGCAACATAGTGTGGCTTGGCTTGCTCGTGAGCTGTCGTGCAGGGGCTGGTTGCTGCCCCAGTGTCTCTCCAAGATTGGCAGAGAGGGTGCTGTTGGAAGTATGAAGTTGCGAGTGTTGCGAGCTGGTCGTGTTCACACGGATAACCGTCGGGGCTTGTTTCGCCTTCATGAGAGGCTCCCTGGCGGGTTTGATCTGTCTCTTGATGGTCTGAGGGCGGCTTGCCGAGGCGATGGCAGATCGTGGAACCGAAGGCGGTGGCATGGAGGGGACGTCGGCCATATCGAGATCCATTTCACTTGATGGGTTGGCTGCCCTCCCATCCCCGTCGGTCTGTCCTTTGGTCTTCCTGGGACTGGTTCTAGTTGCCTTTGGTGGGCTGCTCGGTGCCGTGCTCTTCTTCGCGGCCGGCGCGGGCGTCTTAAGCTCCTGCACCGAAGTTTGCGGCCGAGGCGCGGGCTCCTGCTCCCTGTGCACAGCCATCTGCTTCTCCATCATGGCCATTTTTTCCTGCTCCTTGCTGAAAACGCGTGCCTTCTCGGCTTCTTTCTCCCGCGCTCTTTCGAGCTTGTCCATCTGCTCTGCAAGCCGTTTCGCCTCTTTTACTTCCTTCTCCTTCTCCTTGGTCTCCTTCTTCTCTCGCTCAGCAGATGCGCGGGTTCTCCTAGAGCTCGCGGTTCGTGCTGGGCTGACCGGGCGCGAAGCTGGCCCGGCGTGGTGCGAAAGGTCGGGATACAGCACGTTCTCGGCAGTCCGGAAAGATTCCACTGATGGGGCTGGGTGATAGCCCAGCCGACTCGTGGAAGGCGACAACATCGAGATCTTCCCCTCCGCGCTAATAGCAGCGCTGCTAGCGAGCAAGCTCTTCGAGGTAGTCAAGATGCGAGACAGCTTGTCTTTGACCTGCTTTAACGGGCTGCCGCGAAATGTTCTTGAAGACTTGGAGGGTGTCATGCTGCTGCTGTCTTCCGACACGGTGGGAAGGGTGGGGTTCGATACCGTGACCGTCTTCTTGAGACCAAGGTCGTCCGCACTCGACAGAGTGTCGATTGTAGGGAAATACGGTACTGATGCGGATTTGCTGTGTTTCGGAGTACTAGTAGTTCGCTCCGGGATGAGAGGAGCCTTGGCTGGAGAACCCGGCCTGCTCCTAGGACGGACAATTTCGGGTTCTTTCCTAGCGATAGTCTCGACCGCATCCGCCGAGTGAGATTTGGGCATTTCTGGTCTTGTCAACCCTGCAGGCTTGCGAGGCGGCTCAATCCAGTCATCTTCATCATCTTCCGGGAAGGCACCAGGAGCGGCAATTGACTGCTTAGGCATCGGCATTGAACTTTTCGTCTCTACCGCGGGCTGAGGCTGAATTGCTGGTACGCTCGGTTGTGTCAATAGGAGATTCGCAATTGACTTCGATGGTCGCGGAGCTGCGGGCTGGGCTTTCCCTAGCATGCTGATTTGGTCCTGAAGACGTTGCGTGTAAGACTTGCTGTTAGCAGTGAGCTTGACGGTAGCGTCCTCCTTGGGGACTGCGGTCTTGTCAGCCATGTCGTCCTCATCATCCTCTTCATCCTCATCATCCTCGTCGTTGCTCACGACCTCTTGTCGTATTACGCCGCCCAGACTCTTTCCATGAGTGTTGCGGTTGAAGTAGTTGCTGGGACCACCTAGACTCTTATTCCGCAGAGGCTCGCGAGCGGGCAATGACGCGAAGTTAAGACTGCTCTTCCGAACTATCGGTCTGATAGGACTTGATCCGTCGGATGGCGATCGGATCTCGTCGTCCTCATGAACATCGATCACGTTGTTGAGTTCCTGGACGGGGCTGGGGAATCCTTTCCGAGGGCTGCTCTGGACCTGTTTTAAAGGTGAGGACTTCAGGGGCGAGGACTTTATTGGACTTGCAATTTTCCGAGGTGAAGGTGACCGTGGGGAAACTACCGGGGACGGCGCCCTTATGCTGACAGGGCTGCTCGGAGCTCCCAGAGAAGGCGATGGAGGCGCTGCGACCTTGGCCGTAACATAAGCAGTTCTGGTCGGTTCCTCCCTTGCGGACTCAAATGTTTCCTCGGTGGAGTTGTTTGTTGGCGTGGGCTGGTCTGGAAGTGGCTTAGAGGTTGGCATAATCGCAAAATCTATCCTCTCAACAGCCTTCTGTGGAGATGGCTGTGGAACCATCACAACATCCATGTCGAGCATGTCCACCTCCATAATTTCCTGGGTTTGACTACCATGATAGCCAGAGTCTGTGAGAGGAATTGGTGCAGGTCTTGGAGGCGCGGGCGATTTTGTGGAGACCACAGGAAGCTTCGCCGGACTGGTTGGTTGGGAAACGCGTTGCTCGGGCCTGTCTTCGGCCACTTTGATCTTCGGGGTTCGCGTCTGCTCGAGGGCGATCGCGAATGGGTTCGGTGCGCCCTTGGGTGTCGAGGAAAATACATCAGACAAGGGCTAGAGGGAATTAGCAAAGCACGTCTCTCGAGCTATCCCTTGGGACAATGCTTACGACGCGAGCCTCTGCAAAATTTGCCTTCCTTGCGGTCCTTGGAGTTCTGCCACGAAGCTTTCCCGGTGTTTTGAACAGCTCAGTGACATGCCTGCTCACTGTTAGCGTCTGGGAGTGGCTGATGCAAAACGACGACACGCACATTTGGTTCTCCGAGAAGACCTCGGCCATGTGCTCATTCAACCAGTCCATCTCGTTTCGCGCCGCAAACGAGAACTCTTCAATCTCGGATTGCGCCATGGTGAGGGCCGAGTTTCGCTCCTCGGCTATCCATGCCGCAGAGCCCACCGCCATGGGCGGTCCTCGTCGCATCGCCATTGTTCGAAGGTGTGGATTGGACGCGGCGAGAGCAAAACAGAAACAGAGTATCGGGATTATAGGGTGCAATTGGAGGCGAAAAAAAGAGGTTGTTTCCGTCAAGAAGACATCGGGCGCGAGATTGGCCAAGGAGGTTGAGAAGATACAGTCGGTGACTTGAGAATACGGAGGTGGGCGGGCAGTCGAAGTTGTGGGTGCTTTCGAGGGCCGGCTTGGGGCCTGTCGGGCGTTGTTTTGATTCACTCCCAAAGCGGAAAGGCCTGCTGGGGTCGTTTCAGTGGGGCCCGAGCGAGAGTGGGACTTGAGGTGGGACAGCGCCACAGAGCGCGCTCCGAACACCAGTTCACGTGCGGGGCACTTTCAGCCTTAGGCTTACAGTGAGAATTCAGCTCAGCCAGCGCCACACACAGCGTGGGGACACAGTTCGCACTGTCTCCACAACCCATTTGCCGTCGCGCTCGTCGCGTCTTCAAGCCTCGCTCTTCGCATATCGTCCCAACGGCCAGAGTCCTTTGTGTCGGCATCACAGCCCAGCAGTGGTAGACCGCTCTGCTGTTGCATACTTTGCTGAAAAGCAGTTGCCAATTTTTTGTTTTGACCAAGCACCTTGCTCCTCGAGTCCGACATGGAAGTTTCCGGTGATGGCTTCGACGTCCCAGACTCGACCGACTGGCTCGGAACGCCACTCGCCGGCCTTGTGGCTGTTGAACAGGCTTTCCGCTGTCATGTCTGCAAAGATTTTTTCAACTCTCCGATGTTGACATCATGCAACCACACATTCTGCTCCATTTGCATTCGCAGATGTCTTTCCCTGGAAGGAAAATGCCCACTTTGTCGAGCGTCTGATCAAGAATCCAAACTCCGGGGTAATTGGGCTCTACGAGAAGCAGTTGACGCCTTTGTGCAATCTCGGGATGAAATGTTGCGCTTTGCCAGGACTCCAACACTAGCCGCAGCATCTGGATCATCAAAGCGAAAAGCAAGAGACACAGTCGACGACGAGAATGTGGCACGCCAGAGCAAGAAATCTAGGACGTCTGAGAGGTCCAAGAAGACGGAGGCGGCTGAAGCGGTGGCAGTCATAGCGAGGGACGAGATTGAGGACACTGAGGACAGCGACGCAGACAACTATGAGCTACGTAAGAAGTCCGACCGCCAATGGTTGACTATTGGACTAACAGTAGCATAGCCGACGGTCTTGTCGAATGCCCAATATGTCAACAACGAATGAAAGATTGGCAGGTTGATAAACATATTGATACATCATGTCCTGGTTCGCCTCAGCCACATAGGGGTCCCTGGGCCTCGTCCAGCGCCATACCACCATCAAGCTATGGGATGAACGGTACTCTGCCTGGACTGACGGCTTTCCAGCCTCCTTCTCCAACAAGACTGAAGCCTCCAGATCGCCTCCCAGCTCTTGCGTATGGTGTTTTGAAGGATGCTGCCCTCCGGAAAAAGATGACGGAGCTAGGACTTTCGACAGCTGGCAATCGCCAGATGCTAGAACGAAGACACCAAGAGTGGGTGCATATATGGAACGCAAACTGCGACTCGGCAAATCCCAAGAAACGGTCCGAGTTGCTGCACGACCTCAATGTTTGGGAGAGGACAATAGGTAGCCGTGCACCGACTTCGTCACGGGCCGCGCAAGTGGGGGCTCAGATCAAGGACAAGGAGTTTGACGGGGCTGCGTGGGGTGCGAAGCATGACACTTCATTCAGGGATTTGATCGCGAATGCTCGAAGATCAAAAGTCCGGGCAGAGGGAAGGACGCCACAAGAAGAGTGATGGAATCGATGCCGCGTATGATTAGGAGGATGGTGAGAAAAAGGCTTGCGGCTTTTCAGAGTTTCTAATGAAAATCTTGACAATCTCAAGTGCATGGTATCTCGCTCGAAATCGCTATGAAATGGCCTAGGGGACCTCGGTACTGGACCTGCGTAGCGGATTTTTTTTGGGTCTTGTTACCAATGTCGGCTTTGCCACAGAGCCTATGGGGATCTATATACTTGGAATTTAAAGATTCGAGTGACTTCACCATCTATAGTCGCCACATGACGCCGGTCCTAGACCAGGTGAATAGTGGCTGGTGTCATCAACAGCGAGTTCAACAACTGTCGTCAGATCCATCAGGGTGTGGTGCTGCGGAGTTTTGCTAGCCTTCCTCCGTTTTCTGCAGGTCTTTCGGATACATGTCGTCTATGGGTATATATACCCCATCCTGACTTGATCGTGACAATATTGCTATGGTGCTTTTCGTGAAGGACACCTGCCGTATATCCTGCCTCTTAATTCCAAGTGACATTCTGGCTTCAATAGTCCCAGATGCAAAATGGCATGGCATAAATTCCACGGGTGATTACTCCGTAGGTAGTGTATATTTAAACTGAAATAGAATCCGTATTAGCCATGTTCCCGCCAACGTTACATGAAAAACAAGACACATCACCCAGCAGTCTGAGGCTCTGGTCGCTTCTGCTGGGGTGATCTCTCATCCAGGGACAGCCTACTCATCATACTCTCAGCCTGTTGTGCCTCTTTCTCCTCTGGCTGGGGTTGTTTGCTGGGCACCTGCCCAATCTCCTCAAGCCGCTTCTGCATTGCCTCGACCTCGCGCTCCTGTTCGGCGGCAACCCTCGTCTTCTCTGCCTCTTTCTTCGTTCTCTCTGCCTCCTCTTCCTTGAACCTCTCTTCCGTCTCCAGAGCAGCTAGTTCGTCGTCGATCTCAGCCTCGTCGACGACAGCGCCGCCCTCCGCCACAATACTGGTGACCTCATCGGCAGCACTCATCTGCTCACGCAACTTGTCTACAACCTCCTCAACGCGCTCTGCGCCGCCAACCTGCTCCGTAAGGCTACGGAGAGCCTCGCTGCTAGATTCCATAACCTTGACCAGCTGGACGTTGTCGGAGGCTTGCTCAATCTTTGCTGCCACTTCCTCTAGCTGACCAACCGTAGCAAAGCGCCGCTCGAGCGTCGTCTCAGTTAGCTTCTTGGATTTGAGTGCCGCAAGTGCAGCAACCCGATTCTTCTTGGCAATGGCCTCTTTCGCGGCAACGGTGAGCTCATCAACACGGCTGCTCAACAGAGCGGTTTGGTGTGTCAGATACGCCAAGAGCTCCTTGAGCTGGGCGATAGAAGCGTCCTCTTCGGTAATTGCCGTTTCTCCCTGGCCCGGCGCCTTGATTTTGACGGTATTCCCATCATAAAGAACCACCTCCTTGTCGCGAGACAAAAATCTGAGGAGCACATCCATGTCTGTCTCTGATAGCTGCTTCCCTTCTAAGAGCTGGTTGTTGAACGTTTTGTAAAAGTGCGCCTTGGAAAACGTGCGCTCAATTCGTGACTGGTGTGCTGTCGCGGCTTTGCTATCGAACGCCTTGCTCAGATCCTCGACATTGCCGACCACCACAAACTGGCCCGAGGGGAGCTTGTCGCTCCGCAGGTAGTCGGACACGCCCAGCTGCTTCATTGTCCACGATGCGAGGTTCCACACAGACCAGGGCCGGTGGTATATGCTCTCTTTGGCGGCAAGGAATTCCGAGAGTGGCATCAGGTCTTTGGCAGCGAGGGATTCCCGCACCACGGCTCCCAGGGCAAGGGGTCTACCGTATTGTTTGGTCTCGAGAGCCCGCAGCAGTTGTTCGTTCGAGTTTAGGACGAGAAGGCTTGGGGACGCACCACGTGGTGAGGGCGCCAGTCCCGAGCGGACGATCCTCGCGAGGGCCCGGCGCCACGCCGAGACGTTGGCTTGGTATCCATCGGGATTGAGGGTTCGTTGGGACTGGAAATCGGAGTAGAGTGCTGGGAGACGGGCCCTGTTGAATAGTTGTCAGTCAGCATTGATGCCCGGGCTTCGCTTGGGTGACTCGGTGACTCGGATAGTGGGGGTGAGTGCATACTTTCGGAACCCAGGCTCGTTCTCAACGAGGTAGTCCAAGAGTTGGCTCATTTTTTGTTTCAGGAAAGGTGGGCCAGGACAAATGATCAAGCGTCCTCGGACCAAAAACGACTGTGACCTCGCACGCTTCCCGGCTGTCGGCCAATGGGTCAGCGATACATTCAGGGAAGGTGCGAGGGCAGCTGTGCCATGCAGTCGAAGAAATATAAATGCGCTGGTCCAGGCAGCAGCAGCGGCGGCGGCAGAAAAACACAGACCGAGAACACTGTTCTCGACCAGACCTGAAATGCCAAAGGTGGTTGGTTACGAGACACGCGAGAGGTCGAGGAACCTCAGGCTACCCGCCTTTGAATGACGTGCAGGCGTGTTTGTGACCCTGTTTATCTTATCAGCGCGACCCGCATCTGCAACCGCGGCAAGGCAGCCACGCGGGCGGCGCGGGATCAACACCAACTCCCATTCAGCTGCGGAGGCAAGGCAGGGAAACCAAAAAAAATGTAGATGGACCGTGTAAAATTAATCCCATGTCCTGCTGTCGCTGACGCTGTCCCTGCACGCTGCAGCATATAACGTTACCATACATTTCCCATCGAACGCCAATCCATGCAGCCTCAAAGAGAGGAACGTTCTATGTTTCACTCCCTCTCTATCGTAAAACGCTGCGCGCTAGTTGTCCTTGCTGTTTGCCATCCATAAAGAATAGGTAGGTGGTTAGCCAAAACCGTCTTGGCTAGAAAATTGCGTCTTTCCGTCCTCGAGAGTTGAAAGTTTCGCCGGAACCATAGGAGTCAATGGCGCCGTTTCCAGCGATGCGCCCCCGCCTCCAGCCCCTGGGGGAATCAAGCTCGTCCTCCTTGATCTTCGCCGATCGAGTGTCTCGCTCTCTTCGTCCACCAGAAGCTCAGCCTCTTCGTCCCCGGCTCCAATACCCTCGCCACTCAACGTCGGGATATCGACGCGCAAGCCCTCCTTCAGCTGTTCGTTCAGATGGGCGAGAAAATCGCTTGCCACTCCAAAGTTCTGCACACCGCATTCCCCGGGCAAGAGTGAATACATCTTGCGCGCCTCGTTCAGGCACCTCTGCGCCTGGACAAACTTGGACTGCATGATCCAAGCCTCGGCTGACAACACGCTCCACAGCGCAGACTTCCGCCTCCGACTCCCCCAGGCCTGGCTGCCAGCCCCTTTCTTGGAGGCGTAGCATATCGCCATGCGTTCTCTGAGGAGGGCGTCGCCAATGGGCCCCATTAGCCTCGACTCCAACACACGGGTTCCCCATCTAACGGCCTCGTCAATCCCGGAACCACCCCGTAATCGGAGCAATTCCAGCGCGAGGATGATGCATCGGATCGTGCCATATAGAGAGTTGCAGCGGGTGTGATATGAGTAGAATGCCTGCTCAAGCATCTGGTTGATAGTCTCGATGCGCGTCTTGGACGACATGTTCTGGGGCATGATGAGCAGGGCTAGCGCAGCCATCTCATTCGCCGCTGCGTGGTATCGCCATGCTTTATCGTTCTGGAAGTCGCTACGGAGGAGATCGTATGTAGACATCGCTAGTTTCCAGTCCCTCAGCATGAAGGCAAAATCGGCGAGTCTACGCATGATGGCTTCCGGCGCTTCGGGCTTGTAGAAACCAGCGGCATCGAAATTAGATGAACCCGACCCTCCAGCCCCCGAGGAGCTACGGCTAGATCCGCCAAATGTGAAGCGCTTCGACAAGCTCATGAAGCGCCCACTGAGACCTCTGCGGCGCGAGGCCACCTGGTCGTTCCAGACCGAGACGTTCCGCTCCATGGTAGGGATCACGGATTGGATCACCATTTCCCGCACAAATGTCCGTATTGCTGTTGCGTCAGAACCGAAAATGTGGCGGGTTGGGTCTTCAAAATCCTCCTGCCAGTCACTCTTCTCGATATCTGCGAGCTCCTCGGCGGCCGTCATCCAGTCGCTTCGCGGGAGCGGTATGCTGTCGTCGTCCGTCTCAGCCGCTTCGGTGCTGCGGATCCGCAGCAAGTGGCAGTGAAGACCAAAGTGGCGCTTCATCTGGTCGAATAGAGCCATAGACTTGGTGATGTCGCTTCGCTCTTCATCGTGAACCAGAACGTAGTACCGGAGATAGTCCCCGTCGACCCAAACTGGGAGTTTCCTGTCGCCTCCAGTAGTCTCGGTATATAGCCTGCGCAATGTCTCAATGGGCGAAGGGTTCCTAGAACTAATGGCTATTACGCATGCGACTGGGTGAGCGAATGATTCATGACAAGCCAGTGGTATCCCGGAGAGCAGTCGCCGAAGATAGAGGGCATAATAAGGTGATGTGATGTCTGCGTCCAGCCCCTGTCTTGGTGAGTCGGGGAATTGATTGCCCATGTACGCATCTTCAGCGAAGCTCAGGTGCCGATCTACAACCTGCTCGACCTGTACGATTTGGTTCTTAGATGCGGGCCGCGGTGGTGGTGCCTCACCATTCGCAGGAGTCGTCACGGGAGGACTCCTCATGGCACTGACCGCGGAATCTGGCTCCTCCACGCCATCACCGAACCGTGTGAACCGCACCGAGAAGTCCTCCCAGGTCCGTGAGC
>Ga0247760_1003323_pt1 | contig 10640 bp, 18 predicted proteins | sample UWRJL171409R4_FD_179936 | JGI IMG/M metagenome (GOLD analysis project Ga0247760, IMG submission 179936) | Plant litter microbial communities from Arlington Agricultural Research Station in Wisconsin, United States - UWRJ-L171-409R-4 | ecosystem: Environmental > Terrestrial > Plant litter >...
CGGCCATGATTGCGACAACACACAGCAGCAACGTGCTTGGTGCTCGACGCTTGATCATCCGCAACGAGGACGGGCTCCGAGTTGAGTGGACGGTGCGCGGCGGGCAACGACAAGCTATGGCCGGGGTTTGCAGGCAACGAACCGGCATCCAAGGCGGTTGCCGGCCGTGCAAGTGACAAGACGACGAGGATGGCGACTCGGCAGTGACTTGGTGGTTTTTGCGTCGCACTGTCGAGCCCATGTAGCCTTGTACTTTTACTTTGAGCCTTTGTCGAATTATCTCGACCGGTGGGTGCGAGTGTACGGTTTGCAGGCGGTGGGGCACTACAGTCTGCCTGCATCAGGTTTGCCAGAGACGCAGAGGGTACGTATCCTCGGAGGCGTGCTTCTCTCTGCAGAAACAGCAGACACTGTGGCAGCGGTAAACGTCAGTTAGTTAGCTGGCGGCTGCAGCATCAACCAGAGGGAGGCCCAACAAGCGGGGCCATTCCGTCAGCGCAGACAGACGTTCAGAAAACCCATCGCGGTAAGATGCCGAGCAAGCGAACGAGGTACTGCTGCAGGCAGCTGTGGTAAAGGAAGTCAACCATCGCCTCCTCCAGTCGTCGCGACACCCCATGGACAATTCCACTTCTGCGTTGGTATACGTGCGGTCTGCTCATGATTGAATCCCAAATGCCGAGTGTTTTTGTTCACTGTGTATGCCCCATCCGAGCACGGCGACAGCGAGGGGAAGGACACTGAGAGCGAGCGCCTGCTTGTGAAAGGAAACAATATTCACCCCCCAACTCCGCTGCGATGGAAGAAGGATTTGATGCAGAGGCAGGCCCCAGGTGCCGCTGATGAGGTGCCCACGCGGGACGCCCCTTCCGACCGATGAACGGCGTCGGCGATCTGCCGCAGGGATTCTGACGAGAGCAGAAGAAAGGTAAAAAGTAGGTGAAAGTAACGCGGGATGAAAAAGAAACCATAGCCAACCTCGAGAGCTTAGAGGGTTGTAACGTTAGTGGTCAGGTTTTTTGCAACGCCCAAGAGACGGGGCAAGTGCAAGAACGCAGTGCATGAATGTGGGCAGTGCACCCCCGTCGCTGACCAGGGGGCTAGCTTCTCACCTCTTGCTCTGTCTGCTTTGGCGTAATTCTGCGCTGGCCAACACTACACACCTAATATTCAACTGCTGCGAGCCCTGACCCGTGCCGGAATCGTCGAAAGACTGGTACAGCTGCGGTGGGTCTCACGGTGCAACACTGAACGGACGGGAGTTTCCCCTTGACATTCTGGATTCCCATTGTCCCGCGAGACTTCGTTTCTTGTTGGGATTTCCCAACTCGTGGTGCCCAGAGGAGCCGTGAGTGGAGATCATCAGCAGCACTGGCCCCCATCTTGCAGCTGTCATCCCGCTAACGAGAATCACGACGGTCCGGATTCGCGAGTGCTGCTGCAGCGGCCGCCACCGTTTGGCTTTCTTCAGAGTGCTCGCCAGGTTCCGCTACTGGTCCGCTCCGTCTGACGGAGACTTGCCGCAACGCACCCGTCGCAGCAATCAGAATCCACAGACAGCTTGGACTAGGTCCTTGGCTGCACGTCGTACAGGACGGGATAGGTCTTGACCTCATTATTCAACCAGATTGGTGTTTGGAGCAAGATGGTCATTGCCTCCAGGGTTCTCTTGTTCTCCATCTCCTAACGTTTCCCACGCTGCGAGACGCCATTATGGGTAGGACGCGCAGTCTGCACGGCACCCTTCTGGGAGGATGACGGGCGTCCGGGATACGTGCCGTGACACCCAAGCCAATGTTTGCTTGTTGCAACTTGCTCCCAGTGCCAGGCCGCCTGCGTCAGCCACTTGTAGCTACCGGAAACCCAATACGTATGACCCCTGCTTCAATAACCAACCGAGATCTAGATCAGGGCATTGTCGGTGGGGCTTCTCCCCTCGGTCGACCTTTTGTTTGCGTCTCTGCGTTCTCTGATACAGCTAAATCCAGAGTCCTGTGGTTATTTCCCCGATGTTGTGCAAACACGTGTTCAGCCCCGCGGTTCTTAGGCATGATCAATTCTAACGGTGCAAGAGCGAAGATGAGTAACAGAGAAGAAAAAAGGTATGGCGATGGAGACGGAGGAAGACGGGCTGAAGATGGGAATCTAATGGCCTGCTCACGGGTGAAGTGGGAGCAAAAGAGCGAGAGAGGGATCGATACTTTGCGAAGGAGCTTTGGTGACTTGTACTTACCCAAAGGGGCACGAGATTTCCCCATTCGGTACTAGCGTCAGACGCTAGATCCCCGCAGGATCTTGGCACAAGAGGGCAGGCGGGAATGCAGGGGGTACCAATCCCGAGTCGGAACATGGGGCTGCTCATTTTAATCGATGATGGTCGCTCCAAGCTCATGGAATTCATCCCATACCAGGTTTGACATAAGTTTGAAACATTTTGCTTCACGCAGGATACTTGCAAAGGCTCCCAGTCATCAATGCAGTGTGTCTAACTTGCAGTGCGGTGCCCTCAACACGGGTTGAGACTGCCTGGGCTGAGCTCGATACTCCCAGCACGTGCTGCATGGGTGCATCGGGACTTATTCGGATGGCTATTCGTAGTACTCTCCAGATTGACACCTCACCTTCTTCTTTGCAGCCCATACTGCAAAGTGCATGTTTTCCGCGTTCGGAAATACAGGTGATGCAAGTTGATGCCCACCCGGCCGAGCTGTCCGGCAAGGCTTGCTTGACTAGAGGTTCGGGCGGAAACGTCTTGTAGTTAGGACAGCAGGTAGTTAGCGTTGATTCTCCATACCGCTGTGATCCACAACGTGGGGGTGCCTACCTGTCCCAACGTTCCGTCCCAGAAGTTTCTGAGCCGACTGTGATAAAAGGAGCTATTGATTCCGGGGCGCCGAGCGTGTCAAAATCCTCGCTGAGGTGGAAGGAAGGCCCAGAAGGTTTCCTTTGGGTTGGATGGGGAAGTCGAAAAGCCAGTCGATGTGTGAAACAGCAGGCACAACCTAATTAGGAAAGGTGGCGTGTAAGCAGGGTTCATCGCGATCAACCTTAAACGGCTTGTGACTCGCTCGGCAGAGACTTTGGTGGCACACTGAGAATGCAAAGCAGTCTAAGGAAGCTCCCCGATTGCTGGCGAGGAATTAATTGAAGATGGTGGGTATGCTGGTGCGATGCATCTCAACCCAAACTGATGAGGTGGAAGCCAGCGAATGCTTCTGGATGCAGTCGAGCCTGCCATTTTCGCAATCGGCAAATGACAGCTTTCTCCCCGGAGCTTCTCCACCATCCCTTTCACACTGGACGGGCGGCGAACCGGTCAGGTCATGAAGACGGTCGATTTTTGAAGGCGTCTCGGTACTGCAGCTGTTTCCCAAAGAGATGTGAATCTCTCGGCCTAGCAACTGGCTACGCGAATCGGGTCTGCCGCGCGCTGCCGCAAGCTGCCGCGTTCAGAAGCGAGCACCCATACGGAGCCATGTGCAGACACTAGTTGCATTATTTCTAAGGCAAGGCAAGGCCAGGCCTTCATGACAACGACTCTCGCAGTGGCTGTGTGTGATTGTGCGCCACTGCCCGTATATTTGGCCTCAAAAGCACCGATTCGTGTCGAGAGTGCCCGCGTCATAGACTGATGAGTTATAAAGTGACTGTGTAATAGTCGTGCATTGAGCTGCTGGTTAAAGCTCTCGAGAGACTTCCAGGGTCTAGTTAACCCGCTAGTTGCCGACACTAGGTGAACAACTCTAGTAACAACGTCAGTAGTCTTGTAAACCTTGTAAAGGTAAAGCCAAGTACGCACAACATACTTCGTAGTTGTTAAAGATAGAAAGCACCCACTCCATTGCCCCCACCAAACCCCACCAAGTCATACCATTGCCCCTCAAGCACTGCAGCGAATTTCCCACACTTGCTTCCCGCTGAGCCGCCGTCATATTCAGACCTTTTGCAAGACATGGATAGTATCGCCATGAACCAGTTGTGCGGCCGTCCCATTCATTGCTGGGACTGGCACCCCAGATGCCAATGTTCTCGAAGCTCGACAGACCTATCAGGTGTTTTGCCTCCTGCCTATCCGACCGTCTCGACGGCTTCTGTGGACACAGACGGCCCCCAGAGAGCATTACCAAACTGTCGGGGGTACCGCAAGCACTCTCGAAGGCGCTCTAATTCACATATACCATTGTTGGTGGACTCTCTTTCCATTGCACTGATGGACGAGCTGGTTTGGGACAAAATATTGCGACCCCCGCATTGCAGCGCAGGCTTCCAGCACTTCCGTATCCAATACCACCCTGCGGCACATTTTGGGATGATTCACGCGGCCGACACTCCACTTCATTTCGCTGCCAGTCTGTTGTCGACCATCCGATGTCTCGTCTGAATTTTCTCTCTGCCCAGCGGTGCCATTCATCCCCGCGTAGGATTGCCTGGTAAAGGGCTGTTCGAGGCTGCCCGCAGTCCCTTGAACTCGACTTGGCGAGTTAGCGCGCGGCAACTACTTTCAGGCTCTCAGGGATTGTCAACAACGATCAAGACCACTCAGCAGCATCTCGGGCAGTAGCAATGTGTTCAAGATCCGACGCAAATGCCAAGTCAGTACTGGGGGCTGCTGATGGACAACCTCGCCGCCGGAACCAGCACCCTGACCCAACCTCTTCGGACCGCAGCCGAAATAAAACGCCTGTGGCGTAAGCCTCCAGTGTCTCATGACGATTGAGGCATCTCATCCTAACTGCCACCTCCAGCCGAATGCTCGAGGGTGGCGACGTCCCCCAGATTCGGCAAAGGTCTTTTTGGGGTTGCACACGGCATCCCACCAAGTGCTTAAATCTCGTGTTACACGATCCCATCAACGGCCACCCAGTTTTGAGCGCCAGAGGTACTGCTCGACCAGTTCACTTGGACGCCCAGAGCACAACACAGGGCGCCGTGTCCTTCTGGCGAGAAGCACGATTTACACTTTACCGGTTAGGCGGAATGCGCGATCAGTCTCCGGCATCAACGTCTTGATCGTCAGCGCATCGAGAAGCCCGAAGGCGTGGCAGCCCAGAATTTGTAGCGACCTCCGCCTCCCTTCTGCGTCGCTCAGCCCCGATTCTGTCCGGCGCGCACGGTACGGCTCGGTGGCCCTCATCGGCTCACCCCTTGGAAAGGATCAAGTTTGCTAGGCAACGTGAAGGGAAGGCGGGATAGTTTCAAGATCCCAGCATCCGGCGTGGTTCCCTCGGGTACTGTGCATGGCTGCTACGGATCCAGCAGGGTGTCTGTGTGGATGATGATCTTGCGCTCCCCACATTGCCAACCCGTAGTTAGTTACAGCGTATAGCATTGATTCACCCTCTGCGCCGCAGTGGCGCACCGAGAAAGGTACAGTTCACCCAAGCCAGCATCGAAACGATCTCTGCCTTGGCACTGATGCCAGTTCAAACACCTTGGTGAGGGCGGTGACGAGATGGATCGTTCCATGCCAGTTGGTGTTCGACGCGAATGCAGATTCCAATCTCGTTGGTTGACGTTGCTGAGGAGCACGGTATATACCGCAACGCTTCAGCAACACATACAGGCAAGACAGGCTCTCGGACGTACCCACTATTGGAAAGGAAGATACGAGCAGAATAACTATCGAACAGACTCGGTTTACGGGTGCCGCAAGTCGAGCGGAGCAGCTTCAGGGCATGTTGGGTGCGTCAGTCAGGGTACGGTACACTGAACTTCTGCGGTCAGCCGTGAATGGTACATCAGCGTCAGCAAGTCCGGACAAGCCGGTCTCTTTATTTCATCGAACCCGGTTTGGCCCGTCGTTTGGCAAAGGAGATTCTAGCGTGAAGCCCTTTGTAGTAATCGAGCCGCCCTTCGATGTCGTCGTCAGCAATGCCGGCCAAATCTGTAGCTCGGATGTTGTGTCTCCTGGCTCGCATGTCGTCAGGATGGCAGGCATCGGAGGGTAATCTTCGATGCTTCACTACAATCCCCACCTCCTCATCCTGCTAGCTCCTGCGTTTACCGTGCGCAAAAATATCACACCCCTCGTTGATGCATGCGCTTGAACCTGATTTTACCTTCTGACATGCAATCTTCTGTCCTGCTCACGCGTTCGGCGGAAATTTCCCCTCCTGCCTGTCATCGGCAGTGGGGTTTCGCGATCCCTTCCCCCAGGTCCGGCAGTGCTTCTGTGGAACGGCAGCTGGTGCATCGCCGTGCAATCTCATCCATTTTTGCTCGAAGCTGCCCTTCGGCCCCTCAACTCCTCACATAGACTTTAGGCTCTCCGACGATGCCAGCTGGGTCTGCCTAGTTTGTTGTGTGCCTCCCTCCCGCATGGCCCCTCCAAAAACCGCCGTGTCTTATCCATCCTGTCATCAGCGACGGCCCCTCATTCGCCATGCCCGTAGCGGACACGTTACTTGCACACCGTACCCATACGTTGATAATCGCGGGCCACGGTTATAGTTACTGTTGCCTGCCCGGTGCTGTCCACCTGCACTGTCGCGGCGCGTGCCGAAAAAAAGCTGGAGAAGGGCGCGATGGTGTGGTACACAGCATACGGCGTAGAAGCCAAAAAGCGAAAGCAGACGCCAGATCCACCGGGATACAGTCTATCCGCGCGCTGGGAACGGACTTTGATGCCTCCTTTTGGCTCTTGTTGACACACCAGCCCCGCTCTAGCTGAATTTGTACCCGGGCCTTTAGGTATTCGCAGCGGTGGTGACGATTCCGAGCGTGGCCTGACGGGTTGCCGGCCGAGCAACCTTCCAGCCACGACCCCAAAGCTCACCGACGGAGTGTCAAGGCACATTCTGGGAATCTCCAGCCTGTCTGCGCCTCGACCATGCTGGGACAGCTGGGTAAGGGGCTTGGGGGCGTCGATCTCGCTCCATCGCTCCATCGCTCCATCGCTTCACGAAACCATCGTGGCGATTGGTGCGCAACTGGGCGTCTTCTCATATCTCGGAGCTTTTTCTTGACCTTGGCTGTTCTCTTGCCGCGTCTTGGCCGTCATGGGATGTGTGGCTGACCTTTGACTCGAGGACTCAAAGTAAAAAACCAGAACGGCCAGACTCGGGGTCTCTCACTAAGAACCACATGTGTGCATTTTTGATGGACGAATGATATCAAGATCGCCAGGCAAGGTGATAATGGCCGGCCGAGTATTGGCTTCATCACCGCCCTTGACACCACTTCCAACCCTCATCATCACTACGATTGAGGCTGTGATTGCTGTCTCGCCCATTGCACTTATCGCTGTCTTCCCATGACTGCCTTCGTTGGGCGAGACGGGATCCCGCACCCCGCCAATATACCCACGGGCCCAGAAATAGAAGGGTGTGAGAACATATCGGGACGCAAGGAGGGTACACAGCAGGACCAGTTGATCACGAGGTTCCTCACGGTAGCAGTCACACATCTCCCCCGTTTGTCGTCCGCTGGTTTCTTGCCATTCTTTTGTCGGGAGGCTCCAGCAGTAAACGGTGGGCTGTTGCAAGCAGTGGTGGTGGGTGGTGGCTTACAACCCTCTCCTTCGCTTCCCCCACTAGAGCGCATCACATCGCATCGCATCGCACTGCGTCGCATCCATCTCGTCCCCTTCCATCCCATTTCATTCCTTGCTACGGACTCCGACCGACCGACCAAACTGGGACTTGATTCATGTTAACCAAGCCAACCAGCAGCACGGAAGTACTCTACTTGGTTATCGTAACCGTGAGCTCGTTGGGAGAAATTACTGAGAATTCACCTCTCTTTGGCTTCTCTCGCCCCACTGTGGTGTCTTCTGACATATCTGCGTGCCACCCAACTCCATCATTATATCTTTTTTGGTATCGGATTGTAACGGTTTGCTTACCTCGATGCTGGGTCTAGAGCAGTCCAGAGGAGAGTGCATGTAGGTAATTTTATCCAACAAATGCAGCTTATTTAATGATAGAGAGATCTAGATCGATCATTTTTTCCTTTTTTTCTTTCTTTTTTTCTTTTCTTCTTTTCTTGGGCCGTCTTTTTTTTCTTGTCTCTCTTGTTGACTGACCCCCGCGGTCTTGGCTTGGGTTGGGTAAGGTTGTTGATCCTCCTTCCCTCCCTCTCGGTCTTCCAGCACCACCAGCCTATCTATCTACAACTGTTCACGGGCATCAAAGTCCCCCCTGGCCGGGCGGGTCGATGGGCGATGACGACGGCGCTTTTCGCTCACCGGTGAGCGGGTTGCTCATCCTACTGCCCATCCATACATGTAAGTATGTACGAATCTGTCCGTGACGGGCGGGGTGTGTGCTGCTCTCGGTTTCTACGCCGCCGCCACACCCGAGTTCCGTTTCTCATACCAAGTTACAGAACTATTTTCAGTCTTCTGGCTCACACTAGTGTGGGAAATTCGTGCGCACACTCACTTATTCAGGGATAACTGAAGACTTATCATACGCCAGTCAGGTCCGCGGGTGGTGTCAGTCCCAGTCCCAGTCGCAGATTTCGAGGCATCCCGGCCTTTACATAGTAATCTGATTCCATAATAGGTACCTGTGTCATGCCATGCACATAGAAACGCGCCGGTAGTTTCGCCGAATGCCGTTCTATCGACATGACGAGAGAACAGAAAAAGCGAGCTTGCTGCCCGACCATGCTTCCATATTGCCTGCTATATAACCTGCGTAATACACGTCTCAGTGGAACACCAAGACCAAAACCGCAAGCTTCATTATTCCATCTTTGTAGCGTATGTGCAAGACAATACATCTCACTACCACTGCCATGTAAAGGGGAACGGGAGTAGAATGGGGATGCTACCTCGAATGCAAGCCACGGAGATACTCACACACGTACACGCATACACCCTCCCGCCCCCAGCTGGTAACTGACTGTGTCCCATGTACACCCCTCCCTCACTTTCCCTCGCTCCAACTACGGGCCATGGGACCCCGGAAACCCACCGATGTGATGAGTCCGCCTATTCGGTACTCGTGTCCAAGCCAGCCTCCTTGACCAACCCGTAAAAGACGCCACGCTTCTTGATGAGCTCCAGTGGGGTGTCAAACTCGACGACCTCGCCTCTCTCGAGCACGACAACCCTGTCACTGTCGAGAATAGTGTTGATGCGGTGTGCAACTGTGATGATGGTCCGGTGGGCGAATAGCGGGCTCCGCAACGTGGTCTGCAGCATAGCGTCTGTCTGCACGTCAACGGCAGCGGTAGCCTCGTCCAGCACTAGAATGTTGGACGGCGTGAGCATAGCGCGAGCCAGCGAGACAAGCTGCCGCTGGCCTTGGGAGAGGTTTGAGCCTGTGGTGTTCCCGTTAGTGTCAAGATACTTAGAGAACCGCAATTGCAGCTGGCCAGGTATCATGTGTCAAAAAAATTCGACAAAAAAAAAGGAGCCAATAGCGAGTAAACACACACCATCCCCATCCCCCAAATCTCACAACACCCATTGATTCGGGCAAAGAAGAAATGAGGGGAAATAAAAAACCTGCTATTCCGCAACTTTGCGGTCCTCCACTTCATTCAAAACCCCGCCATATCCTTGTTTTTAGAGTGAATTTCAGCCCCAGACTTTAGGCGTTTGCGTGTGTGTGAGTGTGTGTCCGCCATACCCTCCCTTCCATTCCCTATCACCACCCTCTTCGCTGTCCGGCACATAACATGTGCTCGCCTGGCTGTGGGCGGAAGCCGGGCGCGACACCGAAATGAACAATGACAACACCACCCCTACCAAGCAAGGAAAGGGGAGTGAAACACAAAGTTCGGACCTCGGGTCCGTTATTTGCCATCCACAGTACACCACGGAGAACAACAAGTAGGTTTGCTGGCTGTCCTGCAATGCGTCGGAGATCATGCAGGGACCGGGCCAGCGGTCCAAAGTAAAAAAGGATACGTGCCACCGCACATGACAAAAAGTTCAAGGCAGGAAGCGGCGGCGAACCTTCGCGATGCCGAAAGTCCAACACCGTGCCTCAAGCACACATATTTTTTCGCTGGTATTTCCCCCTCATCTTATAGCCTGTGGGTGCCACGGCTTACCCAGTTTGCTCATATGCTCTGCAACGTATGGGGTGGTAGACAATTGGGGGGTTACACGATCCAACAGAAACAGCCGTGAACGTGCCGCAAGGGCGCCGAGAAGGATGGAGGGGGTATTCAACAGAGGACGGGACGACATCCCAGTCTGTCGTAATGGGAGAGCAGAAAAGCCGATGGAAAGCGTCGGGGAGGGATAAACAAGAAATAATGCACGGCTTACCTCCTTCGTGGACCTTGGCTTCTAGACCGCCTTCCATGCCGGCGACGTGGTCTTTTAGCCGAGCATGTTCTGTGTTGAAGACATTAGTGTTGTGTAGCGTCAGAAAATGCAGCGGCCAGGCGAGGGAATGGGCGGGACTAAGTGTCGCTAAAATGATGGAGGGGGAATGCTGCTGTAACACCTACCAAGCACACTCCACAGCTCCGTGTCATCATGAACGTGGCCGGGGTCAAGGTTGTCCCGGATGGTACCCTCAAAGAGAGCCGCATCTTGCGGAATGATAGACAGGCGCCGTCTTAGATCCAGCAGCCCGATGCTCGACGTATTCAGCCCGTCAAGGTTGATATGCCCCGTGTCGGCCTCGATGATGCGGAACAGCGCCAACGTCAGTGATGATTTTCCAGCGCCCGTTCGT
>Ga0247760_1003324_pt1 | contig 10639 bp, 10 predicted proteins | sample UWRJL171409R4_FD_179936 | JGI IMG/M metagenome (GOLD analysis project Ga0247760, IMG submission 179936) | Plant litter microbial communities from Arlington Agricultural Research Station in Wisconsin, United States - UWRJ-L171-409R-4 | ecosystem: Environmental > Terrestrial > Plant litter >...
CAACCAAGAACTCTAAGATACTCGACTACCCGAAGGGTGTGACCGGATCTTGAGGAACAATTACATGAAGTCCTGGCTACGGAAATCACCCTCAAGGCTCTTCCTTTGCCTTCAAAGAGAGCTAGGAAGCAGAAATTCCATTCTGGCCGCTAAGATAATCAGCAATCTACGCTCGGTCAATAGATCGCTGGTGATTTACCACTTTTGCAACTCTCCCAGCCCCGAAACCATGCTTTACAGCAATATCTTAACATCCCTCCTTCTTTCGCTGATCAAGGATGATCCGGACCTTGTTGCATACACGTTCAGAGCCCTTGCTGTACTCGACACTTCGGAAACGCACGAGATTCTTTTCCGAAATCTGGCTCAGGCGCTTTCGAAAGACCCGGGCGAGACGAAATACGTCTATGTCATCATCGATGGACTAGACGAATGTACGGATTACACACAGGAAAGAGTAGTCGCTGTTTTAGAACAGCTGCTGGCTCCAGTATCGTCTCCGCCTGTTATTTACAAGCTGCTCATATTGGGTAGGACATTTGAGGTGCTGGCGCCAAAGTTTCGGAACAAGAAAACCATCATTTCTTCGACCGAGCAACTGGCGGATAATCCGACAATTGATTCGGAATTTGACCCCGATTCCGGGAGAAAAGTTGCTGCATCAGTCGGGATGACGGCTGGGGATTCAGCCTACTGCTCCGCCTCCAAAGCGTCGCTCGAGATTGGCGACTTGCAAGCCACCGGAGAAGAAAGGCCGGACGACGTGGCGTCCGATGTCACTGACAACTTGTCGATTGATGTTCCCTTGACCTCCCAAAAGGGGTACATCAAACTCTTTACGGAGAGGCTTGGGGATGCGGTCCTTGCTGGGCTGCCAGGGGCAGTTCACGCTAAACAGAGCATCCCAGAACTCTCAGAACTGCTAAGAGCATTTTCATTGAGGCTCTGCGCAACTGAAGGCATAGGGACTAAGAATGGCAAGGCGGGCAACTTCGCAAGGCAGCATAAGGAGTAAGTCAACATCCGAACTACATCTGTGAGCCACATGTCTACCTCGAGCAGGTGGGCACTGACAACCTCAACCAGATGGATTGCCGAGGTTTTGCAGAGCCTTGTCTGGGACGGAGCAGCCGAGGGGTCTGACGATGAACAAGAAGATTCAAAGTTTAACAAACCAAAAACCGGCAAAGACATGACACCTCACGAAAAATTTGCGTTCTGGAAGACGACGACGCCACAAGACCCTACTGAGACAAGCATCCCCGAGAATGATACTCCACCTCATGACTTGATGAAGGAAGCAGATAAAGACCATATTACCTGGACATTTTCCATTATTGAAGAAACGCGGAACGTGGACGCCTCAGTCATATCTGCCGTGGCTGAAACCCCTGCGTACCAATGGCTAGTTGCCATGGTAAAGCGAAACATGACATTAACTGTGTCCGCAGCACCTGTGTTTGACAAAATCGCTTCCGTGATGGCTTCAGGTCTCAAATTCAGAAGAGGACGTGCTGCTTTGCAACCAGAGCAAGCTGCGATTGTTGTGCATTGGAATCCGGAGCATTTCGTTCAGGAACAAGCATACGGCAGCTACAAGGCCCTCCGCTCAGTTCTAGTTATCACTGGGGAGGCCCTGAACGGCCAAATGACAAATGCCGCACAGTACATCCAGAAGACTTGGCCACTGACTGGCCCCCTTATCCTCGAAGGAGTGGTCGCAGCGGCTACGAGAGGTCGGGAAGCCATCGCCACAAGTAAGTAAATGCGTCGACGGCGAAGGGTTTGTTCTTTTGCTAATCATGTCCTTCCCCTGAAACAAGAAATCCTTCCCGACAAGACAACGCTTCGTATAAGTTGCATAGGTGGTGCCCTTCAAGTCGAGTGCTTCGGCCTGCCTTATACCATCATTGAAGTGGCCCAATGCCTGGCCTGGATTGGTGCTTCGATGCGAGCATCATTGGATCCCAACAGTACTCAATATTGCGATTCGAGACCCAGCTTGGACTGCACTTCATCGGGGTCGTCTGAGCAACATCCCACTCTAACAATTGACTTTTATCAGGTCCCGCTCAATGATAGTGAGATGCTGCCAGCTCATGGTAGCTGTTGGCAAGCTCTTGTCGGGAACCCGGTCATTGCACGGGGCTTTCCAATACCCCAGCGAGCTACACCCACAGATGGCATTGAAGTCTCCGTTGATGTCATGGGAGCACTCGTAGATGCTGATTACATATCCATTTTCGACGGAATTGTACTTCTGAAGGGATTTAATGCGGCAGTCACCCTGGTGGACCAGTCGGAATTATTTCTGATTTGGCATTCCATCGTCAACGAATCTGGAGACCGGCTATCGTACTGCGACCCCGAGGTGCTGAAGTCGCCCGCCGTGATCTCACCATCTGAGGTCTCCTCAATCAAGAAATGCCGACATATTCTTGGGTGGATTCCCAAGGTTTCTTACAACGTTGGTAAGTTTCCTAATCAGAGTTCTTGTTCCTGAGCTTTATCCGGAGTCAGGCACTCCCGCAGAGCTACATATAACTGACTGTTGACCAGGATCGCCGCATGCAAGCTATGACATTGGGTGGTCAAGTCCAGACCATGCTAACTCCAAGTGCGCCCTGGATAAGATAATAATTTCCGGCGGGCTTGAATTCCTGACCATTGGCGCTGAGATAGCCTTGGGGCCTAAAGATAAAGCGCCAGCTGTTCAGCGTCGAGACAATCACTATCCAGCCCTGAACGCACTCCAAAGAACATATACCGTCCTCTACGACATGGCATCTCACCGCGCATGGCTCACCAATGGCCTCCACACACTTGTTCACCTCCTTCGGGCGTCATTTAAGGTCGACCAGGACAGCGCGTTTGGTGGTGATTGCTTGTTCAATCCAGCATGCCTAAATGAGCCTCTTGACCCTGCAAATCCACGGGCGGCTGTTGAATTTCTCCGAGACTGTCGCAATCTCGAGCAACCCATCTTTCCAAATCTGGACGAAGTTTACGAGGAAGAAACCACGGTGAATGGGATATCTACAAGGTCGCAACACCGATCTTCAAGTCTGTTCCGCATGAAGCATCGAATAAACCAACTGGTGCATGTATTAGAACAGCTCATCGACCATCAAGCACGAGCCTCCAGTAACTCAGCTCCTGGAATATCGCTGAAGCTGACCCCCAGAAGTCAACTGGAAGGATACAGGTTCATGGATATTGCCGCGGGTCGCACCCCCTTACCTCGGGTGGCCAACTTACAGATGTTCCGAGGCGGCGGCAAATCTTGGGTGGACTTTATTCGACAAATACACGCCATTACGCTCTTTGGCGAGGGATTCGGCGAGTTGCTCACACCAGCTCCTGGCGGCGAACCACCCTGTGTTCATTGGGAAACTCTTACCGAAGGACGGGACTACCTTGCGGTGGCGGGCTTTGATCTCGAGCGCATCATTCGAGAGAATGGAAGCGCCGCCTCCACGCCGCTGAAGTTGGCCCCGGGTATATTCTGGCACAAACCGGGAGCTCTGTTCGAGGCCTGCGCTTGCAAGGGCAAAGCGGCACCCAGCATGTTCGGAGTGGCGATGCAGAGATCATGCGATAGAGTCCAGGTTCTCCTTCCCGGCCCGAAACCGGGACCCTCCTCCATACATGTATGGGGCCGACAACTACCCGGCATGCATGTGCAACAACCAAGTCCTCCTCTAAAACTCCAGGCCGAGGGGGCTGTCATCTTTGGCAGAAGTGAGACATTTCCATGGCGATGGCCAGAAAGTGGTGATCCACAACAAGAAGCCGCTGCTGCATCGGCCCAAAGCGATGAGATGGACCTCACGGGTAGTGGGGTGGGAGGCACGAGTTCGACCGAGACGCAGTCGTTGACATCTCCGGGATCGAGCCAATCTGTGGCCTGGACTTTGGGGGCTTCAGCAGCAACCTCGGCGACTAGCAACGAACCTGTTGGGTCCACCAATCCGGGCGATAGCGTTGGCGGAGGCCCTGCTGTGAACATGACAGCTCCAGTAGCGGCTAGTGAGAGGGGGACTTCGCGCAAACGGATCTTGCAGCTGTGGGACACGAAATCACGGAGGTTAAGACAACGTACGAAGAAATGATGGGGGGATTGACCCTACTTGTCTTGAATATACCCTAATGATTCCGGTTCCAAGCTTAATGAGCGATATGCTGCTCTATGGCATAGCTTCTGTGCCTACCTACCTACCTAAGCAGGTTGTCAGGTTTGAGGCAGATAGGTACCTAAGGACGGTAAGATTCCCCGCTCATAACTCTTGACGATCGGGATCAGCGTACATTGCGTCTCGTTCTGCTGTGTAACTGCAATGTAACCTTACTTGTGGTCAGCGGCGGAGTGACCTAACGCGGGGTATGGAAAGACAGGAAGTGTAATCTGTCCTGACTAGGTACCTTCTCTTGAAATTTGAGATTAATCTTTAAGACAGAATACTTTTTGGATCATCCGACTTGAGCGAGGAGGGTATTAGTGTATTGGTTGCTCAAACGGTTATTGTTAGTAATGCTCACCATATCCCGATTCCCCACCCCGCTCCTGGCTCCCCGCTCCCCTCGTTACCCGAACCGGGAATGCGAGAAACAAGCCGTGTCACACCTGCACCGCACCGGGTAGCGAGGAACCATGGCTATTGGTGAACTTGGTTTTAGGTCTGGGCCAAAAACGTAGTAGTGACTCACGAACCACGATGGAGGCGACTGTGCTACGTTATTGGCCTCGGTGTGGTCGCCCATTTCAAGTTAGATGGCATGTGTCTATGGAATTGGGATTACCTACCTCGGGGTAAGTAGGTGACGCAGGAGGAAACTTAATACACACAGCCGTCGATTTCGCGACCCGAGATACCAAGCACACACACACACATGGACCAGGGCTCTCACGTCAGCGTTTTGCATACCTAAAGTACCCTTGACGATCACTGACGTTGGGCGTGGGACGTAGGACGTGGGGCTCGGTTATCCCAGGCTTTGCTCTGTATTTCCACAAACCAACCCCCTTTTTACCAAACCATTACTTTCACCACTCTTTTTACTCCGCGCAAACAAACCAACATCACCACATCCATAGAGCTTGGAATTCCAGCCATCGTCATGGAGTTTCTATCGCTCATCTCTTCAACGACCCGCGACGGCGTCAACACGCACCTGGCCGCTCTCACCGCCGGTGTCCTTTCGCATACCCTGTATTTCATCCGGGGATATCACGACACCAGCGCGTTTGGAATATTTCTCTTCCACGTTTTCGCATTTTTCGCCACCTGTCTGACATGCATTTTCATCTCTCAAGAAGGGTTGCTCTCGGGAATGATGTCTGCAACTCTGATATTTTCCGTTTACTTGGGATCACTGTTCTCAAGCATAGCCATCTACAGAATATTCTTCCATCCACTCCGACGGTTTCCAGGTCCGTTAGCGGCGAAACTTACGAAATTCTATGGTCCGTATCTAGCGTGGAAAGGACAGTTGCATTTGGAGCAGAATAAGCTTTTTGAAATCTATGGTGACGTGGTCAGGATCGGTGAGTTTTCTCTCCTCAAAAATAGTGGTTGGGTTGGGGTTGGGCTGATGCTAAGATATAGCGCCAAATGAACTGTTAATCCTCTCGTCCAACGCGCTCGACAAAATCCACGCCGCTAGAAGCGGATGTCGAAAACGAAACGCCGGAGTATACAATGTCATTCACTACAAAGGGGAATATAACCTCGACACCATCCTCGATCGGGAAGAGCATCGGTGGAGGAGACAGGTCTGGGAGAGGGCGATGACAACCAAATGTCTGTTTTTACTCTCTCTCTGTTGATTCTCAGGTGAAAATTAACAGAGAATAGCACTGGGCACGTACGAACAAAGTACCCACGAAGTATGCCATACCTGGCTCGAAAAGATCGACTCCTTCAACGGCAGTCCCATCAATACTTCTCTCTTCTCATTGCTAGTAACGTTCGACCACATGGGCAAAGTCGGGTATTCGCATGATTTCGGCACTATTCTAGCCGGAAAAGAGAATCGTATGCTACATATGTTGGAACTGCTGTTTGGTCAGGCCGGCCAGATGGGCGAACTAGTTTGGCCAATTGCGTTTATGCAGTCGGCGGGAGTGCCGGGTGCGAGTGACGAGCTAGATGCGTTGACAGAAAAGATTGCAAAGGAAAGGATTAAGGTATTTATACTCATCTCCCATCTTATGAGTATAGTTTGCCAGCTAACAAAATTCAAGAACCGTGACACCGCTTCACCCGATATCTTTAGCCACCTCCTCGCCGACTTTGAAGCGGAAAAGCCAGTGGCATATTTCAACCGCAATATTTTATACGCTGACGCTTCCATTATTTTTGTTGGTGCTACGTAAGTCTCCTATCCTCCGCCAGCACGAGACTCTTCACAAACACGAGACTTACCCAGATGAAAAAAAAAGAGACACCATCGCTGCCGTCCTCTCCTACGCCTTCTACCATCTCTCCGCCCACCAATCATACCAAACGCAACTGTACAATGCTCTCACCCCAATTTTTGGCAGGACTATTCCCGGAGAGTTTTCTAACCGTGATCTGTCGGGGGTTGCCCTCCTCGACGCTATTCTCAACGAGACTATGCGTCTAGATAACCCTGTGTGTAATAATGCCGCGAGAATGACGCCTCCTGAAGGGATTGTCGTGGATGGGATTTGGATTCCAGGTGGCGTGTCGGTTAGAGTGCCGGGGTATGCGCTTCATCGAAGTAAGTCTCCCCTCTCCTCTTTCCCGTAGCTTGCGTACTTTTCCCCATCTAGGTGTCTACCTACTTGTCTACGTAGTACTTAAGGTAGAACGGGGTAAATGACGGGACGTGAAGTGGTATGGTGCTAACAAAAGTCAAGGCGCCAAAGCATTTGTCCACCCCGATGAATTCATCCCCGAGCGATGGACGACACAGCCAGAGTTAATTCTCGACAGAACGGCCTTTTTTCCGTTTCTTTCCGGTACGTATCCTCCCACCCCAGTTCTATCTATCTATTTTGCAGGGAAGTGCAGTGACTGATGTTGTGAGTGAGTAAAACAGGCCCCAATAACTGTGTAGGAAAACGTCTCGCCATGGCAACGGCTCGTCTGGTCCTAAGTTACACCGTGTATCATTACCAGTTTGGCTTCGCCCCGGGAGAAGACGGAACGGCGATTTTTAAGGAGGCGAAGAACAATTTGATTCTCAAGGCGGGGCCGCTGCATCTGTCTTTTCGGAAGAGGGAGTGAGGGAGGAGGTGGGGGGGGGGTTTTACTGAGAAGACGGGGTTATAAGGTGCCAGATGCTTCCCGGGGTGCGAATAAAAAGTTTGTATACCACGAGCCTGTTATCTCGACCACTCACGCCCCTAATAGATTCCAACATTTGACGTTGCCGAGAGACTTGCTGCATGACATACAAGGAGGCCTCTTTAAAGGGTTTTCTAGGGCTCGATCCCAGGAGCCGAGGCCTCATGAGCTGGAAGCTAAGTGCTATTTACAATTAGCTAGACAATTGGAATCCCAATCCAGCTACTTGAAAACTGTTCATGTGGTACACGATAGTTGGGAAATGGATTGAATCCTTCCTACCAGCCATCCTTTCTACGAATAAACATATTGGGGAGAATAATTCAGGACTATGAGAAAAAGGTATGGGGCCTTCTCGAGAATTTAAGACGTGAACAAGAAAACATAGGGTGTCAAGTTTTGTAGGAAGGGGGGCTAAACTACTTCAGGCCAACGACCCCTTCCAAACAGTTTCATCGGCATTTAAAAGTTGTACTAGGCCCTAGGTGCCTAGATTCGACTCAGGGGGTTTAGCCGATCATTTTTTTTTCTTTTGTTGATGACGGGGACAGATATCTTTCTTTGACATGACCTTGTCCCTTCTTTGCTTTCCCCGTGTTGACCTTGCCATGCCGCTCAACTAGCTGGGTGTGTCAGTTCGGCTCTGGTAAGGTTGCATCTCAGTTTCTTCCTTATGATTTAGGTAAGTACGACTTGATCTGTCGTCAACACCTCTTTACCTGTTTCGTTTTTGGCCTGGCTGCTGCGATTAGCATACTTTTTCGGTGGTGCTCCCCCCAGCGAACTTCATTAACCCGAGGCAAGGGCCCTTCAAGTCCGTTCTGCCCCCAACGTAACTGATAAAGTTTGACAGGAGCAGGCATAGACGGTAATCTGCAGCATGTGGATTGGATTGCCTATAGCTACTGCCGTGGCGGAGAGAAAAAGGCAGAAGGTCTGGCTGGAAAACAGATGGTGGGTCCTCCATCAGCAGATGTTAAAAAGTCTTTGTGCCCACGACTTTGATCTTTTACTCTCCATCATTCTTCGACAGTCAACAGTCTGCATTCATCACCATTCGTCGTCAACCTTAGCATCCTCGGCATTCGTCTTCGTTCTCGTACCTTCAACTCTCCAGCATTCCTTGACAGTCAACAGCCTGCATTCATCCGCATTCATCTGCATTCATCTGCATTCAGCCATCTGGACATCGGTCTGTTTGGCTTCACCACCACCCACGCCAGGCAACAGATCGCCGACCATGGTTTCCCGCGTCTTGGTAGAGGCTCCGTTGCGACGGCATGCAAGATTCTTCATATCTGTTCAGGCATGCCTCGTTCCCGTCGAAAAATTCAATCCCATCCAACGAACCCTTCGTCCAAGACGGGCTAAATTCCCACCGCCCCATTCAAGTGGACACTAAGTTCGCCAGTGAATGGTGACGATGTGAATTTAAGTTCCTCTGCCCCCAGCATCTTTGACAAGTAGGTAGACTGGAGGATGGAAAGGATAGGTCGACGAACAGGTCTAATAGCCCTTTACTAGAGCGTGTGTATTCCGATACCCCCAGAAAGATATGCATCATATTCTAGGAAAAAGCTATAGAGAAGAAGATGAGAGCGAGGAGATGACAAAATAACCCAGCCCAACCAAAAGAACATTGGGAAAGCAATGGGGTTATGGACGCGGACAGTTCGGACAATTCGGATGGGAGGGGGCAACATCGTGGTGCATGTATGGACTGACTAACTGGGCCATGTTGGAAGACAAATGCCATGGAAAGGGCCACGGAAACGGACCGAAAGAGATGAAAGGCCGAATCCGACTCTAACTAGAATCGGAATTGGAGCAGGTGCCTGGGTAGTCCCTACAGGTCACTGTTGGATACTTAAACAGGCAATCAAGACTGATGTTTACCGACTTCAACAGGAGATTGTCCAACTACGCGAATTAACCAATTGACTGATTGACTGACTGCGTGACTCATGTGACCTGTGACTGATTGTGCCATTGAATTGGAAACCCTGATGCTGACGACGGTCAAATCCTCCCCTCTTCAGCACAATGTTAAGCTGTTTCCATATCAGCAGGGTGGCGAGATTTTCCCCTACTCAACCGTGCCAAAAGGGCTCCTACCAACTTTGACACATAGCTTCAACTTTGACGCATACTTTCCTGTTTGTCAAAAGGAGGAATCAGAGTCATGACTCATATCTATTCACCACTGTGTATAAGTTTGGGGCCTGCCCGCCACTCTCCTCAGTTCTCTTTACATTTTGAGCAGTCAATCAAGGCCCTCACTTCCATTTGACACAGCTTCACCTCTTTACTTATATAAATTTTCCACACTTTTTCTTTTCAACTCTCACACTTTACAAATTTCGCACCTCTTTCCCCTTGTCTTGGCGAGAATTCCAATATCACACGCATTCGCTAGTGCAGGGCAGCAAAACGGCAGTTCACCATTGCCAGACTGACAATAAATATGTGTCAGCTAAAGACGCCAAGCTGCCCTCAGTGGCTGAGAAACTAGGGATCACCATCTTTGCAAAACTGATATTCTGATATTCCGGAAATGCAGGATGAGTGATACGTGATGCGATTGACACCACCATCACAATCAAGGCGCTGCTGGGATGCCTCAATCATACATATCAAATGGTGTGGTTCCTCACCGCCATGTCAGTTGCCGCGATAACGTGGCATCCGCGATGAAGAGTATATGTTTGCCTCGCGAGATTTCTGCAACTTTATTCTTGAATGCAGCAAGGTCAAACGTGGACTTGTCCATCCACGACCAAGTTTCCATCGCCGGGGACGCCGGGACGCCGGGGCGGTACGGTATACTCCAAGCCGATGCCGAAGTATTCGAAGCGACGTGCATCACCGGGATGTGTTCGATGTTGAAGGAGTTTCCGGACGGCGAGAAAAATGAGGATTATGAAGACTCTCCTTTCAAGGAATTCTTCAAGGAACCTCTCGAGGATCCCTTCATCTTATCAAGACGAGCCCGAGCACGCAGCAGCTCCACTGTGGCAATGGCGATGCGATGGCGATGCACCCTATCTCCCAACGGAGTTTGGCCGGGCCGGGTTGTGGATAATGTTCTTCTCATCTTAAACAGCAACGGCAATGCGGAAGAGTAGCTTTTTGCATTGGCGATGGGCACGGTCTTTGAGCGCCAAGCAGAGGCCGAGTTGACAGCTCCTTCAACCTAGAGAAGCTTAACTTTAGCGGTTGGGTGATCGGGTGACCGAGTTACAGAGGCAAATCTTACCTACTCCTCATGGATTCTCCCAGTCAAGACGGTGTTTTCTGTCTCTCTCGCCGGATTAGAGAGTGGGAGT
>Ga0247760_1003325_pt1 | contig 10638 bp, 10 predicted proteins | sample UWRJL171409R4_FD_179936 | JGI IMG/M metagenome (GOLD analysis project Ga0247760, IMG submission 179936) | Plant litter microbial communities from Arlington Agricultural Research Station in Wisconsin, United States - UWRJ-L171-409R-4 | ecosystem: Environmental > Terrestrial > Plant litter >...
CTCGTCTCCCGTTCCCTCCCCTGTACAACCAAAAGTTACCGCTTTGTCCTTTTGTAACGCCTTGTTTTTCACCGTCAGACCCGGTGTTGTTGAGAATTTTTGTCTACGAGGCGCTAACCCCCTCCCTCCCCCAGAATCAACAACTTCGCCCCCTCCCTCTCCCGCTTCAAACCCATCCTCTTCTACTGGATCTTCTTCCCCTGCGATCTCGTCTCGCTCATCCTCCAAGGCGCCGGCGGCGGAATCTCCACCTCCACCGCCGGCAAGGGGCAAATCGGCGTCGATCTCGCCATCGCCGGGATGGCCTTCCAGATCTTCACCCTCGTCGTCTTCTGTGGCTTCCTGGGGGATTACCTGTTCCGGTACTTCAGGGCGTTGCATCAGGGGGAGGTGAGAGCCAGGGGGGCGAAGTCAAGGGCGAGGGTGAAGGTCTTCTTTGGGTTTATGGTGGCTGCGGTGCTGCTTACGTTAGTGAGGTGTGCGTATCGGTTGGTGGAGTTGAGGGAGGGGTATCAGGGGCATTTGATACATGAGGAGGGGCTGTTTATTGGATTAGAGGGGGTGTGAGTATTCCTTGCTGTGCAGTGATGTTTGTGTGATTTATGCTGATGATGTCTTGCAGGCTGGTGCTGGTTGCGGTGTATTGTTTGATGGTGGGACATCCCGGGATGGTTTTCAAGAAGAGGGAGGAGGGGATGGAGGAGAGCTGTGATGTGGAGGCAGTGGAGACGAAGGGGTGAAGGGCTTGCAAGCGGTATGTAGTTGGTGATGGAGATGAAAGCGATTTCAGCGGCCGAGAGAGGACACCGGATGAGACAACAGGCTAGGATGGTGATGGTATTGATTTTCCGATGACAAACTCAAAACGTTCGGTGTTTTTCGATGCGCCCCGGTCACTGGATTGTCAAGGACCGACGAATGTTCCTGCTTCCCAACCGATCAACACCAATATTTCATCTAAGCGCCCGGTGAATTACCTCCGGGGACGTAGATAGAAACTTGGGCCCTGTTACGTACGGGCCTTGCGTCACTCGTGCTATGTAAATGCAAGCTTACTTTGCTGACAGGTCCTTCATCTGCTTCGGCTTTCTCGCCTTGAGGGCATGCTGTCCTGACAGGTTCCTTGCTTCTGTGCGTTCAGATATTCTGGGGCATTTATACAGCAACTTTCAATGGCAGTAATGAGTATTTTGGGGGATACAGCAGATACTACTGCTGTGGCGGGATGCTGACAGAAGGACCGGATGCAATTAGTAGGGAATGTACGGGAGGGGATAAGGGAGATGCCATGGGATGATGATGATGGGGAATGCGACATCACGCGATTGGTCTGAGAGAGCAGGCGGTAATCGCTAACAGAAGTGATCGGTGAATTGAGGGGCGGTTGAGGTTGTCCAGGGTAGTAGGTAGGGCAGAGCAGAGCAGAGCTAAGATCGGGCTGTTTGGGGAGTAACACGAGAGACGGCCCGGGTAGACGACGGGAATAGGGCTTTGACGCAGAGAGCAATTTAGGCGCCAAACAGTGGCCGACAATAATCGGGCATAAATCCTGGAACCAGCAGACACTTTTTAGTGCTCGTCGGAGGTGTTAGGCAGGCCGTAACTTTATGGCTGTTTCTTACTTCACTGTACCAAGCACTCAAACAGCCAAACAGACCCCAATTTCCGAATTAGGTCCCTCGTACCTACTTGAAATAATGAGAGGCGTACCTTACCTATACCTAAGGTAGGCTTCAAGGGATTGACGAATACAGAAATCTCCATAGCCTGAGATATGTAACTGCGAAGGGAGGTGGTATTTCCAGTAAATTGATGGCGAGGGTGTGAAGGATCGAATTGCGGTTTTATATACAGTATCATTGAACCAACATCATGTTGTAATCCTGTCGGCCGCCTACTCATGATCATGTTGTCATTTTGTCAGACACCCCACTAGGCAGGTTCCCTTGAGTTCCATAGCTAAAGGTCCTGGGTTTTGGAGACCTGGAAGGGCTGTGTTCTACAGAAAAAAATCGGATTGGTAGGAACCGAGGTGCGCCGCTAACTACCAATGATACTTCGGGAGAAAATCGCATGAGACAAGGTGCCGCACTGCCGGCCTTGCCCTGCTTGAGCCTATAATCACTGCAAGAATGGTTACACGGCGCGGGCAGCAAAAGTGCCATGCTCGTGGCGTACTTGACTTTTTTGGTAGATGCAAAGATGTCGCTTGCGCTGTATCTATGTCTAGCAACACACGGGTTTTGGCTGTTTGTGAGGCTGGGATGATACTGGTACTGATATATTGAAGGATTGCGCTGCACAGGTCGTAGGATCAAAGGATCACAACTACACCTGCCTTTCTCAGACGCAACATCCAAGCTTCTCACTGCCTGTCGTAAACTCCGACAGCGCAGCACATCTACCGCGATGCGAATAAGCCTCGTCCGCTCCACGTAAATTGACTGCGACAAAAGTACACCTGACAGGATAGCAAGACCCGCTCGACCAACTCAACCCAAGTGGGGGACACAATGGTTCGTGAAACCACCTATCATGACAAATTGATGCATGTGTGCATCGGAGGGAGGAGAGCACATCGGCAGATCTAGACGTTGGTGACTTGCAGCAGAAACTATGGGCTCAACAAAAAACTACAAATAAGTGCTTTCTGACCTGCAATAGCTTTGGATGAGAACCCTCAACATCATCAACAAGCCTCGAGTTTCCATCTCACACCCACACTTAAGTTCTTAACAATCGCTAGCTTGAGCATAAAGCTCTCCTCATCGACTCAGGCCATTGCTGCCGCAGTCGGATTTCTTCTGCAATTTGCAGAGGCGGTAAGAGTCTACAGGTCTCAAGTTGAGAACACGTGCCAAGCACTAACCCGAATACAATAGAAATCGGCGGTAAGCGACATCTTTGACTGGCATTATGAGCTCGACGCAATGGCACTGGTCATTACGACCAAGAGCGAGATGTATGCTACGGCCGACGCCTTCAATCAAACGGTGTCGATTGAGCTGGTGGAGGGAACCATGATGCTAGTCGACCAGATGTCGGAAAAGCAGGTGGCCACCTTCAGCGGCGCTCTCAACGAATGGGCGCGCGCGGCCTATCCTAGCCCTTCGCTCATCGCCAACATGAAGCAGAGCGGTGAATTGGCCGGCCCCAAGGCCGAACTTAACGGTCTTCTTGCCGCTGTGGCCGCCGGAACGCCCATGACCAATGCTGTAGCTGCCCGAAGAGCCGACCAGGAGGCCAGTGGCTTGGCCAAGCGGAATTGCGTCTGTCCCATTGTTATGGTCTCTTGTCTTATTATTGACGGCTGTTCTGGCGCCTGTGTCGTCTTTATCTGCACCGGCTGAGGTGCTCACGCAAGTGACCCGGGCCTTGCCACATGTAGGGCTCATTGCAGGTACGCGGTACCTCGTAGGTGTGTAGGTGGGAGGGAGCTAAGTCATGGCGATGCAATCGAAAGATACGGAATGGGTATTGGGATCAGGATCCCAGACAGTGTCGCTATCAATTTTCTTTTAGGTTCCTAGGTTCCGATACAAGATACAGCCTAATTGAACATGTGCATATGCCAATCCGGGACCTACTTGAATGTGCCGGGTGTTACGCGTTTTGTTCAATCTCGGGCACTTACCACGAAGCACTGCATAGAATCGACCAGCCGTGCCTTTTGTGCCTCTTCGGCGCGTCAAAAGTTAGTCTCCAAAAGGCCTTGCATTCAGCCCTGTTTCTCCAACCACCAGAAATACCAACAGACTCACCGCAGTCGGTGTTTCGGCTCTAATTTGCTCCGATCGGTTGGGGCTTTTGCCCTGACTGGCATGAACACAACACTGCCTTAATCCTCAGGCGCCCAGTTCTCAAGGTTCTCAGGACAGGGTCCCACACATTAGTGGTGCTGTCCATCGTAGGCCGCGGTGAGTCTTGGTCTGTTGGGGCAGGATGGCATGGAAACCTGTGTATTTTAGAAGTTGAGGCAAATCATGGGCCAAGTCACCCAGGCCCTTCACCGGGCAAAGTTTGATACTATTACTCGTTTGTATCCATCGCATCTGACGCCTAGCCCTACCATGACTGAGAAATGAAACCTGTTCAATGAAAAACATCACAGACAAGTCCTCAGGTGTGATAGAATGTCACAAGTTCTCAACGCGCTGGCACGGGCAAAGTCTGCAGTTTGCCACAGCTCCGGGTCTCCTGAGCTAGTAGGCTTTTATCTGACCATAACTCCGAGGCACTAAAGTAACAGCATTCGGATGGAGGATCTTGTGACCTGTTAATTCTCAATCATCTGAGAGGGTGTCCCAACACACCACGTGACTCCCTCAACAACCTCCAGAAGCTCTTTGCTCTGGTGGCAGTTGCCAACTTCTGGGAAATACTTCAACCGTCGTTCTTTCCTCCCACCGCCCACCGCCCATCACCCATCAAGAACTTCACCTGATCCACTTCCACCCCGATTTCTCCCATACTTTGACAATTCTGTCACACTTTCAAATTCTCTCACACCTTGACAACCTCAAATGCACTGAAAAGCACTGCAATCGACAACCATGATCCCCCTCTTCTTAACGGCTATCATAGCCGCGACCTTGTTCTTCGGACGTGTTGCCGCGCGACCGAACGTGTTCACCGTCGTTCCCCGCGATGCTAGTGCTGCGGCCGATAATGACTTCTGGTACCCGAAAATGGCTCACTTGGGCAACTATTCTGGCCAAACCACAGATATCGGCGACAACGGATATTCTGTCTATTACGACACTGTGCCGGTGAATAATGGTGACTATATCCAAGTGTTGATCAACTACAGCGACAATGGAGGTCGGAACGGTGGATGGCTTGCTTCTCAGCCAAGGGTAAGTTGCCTGCTCTTCCGGTCAATTGGAACTATTATCACCGTGAGCGTTGCTAACAGCATCGGCCAGATTGTGTATCTTCGTTCTGGAGAGTACACCATCGACAAGACCCTCCACATGAGCACCGACACCATCCTGATGGGCGACGCGACCGATGTAAGCGACTTCATTCATGACGAACAATGTTCTCGTGCTAATCTATGCAGCCTCCCGTTCTCAAAGCCTCGTCAGCATTTGTCGGAGAGAAGGTCCTTCTTTCAGGGTTAGATCCGACAGTCGGGGGCAGAGGAGAGAACTCGTTCATGATCGGCCTGAAGAACATCATCCTGGACACCACAAACATTCCCGGCGACAGTCATTTCACGGCGCTGTACTGGGGCGTCGCTCAGGGCTCCCAGCTCCTGAACGTCAAGATCAAGATGCCTTCGTCGTCCAACGGCAAGGGACATTCGGGAATGCACCTCGGTCGGGGTTCTACTCTCGCTGTTTCCGATGTGCGAATTGAGGGCGGCCAGGTATGAGTTGATCTTCTTCTAGTACTGTCAAGGAAACTTCGATTGCTAACACCAGACTGAAACAGAACGGAATCTGGCACGACACTCACCAACAAGCCCTATACAAGAGCATCTACTTCTACCGAAACACTGTCGGAATGCTCATCTCCGCCGGAAACACCATCAGCATCGTCAACCCGACCTTCGACAACGTGGGAATGGGCGTCCACCAGACCGGCGGCTTCCCTTGGATCGGCATCATCGACGGCAAGTCCATCAACTCGGGCGTAACCATCAAGACCGAAACCTCCCCGTCCTTCCTCGTCGAGAACTTGGACAAGGATACGAACAGCGACATCGTCCAGGGGCCCTCGGGATTCATCCTCCCCTCCCAGTCCCATCTTGCCCGCTTCTCCTACGCCAACACGGTCGGCCAAAACCCGGTCTACACTCACATCAGCGACCACCCGTCCCGGCCCTCCTACCTCGCGCCCGGCGGCCGCTACCCCTATGTCCCGGCGCCCAACTACGCCATCAACCCCGTCTTGGACTTCATCAACATCAAAGACCCCTCCCAGAACGGCGGCCACACTGTCCAAGCCGACAATATCCACAACGATGCTGCCTCCCTCAATGCAATCCTCCAATACGCCGCCACCAACCACAAAATCGCCTACTTCCCCTTCGGCAAATACCGCATCGAATCCACACTCCTCATCCCGCTCAACTCCCGCATCGTCGGCGAAGCCTGGTCCACCATCACCGGTGCTGGCTCCTTCTTCGCCAACACCACTAACCCCAAGCCCGTCATCCAGATTGGAAACCCCAACGATGTCGGCACAGTCCACATTCAAGACATGCGCTTCACGGTCTCGGAAGTCCTCCCAGGTGCAATCATCACCCAGTTCCACGCCGCGGGATCTTCCCCCGGGGACGTCGCCATCTGGAACTCCCTCGTCACCGTCGGCGGTGTCCGCGGCGCGTCTGGTGTGACTGATACATGCCGCAATCCGAAGACGCCCTGCCGCGCAGCGTTCATGGGGATGCATTTCGCGAAGACGTCGTCGGTGTATCTTGAGAATGTGTGGAACTGGGTCGCGGACCATATCACCGAGGACTTCGATGGAGGGAGTAACATCTCTGGTGGCCGGGGCGTCCTCATCGAGAGCACAAAGGGTACGTGGCTGTATGCGCTGGGGAGCGAGCATTGGTGGCTGTACCAGCTCAGTTTCCGGAACGCAGAGGGTGTGATGGTATCGCTGCTGCAGAGCGAGACGAACTACGACCAGGGAGACAATGCGCCGGTCATGCCGCCCGCGCCGTGGACTGTCGATTCCGGCTGGGGCGACCCGGACTTCGGGTGGTGCGGGCGCAATTCCCGGTGCCGGATGGGCCTCGCGAACTGGTGGGATGGCGGAAAGGACGTGTACAGCTATGCGTCGGCGAGCTGGACGTATTTCAGCGGACCGGGTAATCAGCCCTGTGCGAAGGGCAATTACACGTGCCAGAACAATGTCCACTGGATCCAGAAGAGGCCGGGGAATTTGCATTTGTTCGGGCTGTGCAGCAAGGATACGCTGAACGTTATGCGGCTGGAGGGTGGAAAGGAGATCCTCACGAACGGCGGGTACACGGGGGGCTGGCCTGGTAGTGGTGGCGATGCCGGAAGATATACGGCCTCTTGAGGACGGGACGAAGAGCTTTCGTTCGTAGGTACGGAGGACATTTCACATTTCCTGGGCTCGGCCATTTGTTTTGAGTCTAATTACGTCTCAATGAGTCTGCCACTTAGGTACATATGAGTTTAAATTCATGATGAGACTTTCTCCCTTGAACATGAAAGTTGGTCGTGTCTTGAAGATTGGGGTCGGGTACCTGCCTGCTTGAGCAACGGCGCTCTACCCGCTGCCAAGCCGCCCGGATCAAGAGATGCCTTTTTAGGTCGCGTTTTCCGCGTCACTGCAATTTTAGCGCCAAGTGAGAGGGCTTGGCTTCAAGCCTCCCTAGCTCAGCGATGTTCTGAATGGCTTGTCCCTTCGCTCCGAGGACAGCAACCGCCAGCCAATTGACTGATTGCCAATCCACCACACACATGACCAGACCTGCATAATGTCCCGAAGAATCTGCGACCCCAGGCCAACGTCAGGCATTGCAGTTCGCACAACAACACGTCCTGATGGCCGACGCCATCGACTCAGGTGCGCTGAGCGCGAAAACTCCACCGCCTTTTGCTGCAGACCATAATCGACCAGTCCGCCGCCGAAGACGCCAAATTTAGCTGGGACCCCATCACCTTCGTCTTCACAGTTGTCATCGGCCTCTTTGCCGCTCTCTTCACGCTTGTCACCATTTACCAGACAACCCTGTCCGCCAGCCCCGGTCGTCGAAAGTGCAACCGACGTGCGATCAGATTTTGGGCAACCAAGACGAAAAAGGAATGGTCTTGGAATGATCTCAACCGTCTGTCGATCGCCACCACGCCTGTGCTTCGGGCCGATGATATGCTCCAGTTCCTTGAAGAGAGGATGAAAGGGAAGGAGGATAGAGAGGGCCGTGACGATATAATCAACTTGCCGTCTACCCCTCCCGCAGCGAAATGGCTTCAATTCCTTGATCATATCGGCGTCAAGAAAAAACTAATGCGGAAACCTGAGCACGTCGAGCTCACGGCTGCCGACCTCCCGTCGCAGCCCCCGGCGGCCACGTGGCTTTGATTCCTCGATCACATCGGCCTCGAAAAGCCTACCCGGGTATCCGAGCACGTCGAGGTTACTACAGCTGACTACCTTACCGATGACCTACTAGCCGTTCCGGCTTATGTCGATGTCGGATTCATTGTTGCAGCCGCAGCGGCAGCTGGCGCTCACACGTTTCAACTTGCCACCAGCCGAGACTCAAACCAGTCGCTCTATCCCATCATTATGGGCGGCGGCTTCCAGTTCGACTTTCGGCAGCACTCAACGCGGGGACCGTCGGTGCCTTTTCGTGTTACGGCAACAACACAGCCCGCAAAGCCTTGGGTGATATTGGTCAACCAACTGCGGTGGACGAATTATGCCGTGCGATCTATCACTCACGCGGCGACATAGAAGTCTCCCTAATAGCCAACTCCAAGCACGGAGACCACCTCAATGTGGCAACCCGGGAAGCTGAAGTTTTCATGTCTCACGTTCGCGACCTGCATAATGAGGTAAGCGGCGGTCTCCCCCGTGTGGGTCAGAGGTCCCGGGATGACAGCTATGGCCTGCGCTGGTTGCTGGGAGCCCATACTACTTCGCATGTGCCTAAAATATTCCCGAGAACACTCTCTAGGGTTCAGAGTGGGACAGCCCTTTCAATGATAGCCTTGAGCGGGACGTCGTGGCTAAGCGGGAAATTCAAGCTTGATCACCGGAATATGTCAGGGTACGAAATCATGGTGCCCAATCTTGAGCATCGGGTGAACGTCACATGGGCCAGTGAGAGACTGATGGAATTGGACCCGAAAATCTGGGTGGACGATCTTGAAAGGCAGTTGGACACGCAACACAAAGAGACGATTGCATATTTCTTTTCCACTAGGATAGGGACCGCTCGGCCACGACAGGAGAAGACAGGTGCTGTTGACCTCTAGTGTGAATACATATAGCACGTGACGTTAAGGTCCCGAAACGCATTGCCTCCGTCGTCCATTCCCGGCTGTCGCGACTGGTACTCCAGAAATTCCACCAATCAGGGGGCAAAGTCACGATGCAACCTCCTGGAACCGCACCATCAGCCCGGGTCTTAACGGCAGGGATTGGCGGGGATATTGTCACAAATAGAGCACTGTCCCGTAATTTAGGAGGACAGTTAGAGATTTATCCACTCTGCATGCTCGCATGTGCTCTTTTTTTCTACTTCTCGACCGCAACTCTGTGTTTGTACCCGGACAGTTCAGCTGACTGCCCATTGGCGCGAATTTGTGATGGAGGCCGCGTACCTAGCGTAGCAGTATGGAGATATCTTTGAGGCTTGGTTGAAGCAGTGCTACCTCCCCATCTCCGTCAGACCGTCATAGCTGAAGACTCTCACAAAATAGCGGGTGCCCGGATCAAAGGGTTGTGCGACGCAGGGCTCAGCTGGGGGGACTCGACTCCCACCAAAACACCACGACTCTACATCACTCTTTATAAGACTTTGCCATCCCTCTCTGGTGGTATCCGAGGCAGGTCGACCCCATCACCGTAATTCGTTCCCGGGTACAATTCGGCCATCATTGCGTCGGAACAAAACAACAACTGCCCCTGTCTCCATGATGCCTTCTATCGCCCTGACCCTCCTAGCCGCAGCTGCACTCGCTGCAGCGGCAACCACAAACACGAACCTTCAAACAACCTTTCCCACTGCAACCGCCACGACCAACCTACCCGCGGTACGCACCATCGCGGCAGGAGAAGTCTTCGACGGCGAGATGTACGAGTGGGACCGCAGTCCCTCGACCTGCCAGCAGCAGACCGAAACGGGCGAAAGCGACGCCGTCTTCGTCCTCGAGCACAACGCCACCCTCAGCAACGTCATCATCGGCCCCAACAACGGCGAGGGCGTGCATTGCCGTGGGAGCTGTACCCTGAATAACATGTAATCACTCCCTTATCTCCCACCTTCCCCTTCACCGTCCTCCCCTAGCCCCGTTGCCTATTAACCCCCTTAATCACAAACCAAACACTAATAGTCCTCAAAGCTGGTGGACCTCCGTCTGCGAAGACGCCGCAACATTCAAACAACCCCACTCCAACTCTACCTCCCTCGTTTCAGGCGGCGGCGCCCGCAATGCCACCGACAAAGTCTTCCAGCACAACGGCGCCGGCACCGTCTCTGTCCACAACTTCCTCGCGCACAACATCGGCAAACTCTACCGCTCATGCGGCAATTGCTCGCCGCAGTACGCACGGTATTCAGAATTTGTGAATATACGGGTGGATAAGGCCAAGGTGGTTGTGGGTGTGAATCAGAACTTTGGGGATCGGACGGTGTTGAGGGATTCGTGTGTGGTGAATACAAAGGCGGGGGGACTGTGTTGGCGGTATGAGGGGAATGGGCAGGGGAAGGAGCCGAAGAAGGTGGGGAGCGGGCCGGAGGGGGAGGTTTGTGTGGTTGAGGGGGTTAGGACTTTGGCGTGTTAGTTTGGGGGAGAAGGGAGAGGGAGGTTGGGTGGGGGTTGCGATGGTGCCCCTTTTCCTGGGTTGGGGTTGTGGATGTGTATCGTCGAGGAATTGTTGTTTCTTGAGTAATATACGGGTGCTTTTACGCCATTGGCAGCCTGTACT
>Ga0247760_1003326_pt1 | contig 10634 bp, 12 predicted proteins | sample UWRJL171409R4_FD_179936 | JGI IMG/M metagenome (GOLD analysis project Ga0247760, IMG submission 179936) | Plant litter microbial communities from Arlington Agricultural Research Station in Wisconsin, United States - UWRJ-L171-409R-4 | ecosystem: Environmental > Terrestrial > Plant litter >...
TGCTAAAGATTGCATAAATAATTATATAAAAAAAATAACGAAAAATGTTAGCTAGATAAGGATTTGAATTCTTAATTGCATTTACTTTTTTCCATTCCGTTATAGAAAAATATCATCTTGCAATTTTTAAGCTTAAAATCCAACTTTTTACTTTGCAAATTTCTGATTTTAATACCAACGTAGTGGTTGAGAAACAATGTTCACAAAATAGAAGAAAAATTAGCTATTTAATGGTATTGCTTTTATGCAAATAGCTTAAGAAATGCTTGTACAATCTTAGATTTTTCAATTTGGGTGGGTGCGCGAATAGCAAAAATGGGGGTGCGCGACTAGCAAATGCCTTTTTGCCTTAGGGGCTTGCCGTACTTCCTCACGAAAATCGCTGGCCACTTTTTGGTAGCTTAGAGTTAACTGTGTTGCTTTAAGTAGTTTGTAGGATGTGACCTAGTGGCTAAGGATTGGCTTCACTGTATTAAGGAAATCTGAAACCCAGCACTTGGTATTTAGAGCCTCAAAGACTCCTTTTCGTTGTGTATCCGAAATGGCATGTTCCCAGGATTCTGACCATTGGATTAGGTCCCTGGGGGCTCTCTGGAGTGGCGTAGTAGCCAGTCAGTAAGTTTCTCGGGCACGGCGTATAGCTTCGTCGTCATTGATGCCGGCTTGTTGCTTCAGGGCCGAATACCACCGTGTAATTGGCTCGAGTGGTTCGTCGAGGAAAGGGTCACCCCCTGAACTTGGCTCCACAGCCTCCGGCTACGGCCTGGGCTTGGAACTGCAGGTTCCACAGCTCCCAGTCGTCAGAGCGAGCCAGAAACACGGCCTTGTCTTTCCAAGTGGCCATTGTGTTGTTGGATTGGAATGAGTAGATTGAACTGGTTGGTGTAGAGAGTTCCAGTGTGCCGGTGAAACCCGCCAATGTAACTTCGTGAAAGGAGGGAAAGAGGGAAGGAGTGCGGGGCACGAGGACTGGATGGAAGAAGGAACAGTATAGTTTTGGAATAAAAAAATAAAAAAGTCTATCAGACCGACATGCTTGCTCCATGCAGATGGGCAAAGATTAGGTACAAAAAAAAATGTCCAAAATATTTCGCATCTCAGACCTCCCTGGCAGCTGCCTCCTGGCGGGCCGCGGCCTCCCGCTTGAGCCTGTTTCCGACTTCAACAAAATGGACAGCCATCTCGTTGCGGCGGCGACGGCCAGTAGTTTCCTCGATGGGATTATCGATCCAGGTGCGCAGGTGATTGAGGGCGGCCATGTCTCGCGACTTTCTCGAAACGGGACCACCCGAAGGGCCGACAAAATGAGTCTCGGGGTCCATGTCCAGCGGATCGTCCCCCCAGCACTCAAACGGGACACCGCCCACGATTTCCTCGCCGTCGGGAAAGGCCGAGCCCAGGTCGATCAGGGTGGGCGCTCCGTCGGGGCCGACCATGACGTTGCCGGGGCTGATGTCGTTATGGACGAGGCCGACGATGTTGTGGAGGTGGTCGATTGCCGAGGCCAGCGCGGCGAAAAAGGGCTCGCGGTCGACCGTGCCGCCGTCTTGGAGGTGCGAGAAGAGATCCCGGCCGGGCACGTGCCCCAGGAGGATGCCGGTGACACGGCCGTTGCGGACGCGGCAGCCGTGGTAGCGGACCAGGTTGGGGTGAGGCCGACCCGGAGCCCGTGCCAGCCGCTCGAGCTGCTTGACCTCGTGCGCAAACCACACGGCCACGCTGCTGGGCGACTCTCCAGGTGCCGCGTCTACGTCGAGGTGGGTGATCCACGGCCGCTTGAGATAGAGATCCGGTCTCGGTTCTGCGTCCCAGTCGTCGGCCACCGTCACGACCGTGCGAGCCATCCACCACGGGAACGGCAGTGGCGGGAACACGCGGTCAGCCGCCACCCGCGAGAGTGCCATTTGGATCTGCTCGAGACTGTGTATGTGCACGTCTGCCAAGTCCGAGTCCGACGGCGGCTTATTATTATCGTCGCCCTCAACTTGAATCGTGCCCATGTACAGCGCATCGCCGCCGTGCACCGAGTCTGACACCCAGCAGGAGTACTTGACCGCTTGCAGTGTGCCCCCGTCGTCGCCATCACCGCCGTACAAGAGGGAGGTCATGACATCATCCCTGTTGGTGATGCGAGGCTCGGCCATGGTGTCTTTTTGGCTAGTCTTGGCGTCTTGTGTTGGTGTTTTTTTTGGGGGGGGGAAAGGTGGCCAATCGAGGAAAAACCTGGGACGAAGAACAAGAGAGAAAAAGTGAACTGGAAAGCGGAGGGGAGGGATGTAAAACATGGAAAGAACAGATTGGCGCATTTGTAGACAGGGTAGGTGGTGATAGGTTGGTAGTATGTGGGATGGGGAATGTTGAACAAAGCCAGCCACGTCCACGTCTTGCATTGATGAGTTTTGATCCCGGTATCGCCGAAAACGGACTATTAATAGCAGAGAAAAGTTGAATCAAAGAAAATGGACCTCAGGTGACCCCTTTTTCAAAGAAGGTACCTAGGTAAATATGTGTTGTCGAAACGACGAAATGACGAAATGACGAAATCTGCGACTCGTCTCAGAAGACTGTCATCTTTTTTTTGGTTCTTTTTTTTTTCCCTATCTTGACAGCTGAGTTTTCACCTTTTTCTCTTACACGCGCAATTTCCACACCCTGCATGTCCTGGGAGGCAGTGTTGACATGACACTTTTTCAGACTCAAGCGAAAGCACCCATCATTTTCTTGTCTCCTCATCAGCGAGCGGTAACTTGGCATCGTGCATGCGTAAATGAGACCCACTGAGGCCACCGCCCAAGGGACCAAGCTGCTACAGAGTGTCGTCCCCCCCAAAAGCTTTGAGTAGAGAAACGGCAGGTCGGCTAGAGAGGTGGGTGGGTGGTTGAGTGGGTAGGTAGGTAAGGTACATAAGGGCCGGTCTCCATCCATCCTCACTGATCAAACTCAACTTCCAGTCATCCCCCGGTCACCACCACTTCACCTCATTTCTGCCTTGCTACTGCCAATCCAAGCAGTCTCCATCCAAACCCACTACGTTTCGCCTTGTCACGATATCACGGTGCGCATTTTCTCTCGGATCCCCTGGTGCACCACCCAACAGTGCGTGGCAATGTCAGTATTCACTTCCTCCGTCCTCAGTCCTCAGTTCCGTCCGCAAATTGTCATGAGCGGCACTGGCATGCGCTCAGTTAGTAGAGCAAGATACTCCATTGATCGATATCAATAGACGCTAAATTTTCTCGCAGGTGTTCCTCCAAAGTCGCCTTCTCCGTTGAGTAAGACAGCAACGAGAAGAAGGTCGTGTGGCATACAGTGAGGAAGGACACAGTCGTCGACTGCGGCATGTGGTTTTGCTCTTCTTCCCAGAAGTACAAACCCAGCGGTGATGGCAACTCTAGTAGTAGTAGCAAAAAGGGCACCAACTGAGGAGATGCACGTTCTCTACATGTACCTGGTAGGTACCTAGGACGTTCGTGGGGTTCTCGGTCTCGGTTTTACATAGGCGGCTTCAGGAGCATGGCAATTCAGAGGAGCATAAATACGGGGGTTTTTGCAAGGAGGTGTCATTGAGGGCATGCTGTGTCGGAGTGCGGAGGTACCGAAAGTATTGGCAGTTGCGTGTGGGAGAAAGGGAACAGGTTAATTAAGTCATTAAGTATACCTGACTTTAAAACCATACGCTTTATTTAATTAGCATGTTACATATAATAAGCCTTTATAATACTCTTTAAAGGTATCTTCTTTAATTTAAGCTTAATAACCTTATTATCTTATTAGCCTTTTATTTACCTAATTATTTCTTTCTTTTAACAGGTATAGATTTACCTAATTATTTCTTTCTCTTAACAAGTATAGATTTACCTAATTATTTCTTTCTCTTCACAGGTATAGATTTAAATACATTAATTTTATATCTTACTTATACACTTATTATTATATAAATACTTTTATTTTTATCTTTCTCCCTCTTTGCTTTTCTTTTTATAACTATCTCCTCCCCTTTTTTAACCCCGCTCCTTTCTATTAACCTTATCTCCCTTAACACATTTACCCCTTTAGCTACCTTAGAAAACCCCTTTACTTTAATATTAACATTATAATTAATAACCTTAACACTATATCCCCTTTAGTTAAACTTATTATAAATATAACACTTTTTTCTTATTATTTATGTTGCGAGGTCACGTGATAATCACATGATTGTAAAGTGATTGTTAAAGATTCGTTGTTATTCATTATTCTAGCTAAGAAGTGGTAGGAGAGCCTATTATTATAGTTGGCTAATTCAAAGTAATTATCAAGCCGTCTTACAGTTTAATGACATAAGCTTGCAGGTTTCGAAACCACTAGAATCTGCTAGAACACAGACATACGTCATCAGGCTTTCCCTAGCTTTCTAGCCAACAATTTAACGTAATATATGTTATATAACAGAATTCTTATATTAATAAATCCCTTTTTAATAAAATAACAGCTTGTATGTCAGACCTTAACATTAGAAAATAAAGGTTTCACCTTCTTTTACAAAATGTAAATATGGTATAGCTTAAATCTAACTAGGGATTTTTAAGTAAAGGTTAAGCTAAAAGAGAGTATGCTATTAGATGAAGGGGGATTATAAAGATACAATTTACCAAGACAGTTAGGTTTATGATTAGGGAGAATCTAAACTTAGTTTATAAGGGGAGTAGTGTGTGTAATACGTAGTAGAAGGATGAAAAGAGACCGTTACCGGTGTTATCTCAGGGGGTGGTTAAGTGGGTTAAGGGGGATTGTGGGAGTTTGGAGTGGCGTACCCTCGTCTTCTCTGATCCTGTCTACTAGTTGGCAGTGAGGAACAACTTTTGACGGACCTCAGTCCCGTGGAGAAAGAACTTTTGACTTGGACAGACTCTTTCTTGGTGGTTGCATGTGCCAGACCAGGGGCGCCTCAGCGTGAGCGCGCACGAACGGCTGTATGTCCTGCTCGTTCTTTCTCGACGCCGGCGAGGATCCCAACCATTGCTAACTGGAAGGAACCTTGTGACAGAATAATTATATCAGCAAAGTAAAGCATGTGATAGCAGTGCCATATATTATTAAAGGGTAAAGCTTGGTCGTCCGCACGACCGTCTCCTGATTGCGTGCAATGGAGAGACAATTGCCCTGGATCGTCCTTCTCCGCGCGACCATCTCTTGACTGGCGACAGCTCGCAAGCACGGTGCTCCCAACCTTGTGTTCGGCGGCCACCTGTTTGGCCCGCCATCGAACAGGTCTTGCGGGGCAGCTGCGACGAGTTCACGACGACAAGTCACGGCGGTGAAGCGCATGCACCGCCTCCTCAAGATCATGAAGCTGGACCCCCAACCGGCCATCTTCCGCGGAGCTGCTTGCCGACGCGTGGTTCGCCGAGGAATCGCCCCACCCGAGACCTCTGCCGCAGACCTCGCAGGGCAACAGCAAGAGGGGAGAGCCAAGGCATATGGGTGAGGGACGGCGGCGAATCTCGACCGCTTATGATACCAGTAAATGTATCACCCGGTGCCAACCTGCTGCACACGTCTCAGCCGTGCGAGTGAGTCTTGGGAGCGTGAATCTGGTCAGTCAGTCTTGGACAAAGGTTGGGATGAAAGGTTCTCGGCGCGAGTGAATCTGTCTTTCTTGGGGCAATGGATTTTAATCTTCAACATCTGCGCTTGGCTTCGGCTATCCTCGGTACAACCTGCGCTCGGACCACCATAAAGCATCATATTTCGGCCAGCGAGCCAAGGTCAGTACCATGATCCATCCATCCAGCCCAATTCTCCCACGCAATTCTCCCACGCAATACCCACCCGCCACCATGGCTGCGCGCAACCCTTCCGAGACGATGGCAGCTACAGCTGCGGGAATGGCTTCGCTGGATCTCTCGGCTCGGTTCGATGATGATCAATCGGTTGACATAATTTCAGTAGACGGTTGCACCTTCGACCAGATCGTCGAGTTCATTGTCGACGCGCACCGCAACGGCACTGAATCAATCCTCAGCCTGCGCTGCTCAGCCGACCTCGCGTTAGGCCTCGGCGAGCGCCTTGACGGAAAACTGACGGAGCTCGACCAGCCCCATATCCGCCGCTTTGAATACGACTACCACTCAGGTATCGCTTACATCGACATTATGGGGGAGACCCAGCTGCATTACCAATGCCAGAAGGGTATTGAATGGGCTATTGAGCTCAGTTTTGGTCGATTTGTCGCCGCTATTCCGGACGCCGCCGTCCGCGACTACATTATCAAAACGATACTTAACTTCGGCACATCACAGATAGCGAAAGAGGGCAAAATCCTCAAGCAAGCTGATATTGCCCTAGGTGATATTTATAACAAGCTCCCCAGTTTTGCTTGCGAGATCTCGTACAGCGAGTCTCGTAGCCATGTGGAACGTAAGATAATCCAGTATATCGACGCTACCGAGGGGGAGATCCGGGCTGCCGCTGTACTCAAGATTCAATATCCAGGTGCGAAATGGGTTGCCGTCGGTTTGCGTGTCGCCGACGGCAGTAGCACAGGTGCCTGGATCCAGCACTTTGATGCAATGTACGACGAGAAGCTCCCTCAGCAACCCGACGGACAACTTGCCTTTTACATCTCCGACTTTATCGGAGCTACTAGGCTGCCCACCAATTTCTGTCGCCCTTCGGCTACAGAGCTTGCTGCTGGCGTCGTACGGTCTGTTTCTCTCTAGCCACTACAAGGAGAAAAAAAAGCTGACAATGGAAGCAGGGTCCCTCAGGTCGTCCTGACCTATGAGCGACTTCGTAACATCTTTCTAAAGGCGCGAAGCATATACCAAGGGACATACGATAAGGATAGCGACGAGAATGAGGAGAACGTCCTCACCATACTGATGGAGGGATATCAAGAGCGTCTACGCGCCGATAAGGCGGAGCAGCAGGCCGAGGAGGCGAAGAAGCAGGCCGAGGAGGCGAAGAAGCAGGCCGAGGAGGCGAAGAAGCAGGCCGAGGAGGCGAAGCAGCGCCTTGCCGCGCTGGAGGCGCCGCTGCTATTACACCCCCACCTTCACAATGGCCACTCCTAACCGCAAAGGAAGATGGAAGAGATTTCGTAACGAAGAAGAGGTCTTGCAAAGGGTGAGGCAAGTCTGGCAAGCAGAGCCATTATGTAAATGTAGTACCAGACGTGCTACCTATTCAAACAGATATTCAGACAGCCCACGTCGGTGCAGGGGACGTCATTACCAGGGCTGATGTCAAGACTTGGAAGAAACTTGCAAGTGCCTTTTTTGGGGGGGGGCGAGTCAAATATGTGACATTTGTTGCAAGGAGCCTTGAGGGAAAATGCTTAGGTTATCCAAGAGATTGGACACGACGTCAGCAGGCTTGGTAGTTCGCGGTACGTGAGGTAGTATACTTGAACTTTAGAGCCCTCGTTGGCAAAACCTCTCCACCTTATCGCCAAAGCTTGGTCGAGGATCCAACAACGCCCTAACTGATTTGGCCACAAGGCTCTGGTGGCGTCTACCTCGGGACCCCCATCGCATCGGAGAACCCCACATCTGGTGAAAGCTCGGGTCGAAGTTAGATCGGAGAGCTGAAAATCAGAACCAATCCTGGGCGGATGGATGGGGCTATTGAGGGAAAGCACATCCCACCACCTACGGCTTCCCTCGACAATAATGCCTCATTCCAAAATATACACCCAGATTCATTTTCTCCTCCTGCCCCATGTGCCTTTTCGATATTAGAGCACGTTCCAGCGACGGTTATCCACAAAAGGAGCCCCCTCTCTGTGATTAGGAGGAATGGACATCACTCGTGGCCCAGAAGATGAGGGGGGTCACCCGTCGGCATGGGGCGACGTTCCGCGCTTCATCCTCACCCGAACCGCGACAGCTCTTTGGTCAGGAAACTATTGCGCAGCAGCAAGTTGAGTGTCGACAAACGACAACGGTTCTGGCCGTCGGCAGCGCTACGCGAGATTATGACGCGGGGAGCGAGTCACCGAAACCCTACAGCAGCTGTCTAACCACCAACAAGGGCAGCGAGAACAACAAACAAACAGTACGATTGATATCGGTCCATATATCGAGGCAATTTGTCCTGTCCAGGCCTGACTCGGAGGGAAACAACTCCATGACAAAAAGCAGTACTTCAAGGTTTTCGCCATCCTCAAGGCCTCAATGGGTGGGTATATTTTTTTCGTTGGCTTTTGCTATTCCGGCACTCATACTTTGGCTATCCGGGCACTCAGCCCCAGACCTATGCCAGGGTAAGGGTGATATATGGTGAAATCGCGCCCCAGAGTAGTTTCTGCATAGTCAACAGGGAAAATCATCAATTCTAAGCCCACATGGCCAGTTCCAAATCTACAGAAAGTAATATTCTTTGGTGTTGATGCCGCAAAACGCTCTCAAACGCTCAAATCGCTATACCCACTCAAATCGCTCAAATCGCTCCATTCTCGGCCTCAGCCGCCTTATACATTGGGTTTGATCGCTCGGCCGCTCCAAGTCCGCACAGTACTAGCAATAGGTGCGCTCGGGACCAAATTGTTATTTCCCACTGATTCTTTGGTGGAGGCACCCGTTGCTGCACTTCTTCTTGACTTTGTAGGAGGCATCTCGACGATCTCGGGCTCGGAACTTGGAGTTCTTGTACGCTTTTGCTTCTGAGGAGCGCGGCGCTTCGCCTTCGTACGAGGCACTTCTTGAGCCTCAATCTCGGCCTCTGGGGATGCCTCTCTCTCTCTCTTTCTCCACGCAGACAGCCGTCTACGTACATCGGGTTATAAACGCGGCGCGTTGCCTCTTGGAGGCCCAGGATGTGTGACCTTTGTTGTCTTGAGCGCCTCGGGGCCGCAGAGCTTGGAGTAGGAGGGGGAGGGTTCGCGATGTTTGTTTTGAGAAGGAGAAGAGGAGCATTGTTTTGCGAGGCTCAGACCAATGCAGTAACAGCATGTTGCAGGGGCATCACCGCCGGCGGTGTTCTTCGGCCACCCTCTCGACTTCTCGCGGACCTTAGGATCACGGATCCTAAGGTAGGGATCTGATTGATCCTGTTACAGTTAGCAACGCTATAGAAATGAGATAAATAACTACTCACGAGTGTGATCTGGAGATGCCAATGAGGATGGACGTCCCCATAGCTTGAGATTTCGTGAATCTGAAATATGAGGCCGAGGATCTTGTGCCGGCAGGGAATGCCAAACTGGAGAGGAGCAGTACACTTATTGCACGGCTTGAGCGGTCTCTCGGCGCGGTTGAGGTTAGGAATTGAAGCTCTCGCGATCTTGTACTCTTCGTTGATCAAACTGCAGCGCTTTGTAGGAGATCTGGGTAGGCACAGAACCGAGATATGTTCTGTTGAGGAACTCGTGCTTGGCGCGAATAGCTTCTCGCGCCTGGGTCTCTGCGAAGACTTTGAGCTGCCGTTTCACAAGTGCTTGGATCGCTTTGAAGAGGCGGAAACTGCTTGACTTGCCGTTTAGAAGGTAACTTTTTGATGTTAAAGTTACTTGCCTCGGTCGGAGAGGTGACTCGAGCGCCGAAGTTCTTTGTAGTTCTTAGTGTAGCAGGTCGCCCATTGCTCCCGTGAGGGCATCCAGATCTTCTGAATATAACGGAGAATTGCTGGCTGGTCGGAGAACTCAGTCTTCAAGGCCGACTAGGCCCCAAAGAACTCATCTTCAGTTCTGGAGTATACCATCACCTTAAACATCGCCTCAACGCCGTGGTGGTTGTGGGGTATTGAAACAGCCGTGGGCGGAGCGATTCCTGGTTCGATGCGGGCTTGGGCACGGATGTCGTCGCAATGCGGCCTGCTCCGCGGCAGAAAGAGAGTCATCGACGCCCTCCTCATTATCCGAGTTGGTCTCAACTCTTCTTATTGAACTTCTTCTCGCTGTCAATGCCGCTCCAGTCTGAGTACTGGTGTTCTTCATGATCGCGACGGTCGTTCAGATGGTCAAGGGAGCGTTGAATAGGACATGGTAGGCGCTCGGTATTCGTGAGGTCGATAGAAACGATGCCGTCGATGTCAGGGTATTCGTCTTCCACATCGCTGGCGGCGCTGGGGCTCGAGAGGATGGCGATGGGGTTCGCGTGCGAGCTGCCTGTGCCGGCGCGATGCGCTGCACCGCTCGCCATCCTTGCAACTGACGCGCGCACGTTTTTCTGGACGGTTCGAGGGCTTAGAACGGTCGCGACGGTCTCAAAACACTGGAAATCGGTTAATTCGGCCACAGAACTACTAGGAAATTACTACAACTGACCGTGGTTGGTGGCGGGGTGCCCTGGTAAAGTCGGAAGTTTGCATGCAATGGAAGGCTTGTGGGTTACAGTGAATTCAATGCATTGGTGGATCATGTCATTATTAGGTGGGACTTCCAGAATTCCAGGGGTTGAGTGCCAGAATAGCCAAAGTATGAGTGCCGGAATAGCAAAGCCTTTTCGTTTTATCGATGCCGGGTTGAGTGACCATGTTCTCCCATTACCTCGCTGGAGAGTAATGCAGGCACTAGACGGGAGTGAAGACACAGATACCTCAAGCGACAGCGAGAATGACTGGCGGGCCATTCGGAGAGAAGCTAGGCGATGGGAGGAGATTGATGACCATGTTCATTCAAGTTTCAGCGGCTCGCTGTCAGACCTCTTCGATGG
>Ga0247760_1003328_pt1 | contig 10630 bp, 11 predicted proteins | sample UWRJL171409R4_FD_179936 | JGI IMG/M metagenome (GOLD analysis project Ga0247760, IMG submission 179936) | Plant litter microbial communities from Arlington Agricultural Research Station in Wisconsin, United States - UWRJ-L171-409R-4 | ecosystem: Environmental > Terrestrial > Plant litter >...
CCGAATACCGATCAACTTCCGAAGCCGAAGGCGCCGACGCTCCCCAGCACAGAGCAAGAGCAGCGAGAGGAGCGCGCTGTCGCAGGGCAGCACAGCGCAGAGCGACCTGTACAGTACAGCACGTCAGACGCTGTTGTCTCATCTCTTTTTTTTAAAAAAAAAATTCACCGCCGAGGGTTGCCACCGAGGTGGTGTTATCGTGGTATCAATCGCGCCAGAAAAGCTTATCTTGACTCTCTGATTGCTGGCCTTCCTCGAGGTCTCCCATACGTTACGTGCTGCGCGACTCCACCAGGCGGACCCGGGAGTGTGCAGACAGCGGATGTTATGGACGACCTGGATGTCCCGCTATCAACGGGCGCGCGGGATGGCGGCGATGGGAGTTCGGGCTCTGCCGCTGCAGCTTCGTCGGCTTCGGCGTCGTCGCGTAAAAAGGGTCGGCGCGGGGCCGATGTGGCCAGCCAGAAACGGCGCTGTGTGAGCACGGCGTGCATCGCGTGCCGAAAACGCAAGTCCAAGTGCGACGGTGCCCTGCCGAGTTGCGCCGCCTGCGCCAGCGTCTACGGCACCGAGTGTGTCTACGACCCCAACTCGGACCATCGCCGAAAGGGCGTGTACCGCGAGAAGATCGACAGCATGAAGGCGCGCAACTCGACGCTGCAGGTATTGATTGAGGCCATCCTCAACGCTGACGAGGACGACGTGCCCGCCATCGTCAAGCAGATCCGCACCTGCGACAGCCTCGACACGGTTGCCGAGGCCATTCTCAAGGACGAGATCCCAGGTGGTGCTGGTGATGATGGAGGCACCGATGTCGAGCCCGACGACTCGTTCGGCCCCAACCAGCCTGTCGAGGGTGAACGCGACCTCGCCCGCAAGATGGGCGAATTGCGCATCGAGAACGGTTCGGTCCGCTTCATCGGCGGCACCTCACATCTCATCTACCTGGGTGAGCCCGCCAGCCTACCGGATGAGCCTGAGTCGGATAGCTACATGACGACCGAAGATCCCATTACGAGTTGGTCCGAGGTCACCAAGGACACGCAGCTAGTAGTCCACTTGATAAACATGTACTTTGCTTGGCATTACCCCTATTTCACCACCTTGTCCAAGAGCCTTTTTTATCGCGATTTTCTACGGGGCAAGCCCGTCGGCCAGCCCCGATCCACCGTCTACTGCTCGTCACTCCTCGTCCATGCTATGCTCGCCCTAGGCTGTCACTTTACTAGCGTGACTGGCGCCTTTGCCGTGCCTGGCGACAGCAGGACAAAGGGGGACCACTTCTTCGCCGAGGCGAAGCGGCTGATTGTCGAGAATGACGAGTACGAGAAACCAAGACTCACCACCGTGCAGGCCCTGGCCCTCATGTCGGTGCGGGAAGCAGGATGCGGGAGGGAGGCTAAGGGATGGGTATACAGTGGCATGAGCTTCCGGATGGCGCAGGATATTGGTCTGAACCTCGACATTGGAGGCGGGAGAGGCAAGGGGTCGTTGGACGAACAAGAGATTGACGCCCGTCGAATCACGTTCTGGGGTTGCTTTCTCTTCGATAAGGCTTGGTCCAATTACCTTGGCCGGTTACCCCAGCTGCCCAAGAATACGTATAACGTGGCCAAATACGACGTATTCCCAGACGAAGATGCCGAATCCTGGTTGCCCTACACAGACGCTGGGTTCGACCAGTCCTCCAAGCAGCCGTCCCGGACAAGGGCTGCGAGTTTGCAGCTGTCCAAGCTCTGCGAGATAAGCAGTGACCTCTTGCTGTTCTTCTACCACCCCAACCACATTGGCCGATCGAGTGGGAAGTCCGTAGAGCTTAAGAAGCTCAGCGAACTCCACCGTCGGCTGGAAGACTGGAAAAAAGAGTTGCCAAAGGAGTTTGAGGCTAAGGACGGACAGCTTCCGAATGTTATTTTGACACAGTAAGTCTTGCATCCTCTTTTACCCACTCGGGTTCGATCCTAACCTGCTATAGTATGTTTTACCATCTCCAGTATATTCACCTTTTCCGACCCTTTCTCAAATACACACCTTCATCTTCTCCTTTACCAGCCCACGTATCACCGCGGCGAATCTGCACTTCCAATGCTGGGGCCATATCAAAACTCATGCGCCTGTACAAGAAGCAATATAATCTGCGACAGATTTGCAACATTGCTGTCTACATGGTCCACTCGGCATGCACCATCCACATGCTCAACCTGCCCGAGAAGACGGCCAAACGTGATATAATTCATGGCGTCAAGCACCTTGAGGAAATAGCCGAGGATTGGTTGTGTGCGCGTCGCACTCTCTGTATCCTGAGTGTGCTTGCGCGGAAATGGGGGGTTGAAATGCCCGAAGAGGCATCGGTCGTGCTGCAACGCACCGATGAGAAGTACGGTTCGTTCAGCACGTCGGATGTTCCTTCACCTAACCGGTCAGGGGCCTCAAATGTGGCCACGACCCCCTCGCCACCGTCCTATTCCGGCTCGCCACCACCCCCAGGGAAACAGGAGCAACAGCAATTCAGCCCTTATAGTCAATATAGCCACCCGACACCGCCGCAAATGCCCTTGGACGTCCCCGTCACGAGTATGGCGTCCGATATACTCGGCGCTCTAGCACTATCGGCACCACCATCACAAAACATTCCACCACAACTCGCCGACTCCCAGCTGCCACATCACATGGCTAGCGGCCCACCCATGACCATGGGTGATGCCCTTACCGCGGCCAGCGCGTGGACTTCCATGCCCGCTGTCACTACACAGTCCATCGGAGGTTACGGCCAACCATCCTTTTCACCCACCCAAGTCGGTCTACCCCAACAGCAGCAGCAGCAACAGCAACCACCAATACAACAAAGACAGGGGCAACAACCTGCCGACGGCCGACCTCGCCACGTCAGCCCGCAAAGTTCCGCCGTGTACGCTATTGACGGACAGGAGTGGTTCCTTAAAGACGGCGTCAACTGGCAGCAGAACTTTGAAGCGTGGGGAAGCGGCGCCGCGGCGGGGGGGGGCGGAAGTAATATACCAACGAGCCCATCCATGTTTATGTTCCAGGGATTGAGAGGCGGTGGCTCGAATGGGGATATGGATACGGGAGGGTTTGATGCGTTCGGATCAATGGGAAATATTGATCACCTTCCAGGGTTGGATTAGTTTACTGGGCGAGTTTTATGAAACGTGACATAAAATGGGGTAAGTGTGTTTCAACCTAGTAAAAATCTGGGCTTTGTTCTTTTGCCTTGGGCGGGCGGGTGAGTTGGGAGTCTGTTGGGGGGGGGGTTGGATGAACAGAATGAGGCAGACAGCTGGACTGCCAGGTCATTCTTAGGCAAGTGGCATTGTTTGGCGGGGCATGGGATCGGCACGTCTTTATTTTCTCTGGTGTCTTTTTTTCATGTTTTTCCCCAGTGATATATTATTCTCTTGTTGGGTACGAACAAAAAAGCAAGCGGGTGTGGTTTCGTCAATGCTGATTTGCACCGCTGTGTCTGTTGTCTGTCATCAGTATGGGACTCGATATGTGACTGTTTCAAAACGCTTTCTGGGTGATGGTGCCTCGGGGTATCATGGCATTGTTTGAGGGAGACATTGTTCGAGCGACATTTGATGTGTAAACTTTGGCCCGGTACCTCATGAGTGACAACCCAGTGCAACTGAGAATGGCACGGGAGATATTCAGTCTAACAAGATTACCAATCAATCCTTGAATCCCACCCTAAAAAGCCATCACACTATCCACCTCCCCCTTCAACTCCTTCTTCCTCTCTTCCTCCTCGTCCATATCCCTCAACACCCCTTTGAATGCCTCTGCCTCCTTCTCCATCTCCTCCATTGACCTCGGTGCCCGATCACAATCCTCAATCCTCGGAAACCCCCCACCAGGCCGCGGCCTCCCACTTAGCTCTGCCGCCCGGGCGTGATGCAAATCCCATTGCCACCCGCCGACGTTCCCATCCTCCTCCGCCATCCGATCGTACAGCTCATCCGATGGCGTGGCCGTCTGCTTTGCCGTGGACCCGCGGATGCGCGGGATGATGTGCACGTGGACGTGCGCGACGGTCTGGCCGGCTTCGGGGCCGTCTTGGAGGGCGATGTTGAAGGAGCCGAGGTATTCTGGGCTGTAGGCGGTGGGAGGGGAAGGGGTGGGGGATTCAACTGGGGACGCGGTGGTGAAATAGTGGCGGGCAAGCATGCGCTGGATGTGCTGGACGGTGGTGAAGAGGTCGGCGAGCTCGATGGGGGACAGTTCTGTTAGGCGGAGATGGCGTTGGCGCGGGCAGACGAGAACGTGCCCTGGGAGGAGAGGTTTGAGGTTGACAAGAGCGAAGGAATGGGGGGTTGCATAAAAGACCTGTGCCCTTTATTAGTAACTATATATCACCATGATTGATGCGAATGCGGTGAGGTTGGGATGAGACTGTTCTGCTGCAAAGACAGAATCATACCTGACTGGTGACCTCAAAAGGCCCAAAATAAATCGGCTTCACCTCCTTGTCTTGCCGACGTTGGCGGTCATGATTGCTAGTCTGAACAGTGATGCTGCTGTTCATTCTCAGGAGTCGGTAGCGCGCACTGTCTAAAAATGCTGAGGTGGTTGCTGTAGGGGTTCGCAAGGAGAAAAGGGAGGGAGTGGTGGAACCAAATTGATATGCTATTCGCAGGGATCGACACCTTCTTAGCATACCTATGTATCTAGAGAGCTCCTTGCCTACCCACTCGTGGGTGTGGTGCGATGCCAGTTTTTGGATACCTGTCGTGTTCTTATTATATGTGCCTGAGCCTAGATATTCTATGGATGAGGTGAGAGAGAGATGATGGGTGAGTTCAGCTCCTCTAGTGCTGCCGCCAGCAGCTGCTCATTGCCTTGCCCCACTTCATCACCACCCCGAACTCTACCTCTAGGCCTCGGTATTCGGATTATCTCAATTCTTCAGAAATTCCATCTGTGTGAACCGTCTCAAACCGCGTTTCGTCATCCAAAAGCGATTTCTACCGCATTGAAAACACAGACACGTTGCAGCACTTAGTTGCAGATGGTAGTCTACACGATTGTTCATTACATCATAGCTTTGGGCCTTGGTTTCCAACACTTACCCCCGATTTCTCCGGATCGCCGTGCCGTCTCAAACTCCCATCGCTACGCCATGAAACAGGCCCCATTCTGATCTATCTCATCTAGTGTAGATCATAGCCACATTCTTGTTATTGTACAGCCACATTCTTGTTATTGTACAGCCACTCTGGATCGCTTGCACAGGTATATGAAATGAATAGACTGAAGGATATCGAGAAAATAGGAGTAAGTAAAAGAAAGATGATCTATGCGGTTGGTGTAGGAATCAGTTCATCATCGTCCAGTGTGTCCCGTAATATATCCGCTGATACGGCTGGGGACGCTGTCTCTGGCTCTGCGTCGTCTTCCTCCAGGTACACTGCATTTGTTAGGAGCTATCACCAAGGTCAAAAAGCGAGACAAACTTACCATGAGGCCTCAGCAGCGACGACATCGCTAACGACGCCGTAAACAAACCCGCCAATAGAACGAAGAAGGCCTGCGGAAAGAACTTCACTGTTGCAGCGTACAGTCCATTGAAGGCAATAGGCGAGAAAACACGGGCCAATGAGTGCAACAAGCCGATAGCCCCTAACAGCCCTCCAACCCTCTCAGCGGGGACGTGTTTGGTGAGAGCCGCCTGGATGGTGGCCGAGCCCATCCCGCCAAGTCCTGTGATGATGGCACACAGGACGAATAACGGCTCAGTGCGGACAAAAATATATCCCACGGAGCCAATGACATCCGAGAGCAACGCGCTACGTAATACCCAGAGGTCGAGCATATCTGCACCAGCGTTTTTTTCCACGATCGGTGGCCCTCCCTCCTCACGGCGACGTCGGGCGTGAGGGAGCGTACGGAAAATATAGTTTACGACTGGGAAGACGCACATGAGGACAACAACACGGACCATGGATACCATAGACACGTATCTCGATGACTCAAGGGTTCCCCAGCCGAACATGTAGCCGGTATACAAGATCGTGACAGTACCAGCGCCCATAACCGCTCCGAGCAAGCTCATATCGATGAAGGCAAGAATTAAGAAGTTCCGCCGGAGGTGTGCGTTGTGGGAGCCTTTAGGAAAAAGAATGCTGAGAGGAGACAAGGGATTGGCTGCTTTTGCAGATCGAATGGTCTCACTCATATGATCGCCTAACGGAATGTGGGCGGCAATGTTGAGCACCCAACGCGGCGGGGGCGCAAGATTAGCAATTTTGGCGGCGTGCCTTTCCCGGGCAATGAGCTGTCGTTTGATTGAAAGGGACTCCGGGACAGCGAAGGTAAGGAAGAGAATAAAAAAGACGTGACAACCGAGCGTGATGTAGAAGATGGACAGCAGGGAGCCCGTCCACTCGACAAGGTAGCCGGCAATAAGGGGCCCAAAGGCGAGACCAGTGAACAAACACGCGTGTAGATAGCCGATTGCAACAGATCGTTTCGACGGCGGCGTGCAGTCCGATGTATAGGCGTGGCTGAGAACACTTCCAGCGGTAAAAGAGCCAGTCAAGCCGTCGAAGAAGGCGCCGATCAGGAGCCACTGGTAGTGGATCAAATCGGGATACTTGGCGGCAAGAATGGTGATGACTTCTCCAACAATAGCACCGAAGGAGCTGATGACGATCAACCGCTTCCGCCCGTAGCGGTCCGACAGGGAGCCTAGCTTGGGTGCCGTGAGGGCACTGAGCGTTCCCGTCAAGACACTGATAACTAAGGTGAACGTTGCCACGCTGGCTTGAACATCAGGGTCGGCCCGACATTGCGGGTTGTCTGCGCCAGGGACGATAGGAACGAAGGCATAAGCGGGGTCTGTTGCCGACTTATCCGCAAAATACCGTTTACAGACGAGGTCGACGATCCTACCCTTTGTTAGCACCTCAACAACACTCGGACCTGCCACTTCCTCACTCACAAGTTCAATCTCGGAACCATAGACCCGCCAAACGCCAATGTGAACAGCGCATACGGTGCCATGAGCCACCACACCTACATCCGTGGCAACACAGCATATTGTCAGTCCAAGGACGAACGGTCAGATAGACACACGTCTGACAGCAGTGACACCTTGCACAGGGATGCTGTATCACCACCCACACACCACACACAGCATCCCCGGCCATCGAGGGATGACATACGGAAGGTCTCCTCCACCATGGCAACCCCTCAAAGTCCTCAAACCCAGCCCAACTATCCTTCGTCAGCGCCGGGACGCCATCGTTTACTCTGGTTCCGGACACCCCGTCCAGCAGGGCCGTTGTCTCGGTGTCGTTCGCATCGACGTCGGTGTTGGTAGAGTTTCCCCACCATCTTCCAGTCGTCCGGTTTCCGTTTGCATTCGAGCTCCCAACGGCATCCACCATGGGCGCTGAGCGGGCGTCGGCGCTGGTCAACATGGTCGCCGAGGGTTGGGCAGCGAGATCCGAAGATGCAAGTGCAGGCGTACACTCACTGAGCCTAGATAGCAGCCCAGAATCTCGAGAAGGCTAACCTATCGGGGGCGCGGAGCTTGCGAATTTATTTTGCCGCCCCAGTCGCTGCACCAGCAGGATTATAAAACGAAAAGAAAGGAAGAGGCCGAGAGGGAGAGAATATTTGCGCCGGAGTGATGGACCCGATCTTGGACCTCGCGAGTGAGCGTCTAGATAGGCCTTCGGGATGGACCCACATGAACGACGCAATCGTCTCGGCGGGGCGGGCCTCTTCTGGTCTCGTCAGACTTGAGTTCCTGACCGACTGGGGGGGATAGGTTTGGATGATCGGGAAAAGAGAAAAGAAGAGACGGGATGAATGAGGGGACAATAGCGAAAAACAATGAGTGCTCAGAAACAGTCTGCACTTTAGGGGGAGGGAGCGAGGGAGGTGTGTGGGGATAGCTAGCGATGTGACAATAACTCTCGCGGCTCGTCAAGGGTGGTATTATTTAAACAGGGTATCCCACGATCATTAGAGTGAGCAATGTAAGTCTCGCTAGTTTCGTTGGCGCCTTGCGCTGCGCTATCCCGTCAAGATAAGACGTGGTCAATACTTGTGCTGGAGACTATATTATAATTGTCCGTCTCGCCGGCGCATTGGTAATCTGAACCGTGTGGGGTGTGCCTCGGCGTCCGTTCCAGGAACGCGCGGGACTCGATGACGCAGCCCAGGGGTGAGACCCACCCACAATCGATATCGCTGCCCGTGGGCCGCCCCACTGGCCAAAACGTGGAGCGCGGCCTGCCTATAGAAAGAGCTCCAGATGTCCAGGTGACTGGCGATTGAACATCTGCTGCGCTCTGGAGGGTCTATAGGGTTACGGACATAAAGAACCTGGTCGTCAAGAACCCGGCATTTGCTGCCTCGGAGACATTGGCACACCCCGTTTCCTAGCTGCAGACGCTAATACACCGAGTCCGAGGCTGCATCCTGTCAGATCGCGTTGCCCCGCCCAGGTGAGAGCGCCGCTTGTGGAGGCCGCAAGATCTGCGAGCTTCAGGGGAATAACCGCCAGTCATTTATGAAACCGGAATATCATTACACGCTCAAACTTATTGCACTTCAATAACCATCCACCAATTGCTCCTGCTGGCTGGCAAAAAACTTCTTAGACTCAGCACACCGCTCACTCTTACATCCTGGGCATCGGAGGTGCATCTGAGTTGAGCAGGCAATGCCGCTATCCAAATGTGTTTTGGCCAAGTCGGCTAGAGCCCGAATGAAGATGGGGTTCCCGTTGAGGCTCTCGACTCGCTTGATTGTGTCTCCGTGACCCGACTCGCCAATCACCTCCTCGTCGAGCTCGAAGAGCGTCTCAATATGGTCAGAAGTAAACGCGATTGGAATCAACAGAAGGTCCTTCTGGCCCTTGGCAACATATTCATCAACCGTCATCTGCGTCTGTGGGCCGAGCCAGGGCTGCGGTCCGACTTGCGACTGCCAACAGAGCCGGTAGGGGTTCCCGTGGTTGAGCCGGTGCATGACAGCGTGGACAGTAGCTGCAACTTCGGCGGGATAAGGATCACCTGTGATATATCAGAATTGTACTGGCCAGGACAGAATCGCGTGACTTAACGCACCTCTATTGACCACTGTCATCGGCAGGCTGTGAGCTGAGAAAAGGAGGATGACTTTGTCTCTGCGTTCCTCCGGGTACTCGAGCAACCTCTTCTCAATGTTGCTAGCGAATGCCTCGACTAGCCCTGGATGGACCGGCCATCGATCAATGACACTCCACGTGATAGTACCATCACTACCGTCCTCGAGTGGTCCCGTCTTGCCTTCCAGCCTCTGTCGCCACTTCCACAGCTCATTGAGACTGCTACCTGTGGTGGAGCACGAGTATTGCGGATATTGGGTGAAGGCAACAGCACGACCGCCCTTTCCATCGCCGAATCCGTCGCTCAGAAGCCTTCTGTACATCTCCTCCGTGAGGGGGTTGGCGTAGCGGAACGCTACATACGGTTTGTGAGGCGCCGTCTCTGGGGACATCTCGTCGAGGAGCTTGCACATTTCGGCGCATTGGTACTCGGACCATTTACGGATCGGCGAACCACCTCCAATGGCAGCATATTGTTTCTGGATTTTGGGTGTCCGTCGGCTGGAAATGAGGGGCCCAAGATAGCTCTGGAGACGCCCGAGTGGAATCAGATCTGCGTCGGCCTGTTGTGAAATGCGCGTCAGTAGCTGCTGAGCCGTTTGTTCATTTCCTCAGGCCTACTGACAAACAGTCTGCTCAGAAAATCCCCAACTTCGTCCACTGTTGAGGGCCCGCCCATGTTCAGGAAAACCATGGCCGTGCCGACATTGGTTTGTATTACCGGATATGTCGGCGTGGCCAGCCAACGTAGTTGCTGTCGAGAATGCGCTGAAAATGCGAGTGGCCTGACCGATGACGCCACAGGGGCTGTTGCCGCCTTGCAGAGTTGAGTAGCTGGGCGCAGGAAAGCCATGTTGAGTGAGATGTGCTGAGTTCGCGCCGGCCCAGAGGACTGGGAATACAAGACACGACCGAGTGTTTAAAACCCCAGTATTTGCAACAGTAGATTGGGGTGTTCGGATGGTAACCCAATGGATGGCGTTGACATCTGACACTGGATGGTGGCAAGGGGGGTAGGTGTCCCGTTCATGGTTGATGTGCGCTCTCACCTTTTTAGTAGTTCGCCCACTCGCCCCTTCCGCCAAGAGATGCCGGCGGGACCTTGGAGTCTGGGCATCGGGCAACTCCCGGACCAATCACATGTCGGGGATTTCTATTCTCCGGTTCGGTTCTACGTCACATGTTCTGGCGTTTAGGCAGTCGCGCTTCCCTCTTCAGGCGAACGCGTCTGTCGCCCACTCAATTGTCACCTGGGTTTGCCTCTTATCTTCGTTGACCGGAAAGACCTTTCGGCAAGCGGCCCCAGATCTCGATTGAGACAATACCATTGAACGCTGCGACCATGGCTTGGGAAGGCGACGAGGGAAAACGCGCGGAAGAGGAACAGGAGGAGGAATTAGATGAAACCGTAAGTCCCATTTACTGATTCGAGAGGACGACTCTTATCATTTCGCACTAGGATTACAAGACGCAGAAAGACGCGATTCTCTTTGCGATTGATGTCAGCGGCTC
>Ga0247760_1003329_pt1 | contig 10630 bp, 14 predicted proteins | sample UWRJL171409R4_FD_179936 | JGI IMG/M metagenome (GOLD analysis project Ga0247760, IMG submission 179936) | Plant litter microbial communities from Arlington Agricultural Research Station in Wisconsin, United States - UWRJ-L171-409R-4 | ecosystem: Environmental > Terrestrial > Plant litter >...
AAAGTAGAAAAGTAAGAGTAAAAAGTGGAATAAGGAGGAAGGAGGAAAAAAAAAAAAGGGGGGGGGGGGGGGGTGGGGGGTAACAAAAGGAGAGAAACTTTCTTTCTTCAGAGAGATCACAAGATCACAAGATGGAAAATCATAATATGGTATGATAGCATGAAAGTTTGATAGTAATGCCCACTATCAGAATCAGAATCGAACTGATGACCTTGCCATGTTCCTTTCCTTTCTTTTTTTTCCTTTCCCTTTCCCTTCTCCTTTCTCCTTTTTTCTCCGTTTATCATACCTTCCTACTTACCTATCCCAAGTTGGAGGAAAGAAAGTATGAGTACCTAGGTACGAATTCGAATACAAATACTAGTGACACACACGCTTTACCACTGAGCCAAGCGGGCTTTATTTGATTTTAATTGTATCTCTTATCTCTTATTATGGGGCTAATTCTTCTTTTTTTTCTTTCGTGTTTTTAGGTTTGCCCTGCGTCAGGATGGTAGCAGGATAGCAGGGTAGCAGGATTGCAGTAGGTAGATAGATAGGTAGGTACCTATAATGAGATTGGGTTTCGTGGTGGGGATTTGATGGGCTGAGATAGTAGAGTCTATGATTGGGAGAGATTGAGCGCCGATGGCGGTTGACTCGTATAGGTAATGGACCAAGTTGGTGCTGGAGTGGAACAGGGAAGTCTCCAAGGGGTTTATGACTGGCTAGCCCAGCTAGCATGTGTAAATTAGAAACTGTACATTTGTGGAGATTGGTGGTCGGAGATGGCGACACGACTCACAGGCTGCTTGGGATACAGTCGATGATGCACGGAGCAGACATCAGAATTGCATTTCCCTTGGACTGGAGGCTCGGGTGGGGTTATGTACAAGCGACAGGCGTGTACGCAGTATATATGCAATGAACACATACAGACGTGCATACAAAAGTAGATACACATATATAGGCATGTATAAGGACGACACACATATGTAGGACGATTCATACTTGCACACACATATCGGCGCGCTCTGCAAATATACCGTTCTCGCCATCTCACCACCTATATTTGTCTATCCCGACTCTACAGTGTAATGCAATCGAAGAACCCGCGCTCTGATATCCCATCCCAACGCCTTGCCGCCCAGAATCTACTGATTACCGCCATTGGCAGCCAGATTGTGAAGACTAATGTCTTCTCTATCTATCACTGTAGAGATGACACTAACAGGCCCGCTATTACCAACCAGCGTCCCCGATACATCTCCCGCAATCTTCCTACCCTCGCCACGGCCAGCATTCAAATGTTCAAAGTAGCCCTCAGGAACCGGCGTGCTGTACTTTCCGCAGAATACGCCCGCCTCGAAGTCTGTGATCTGAGAACCCGGCGACGCCTCAGCACACGCCGCTTTCAAGGCATCAAGGTCCTGGTAAATGACATCGTCGGCATTAATGTGCTTGGCAATGTCCTCTCTCGTCTTCTCGTGCGCAATGAGCTCTTGAGGACTCGCAAGATCGATGCCATACTAAGTTCTTGTTAGCTAGCGCCACCTCCGATACCTCTCTTTAAACTTACAATGTGGGGATGCTTGATGGGCGGCGCGCAGCTGGCAAATATTACCTTGCGAGCGCCTGCCTCGCGAGCCATGCTTACGATCTCTCGGCTGGTAGTACCACGAACGATCGAGTCGTCTACAAGGCAGACAACGCGCCCATTGAACTCGGACTCCATGGCGCTCAACTTGCGACGCACGCTCTTTTGCCGAGCCTTCTGGCCAGGAAGGATAAAGGTGCGGTAAACATAACGGTTCTTAACAAAGCCGTTGGAAAAGGGCTTGCCTAGCCGCTCCGAGACAACAGCGGCGGCTGTGTTGCTGGTCTCGGGCACCGGAATAATTACGTCGATCTCGTTGAGTCGCTCCTCGCCCAGAATCTCCCTGATCTTGTCAGCCAACTTTGCCCCCATGTTTTGCCGGCTGCGGTTGATGGAAATTCCGTCCATAACTGTGTCCGGCCGGGCAAAGTAGACATATTCGAAAATGTCGGGCGTGTAGCTCTCGCGTTCGGCTACTTGACGAAAGACGGGCTTGGCCCCTTTCTGGATGAAAACGGCCTGACCGGGGAGGATATCTTGGATGTCTTTGAATCCTAGTTGGCGGAGCGCAATGCTCTCGGATGCTAGCATATAGTCGATGCCACCTTCGACCGTTGAAGACAGGCGGCTTCCGATTACCAGTGGACGGATGCCATGGGCGTCACGGAAGCCAAGAATACCAAAACCGGCCACCATAGCGGTAGCAGCCCAGGCGCCTTTACATTTCTGATACGTGTACGAAAGAGCCGTAAAGATGTCGTCAACGTTCACACGAGCCTTACCCGTCTCGTTGAGGGCATTGGCAAGGACGTTGAGCATCAGTTCACTGTCCGAGTCCGTGTTGACGTGGCGGTGAGCTTCCTTGTCGAGGAAGTTGCGCAGTTCAGCGGCATTGATTAGGTTGCCATTATGGGCGAAACAGATGCCATAGGGAGAGTTGACGTAAAAGGGCTGGCTTTCGGCGCTCTAGCATCCAATCGTCAATATCAAGCCAAGCGTCGGCCGGGACTGTATCACAACAAGACATACCGAGCTTGTGCCGGCCGTAGGGTAACGGAGGTGCGCAACGCCCATGTAGCCCGGCAGATCCTTGACGCGCTTTCCATCCTCAAAGACCTATTTTAGTTAGTGGGGGGAGGTGCACCCGACTATGAGGGCGACATACCTTGGAAGCCATGCCATTGCCCTTACACTGAAATATTCTCCCGCCTGCGGCGCACGTGGCTATACCGCAAGCATCCTGACCGCGATGTTGGAGGTAGTATAAGCTCTCGTGGAGGTCAACCGAAGCGTTTTCCGTGCCCGAATCGGTATCGGCAAGGATCAGACCCAAGATGCCGCACATGATTTCTGGTCAAGCAGCCGACGCGCAGCAAATTCGAACAGGTTAACTGGCAAAAGAGGGTGTTTGCGACGCAAATCTCGACCGGGACGGACACGCGCCTGGCTCAGGGCACAGGTGCAGACACAAAGCAAGGAAGGGGTCGGGGCCGAGATCGGTTACAGTTTTGCGCGTGGAGACCGGGGGAGGGCTTGCCGCACGAAGCGCGCTGTGGAGGGGCAAGAGGGGTTATTTCTTCAATTGCTCAAGCAAGTGCGTGTGGCCGTGGCCGCAAATGAGCGACACGAGGTGGAAAAGGCGGTGGCAACTGATTACTAGAATCGGAGCCATTTTCAACAAGTTTTGTACCTTCCTTGGCCGGATAATACCTGCCTTGTAGTTACAAATAGTGGCCCATGGAGGGGGAAAATTTTTGTGAGGGGCACTGAATTGCGGGGCAGCGAGTCGTTGTCTTATCGAGATTGGCGATATCCGCTACGGCAGCGCTTATTGGCCGCCTAGATCAAGTGCTGCTCCGACTTCCGACCATGTTCAACATGAAGAAGAACGGAGCTATTCAGGTGGGTGTTGTGGATGAGCCTGTCGTGTGGCCGCTCTGCCCTCTGCCCTAATGATTCTCCGTCTACAGCCATGACCAGGTTTCCGGGGTAAACGCCAACGGCAACAGGGAGTCTCTTGTCTGCATCGTCGGTCTTAGGGTGGATCTCTTGAGGCAGAAAAGGGGCAAGATATCGAAGCGAAAAACACGACAGGCCAAACGTTGTGCACAGAGTACGCACGTGAAACGATCTTGCCAACTGCTGATCTCTCTCTGCTTGATAGTTTTGGATGAGAAGTGACACCAAGATAACCAAGCCGATCCAACGAAACCACAGTAGCTACCAATGCACGTGGCGTCTGCTGCCGACAAGGCTACGCGCATCGTCTTTCCCCGAGAAGCTTGTGATGCCAGCGTCTGTACTGCTTTGCCCATACTTTCTTCTCCGGCTTCCATGGGAAATGGGCCAAACTTCAGACACCGGTCAGAGCGAATAGGAAAACAGTTGCTTTGCAAAACCGACAAAAGCAAAAGCGCACGTACATAGGGAGTAGGCAGCGTACCCACGCCGCAGTACTGGTGTTGCTTCTACTGCCTAAAGGTACAGAGAGGCCCGGCAAATACTCAGGTCTCGTTAGACATGGAAGGCTTCAGGTCGCGCATATGGACTCCCGCACGTCCAGTCACAGGCCTGCACTGGTGGCCCCAACTCGTTCGAGATTCGAATAGTTACCGGCAGCTATGGGCTAGTGACCATCTGTGGTTATCCAGCCAAGCGTGCGCCCAGCCGCTCATTCACATTTCGATCTGCCTACAGACTTCAGGGGCCATCTAACGTAGCTCGTCGGCACTCGAATCCGGCTTGTCGGTCACGCTCGCGCTACTCAGCCCACACCATTATCCGTATTCACGCATCGTTCTTCATCCGATTACGTGGCCGACAGTAAACTAGATGCTGACTGGCGCGAGATGAGCCAGTATGGCTCAAGAAGTCATGCCGAGCCGCGGCACCATACCGAAAGCCAGAGAACTTCAAAATGTCACCAGAGACCACAGTCCAGAAATACACCTCGCCGCAATTCCTCAGAAGCGCCGCGAGTCCGATAGGCGCACCCTAATGTCGGCCAGTTGGGATTGGCACATTGGTTGCGCTGGCCCGAGCTGTCAGATCAGATGTGTCTGTTTCAGATTCTGTCCTTGACAGGGCTTTGTCGTCCAACGTAAGATAACTATCGCCGGCGACCGATCGCTACTTACTGCCCCCTCCCCGGACATTGCATTGTGACCAGCCCGTGATTATCACCCGAGCCTACTCGGGTTACCGTTGGAATCCTGCCTCATAGAGCGGGTAAGTAGGCGTGGCGGTGAAGCTACCATGACCCGTCGAAAGTCACCACATTCACAGGATGGGCCGAGAGGTCGCAGAATCGATTGACGATCGGTGATGGAACGGCGGGGATATCGCGTTATCCGTCTTTGTCAGTGGAAGGCTGCGGCATGGAGGCGCAGTCTTTCTTACCCCAATGCCCAGAATCGGCATCAAGCACCATCAGGCGACCGAGGGCTCTGATGCGACCGACCAGACAGATTCCAGAACTGCTATCCGAATTGGTGCCTTGATGAGGCTTGGGCCCCCGTTGGTGAGTGCCTGGAATCCTTGGGTATCGTTCGAACCGACCCACGCCTGAGCCCATGTATGTTTTGCGCTGGAGGAACATGTTTGTGGTGGCGCAGACGACTTGAACAAATCATTCGTCATGGCTCATCGCTGTCGACTCCCTACTGTTGTTTTGTCCTCTTACAGACGAAGCGACATGTCACCAAGGTAGGATGCACGAGGGATGGTAGGACGGTCTGAAGTAGATGAAGACCGCAGATTGACAACAGAAGTTTGCTTGCGGTTTGAAGATTGCAACGCGCTTGCTCTGGCCCGTCGACTTTGGCTCAGAAACTCGCGCAAAGCCAACCAATGATTTGACCAGGCGGTGCAATCCTGCGGCGTGTATTCCTGGAGGATTCATCTCCATGCTCTCTCGCTCGGCCCAACCTGGCGGGAAAGAATGACAACCACTTGACTTCACTCCGCCGCGAGTAGTCCCGCGACCCCCGTCCGGACTCTCTCACCAGAACCTATATTTCGCTGTCATTGGTTAGGTATTTTTCCTTATTACCCGGCGAGCGCTTTCTCACTGTGTCTTTTAACTTCAAGTAAGGATTAACGTCTCCCCATGTGCCGTGCCGCGCCCGCGCTTATCTTCACATACCTGGATGCTTTCAGTATCCTAGCCGCGACGTTTGCAGTGACTAGAGCGGCACAAGAGCGATGCCCGACGCCGTCGCATATGGTTCCCAACCACCTCGAGGCAGACTTCTTGAGCTACACCAGACGTTATAGTTCCGCGCCCAAGGGGGCAATGCCAGAACCTTGTTCTGAGGTTTGAAGAAACGCTGGCGCCGCTTGAGGGTGGCGAAACAGTTCAGTGTTTAGTTGATCGTTGGCCCCCATTTTTGCTGCCTAGTGTTCGCTGTTCCGGTTGGGTTACTTTAACGCCATGTCGACCACCAGAGGCTCCCGGTAGCTGCAGTCTGCCGCCCTATTTTCGCCCATGGGTTGAAGATAATCCATTGAGGCAGCGCCTTGCCGGCTTGATTAGGGTGCGCGGGTTGTCTATCTAACCCTACCTAGCTTCGTTTCGAATCGTACATGGTTGTCGGCTCCAGGGCGTCGATAATCATCCGTATTTGACCGGCTGCGTAAGGAGGAGCGAAAGTTGCACTAGGTAACTTACTATCCAGGGTGCCTGCTAATACCAAAACAAATTGCAAGAAAAAGACGCTCTCAACAGGGCGAGCGTGGCACTGGACCACTTCTTCCTGTAACGTAGATTGCTTCCAACGGTCGAGGGATTACAATGGGTCCGCTGTGAGCCGTATGCCAGCAGTTGTTGCTGATACTGCCATAACCTCTCGGTCGTGTGATCGTGGGGACTGCTCACAAGAGTGTAGGAGGAAGGAGAGCGGAAATAGAGCAGAGACGCAGGCTGACCTCCATCACTGAGAGAGATGGACCAATGGGCCACCCGCAGCGAATCTGAGGCTGGATACAGCCATATTTGCTTGATGTGTGCCTTTTTTTGGGTATCTGCTGAGCAACCTGCTTCGAGAGCATGGGACCAACGGATGTCCAGAATGGAAGGCCATTGGCCGACATGTAACAAACCTCGCATCCGATTACGGATGCGTTCGTTAGAAAAGCTCTCTGCCAGATCTTGACCCTCCTCAATCCTAGACCGACACGGCTGTGGGATCTTCTTCATCGCTTCAAGCCTTTCACCGAAAAACTAAGCGCACGCAATAGTTCTGCCTGGGCTTGCTCAGTGCATCGAGAAGCATGTCAGCATTCTCCATATTATGTTTAAGCATAAGTTTAAGTGAGCCACCCGGAGTATGTGGCTGATGAACGCAATACGTTTATTTTCACCCCCAGGCTCGTCCCTGGAGGAGTGAAGAGGAGGAGGCGGGGAGGAGAGACACCAACCATCTTGGTTGGTAGCATGAGTACGATTACCTGGAACACTACCCAAGGTCAAACCTGGCGGCCATGCAAGACCGATGGTGTTGAGCCCTCAGCATATTTCCATTTGGATGGAGATGGAGGCAGTGAAGAGCGTTGAGATGTGGGCCTGACCTTGATGGATTTCCGACAAGCCTGGATTGGTGAGCACCTGCGTCAGGATCAGCTCGACATTGATGAGGATGCAGCCGTTCGACTTGAGAAGGCGAAGCGGCCTCAGAACCGCAGCCTGCTCGTGACCCAAGAGTTTTGAGCAGAGCATTATCCGAGCAGTCGTTCTGGTTCGTAATTCTGGCCTTCGGAGCTCCGCAGTTCCAAGCAGACTGGGTAGTAGATGCCCGAGAGTGGCTTAGAACCCGGGGGAGTAGCAAGGCAATTTCGACTTCTTGCCAATGGGCCATTCGATGCTGATTTCTCAGAATCCTAGCAACTTTGGTGCTTGACTTCTGGGTAAGGGGACATGGATGTCGTGCTATTTTCAAGCGTCTGCCCTGTCTCCGGCTTGGCAAGTGGATGAGGCTTTGCAACATCTCAAAAGAGGGTCGGTGATCGGTGATGACGTTGCTGCTGTCTGTCGGGTCAGCGAACTTGTTTCCCAAACGGGACGGGAAAAGTCACCTTCCCTAAGTTGTCTTGAGTGTTGGAAACACAGTGCGCCTGCGACAACCCCGCCAAGTGACGGGGCTGGACTCGGAGAGTGCGAACTTGAACGAAGGGGTGACGAGTGGTGATCAGACTAGAGTCTGCATACGCACTCGGCCTTCTATGATTGCCATCTATTCCAGGCACGTTCGGCCTGGGTAGCCCCTCCGCGAGCGGTCGAGGAGCAAGCTGAGGCCCAAGCTCGTTACAGAGACATTGGGCGGTCGCACGAGAGATCAGCTGGATTCAGAGACACAGAGCTCAATCTGCCCTTTCCTTCAGTCATCCCGTCCCTCTGTGTGTGTCTGTGTGCAGGTTATGGACAGAAGGAGCAACTGGGTTGCCGATATGGCCCTGGTGCATGCTGGCCTGTGCACCAACCCACCTTTATACGGAAAGCGCCAACCAGGTATAGGGAAAAGTTAGATACCTACCTACGGACACTTACCTTACCTGGGTACCTTTGGTACTGTAAGATGACCCAAACTCTTTGCTCTCCCGGCCATCTCGGCCGCCCCTTTCCATTCCCAAGTCATAACTTCATCCGGCTCGTTGCACACCTGAATCGTTCCCAGACCCGGTGCTTGTCTCCCGGACAATTTCCCTCCTCTGCACCCGAGACGTCGGTCGGCGCCATCTTGACGAAACTCGCATGAATATTCTAAAAGTGGATACACAACAAAAGACGATCTGTTTTCTCGGCTGAAACGCCAGACCACATCTTGGCTCCCGTCAAGCTGTCTGAGCTCTCCGTGTCTCAGTTGTTGCACAACATTGGCAGGCATCCAGTCCACAACCAGGAGAATCGCCAGAACCCCACCCATCTGGAGTAGGATGTAGTGAGGTGCTAGCCGATTCGCCCCGTCCCTCCATTCCCACCCTATTCCCACCCCATTCTGGTCTCTGGCCGGCGCCGCGCCGAAGGAAGCTTGCGGTGCCGGTTAAGCCTTGGAGCAACTGCAGGTACTTCCCTCCATTCAGGACGACTTGCTTGTTCTGAAACACCACGCATCCTTCTCACAAGCCAATCGCAAGCGGCTACCGTCTGATAGGCTCAAGAAGCTTTAGGCTTTGTCTCTCTGGTCATCTCCCGCTTCAAGCAACCCAGGAAAAACTACAATAGCATTAATTGCCCGCCTACTTACCTACCTAAGTAGCTAGAAATAGTGAGACTCACGGCAGCTTACGGTCGGTCTCCGATGCGGGTGACGGTTGAAAACCGATTCCTCAGCAGGCCCAAAGATCCGCCTGTCAGCTTTGGAAGTTATCGGTGTTTGGATTACGCCCGCTCTTCCGTCTGTGAACAGGTGTCCCAATATGGCCACTGTGCCGTCTTTTTGGACGGATATGCACAAACGACAAAGGCTTCTGCTTCTGGGGTCCGGGCCGCGCAAACCTTCGCCGTCAACGCCGCCGCAGCACCATGACATAAACCCCCATGGTCCCCTGCTCAAGTGCCCCTCGCAGCCACGTCGTGGCATTGCTTGCGGCTATGAAGCGGGGGACGTCTTCGGTGCCGTTTTCTGACGATATCGTCGGCGTTGAGCCCCAGGATTCCAGATGGCAATGTGGGTGAAGTGTAGGTCAATTGATATCGCTCTACGCAATGAAATCCATGAGCTGCAAGGTCAACCCCTAAATTTGATGCCCCTGCCCGTGCTCAACTTCAATGCTGCCTTTTTCCCCGATTCTGGCTGGCGGCTGCGTGATCGCTTTCGTCCATATTGGACCCTCGAGGAAGAGGTTGAAGATTTTCGATGCCCCGCCCCCTCTTGGTCGTTCTTCCAGGGAATGAATCCGGGGTTCAGGATACGTCCTACACTATGCAGTTACAATGTGCACTACCGACCGGGCTCCAGTGCAATCCCTTCGCGTGGCTGCAGAGAAGGCACCTAAATTAGCCGCGATAACGGCTCCTGCTTGGCGTTGCTGACTGGGCTTGCTTGACCACTTTTTGAGACCACCCCAGCGAGGGAAGTCGCAACGCAAGTCTCACGGTGAGCTGGAAAGAACAGTTGTAGTCTGCAATTTCAGCCAAGCAATTGCCAATTTGGCCTCCAGAAGGTGAAGAATTGAAAGATTCGGCTGTTCTCGTTGTCCTTTCCGTGCCCCCCTGTCGCGCGTCCGCTGCTCGTCAGACGTGTCCCTCAGACGGAGTTTCACGCCCCATCCCAGGTCTCAGCTTGCCGATCCTCGCAGACAGCTGCGCCTCAGCGATTGCACTGCAACCTCTGTCGAATTTTGGACGCTCTTGTTCGCCCCGAACCACAATCCCGCCCGCCCGCGTCGCACATCCACTCTGCGTCCATAGGATTGATTGAATTGGCCGCAGCTGTTAGACCGCCCAGTGCTCAGTGCTCAGGGCTCACAGTGTTGGGTGCTCGGTGCTGGGCGGGACGCTGCGCTCACCAACGCTGGTGTCGTCCGTGAACACTGGAGCTAAGCCCTGACTCCGGACAGTCCCCTATGGAGATCATGATGCAGTGGTTCAGACGAGCATCTGACGCCATGATCTGCGACGGTCCACCCTGACGCCTGCTAAAACAGTCGGCATCTAGAGGGTAGCCCTTGGCTGCCCTATCGTGTACCCGCCCAATCCAGCAGTCGACTAGGCGCGACAAGGACAGGGCCCCGACAAGAAAGTCGGCCACTCGGGGATATCTTGGAGCCGTACCCATGCCTGGTGTGGGGAAGTTTAAACATCGACTAACAGCATCTTCAATGCACAATGCGAGGGTGCGTCTTGGTGGTGCGGCAGGCGGAAACTTTGTCAACGGACCCCTACCCTCGCTCACGCCTCTCCTAGCCTCCGCCTCGCTGAGATCAGGTCGTCTTGGCAGTTCCTGAAGTTGATTCTTCTCTGGCCGGATTCGATGCCCGCATGGCTGCTTGGCTGACCTCCTTCCACCCCCCCCCCCCCCCCCCCCCCCCCCCCACCACCCCCCCCACCCCCCCCCC
>Ga0247760_1003330_pt1 | contig 10626 bp, 9 predicted proteins | sample UWRJL171409R4_FD_179936 | JGI IMG/M metagenome (GOLD analysis project Ga0247760, IMG submission 179936) | Plant litter microbial communities from Arlington Agricultural Research Station in Wisconsin, United States - UWRJ-L171-409R-4 | ecosystem: Environmental > Terrestrial > Plant litter >...
CAAATACAGACAGCCTGGGGTGTCTACGCACCCGGACGGAGACAACGCTGACACGGGCTGTTAACATTCGAGGAAAACATGAGTCAGCGCCACTGGAAGCCAGCGGGAATGTTCTGAGCCTGGCAATATGTTCGCTGAAATATTCAGAGGATCTGGCAAAAGCGTCGCTGGCCGTCTTTGTTCGCTCTCATCCTATACAAACCTCGGCTTGACGACTCCCAATTTCGGAAAGGGTGTTGAAGTGTGCGCAGCCCTTCAGCTGATCTCGGATTTCATGGCTCAGAGTTATCGACGACAAGGATGGCGGGTGGAGGATTCATGGAAAGCTGCCTCATGTCGCTTGGGATGCTATCGAGTCCGCCTTGGAGGAGATGCGAAAGGTTCGAGGTGGTTAGGGACAGCACCACGTCCACAAGCAGATAGCGAGCGAGAATCGGTAGTGATAATGCTTGTATTTGGTGGGCCAAGTGGCCCGGGTATCTCCGACTCAAGTACTCCTAACATCTAACACTATTACTCAGTAACCAGAGGTCGCCGAGTAGACCCACACCATGTGATAGCCGACACGCTTCCTCTTCAAGTCCAAGAACGAAATGCGCCAAAGTTGATACGCATGCATCCTTCATGCGGGGCTGCCGTGACAGAGCCAGTGACTTCATCCTGCACCTGGGCGAATCGGTGTTCCGCGGCCGGTCTTGATGCCAGCAGAGCGGAAATAGTGTCAACACCAGGTGATGATGCTAACAATATCGATCTGGAAGTGAGCGTCCATGAGCGAGTTCTGACTTGAACCATGGTGGAGCGAGTGACGTCGACGGACACGCATTCAAGACTTCGTCAGGGATGGAGCCTGGGGCTTGGTGGAGGCAGTCTTTCAAACCCAAATGGCCCCACGCTGATACCCCGAGCCGTTCATCATTTAACGCCATTAGTTCCACCTCATCGTTTAACGCTAGTTCCACCGTCAAGGTTGTTCAAGTCTGCGGCGTTTGCTTCCAACCACCCTTGAAGAAGTGCCTGACCAGAGCCTTGCGGTTCTCGCGCCAGCTCCACCCCCAATCATCGAGGTAATCCGCCCTGAAACTTTCCAGAGGCAGTACCACGATATCCCGGAGATACCGGGGTTCTCTGATGCGCGCCACGTCACTGTATTCCTTAATGTTGGGATCCGTCTCTTGAAGAAGCCGAAACACGACCTCTGTCCATGCTACCGGACCTGTCGTGTTGAGGACGTTGTAATCACTAATGTCGGCTTCGGCAAGCGGCTTGCCCTGTGCCTGGGCGACATCGTGGAGTCCGGTCAGAACGCGGTCAATCATTCGAGCAAAGACTTCATGACCGGGTGCGGCGGCGATGGTCCATTGGCAGAACTGGACGGGATAGGTGAAGTCGGCCGGGTGTGGGTCGAGAGCCTCGTCGTACTCGACAGCGACAAGGAACCGAACATGGCGTCGACGCTCTGGGGGAATCCAATCATCAAGTCGGACAACTGGCTTGGTATCGACGTCGCTATAAACGCCTCCGCGAACGTAGAGAAGGAGGTAGCGGACAAAGTCCGATTTTAGGGCGGGGTTCGAGAGGGCGTGGTACGTGGCAGCAATCTCCGGACGACTCTCAAAGTTGGCAGCGATAAAGGCATTGGCTTCCGACTCTCCAACCAGGGTGTATGAGTAACCGGGAGCCAGCTGAATCCATTCATTTGCGTGAACGAGGTCTTTTTCGAGGACGGGCGTGTCTTTGGGTGCGAAGAATATCTGCCAGATGAACTTGGGGATCAGAATTTCCGAGTCTGGCGGCTGGTTGAGGTTGAAGGCGGCCGAGGGGTCGCGGTGCGGGAGTAGCCGAGGCGCGAGTGCAACGGTAAACAGGCAGAAAATGGCACCTGCAATTACTTGAAAGACGGCGCGTGGGCGCGCGCGAAACACCGCGATCATGTCGGTGCGAATCACCCTTTCCACAGGTCTGCCCGTTTCGCCCGTTGTTGGGGAAAAAGCAAGAGCAACCTGGAACTGAACAGCGGAGTGACAGTGGGAAAAATAGGTGGATACCAGCAGGGATTCGGATCCTGGTCGGATCTTGGGAATGTCGCACAGCCCAGGCTGTGCTGACTGTGCCAGGCTCTCCCAGTGGACCCGACCCTTTATTGCTAGGCATCAGACGAGGCATCTCTTCGTCCTGGATAATTGATCGCTCGCAATTGGGACTAGAACGCGTGTCATCTCGGCTTCGATAACTTTAAATTTCAGATGATGTCGGGCAGTCATTTGCGGCTCAATTTTCCGTCACGGCATATCCTTTCTGAGCCAGGTGCTATCCTTGGCTTGCCCCCCTCAGATCTGATGGCTGTCGCGCCTGCAGCCGAAAACCCCGGCTTGGCAAGGCCCTAACTGCATGGCGCAAAGTCTCGTGACAGAAGATGGAAGAAATCAATCGAGAGCGTCCGGAACCTAGGCAGACACGCAGAGATGTTGTCTGTGTGCAATTTGCACAAGAAGGTGTCATGCATCATCAGAATATCCAGAGCGGAGGCAAATGTCCGAGGCAGAAAAGCCCTCACATCCAAGCCAAATTCATCATGATTCATGGATGCCAAGACGAGTCGAGATGCTGCAGCATGGGACAGTTGAGGCAGTCTGCCATCTGGGGACATGCAACTATGACACCAAATTCTTTGGCTATCATGAGGACCAAGACGCCGAGAATTGGCAGGAGTCGCATGCAAAGCGGCCACAGCATCCAGAAGGGTAGCAAAAGTGTCAGAAGATCGGTACCATACATTTGTGCCGCCTCCCGCCAAGAAAGGGGCAGACGTCTGATGTCGACACAACTTTGGTCGGCGATACTTGGTCCTAGCGTAGGCAATTGTCGACACATTCACCCCCACGCTAGATCCATGACCTTCGAGTGCATTGTCACCATTGCATGTGACGATCACCAATAGCACGACGGCGCTGAGTGCACTGTCTGTGGAGAAATAGAGGGACATGTTCAGGATCGACAACTCCACGAGCAGGGTCAAAAACTAATTGTTACGGGACCACCAATGAATCCGAGCTTGACCGGACAGCCTCGGAAACTCAAAAACTCTCTCACCTTGACGAAGCGCCTGAAGTCGGCGAGGGTCACATTACAGATTCACGTCCCGTCCTGCATGTCTCTGGCCAAAGCATGTGTCGACAGTACCGTGCGATTGACCGAGCGAACCAGTCCCATACTATTGAGTCCCCGAGCGAGCCAACGCAGGCCACTGATTGTGGGTCTTTGGAAACAAGGTGGATTGTCGTCAGTTATTTCCGGATGAGGTTACGACATCCAGGCTCACAAAGGGGATGATACAGCTATCGTCTGGGCCTCCCTCTGACAATGAGTTGAGTCCTTTACAGACGCAAGACAAACAGCGGCCAGGCAGCGGCAGGCCCGATCGCAGCGGCAAGTGTCAAACGGTCTGTGATGGTCTCGAGGTTGACTTGGTTTGGCACGAAGTGCAACGGAGGGCTGGGTTGCCCAAGGTTTCGAATCTTGTGACAGGAGTCCAGGCGTGTGAACAAGCCAAGTGCTGACAAGCGCTGTTCAACTTTGTCCAGCTTTTCTGGACCGCCTGGGGGAATGGCCTTCAAGAGATGAGACGGACTGAAGACAAGCCCTAGCTGGTATTGCGTGAACGTTTGCAGCCGGTGAGAGTGGTGGCATCCCTGCAAGGAGTACTGCGTTTCTTGCAACCCAAGAGTCCTCTTCCTGGTCCCCTCTTGAGCAAGTTGTTTCGTCATTCTCTCCGCCACCTACAGGGCAACCACGCAGTTGAGTTTAGTCAACGACCTTCGCCAAAACCTGCCTCGAATCTAACCCCCTGGTTGAGTCTCCCTGGGTGAGTCTCCCTGGGATGCGACATGGTTCTTCCTTGCCCGTCGTAGGCCCGACCCGTGTTGGTGTTGTATGCACCATGCCCAACCGTGCAGCAGTCTGGCTGAAAGGGCCGAAATGTTTGATCCAGCGACATTTCTGAGGGTCATGGCACAACAATGTGACAAACGTCGAAGTACGGGAATATTACATCGGATTCGAGAAATGAATGGACGACAGGCAGGCGGGCAGGCAAAAGTCACTGGGAATGTACCTGGTCTCCAGTCTCCGGTCTGCTGCTTACTGCGTGCCATGGATCAAGTCAAGTCCGAGGTCATTCACTGAAGCAGTGGAGAACGCACGTCATCTGCATCGGCATACGGCCACTCCACTCTGATACTAATACAGATACAGACATGACATGAAACGTCTCGATGATGGTTTTCAACTCATTAAATTCGTTATACTACTCGCAAACGTAAACAGAAAAAAGAAAGAAAAAATGACAGGAGAACACGGGTTAGCTGCTAGCTATCTAGCTAAGGTAAGGTAGATACGAAAATATGTCAATCAATCAATCCTGTTGATGAGGAATTATACAAACGGCGGCGTCTGGTCCCTTCCTTTCCCTTCTTCGTGTCTGTCTGTCTGTCTCCAACATGACCCAACTTACACATCCAGCTCTGATTCCCCCCGTTTTCCCCAACTCAACCAGGTAAGTTAAGCTGCAGCTGCTGCCGCATTCAAGCTGATACAGCCGTCGATGCTATCCTCCTGGAAGATCCCCCCGTAGATAATTCCCTCGTTGATGCCCGCCGGCTGGAAGCCATTCTGGGTGATATCGCCGACGCCGCCGACCGGTTTCTTGAGGAGACCGAAATGGAACTGGCCACCGCCGCTAACATCGTTCTGCACCACCCCCGTCACATCCTCGAGGTCATCCTCTCCTAGCGAAAAGAAGACTTGCGTGGTCAACGCGTTGAAATCCAGCGTTAGCGCAAAGTTATGGAATATCCCCGCTTGGAAAGGCACGCTGAATAGCAGCTCGTTGTCGTTGACGTTTCCAAACAACTGCAGCGTGTCCGCGTTTGCGTTATTCTGGCCGAGGATGGTTCCCGTCTTGAGGACGAATTGGTTGGTGCTGAAATCGGCAGATTCGAGAAACGCCAGCTGGTATTCGTGCGACAAGTTCAGGGGGCGGACATCGTCTTTGCGCACGCTGAAATGCAGCGTCTTGATCCCCTGCACGCTGGCGTCGGCGCCGTTGTTGCTCGCGGGAATGAGCTCGGCGCGTCGGAAGGCGGTTTGGTCTTGGAAGATGGAGTTGTCGGAAATCAACACTTCGACGGGCTCTGCGCCGAGATCAATGTCGAAAAGCCCACCCGCAGCAGCGGGGAGGAGACGCAGCGCTTGGCTGAAGAGGAGGTCTGTATTTTTTTTTATCTCTGTCATTAGTTTCATCTCATCTCGACAAGGAAGAAGAGGAGAGAGACAAACCGTTGCCCAACACAAATTCATTGCTGAAAATGTTATTCGGCACATCGAAATCCAACGCCGCCAGATCCGCGTCGACGCGACCGTCAAAGACAATGCTGCAACTCTGAGCCGCCGCCAGCGACGCCAGCAGCGACACCGAGAAGGGGAGAGAAGCAATCATTTTTCTTCTTCTTTCTTTTCCTTTTCCGTTTTGCGAAAGGTTGGTTTGGTTTGGGAAGCCGGGAACCTGTCCTGTCCTCGAAGATGTAAAAGAGACGAAGAAACGAGCGAAATGAAGACAAGCAAGCAAGCAGCACCAAATGATCGATCAACGATTGTGCAAAGAGAGCGCGAAGAGAAAAATGTAAAGGAAGAGAGAAAGATACACAGACACACACACAATACAGGAAACCACTTGTCACTGCAAACATTCTCGTCTCGCTAACTGCGCATCCCGCGCTTTTGTAACTCCCCACGCCTTTAGCCATTAACCCCTTTCCTCTCCATTCATCGTGCGGCGCACGCAGCGACGCACCGGCCGCGCTGGCGAGAATAAGCTTATTTGTCTCGAGTTGGCGGGAAGGGTAGGTTTGGCATTTGGGCCATGTTGTCGATCATCTCATGCAAGGGGTTAAAGTGTCGAGTGTGTCGAGGTGCTGCCAAGCTCGGACTTGGGAACGGCCGAGAGCGAAACAAGCCGCATATATTAAAATTTCCCTTAGGTTAGGTTAGCTTAACAAGTAACAACAGAAGCGGCAAAGTTAAGGGAAAGGGTTATACGTAGGAATAAGCCGTAACAATTTCCTACACCGAGGTTTTAAAAATGGGGGGACCGCAAATAAAAAGCTAAATTCTACATTATACACAGCAAATGGCAGCGTGATTTTTTAATGGACTTTAAAATAAAAATTTTCTCTCTTCTCTTACATTTCTCCAGATATATAATCCAAATAACGTAGTCCTTCTCTTTGACAATATAGCTAATAACACGAAATCACATCAACTCTTATACTAGCAAAGTAATACCAAGGTAAGAAACAACGAAGGAGCAAGCAAGAGGGGCAAGGAGCAAGCAAGAGGGGCAAGGAGCAAGCAAGACGGAGCAAGCATGGAGAGCAAGGAAGAAAAGAAGGTACATAAAGGAGGGAGCAAGGGTAAGTAGGCATAAGCAAAAAGAAACGGTCAACTGGGGTTGGAGGATTTACTTACTGTGTTAGTAGTTGTCGTGCTTTGGTCCTCCCGGTCCATTTTGGCCAGGTGGTTGTCGCGTTTCGGTCCTCCCGGTCCATTTCAGCCAGGAGGATAATTTGGTTTTTCCTGCCTCTTGGGTCAGGCTGTGTGTCTTGAAGACTGTTTCTCTATTCAGAGTTTCTCTCTCATGGAGGTTTAGATCCATCTTTGGATATTCGCAATGTCTGCTGTGTGTTTTTTTTTGTGTTTTTCCCAGACATTTTATGGTGTGCCGCACCTTCTTCCCTCGGAATTGCCCTCTGAGTCCCCAGATCGGACGTTGCTGTGACGGTCGTATCGATGTGTTCTGGATGGGTCCTTTGACCGGATGTCCAGGATTTTCCAGACCACTGAGAACAAGTGGCCAAACTTTGTGACTGCCACGGATTCGAACCGTGACCGTTCCTATTACAAGTTAGCTGAGTTCAGAAGAAATCAGTTGACCGCTTGACCATTAGGTCGTTTCTTGAATGGCAGGTGCGGAAATTTCAGATTTGTATCATGTCTGCCCAAGATGGCAGGTGCGAAACGAAACCGTGCAGTGGTTTTCTTACTGTGGCTATCTGGAAACACGCCTGGCCTGTGCCTGCTTAAACTGACTCCCCTTTTCCTCGCAGACACAAAAATCGCGCTTTTTCACTGCAGCAGAGATGTTTCGCCGCGCCGCCGTATTGTCACCTTGGAAAACAGGCATGGGGAACCGAGATGCCACACACAGACACACACGCATGGGTCTTCTTGCTCTGCTTCGGATGATGTGTTTCGGAACATCGCGACAGTGGGCGAGGCTCGGACGCTGTTGCGCGAATGCAAGCCGGTCAGCTATGTCACGATCAGTTCTGGGTCGGGTATGGCGACAAGACAGCGGCACGATGCGCAACAACACAGGCAAGTTAATTTCTCCTTCAATCTTCCAGCTGTGGTTGAAGAGTCGGACCAGACACTGACAAACATTATAGTACTACGATGGGTACCTACGCAACACGAACAGGACACTACAACAAATGAACAACCGCCCACCCCGCAAACAGCGCCGCCCCGACCAGAACCCCCATCTCCGGACCTAAGCGCGCCACCGCCGTACCTGTCGCACTCCCCGAACTCCCCTGCTGATAAGGCGGATTTCCCACGATGCGCATACACATGACGCGGATGGTCCGTTCCCCGCTCTCGTGAAAGATGACACTGATGGACGGAATGAAGCCATCCAAGCCCTCTTGCTTGGGAGAGGCGAGGATATTGTTTCCATACTTGTTGCCGATAATGAAGCGGTCATCCCCCAGTCTGGCCATCTGGTTTCCCTTAGGCAGGGTGGGGCGACAACGGTCGTCGGTACTGCGGCTGTTCTCTTTGTCTACCTCTTCGATGGTGTCTGGTGCGCCTGACCCGAGGAATTCCAGACCCGTCATGTTGATGGCGTGACGCCAGCCCGTCAGGGACTCGCCCCGGCCGGTGGTGCACTTGTTCATGTCAGGGTTGTCGAGCCAGTTTCGCTCGACCCAGTTGCCGAGGGATCCGCAGGGGCCATCAGTGGCCACCGCGCCGGTACTACTGTTGGCCATACGGTAGATCAGGATCGGAGCAAGCATGGGCTTGTAGCAGTCGGAGGGAAAGGGACAGGTTGTGGAGCTGTTGCCGTTGGGTTCATTGTACGAGAAGGTGTGGAAGAAGTTGTGGGAAAAGAGGAGACAGCCGAGGGTGATGTTCGATCCGGGGGTCTTGAGGGAGAAGTTGGGTGGTTTTGAGATGAAGTAATGGTGGTCAAACCCAACTAGATGATTGCGTGACGAACAAAGCCGTCTGTTAGTTGCGTGTGTTCTTTTGAGGTCCCGTCCACTTGGGGTATCAACAACAACAACAACCATGACAGATACCACGTACACATTTGGTTCTCATCTCTGTCTACCCGCGCTGGACTGGGCTCCCCTCCTTTGATGTAAAATTTGCGTGCCATTGTCAGAGATAGTTTCGTGTCAGTTCCCGGGACTTCAATAACATTTTCCGCGATACCCACAGCAGCAGCTGTGGTCTGGAAACCGAGTCGACACTCGGCCGTATCCCAATCTCGATTGATATTTTGTGTCGTGTTGGGACAGCCGAATTCAGGACAACCCACGATCCGGACGTCGGGGTTGATGGTTCGGTTTTGGGCGAGAGTGACACCCCAGAGGCAAGCAGCTAGCAGTAACATGGTCATTTTTTTGTTTCGAGAATGGTCGAGGCTGCCTGACTTGAGGAGAGAAGGAGCTAGATGATAGGAGAGTAGAAGAATCGCGACATCGGGGCCTCCTGGATAACCTCAAATGTCCCCCCCCCCCTACTCTCTGGGAGAGTGGACTGGGTTCAGGCCCGAAAGCACAATGACGGCACTGAGGTCCTGCGATTGAGGTTCTTCCAGCTGATCAAAGAGCATTAAAACCTCTCTCCCCAAAAAACAGGTTTTTGAGAAGGAAAATATGAACTGTTACCAAACTGTCGGGTTCTAATTTCTGACTTTGTGGATTTACACGACAAACCTGGCTGGGTTGGGTCGGTCGGCCAACCGAAACTACCTAGTAGGTAGGCACAAGAATCAGATATGAAGACTGATTTGTCGACCCGCAGGGGCTGCCAAGATGTTCGGGACTTGTCATGTCCAATCGCTAAAACCGTGTAAATCAGAATCTTGAAGATATGCCCTGGCTGTTGGGTTACACTGCAAATTTTGTAGGTCCGAGGGGGTACGCTAACTCTCTCTCTCTCTCTCTCTCTCTCTCTCTCTCTCTCTCTCTCTCTCCACACTCTCTCTAATAAGTGACAAAAAAAACAGGTTTGCACTCTTGCTGCAAAAGAAGATTATCCCAGTGGCATATGCCTGGGTCATCTCGGCGAACTGGGAGAGTGTCCTTCGTGGTCTGCAGTAAGCCCTTTCGGTTGTCAAAACTACCTAACTCCTGTTTGTTGAGATAAGGTAGCCTGAGGTTAACACTTGAAAACAACGCACAGTGTCCCAAGAATGAAGCGCCCTGCCGTGCTGTCGCTATGCCCGGAAATGAGTTTGATGTGGGGACTGTGCAGATTTACTGCGCTCTGCCCTAGGTGCGTGCCTGCCTACCAACCTAGGTAATTAATGTCTTGTCCATATTTAACATGTTTACTTGCTCGTTTGTTTACATCTTTGACTCCAAACCCCTGAAAGGATTGTTCGCGTGGCACAAGGCGGAGTCTTTATAGCTTGGCAGCAGTAGCGGTAGTAGTAGTAGTAGCAACTATCTAGGCATTTTCCCTACATATATTATATCTCACGATTGGAAAAAGCTCCTAACCTGCTCTAGTAAAATTTCAAGGTCCTAGATGGCCAGTATAATTTTGCTCATTCCAAAAACAACTATATCAACCGAGACCTGTGAATTAGCAGCGTGCCCGGTGTTAGAGAACAAGTGCACCTGGACAGTATTAGCCGAGACCTACCAAAACCCAACGAGAATTAATGCTCACGGAGTTAATAGGAATCTGTAAAAGATGCTGCGCAAACAGCACAGTTAGCCGAACACCCGATTTCTCGCAAAGGCCATCGTCAAGTCGAGCATAGCTTCAAGTTAGGCATCCCCGGTGTGCTCTTCATTTGGTCAAGACAAAACGATGACAGTTCCACTCCACTACGCGCGTGCGATGAGCAAGAATTGAGCAGCTCCCATTGAACCTATCATATGCATGTCGTAGCCGCAAGTTCTCGTTGTCAAACATTTGCATGAAAATCTCAAAAATTCCGGGAAAGGTGTAATTGTCAACATGCCTTCCAATGCTAGATCTGTCGCAAGTAAACTTCCTTCCCTTCCCATCCCATGCAGTCTTGCACTGCCTTTGTCTGGCCCAGAGTCAGGTCAAAGACATAAGCAAAAAAAAAGAAAGAAAGTGGCCAATTGTGGGTTGAGATTTGTACTTACTGTTTCATTCTCATTCTCTTGTGTGTCCGCTGGTTGCTTATCTTTCTTCTATATTCTGGAGTCGGGCCTGAGGCGTCGACAGGCCGGATGTATTAGTCGGTGAGGAATATCTTTTCATTTTCTCGGCGACGTCGATTGATCGGGGGGGGGGACC
>Ga0247760_1003332_pt1 | contig 10626 bp, 9 predicted proteins | sample UWRJL171409R4_FD_179936 | JGI IMG/M metagenome (GOLD analysis project Ga0247760, IMG submission 179936) | Plant litter microbial communities from Arlington Agricultural Research Station in Wisconsin, United States - UWRJ-L171-409R-4 | ecosystem: Environmental > Terrestrial > Plant litter >...
CCCCTTTTTGATAGGACCCGTCGTGCGTATCGCCCCTTGCACCGTTAACCTAACAAGCGTAGAGGCGTTGAAAACCATTTATGGCTCGAGGGAATCGTTCCGCAAGTCGCCATTCTATCGGCTGCTAGCTGTGCCGGGCCAGCAGGGTCTCTTCAACACCGTTGACGTCGAGTTTCACCGCCGGCACCGGAGACTCTTGGCTGGTCCCATGGCTGAGTCTTCGCTGCAGTCGATGCTCCCCGTCATTGAGGCCCGCTTGGCGCTCACGCTATCCAAAATCAAGAAGGAAATGGCGTCTCGAGGCGCAGCTGACGTCTTCAAGTGGTGGCTCTTCATGGCCACCGATATCATCGGCGAGCTGACGTTTGGCGATTCGTTTCGCATGCTGGAGCTCGGTCATGCAAGTCCCCCTGCCATCAACGCCCTCTCTGTGCCTCCACTGACGGACTCTACGAACAGAAGAACGAGTACACGGATGAGTTGGAACAGGGCAGCCTCGTCGGCGCGGTTCGATGCGTGTTCCCGTTGCTAGTCCGGCTGTGCAGCGCCATCCCTCTACCTGTTTTCCATCGCGTGCACGACGCTGGCGAGCGAATGACGGTGTACGCAAGCGATTCTCTAGAGCGGTACCGCAGGCTCGTGGCCAGCAGCGCCGATAAGGCGCCGGAAACGCTCTTCTCCAAGGTGTTCAAGGCCAACGGGGAGGGAACCATGCCATACAACGAGATCCGCGACGAGGCGCTCAACTACATTGCTGCCGGCAGCGACACTGTGTCGGTCACGCTGACATACCTGACCTGGACACTGAGCCGCAACCTCGACATCAGAGACAGGCTGGTCGAGGAGCTGAGGACGCTCGCACCCGACTTTGGCGCCCATGAGCTGCGGGAGCTGCCCTATCTAAACCAAGTCATAGACGAGACGCTGCGTATATACTCGGCCGCGCCCGGCCCGTTTCCGAGGCTCGTACCCGCCGAGGGGGCCCACCTCGCTGGATACTACATGTCAGGTGGCATCGAGGTGAGCGCGCAGGCGTTCAGCCTGCACCGGGACCCCGTCATCTTCCCGGCTCCTTACGAGTTTCAACCTGGGCGATGGGCATCACCGACCGCAGCCATGAAGGACGTATTCACGCCGTTTGGGCGGGGTGCAAGAGGTGAGTGGGAGTGTGTTGGAAGCCAGCCTCCATGCTGTGTGGGCGTGCGTGGTCAAACTTGGCTGACATTTGACGTTTGCTTGTTTGCCGTTGTCTAGTGTGCATTGGGCAGCATCTCGCCCGCATCGAGCTTCGGCTGGCCACGGCTCGCTTCTTCCTAGCTTTTCCCGACGTGCGCATGTCGTCGCTAGAGGGCATGTGTGATGATGACATGGAGCCGGTAGTTCAGCTTTTTCTGACACCCAAGGGGAAACGTTGCTTACTTGAGGTAAAATGAGACTGGATGGAATGGTGCAGGCAACGGACGCGGCACGGATGTACATGCGAACACATTACGTTCCCATCCCACGAGCGTTCCCCCCCAAAAAAATAAAAAAAGTAAATAAAGATTAGCGTAGCTTTCCCACCAATTGACCTGCGGCCAGCGCGCTCACCAGCCCGAGCCGCTGCTTGCGGATACATGAGCAGACCGTCCGCCCTCTAGAGACTCAACCGGTATCTTCCACGATTTCGCCGCAAAGAGCTGCCCCCCCAGTTTCGTTGAGGCTCCCCGCTGCGGTTTTTTTTTCTCCATCCACTTTAATCCGTAGCGACCTCTGAGAATGGAAAACTGTCGAATGGGATCGGGTCCGGCGGTTTCGATCATTTTAGGAATAGCTGGTCGATGTTTTGTGTTTCAGGAACGAGTACATGCATGCATTAGCGCAGCGGGAAGTGGGGCCGACCTGGCGGATTAACATAGGGACGCGCCGGCTGTGCGCCTAATTTTGATCCCTTGATCGGCTGCACATTCAATTCTCCCGGGCCTCCTGACCACACTTCCAACGGCGAGAGTGACGACGCACGCAAGAAGCCGTCTGGCCTTTCCTACGGCAGCCAAAATGGACGCCATGGATCGCTCCGACACGCTGCTCCTGCCCGACGAACCTCGGTCTCCTTTTTCCGCGCGACACGGAAACGAGCGCGAGACAACCAAGCTCGGCACATTCGTTGTCGTTCTCACGCTTGCTGCAGGCGCCAGCAGCGTGCTAGCTGGATGTAAGTGAGTGGCGCATGGCTTATCGATACATGGTATCAAAATCGCCGTCTCACTATGAAAAGGATCTTTGATCTGTCATTAGCTGACCTGGAGTGACCACGCTCCCAAGATGAAACCGCCGTGACGTCAGCGGCCCTTGTTTCCATCGGCTCCTCCCTCTCGGGACGTGCCCTCACGCCCCTGGACAAGTCTCTCATCACCTCCTCGACGGCCCTTTGCGCGCTCGTGGCGTCTCCGCTAGCATCCCTCTGGGCCGAAAGGGCGGGCCGCAAGCGAGTCTTGCTGTGCGCTGACCTGCTTTTCATTGTCGGCTCGCTCGTCCAGGCGTCTAGTTCGACGGTAGCCCAGGCTGTCGCGGGAAGATGCATCATCGGCATGGCAACAGGCCTGTCGAGCGTTGCCGTCCCGCTCTACGTCGCAGAGGTGGCGCCGGCGTCGCACCGCGGCAAGCTGATCATCACCACGATACTCTTGGTGACGGTGGGTCAGATCCTGGGCTTCGTGGTAGCCGGCGCATTCGCGGCGTGGGGCCTCAATCAAGCGGGTTGGCGGTGGACAATTTCCTTGGGCACCGTGCCCGCGACCATCCAGGGTTTCCTGGTCATCTTCTTAATGCCCGACTCGCCGCGCTGGCTCGTCATGGTTGGCAGGTTGGCGGCCGCTAGACGTGTCCTGCGGAAAATTCATGGCGACGACGACGATAGCGACGACGATGAAGACGGAGATGCAGCACGCCGCACAGAAGCCTTGATAAGAAAGATTCAGACCGAAGCTCGAGAACTGCGCGAGGCACGCCACCTGCAACAGCACCAGCACCCGAGAGCAGGCCGTATGTATCAGTGGCTTAGTCCATGGAGGGAGCTCCTCGATAAACACCGCCATCGTAGAGCACTAGCAATTGCATGCCTGCTTCAGGCACTTCAACAGCTTTGCGGATTTGTAAGTCGTGTTCTTTTTTCCTTCCTGCTCACTCAGCTGACTCATTCAACTCACATTCTAGAACTCGCTCATGTACTTCTCGACTACCATATTTATGATGGTTGGCTTCAAGAATCCAACACTAGCTTCTCTAGTAATCGCTTCGATCAACTTCATATTTACTGTTGTTTCCTTGCGGCTTATCGATAGAGTGGGCAGACGGCGCATGCTTCTCTCTTCCATCCCGTTTATGATTCTCGGGCTCCTCTCTGCCGCCGTCGGATTTTCCTTTTTGCCCCTTCATGTGCTAGCCGGGGTACCAGAAAATGTCGAGGGCGGGGGTTCTGCAGCAGGTCTTGTCTTTGTGAGCATCATCGCCTATGTTGCCACGTTTGCCCTTGGCCTAGGCAACGTCCCGTCGATGCAGAGCGAGCTATACCCCCTGGCGGTGCGGTCTTTGGGCAGCGGTGTGGCCACGTCGGTCAGTTGGACTGGCAACTTTGTCATGGGCTTGACTTTTTTGCCATTGATGAGTGCGTTGAGCCCTTCATGGACGCTCTTGCTCTATGCGGGGATATGTACCGTTGGATACTATCTTGTGTTTCGTTTGTTTCCCGAGATGGCTGGTCTGAGTCTCGAAGAAGCAGCCACGCTTCTCGATCGCGGGTGGGCAGTTCGTTAGGCAACCTGGGGCTAAGGAATAACCTGGAGGTCCCCCTTGTTTGATAAATGAATCTGTCAGAGCGGATGCCACCGGTTCCTAAATAGAGGGAGACTCTTCATACGCGCAGTCAAATTCACATTCCACAAACCCCGTCTCTCTGTCTCTCTCTGCTTACCTAAAGAAAAAAGATATATCCAACTAATGGCGAATAGGTTTTCCTTTTTGTTTGCCTTATTTATTTTCTACCCAGGATTATAAATTACATTTTCTTTACCGGAAACGATGCCAAGGTAACGGAAAGTGCGGTACCAAGCAGTATCAGCATGACCCAGATCAGGTACCCACCCAGCAGCTGTTGGCGGATTCCGATGGCGTAAACTGCCGTGCTAACCGCGGGAATCACAGATCTGACAAGGCTGGAGCAGGTTTCTGCAACAGCGTTGAGAGTGCCTAATATCCGCTGGCTTGGAGACACCTCTTGGAGCCCCAGCTGCACAGCTGTGACGGCTATCCACATACCCGGTCCAACGAGCAATATGGCGCCAAGGCAGACACGATATCCGATACGTGCTGCCGGGGTTCCAATGCGAAGGAATGCATTCATTGCCATGTAATCGGCGAAGAACAATGGGAACAAAGCCGCGCATACGTATAAGATGCCCCTCGTGCCTATTCGACGGTGCAGGAGAGGGAAGAGGAGCAGCAGCCAGACCGCCTCGACAACGCCCTGTACCGTCATAAACAAGGCAATCTGATGCGACGAAAACCCCAGCCCGCCTTGGTCAACGCCCGTGTAGAGCGTGAGGGTACCCACAGCCATGAAGGCCGACCCAATCAACATGACGTGCACAAACGCCCCCAGCACCGCGGCGACACCTGGAGCTCGGGCCAGCTCACACAATAGGGCCCAATCCGGAAGACCAGTGGAAGGCGCAGCCGAAAGGACGTCCTCCTCTGTGTCTGCGTTCGGCTGCAGCTTGCATTCTCGCACCATCTCGTCGTCGTCGACAAAAAGGCTGACGATGACGGCACCCGTCACGCCCACGGCTCCCACCGCAATGCCCGGCAGCATAAACGGGAACCGCTCAAAGAGAACGAGCCCCCTGAATATTTCCGGATACTGGCCTGCTGGATCAGCTAGCGCACCACCGAGAAGCGGCCCAATGAACAGGGCGAGATTTCCAGCGAGGGAGTACCAGCCAAACGCCCGGGTCTGCTCCTCCGATGTTGTGCAGCGCTCGGCGACCATGGCTCGGATGACAACGTTGCCGCCTGATACCATCCCCGTGAGGCACCGCAAGAGAGCCATCTGCCAGAGAGACGTGGCGAAACCAAAGAGGGCCGAAGAGATGGCCATGCCCCAGAGGCTGTAGACGAGCATGGTCTTGCCTCCGACTCGATCCGCCATGGTACCCCAGAAGATCAGGACTACTGCCTGAACGGCGGAGAAGAGCGACTCGAAGACGCCGCTGTAGAATCCAATGTCCGACTCGGGCAGATTCCCGACTTGCTGCGTCATCTGGGCGATGTAAGGAAAGAGGGAGTAGAACGCCAGTGGCTCCATCAATCTTGCATAGCACAGCAACAGGATCTGCATCCTGTTGCCCTTGGGAGAACTCGTCGTTTCACATTTCGCGTCAAGCATCATCGCAGCGGCGGTCGTCGGGATGGAGGAGTAGCAGCGGCCCTCGGGGGTGCTCGCCGGGGTACACGCTTGATCCCTGCCCCCAACCTTGGGGAGGAGAGGCGTGGTGGCGTCCATCTGAGTTTCTACTTAATTGTTAGTTAAGGACAAAAAGGACCGCGATGCATTGAGATGGAATTGTAATGGTTGCGACGCTGACCTGTATTTGGCATTCACACACGGACGAGATACCAATATTCTGTGCCGCCCTCCTGCTGGGAATTGGGTCGTTGTCTCTCCCCCTTGGGATTGAAAGAGCGGAGAGAGCAATTCGTAGAGGCGACACGAAGGAGCGTGGGGGGAAGGAGAGAGGGGGGGGGGAAGAGGGGTTGCAGCCAATGCACGGCAAAGCGAAAATACCCCCGAAAAAGAGCGGCCTAGATCAAATTCTGGACTGCAGCAAAGCTGGCACTACCACTATTTAATGGTCCCAATGCAACTCCCAGCTGGGTGTCAAGCGAGCTGTAGTAGGGATAGTCTCACAGGAATCAATGTCGTATTCAGAGATGGGAAATTTCAATTCAAGCCTGGATATTTCGTAATTGCAAGATTTCCTCAGGATTTTTTTTTTCCCTTGGGGTAAATTTACACTGAGGCCCAAACCGGCAACTGGTCCAAGCTCCCTAAAATATTGCGAGCTTTCACGCCATTTGTCAGGCCATTTTCCGATAAATTGTGGGGCCTAGCCCCTGTAAGATCACTCCTAATTTTCACATCCTCCAGGCCATGAAACTGGTTTCGGCCAAAAATGCTGAAATTCTGAAATTTCTCACCGTCATTTCCCACCCCTAGCCGTATTAAATAACGGTGGCGAAGATCAACACGCCGGTCTGTCAAGCGAACTTGCGGTGGAGATGGCCTCACCCTGACCGACGCCAAGGCACGCCACCGGCTCGCGCCGGCGGCGCGGACCGCCAAGCCAATATTCGGAATCAAGCGACGGCATCAGGCAGTGGAATGCATATCGCACGCAAAGTAAATCTCTCTCTCTCTTCATCTTTGCTCTGGCCAATGGCAAACGTGAAAGATACCGCCTTGGTTTGCGCGCGTGACGCTAGCTGATCACCAAAAAGCCGAGACATTTTTTTTTTCTCAAGTGGGGCTGATTCGGTATTGGTCCTCCTCCAAAGACCATCGACCTCTCGGCGTCTCGGCCTAATAACGATCCCCGTCCCAGCAGGTTTTGACGTAAGAAAGCGTCAAGCCATTGGCTGATTTCCCAATGTTCGGATATGGCGCAGAAAAGAGAGAAGAAAAAGGCGGGCTTTGCGATTGTCATTGACGCACTTGTAATCCCTACTGCGCATCCCTACTTGCACATCCCTACTTGCACATCCCTGCTGCACATCCCTGCTGCACATCCCTACTGCACCTCACGAACAAGATCTTGTAGCTTTGGGTGTCGAAAGACAAGCGCGACCGTGAGCTCAAGACCTACCTCACGGGCCCGCGCCACCAACTTCATGGCAGTCATAGAATCACCACCAAGCTGAAAGAAGCTGTCGTCTAACCCGATGGAGGAGGCGGGTTTGATGGCAAGCACCTCGCCCCAGATGTTGCGTATCCGCTCTTCGGGCGCTGATGTGTGCACCTGTTGAACTGACCCCCAACCTCGAACTGCCGCTGTCTGGCTCTGAACGCTCTCTGCGAGCGCTCGACGATCGACCTTGCCGTTGCCGTTCAGAGGCATCTTGTCCAAGATTTTGACTACCTGAGGGAGCATGTAGGAAGGCAGCCGAGCCTGCAGCGTTTCGTAGAGCTCGCTTTGCATCATCTGAACATTGTGCCTCGTCCTGCGCCGCCGGACTGGCGCGTTGCAAAGATGAGCGTCTTGTGCGCGGCCTCGATGATGGTCCGTGGGGAATCGAAATAGCACCCTTGCTTCGCCATTGCAAGACGCGTTCACATGAAAGATGGCGTCCAAGCTACCGCGCTGCGATGACTGAAGAGCCCAGCTGAGCTCGACACAGCTGCCTGTCTGCTCGGCTAGGTCGACCAGATCTACTGCGGACATGGAAGGCTGGTCATGGGCATTTGCGTACGCCAGAGAGAGCCAGTCCTCATCGTCATCGGCATCTCCATTTGCCTCGGGCTCCTCTCTGTGTCTATCCATCCCAGCTACAACATACGTCATAGCCACTGTCTTGCTATGCGGGATGTTGCTCACGGGAACGGCGGTTGACGAGGTCGAAAAATGGCGCTGTAAGAGCTCCAACAGGGATCCGCGAGACAGCCGTCGCTCTTGAAAGTCAATCCACTGAAGCTGACCGACCTCACGCACCTGTCGACATGGCTGGCCCTGCGCCCTGACGTGGATGACGGCCTCATAGCGGTAAGCACTCAGTTCATTAGTGGCGCGCATCCTCTTGGGCAAGATCTCAACGTGCTCGACGTTGGGGATCTGACCCGGCAACGCCGTAAAGAAAGCCGGATCCACCAGCAACTCGGCCTCCGCTTGTCTCATGTCGTGCATGATGCGGCGCAGCTCGTCCCTGCTTGCTCTGCCTCCCGTCGCATAAAGAGCCCTCGCAGCCAGGAACTCATTGTATAGGGCGAAGGATCGAACATCACCAAAGAAGATGGTCCTCACCCCCTGCAGCTGGACGAGCTCCTGTACGACACCCAATAGGTAGGTAAGGCTGGGAAAGTATTGAATGACCGAATTCAAGACCACTACATCGGGCGAAAGGCCATGACACAGCCGACCGACGTCCGCTGCCGTTGCCTTGTACATGGTGATTTTGCCTGCCATTGTCGGCATCATCGACGGGGCCGCTCGAGTGACGAACGCAACTGCTCGGCCCGATGGCTCGAGTCCGGTGTAACTCTGCAATCCCTCCATCAGGTTGAAGAGGATCATGCCAGAGCCCGTTCCAATTTCGAGGACGTGGCGAGGTGTCGTGCCGTTGCGGATCGAATGGAGCGCGTCGTCCAGCCATTCATTCATCTCTCCCTTGTCAATGTCCCGTCCATCGTACATCGAGGTCCACCCCATAAAGTCTCGGCCGATAGATTCCGGCCGCATGTTTTCCAGGTCAAAGTATTCCTCATCAAACTGCGTCTCCCACACCTCCACGTGCTGCCCCTCTACTTCGTCTTCTCCACATGACCCTTCGCCGCTCTCGTCGTGGACCGTGACGAAGCCAGCGATCCATGGTTCTTGCTTGTCTTCGTACTTGGACATGACGGCAACGGCATCTTTCACTCCGCTGTGACCACGCAGGACATGTTCAATCTCTCCAAGCTCGACACGCTGGCCTCGGATCTTGACTTGGTCGTCCTTGCGGCCGACGAAGCTTATGCTGCCGTCCCTGTTGTACCGTACAAGGTCTCCCGTCTTGTAGAGTCGCCCACGCCGCCCAGGGTGCCCTGATGGTCCCCCCGCAACTAACCAGGCAGGATCCTCCACAAACGCTGCTGCCGTCTTTTCCGGGTCCATGAGATAACCAGCGCCGACAAGCGGACCCTCGAGCAGGAGTTCGCCAACCGCCCCTATGGCCGGCACCAACAGATTGTGATCTTCGGCATCGACGATCCAGGTATTCAATCCGACGCCCTTTCCCATATGCACCGCTTCATCAGGGCTTGCCGGATGAGAATTGATGGTGCTGTTTGGTGTGCACTCGCATGGTCCGTACAGGCTCACAATGCGCACTTTTCCCCACCAAGGCTTTACATGTTCGGTGCGCAGCGCCTCTCCGCCGAAAATAATCTGCTGCAGACCTGGCACTCGTTCGGGACGCAGGAGCCGGGAGACGGACGGGGTGAGGTCGATGGTATTGGCCTCCAGCGATGCAATGCTCTCCACCAGCCTGTTTTGCCGATCAAGCTCGTTCGGGACACAGAGGCAACCCCCCACCGTGAGCGTGGCGAACATGTTGCAGACAGACACGTCAAAGCTGTACGAGGAAAAGTCGTACACCCTGGACTTCTCTGTGATGCCGAGGCTCCGCTCCTGGTGGAACAATGCCGAGGCGAGGTTGGCGTGGGTTATGACGGCACCCTTGGGCGTCCCGGTGCTTCCCGACGTAAAGGCGACGTACATGGGGGAAGAGGGATCTGGAGCGATGGTGGGCTCGTTGTGAGGCTGTTCGTGGAGATTTTGGGCGACGTGGGAGCCAAGGATGACGATCTGGTCTGCCAACTGCGAGCTGAGCGCTTCATTGGCTTGCGAAGAGATGACAACGGACGCCTTGACTTGGGAGGCGATGGATTTCAGGCGAAGCTCGGGAACAGTCGGGTCCAGCAGCACAAAAGCCGCGCCGGCCTTGAGGATGCCGATAATGGCTACAGCGGTCCACATGGACTTTTCAAAACATACGGGAACAAATGTGCCGCACGCGATCCCCAACGCGTCGAGTCGGGCAGCCAACCCCGAAGCGAGGTGATCGAGCTGGCGGTAGGACAAATCGCCATCCCACGCGCGCACTGCAGGGGCCGTAGGTTGGGCCTCGACGCGTTCCAGGACCATGTCGTGGACGCAGCGATGCACGGCTGCAGGCACCACAGCGCTCCACTCCCAGATCTGTCGCAGGTCTTCCGTCGTGCTTCCTCCATGGTCGGGCGGTCCCTGTTGGGCCAGAGCAGTCTCGCCGTTCATCGCTTCGGTGGTCATCTCCTCCAAGCTGCTGCCGCGCCCCGTTGCATGGCTGCTGCCTTGTTTCGCCTTCGAGTAGATGGCATCGGGGGCAGGACCGGCCAGCGAAAGGCATTTAGTCTGCCGGTAAGACTGCCGGCTGTCGGCTCCGCTATTATTGCCAATCGTCATAATGTCTAGGAGAGGCAGAACCGCAACTAGCTAGGTACCCAATTAGCAGGATGTTGTCGCACTTGTCGCAGAGATTGCAGTTATTGTGGTAATGAGTGCTGGGAAGCTAATCACTAATAACACCAGCTTATGCTGTTGGACCATCAGTCGCACCTTATTCCCGCAGAGCTCCTAGCTAGGTTGTCGGACGCGATGCGATCTGTTAGGTATATTAGGTACTCCTACCGCCTCTAGTAGCTCTCCTTGGACCTCTGTCAATTGCAAATTTGGTGATTCTTTGTCGCACAGTGCAACACATTTAATTACATGGTAGTGGTGTGGACATGGCTGGCCGCAGAACGCACTTGCACAAGACATGATAGGCTACTCTGAAGCGGGAAGTTTACTGTTAAACCCA
>Ga0247760_1003334_pt1 | contig 10618 bp, 9 predicted proteins | sample UWRJL171409R4_FD_179936 | JGI IMG/M metagenome (GOLD analysis project Ga0247760, IMG submission 179936) | Plant litter microbial communities from Arlington Agricultural Research Station in Wisconsin, United States - UWRJ-L171-409R-4 | ecosystem: Environmental > Terrestrial > Plant litter >...
TTTACGGCGCAGAGAGATGGACTTTTGTGGGTTTCGGGCCATTGGTATTGACGAAAATTCTGCGAATTCGATGAGGCGGGGGAAACCCTTAAACAAAAGCCAGGGAACGTCGAATGTTATTTGCAAGCGCAAATGTTCAGGGAGGAGTCTTCTGGTGAATATTGGCCATAGCATCCTGCATTTTCTAACGGGCTTCTGGCTCTAGGTCCGCAAGACCCAGCGCGCTTGGGCTCCTCGCAAATCTCTCGAGCCTGGCACCGTCCTGATCCTTCTCGCCGGTCGCTTCCGCGGCAAGCGTGTGGTTCTCCTCAAGACCCTTGAGCAGGGTGTCCTCCTCGTCACCGGCCCCTTCAAGATCAATGGTGTTCCCCTCCGCCGCGTCAACGCAAGATACGTTATTGCCACGTCTCTCAAGGTTGATCTTGCTGGTGTCCCTGAGGCAAAGATCAACGAAGTCTCTACACCGAAATATTTCACGGCAGAGAAGGCCAAGGAGAAGGCTAGCGAGGAGGCTTTCTTCAAGCAAGGCGAGAAGGCACAGGTACGATCCCCCGAATGGACGCAGTTTTTGTGATGGCGAACCTGACATATTTTACAGAAGAAGGAGGTTTCGAGCTCCCGGGCAGCGGACCAGAAGGCCATCGATAAGGCGCTCATCGCCAACATCAAGAAGGTTGAGCACCTCGCCAGCTATCTCGCTTCCTCGTTTAGCCTGCGCAAGGGTGACAAGCCCCATGAGATGCGGTGGTAGACGGACGGTCGGGTTTTGACGGGTGAGACGGCGCGGTTTCCAGGATGGCTTGGCCAATTGCATTTGGACGTTGAGGGTTTTCGGTCCATTACGGCGTCTGTAATCAGGGTTTACAGTCATCTGAGATCATAAAATGCTTTCGGCTTTGCAAAGGAACAAACCGTCGACGACCGAATTAGAGACAAATGGGATGCCCCCAAGTGCACTGTATATTTGGACTTGCGATGGCACAAGGGAGGCAGCACCGGCAGGACAAATCGTTCATTGATAAGCCGGATGTTCATGAAGCAACGACATCAAGTCTTCTATTTCCCACCTGTCAGTCTACAAAGTTGTGATGTGGACTGCTAGTCCTGGATCCCTGCACCTGTACAGTGACGGGAGCCACGAGCTTAGAATATGTTCCAGAGACTCCCCACCGTATTTTGGTTTGAAGGTATGTACGCCGTTCTCAACTACTTGCGATTGGTCAACAGGTGATAAATTTGAGAGTCGTCAAGGTCAGATGGTTGGAGCCTAATGGAAGAAGAATGCAAATTCAACTGATAACACCATTCTACAGAAATTTTTAGCAGAGACCTCCTTTGTTAACTAACTTGATATCATACATCACCTCATTGGCAGGAGTCCAATGCTATTCTTTCCGCATCATCTCTGGTCTTTCTGTGGGCACGCTACCCCACTGCGGCGCTGAGCGGCTGGGGTGGGGGCTGGGGCGTCCAGCGGATTGGCTCGGAGGGTGGCCGGCTGGCTTCCGCCGCTGCGAGCTGCTACGTATTTCCAAAGAACCGCGACATCACCACACCTAACGTATAAAAACCAGCAACATCCACACAGCCGAATCTTTCCAGACAGTATTCCTGGTCGCCGTAGATTGCGCTCGGATGCCGACTCCAAGTCCCTAGCACCCAACACCGAGAGAAATGGCCGCAACGTCAGGGCAGGGCTGGGCCCAACTGCGACAGCAAGCCCGGACATTAGAAAGTCAAACAGAAACGCTACTGCATACCTACTCGCAGTTCTCGACAAAGTCCAACATTCCCCCAACCCCCACAGAAGATGAAAGGACTGCCGAGACCAAACTTCAGGAGCTTCTTGACCGGGTATTACCGCTGTTCTCCTTCTCCTCGTCGTCAAGGTTGCCGAGCTGACCTCATCTCCGGCTTTCCCAGCGCGAAACCGTTGTCGGCCAACTCAACCGCATTCTCGACTCTGAAGCCTCACTGGGATCCTCAGCACTAAAGCAATCCAACCTCTCCCTCCTCCGCGACAAGCTCGCCGACCACCGGCGCGATCTATCACGGCTACGCTCGACACTACAAGAAGCGCGCGACCGCGCCAACCTTCTTGGCAGCGTTCGTGATGACATCTCGGCGTTCCGTGCCGCCAACCCTGAGGCAGACTACTTCTTGCAGGAACGAGGCCAGATAGACCGCAGCCACGAGGCGACCGATAGCGTGCTGAGCCAGGCGTACGCGGTGCAAGAGAACTTTGCACTGCAGCGCGAGACGCTGGCGAGCATCAACCGACGTATCACCATGGCGGCAAGCCATGTTCCGGGGATCAATACGCTGATAAATCGCATATCAGCCAAGAAGCGGCGGGATGGTATTATCATGGGGTCGTTCATTGCATTTTGCTTTTTGATGTTCTGGTTCTTTTCGTGATGTGGGCGACGAAACAAAATTGCCGGAGATGGGAGACATTCTATATATCTTTCAGGTGGGGGGACTTGTTTAAGGATAAAACATGGAGAGGCTGGCGTTGGGGAGTTTTATGCAATGGGTTGTTAAGGCAACTGAATCCTCGAAGGAACAGCCTTCTGTATCCTATTTTTTTTAAAGCATGTTGTGGTCATACCCATTAGAACTACCGTCTGATTTGCGAGCAAGCTGTGGATATCTGGGAATCGAGTGTATATGGACGGGGAAAGTGGCGGCATGAGTATGTTTGTTGGCGAAATTTTTCACGTTGCTGTTGAACAGAGAAGGCAATCGACAGGATTCGACCTATCTTTGTACACTCTACTCCTGCGTCTTTTTGGCTGCCGTTCTCCTGACATAGTTTTCATCGATGTTCTCATTGCGCATCTCATCCAGAATTCTCTGCATCCCTTTGACCAAACCTTCACACTCCGCAGGCTCGGCATCGCCACTACCAGCCCAACGGATGCGGCAGTTGTGGTCGACGAGGTAGGTGTATCCCACTTTGCTGTTAAGCACGCCAATAGATTCCCGGATATTTTCTGTGATTCCCTTGCGCACCAGAAAGTACTTCCCCCAATTCCCCTTACCAATGCGCCGTCGCAGCGACCAAGAGAAGAGCCGGATGAGCATTGACTTCATCGGATCCTCCTCGACATTGATCTGCACCAGTTGGGCGCGCCCATTGCTGGCCGCCAGAACTTCGTGTAAAGCCGGGTTTGCTTCTCGCGAAGTGAAGCTCTGGGCCTGCTTCTCGGCCCACATACTGCTGAAGATGGTGACGACCGAGGCGTGGCCCTCAATGACGGGTGTAGTATCGGCCGAAGTGGCTCCCGGATCCTTAGCTAGGGTACGGCCGTGTAGGTTGGGGAAGTAGAGCGACAGGTCTGCTTTGAAGAGACGCGGTGGCGCGAGGAAGGTTTTGCCTTTATGGAATTGCATGTTGCGCCAGTCGCGGAAATACGGGCGGGACAACTTTGATTTTCTACCACGTATGTTAGATTGGCGTTTATGATGGCCAGGAAAGACAGGAATCCTACAATTCCTCACGACGAGCCAAATGCTTCTCGTAGTTGACAAAGTCATCTCTGCGCTGCTGCAGAGAACGGCGGTCTATGCCTGTGTTCTCGCCAGCCCGCGGGGGGTCAGACATTCCAATTGGCCTGCTCAATGACGTCGGCGTGAACCCTTCCACTTTCTTTCCATAGCCACGGGGTGCGTGGGACAGTGGCCCCTCGTCCGGCGCTGTCTTGATGCCATTGAGGGGCGATGGCGTTGTCGATGTTTTGCTCAGAGTCGATGTTGATGTCGGCCGTGGCCCTGACCGTGGCCGGGGCGATGAGAGAGATGCCGATGGTTTCTCAGCGAGGCGCCAGTAAGAAACGCTAAATGGTCTCCATTGGCAGAAGAGACAAGTCACCGTCTTGGAACCTGTCCGGGTGATCATGGTTGCGGGTGTTGCGGCTCAAAAAAGGTAATTGACGTCGGCTTTCTTGATGTGCCGAGAATGTTTCCACCTAAACGCCCGCCGCCCCTGGCGGCTGGCTCAGGTCCCCCCGTCTTGTCGCCAAGATGTCGGCTATTCGCGGGGCGGCACCTCAGCCCCTCAAATCAACGTCATCGGCTTAAACAGCTATAAGCCGTGGGAAGCCATCTAAGCCGAGCTCCAGGATGGTAACTTCAAAGGGAGAGGAGAAACACTCAAACGACCTTCTGGAGCTGAACACCGAACTGCAAACTTCCCGGGACCAGGAACATATTGCCGTTGTGTAGATATTTGCAATGTTCTGGCAGCAAGGCTCCCGCGTCGCCCGCCAACAAGTAAGGCTGTGTCGAAACGTCATCTCTCGATCCACATTCTCCCCGCCTCCGCTTCGCGCGTTCCACGCATCAAGGAGCTTGCTTGTCGTCAAGCCTGTACTCCTGGCTGACATAGGTGAAGGTGCGCACGCTTCAATTAACATGACCTTGGCCGATCGAGACGTTACTAACGAGAATTTCATAGGGATTGTCGAGTGCGAGGTGATACAATGGTTCGTCGAGCCAGGAGCCCGTGTCGAGGAATTCTCTCCACTCTGCGAAGTCCAAAGCGATAAAGCATCCGTGGAAATAACCAGCCGGTTTACGGGCGTTGTCAAGAAGCTACACTACGATGCGGGCGAGATGGCAAAGGTCGGCAAACCCTTTGTTGACATTGACATCCCGGAGGGTGTCAACGATGAGGACGTGGTGCCGGCCACGGCCGAGGAGCTCGAACTACGAGACGCCGCATCTCCACAACAACTAGAACCTTCCAACGTCCAAGAAGTGCATACATTATCTGAAATATCACCCGGACCGGCGACGGAAGCCACCATCAAACACCGAACATTATCTGTACCTGCTGTAAGGCACCTGGCTAAAATATCGAGTGTTGATATTGAACAAGTGCCTGGGACAGGCAAAAATGGGAGGGTAATGAAAGAAGATGTTCTCCGTTTTATCCAGATCAGGGATTCGTCAGTGGTAGAGCAGCCATTTCAAACCGCAAGTCCTTCTGGGCCTGCTATTTCTTTCCCTCCAGGCTCCATTGCGGATCTGGGGCAACAGCAAGAAACGCCAATAGCCTTGACGAGAACACAAGATGTCATGTTCAAGACCATGACACGTTCCTTAAATATCCCGCATTTTCTCTTCGGCGACGAGATCGATTTTACCTCTCTGGTTGAGCTCCGCTCCCGTCTGAACAGGGTTCTCGCAAAGGGAGGACTGACCGATGGTCAAGTCAGCAAACTCTCCTACCTCCCCTTTATCATTAAAGCCGTTTCGATGGCACTTTACAAATACCCCATACTCAACGCACGAGTGGATATCGAAGGCATCAACGGCAACGGCAATGGGAATGGGAATGGCAAGCCAAGTCTCGTCCTGCGCAGCCAACATAATATTGGCGTTGCCATGGATACCCCCCAAGGATTACTCGTCCCAGTTGTCAAGAACGTCGGTAGCCTCAACATCCTCAGTATCGCCGCCGAGCTTGCCCGCCTCCAGACCCTAGCCGTGGCCGGGAAGCTCTCGCCTCAGGACATGACTGGTGGCACCATCACGGTCAGTAACATAGGCAGTATAGGCGGCACCTATTTGTCACCAGTTGTGGTGGAACGGGAGGTTGCCATCCTTGGAATAGGGAGGATGAGAACAGTGCCGGCTTTCTCGACGGTCCCAGGTGAGGAGGACAAGGTGGTGAAGAAGCAAGTGTGTAATTTCAGCTGGTGTGCTGACCACCGCGTTGTGGATGGGGCCACCATGGCGAGAGCGGCAGGGGTGGTCAGAGCGATTGTGGAAGAGCCGGACGTGATGATTATGCACTTGCACTAGGTAATGTCCTTCAGTTGATGACGTGCGCGGTCATAAGCAGATACCAAACGGTGAGGTGGAAGAAAAAGTCATGTCAGGGAAAACGGAGTGTGAGCGAGTCTAGTTATGCCTCTGTCGCCAATGTACCGATACACCCGTACAAAGTGAATGGAGGGTAGGCCCATGAGAAGAGGATTTATATGAATGATCTTACTCCTACTAAGCAATATCTGGTGCCGAGTTTCACGGCCATTGGCGACCTCACTACCCGTTGCCCTAGTATCGATCGTATGGTAGTATTCATTGCTTTTACGGCTGACCCCCACCGACTAAGGGAAGCGCTAACATCCTGAAGTCGTGAAATCAGTGCTCTCCGAGAGTTGCATTTACCTGCGTAGTTACATACTTATGCACCTCGACATCGTCGGCGCTTCGGAGCTTGATACAACCCGACCCGTAGTTACGCTTGTGCTCTGGGGAGGCATATTGGTCCCATGCAGTTAGTTGTAGGCTCGGCATACCCAATGGGTATAAGTGGCATGGTGAGGCAGGTCGGTAGGTAGATAAGCCCAGAACGGGGCGACCAGAAAGCAGGATCAGGAGTCAGAAAGCCGAGGTGGTGCGATGGGAATGTATCATGGTAGCATGGACATGCTTAGGTACCAGGTACTTGGCCAGGAAATGGGAAGCCTCTTTCTCACCTTTCCGAATAGACTGGTTTGGTGGCCTTGCGTGCGTGGAAGAGGGGATGGTCGCTTCGGTATGCAGGGAGAGGTCACGATGTCCCTCATTCACCGCCAAGGTGCCTCAGGTGCATAATCTAGTGTATGTACGGTAGCTTGCCTAGGTGCTTTGCTTCGATCTCTTCCGTTCTTCAGTGTGGTGCCTCCACCCCGCGGAGCAAGGAACCTATGAGTAGAGCAGAAGGCAGGGATGGGGTGGGATGGGAAACGGTTGATCCTTCCCTCTGCCTCCGCGGTTCGGGTTGAGAATTGGATAAACGACGGTGATGTGAGGACAACATAGGGGGCGTCTTCTTCTTTTCAAACACTCTGTAGTTCCTTGATTACCTAGATCTCTTGCAAAAGCAACCCGAGGGGAGATCTCCCGATGGTCCACGATTTTAGCTGCGCCGGGGAGGAGAACGGGTCCCACGCGGGGGGGTTGGAAAAACGGGAAACGGGGATTACCCCATTCCCAAGAGGTCGAGAATCAATGCGGAAAAGATGGAAGGAAGTGGAAAGGAACATGGAAAATGGTAGCGTAGACGATGGTGTGGGGTGTGCACATTAGGGAAGTTACGAATCAGAGTATATGCAGTGCTGGCAACCCTTCGTTGGCGCCAAGGCCCCGCAAAGAGGTGTTTGCCCTCATCTTGCAGCAAGGCAGCCTACAGGCAGCGTTCCCCTCCCTCCATCGGCTCGATGCCGTGATGCATGCCTCCAGCTGCGGGCCTGTCCACAGGCATCTGTGGGATTATGATGGTGATGGAGTAGCCGGGTGATGGAGTAGCCGAGTGAGGGAAGCCGATTTCTCACGCATGCGGTATTGGTTTCTGTACGACCCTCCCCCATTTTCGACGTTTGGATTTCCTTGGTTTGAACCCCTAGCGATTTCCAAGTGCCGTGCTGGTTTGGTTGGCTCTGAGACGGAGGGTGGTAAACGGCAATGCCCAGGGTGGACGAAAACACCTCATGCAGCACCCGCCTACGCATCCCTTCCTTCCGGATATCCGCCCGGTAAATTGAAATCGGTGTCTTTTTTTCTTTTTTTTTGGGGGGGGGGGGCGGGGAGAAAATTGTCTGAAAGAGCTGGAGTGTTTCTGGTGTGGTGACTGACGATGAATGTGGGCCAATCTTAGGCGTCCATGGCAGGTAGATAGATCTCGGTACATGTTCTCGTTGACCGGAAAAGGGGTATTTTTGTACCATTCGTTTGTCTGAGCAACCAATTGTCGATTGCTGGTTGTCTGAGAATATGGAACTCCGCGATTGCATAAAACCAAATCCAGCCAGTCTCTCAATTGTCGATGTGAGGCCAGGTCATCATGAATATCTGGTTGTCCCAACTCAACCCAAGAAATATGACGCTGAGATGCTCATGGGTGGCAAGTCAGCAATTTTAGCAGTGGTCAGAGTTCTTCCCATCAAAACGTCGTCGGCATCATTTCCGCGACGATCGACAGACATCTTCTGCGGGCCATCCCGCTAGCCAAGGGAAAGGTGTTACTAGCAGCGTGGTTTCATCATGTACAAGGCCGTCGGTTTTACCGATATGAACGAGGAACCAAGCAAACGATGCTTACAGCGACCTTCAAATTGCAGATTTGGATTTCGCACGTGCATGAGCTGCACCAAGATATACATAAGAAAACGAAGGCGGTGAGTGCTCATGGGGAAACAAAAAGCAACCCAAATCATCTTGTGCTGCCTCGATATAAAACGCAGTATAGGTGCACAACGATTCTGACAAAGAGGAGAAGATAACGGGAATGCTCTCGTGACCAGCGTCTCCATCCATACTACGTACCCAACACTCCAGTCCTTGACCCAACAAAGGAAGAACACGTGCAGAAGGCCTTTCTGCCCCTTTCTTGGTCTACGCGCAATCCCTTCTACCAGTCGCAGAAGAATACTATCACCAGCCGCCTGTTTTTTAACGCCTGACCACTACAGACAGGGCTTTGCAGCCCACTTCGCCCGATGCAACAAAAAAGGAGCAACCCATCCGGTCCTGATGTCGAACCAAGCCATTTTTTCCTATTCCACCCGTCCCGTGATGCGCCCTGGAAAAAGAGAAACAAAGGAGGGGAAAGCCAGAAAGGAAAGCAAACATAAACAGAGAGAAGCCAGAGAGCCGACGTCAGTTTGAGAACTCCGTACCCGATGCGATGGTGGGGCCGTTCAGGGACGGCTTGTTCGTTAGCGCACATGCAGCCAATCGTCTTATGCACGTCATTTTTGGCCCTGAGTCTTTGGCTCGTCCATGGTTCGAAGGACCCGGTCGAGCGCCTCGGCCATGACAGCCTCTACTGGACGGCTGACGTCAATCGAGATTACATCCACCTCATCAGGCGTTGGCCTTTCGAGAATATCGAACTGGCTGTGAACCATATTGGCACCCATGTAGTGGTTCTTACGCGCAAGGACCCGCTGGAGAAGGAGCTCCTCGTTGGCATCCAGGTAGATGAAGTGCAGCCGGAGATTTGGTGTGAAGTATGGCGCCACTCGGATAACGTCTCGGTATTTACGCTTCAGAGCCGAGCATGTGAGCACAACACCCTCGTGACCTTGGTCTAGCTCGTGGATCGATGCCTCGCGGAGCGCCGTCAGCCAGTCCCATCGGTCCGCATCAGTCAGCGGGATGCCGGCACTCATCTTGTCGACGTTCGCCTTGGGGTGGTACTACCGTGTGTGTGAGTACGGAGAGACACCCCCCCTAACGGTGATAAGATGAGAGAGACGTACCTCGTCACCCTCGATGTACGGCCAATGCAGTGTGTTGGCGAGGAACTTTGCTATTGTGCTCTTTCCGCAGCCGGCAGGGCCTGTCACCAGCCAGATGTGGTGTTCCTTCGCCGGCGGGACGCTGGGGATCACGGCACCATTGGTGCAGACGCCGTTGGGAAGTGACGGTGCCGGCAAGCGCGCTACCTTAGGTGGCGCAAGGTTGGCCGGTGTCGAGGGGCGTTGCCCATTCATTTGAATACCCGAATCGTAGGAGAGCATAATGGGCGAGTTAGGGGCGAGGGGACGAAGAACGTGGGGCTTCTGTTGGTCGTAATAACTTCAGATGAGTGTCGTGTGTCACTGCCCGACTGCTTTATTGCATGTTGTGGTGCAAGCAATGACGCTGATGGGATGAGGTGTAAGTGATGGACTAGGTTTCAGTAGCAGGGAGGGTAACTGCTCGGTTGGGCTCGGCGGTCGATCAAGTTGGAAAGGAAAGGGTGGGGGAAAGATCAGATCACAACAGGAGAAATCGTGCCGATGCCATGGATGCCCTGTACGTCGAAGAAAAGGAGGACGACTTGGAAACTGGAGTGGAATCCTAATAGACCAAACAACGCTGAGAAGGGGGAAGAGGCTGAGGGGGACCGAAGCCGATGGCGGTGCGCGGGTATTATATACATCTGTGTGCTTCAGCAGTCATGGTAGGTAAGACCTGGGGGAGCGATGACCTAAAACTTTTCCCAGCAGTGCCAGGTGACGGGCTAGGGTAACTAAACTTTGCGAGTTCCCGCTGGTGGGCAATGGGGTGCGCGAAAGGGCTGAAGAGAGCGGGGGGACGGGCTCCCTGGTTGAAGGCCAGGTACTGCAGCCAAGTTACAGTACCACGCGGCGTGTGGTACCAAAGTACACGCCGCCGTGTTGGCAGATGGCGGGTCGAAAACCCCACTAAGAGATTGATCCCATTGGCGCGCGGGTCTGGAGAGAGACAGAGCTTGAACCTGTACCGTGACGGCTTTGACCCCACCTAGGCGGGCAGGGGAGGGCGTGTGTGTCGGTACCGGTGCGAACGATTGAACAAGTATCCACAAGTGAAGGCGAAGTACCTCGTTGGAAACTGGGGAAGTTCTTTTCGCGAAGTTGAGCGTAGGTTGACCATTGCTGCATATAGGGAAGCCACAACCCAAGCCAGCCCGCTTTGTGAGCCATGGCTGAACTGTCGGTTCAATCTTGTTGCAAGTCATTTTATGCTGTTTTTTTTTTTTTTGTAAAGGGCGTGACCAGATGCTGTGGATGTCGTGGATGAAGCGAAAAATGTGGTAGGCCTTTTCAACTAGATCGGGTTCCCTGAAGCATCGACTTTGGAAGTCATCTGGCGA
>Ga0247760_1003336_pt1 | contig 10606 bp, 2 predicted proteins | sample UWRJL171409R4_FD_179936 | JGI IMG/M metagenome (GOLD analysis project Ga0247760, IMG submission 179936) | Plant litter microbial communities from Arlington Agricultural Research Station in Wisconsin, United States - UWRJ-L171-409R-4 | ecosystem: Environmental > Terrestrial > Plant litter >...
ACCCTTAGGTGCTGTAGCCTAGTTAATCTACTACCCTGGGAGTGCTGCCAACTGTACTATGGTAAAGTACAGTTACTACAACTACGGGGAGTTAGTATTGTGGTTTAGGGGGGCTGCTAAGCCCCCTGGACCTACTGGAACCTACTAGAACCGACAGGAAGTTCCAAGGACCTACTACCTGTAGGCTTGGCCTATAGGGGTAGACCCACTACTACTATTACGTTAGTATAGTTAACTAGTTGCCCTGGAATCCTTTAGATTCCAGCGTTAACGTAAGTACCTTTTCCTCTGTAGTATAGGCTTTCCTTTTGTGTTTTAGGGCCCTTACCCCCTGTAAGGTTGACCTATACCTATTAAGGGCTTTATAAAGAACCATCTCCCCTCCTATATTTCTGGTATCTAATTCTTTTCCTTTCTTCTACCTTAAGTAAAATAGTTTATATATAGCCTTAGGGCAACCTTTTGACTTTCGTGATTTCTGTACAAAGCCTACTATAATCACCTTATTACAGGGTATAGACCCCTGTATTTTTGCTTATTACAGCAGGTTGGTCTGCTGATCTTAGCTTCCTTTGACCCCGTCTCGGGCAGTTATCGTACCCTTAAAGCCTTCCGCTGCGCCCGTTACAGGGGATTTACCCCCTGTAACCTCCTGTACTGGACCTCACTGAGACCAGTCAGGCCATACAAATTAACAAATACCCTTCCAGCTTTAGACCGATATCTCCGTAAATTATATTAAACTACTCCCCCCTTATAAATATAAGGGATTTAAATTTACCTACGTATTAATTGTAATTAATTGATTTATAAAAATACGCTATTTTATCCTTATATTAGATATAATAGTAGAGGGACTTGCGGATACTTTTATTTCGGATGTATATTGGCTTTATAACGTATTACAATTCATAATTTTTAATAAAGGTATATAATTTATTTTTATCTTTTAAAAAAAACTTAGCTGAAGGATAAGTACTACCCTAAAGGCTTTAATAACGTTTTATTCCTAAATTAATAGTTAAATGGAAATCTTTAACGTAAAATTAATATAATACCTAAAATCCTTTTATTCCTTTTACTAAAATAATTAGGTTAGCTAGTTACTACTTACTGAATTCGCTATTAATAACCAGACTTTTAAAACTACCGGCCTCTCCCCCTTTTTTACTAATTACGAATAGTACCTTGTTATAGGAACGGAACCTACTTATAACCTAATTATTACTAAAACCCCCTAATAATAACGGGAATTTCTAAACGTTATTAATATCGTTAATTAAATTTAATAGGTTTATAAATAAGTACGCGTTTTTATAACCAAAGCTTAAAAACGTTACGTGGATTACGTGAATAGGTATTAATCCAACGCTAGGATATTTTAAAAGGGGGACCTAATTTGGGTTAATATTAAAAACTTTAAGATTAAACGCCTTTTAAAAAAACTTAATAATAAGTAGCAAAGCCTATATAAAATCATTTCGGTTTACCCTAAGGTAGTAACCTTAGACCTACCTAAAAAATCCAGGTTTTTCCCCACCTTTTATACCTTTTTTATTAAATATTATTAAACCGGCTTCCAGGGATAAGAGGTTATTAATAAGGTATATAATTGTTGCGCTATAGATATAATAGTAATAATTAGCCCCCGGAATAAGGATGAAATAGAGGATAAGGACGAATAATACTTTAATAAAATCCTTAACTTGCGTAATATTACTAAAAGGTTGGAATATAAGGTAAAGTAGCTGTTATATTAGCCTACTTAGGAACTAGCGGAGAATCTCCGCGGGTATAATAGTAATATTTAAAACTTTTACAATTAAAACTCTACTAAGCTAAAACCCCTAGCCTAATTTATAAGTAATATAGTATAAATATAACCTAATAATATAAAATAACTAAAACGTTAGGGACGCCTTTGGAAAAGGAAAACCGATATTAATTTTACTATACTGGTAAATTATTAATAAATATATATTAAATACCTAATAGGGAATATTGGAATAAAATTATACCCTTAATTATTTTAAGTACCCGATTAAAATTATAAATACGTAAGGAGGAACCTAAAGTAAGGGGAACCCTCCTAAATATAACTATAATTAAATTACTACTAAACCTATTGTACTTAAAACTTGTACGGACGTAAAATTATAAAATCTACTTTATCCAGGGAAATAAAAGTAGCTCCATTACCCTCTAGGTTTAAAATAGCCTTTATTTATCCTAAGAGGACAAATTGAGTAATTACTAATTATATATAACCTTTATTTTCGGGTAGTAGGTAGAACGTTACTTTATTGTTTTAAATATACTTAATCCGAAGCTAAATAGCCTTAGGCGTAGTATAGGTTGTAATTAGATAAGGGAATATTATTGTACGAATAAAATAATATTACTTAATTAGGGCTATTTAAGCTTTTTAAAACTTTTTTAAATAATTAGTAAATTAGGACCGGATTATATAAAAATAAGGACGGATATATATTTAAGTATTTTTTTTCGTATTAGTAAAATTATAAGATAAATAATAATTAGATTTAACCCTAAACCACGTATTTATAAACGTTTTTAAGGCGATATTAATAGTTAGACGGGATTTAACCGGCTAGATATAATTATTATTATTATCCTTTTCCTACGTTATAAACTTAACCTATTGAAAAAATTGGAAAAACTCGCAGAAATTACGAATCAGGTTTATATTCAGCTAACGTGCATGATAAGCGAGTGAGCATTCTAAGCGAGTGAGCACTTTTCTACCAACAACACCACCCCTTGAATTGACTTCAGTTTTCTCTACTACCCAATATGCCCTCTACTTTAAAAGAAGATATGATAGTTTTGGCCCTTAAAGCTCTTGAAAGAGATGCAATACTTAAGGTCAATACTGCTGCAAAAATCTACGGAGTTGACTGTATGACTTTGACGCGACGACGCGACGGTAAACCTGCACGATGCGATATACCAGCCAATTCGCGCAAACTTACAGATTTGGAGGAGAGAATGATTGTTTAATACATAATTGAGCTATGTATACGTGCATTCCATCCCCGGCTTTGTTACGTGGAAGATATGGCCAACCGATTGTTACGTGAACGCGACGCGCCCCCTGTTGGTATACGATGGGCTTACAATTTTGTTAAGCGTTAACCAGAACTTCGGACGCGTTTTACACGTAAATACGACTACCAGAGGGCCAAATGCGAAGATCCAAAGGTTATTCGCGAGTGGTTTGCCCTTGTATATAACGTTAAGGTTAAGTACGGTATCCTCGACGACGATTTATATAATTTTGATAAGACCGGCTTTATGATGGGCATTATTATCGCTACTATGGTAGTTACTACCTCGGATGGCCGCAGCAGTAGGGCTAAACAGGCCCAGCTTGGCAATTAAGAGTGGGCAACAGTTATCCAAGGGGTGAACGCCTTAGGTTGGGCCATCCTACCATTTATCATCTTAGCTGGGCAGTACCATCTCGCCAACTGGTATGAAGAGTGCGACCTCCCGGAGACCTGGCGTATTGCACTAACCGATAATGGCTGGATTACCAATGAGAAAGGTATGGATTGGATTCGGCACTTCGATTTCCACACAGTATCTCGTACAAAGGGCAAATACCGGCTATTAGTTCTTGACGGCTATGATAGCCACCACTCCGAAGAATTCGAGACCTACTGCCAGGAGCACAACATCATTACACTTTGTATGCCTCCCCACTCCTCGCACCTACTTTAGCCATTAGATATTGGTTGTTTTGCGCCTTTGAAGAAGGCGTATAGCCGCCTGTTAATTTGTGTGGCCTGACTAGTCTTAGTGAGGTCCAGTACAGGAGGTTATAGGGGGTGAGTCCCCTGTAACGGGCGCAGCGGAAGGCTTTGAGGGTACGATAACTGCCCGAGACGGGGTTAAAGGAAGCTAAGATCAGCAGACCAACCTGCTATAATAAGTAGAGATATAGGGGTTTATACCCTGTAATAGGGTGACTATAGTAGGCTTTGTATAGAGATTACAAAGGTTAAAAAGTTACCCTAAGGCTATATATAAACTATTTTGCTTAAGGTAGAAGAAAGGAAAAGAATTAGATATTAGAAATATAAGAGGGGAGATGGTTTTTTATAGGGCCCTTAGTAAGTATAGGTTAACCTTATAGGGGGTAAGGGCCCTAAAATATAAAAGGAAAGCCTATATTATAGAGGGAAAAGTACTTACGTTGGCGCTGGAATCTAAAGGATTCTAGGGTAACGAGTTAGTTATACTAACGTAATAGTAGTAGTAGGTCTACCCCTGTAGGCTAAGCTTATAGGTGGTGGGTCCTTGGAACTCCCCGTCGGTTTTAGTAGGTTCTAGTAGGTTTAGGGGACTTAGTAACCCCCCTGAACCATAATACTAACTCCCTGTAGTTGTAGTAATTGTACCTTGCTATAGTATAATTGGTAGTACTTCTAGGGTAGTAGATTAATTAGGCTATAGCACCTTTAGGTGCTGTAGCTATAGGGTAATTGGGTTGTAATTTTAATACCCCTTTTACAGCCCTAAGTCCTAGTACGCCTTTTAATTCGAGATAGACCCCCTTTGGAATCCATAGGGCCTAGAAAAGTTTAATAACTTAAGGAATTACTTATATTTGGCTAGGGTTAGGGCTTTTATTAACCTATTTACCGGTATCTCCTTTATAGGTACGTACGTTACAGTAATATTACCTTTTGTAACGTTTTCTTTTACCCCCTAGTATTTTAAAAGGGTATACTTCGTACGGTTATAGTATTTCGGGTTATATACCGTATTTATAGCGCCTTTATTATCTCCTATTAGTAAAATAAGTCCCTATATAGGGCGTTTTAGTTTAGAAAATAGCCCCCGAAGTTAGATTACCTTTTTATTACCCTTTATAAGCCTTATAAACTTAGCTTTTAAGGTTAAGTAGGCTATTATAAATAACCTTTTTAACTTCTAGCTAATTAATCCTTTACCTACTATAAATAAGTAGTTATAAGTAGATTTTATAGTGGTTTTATACCCCGTGAAATCGCTATTAGTATACCCTATAGGGGTAAGATTAGTAAAGGTGCTAAAATAAATACCCTGGTTTATACTGGAGAATAGGTAGCTAAGGAGCTTTTTTGCTGTTTTAAGGTAGGTAATAGTAAGTTGTTGTAATTGGCGGGAAAATTACTATACTGCAAATACTATATCTAGCCTAATTTGAATTATAGCGTATATAGTAGTATCGACGAGTTGCTAAAATAGCCGGATTTTAGTAGTATTTAAAGGTTTGGAAAAGGAGTTAGGTTTTGTAAATTCTGGAGAGAAAGGGGTAGTTAGTTTGTTGTAGCTAAGTTTAAAGTACTAAATAGCCTATTCGATATAGGCTTTTTAATTAACTTATAAAAGGTGGCGTACCTTATCGCGGTAGATCTCGACCCTTAGGAAGTAGCGGGTAGGGCCTAGGTTTTTTATATCGTATACTTAACTAAGTTGGACCTTTAGTACCTTAATTTTAGTTGTAAAGGGCCCGATAAGGAGATAATTGTTAATATAGGTAATTACTATAATCTTGTAAACCGTATTATAATAGGTAGCTACGTTACTAGTAAGCGGGTTGTAATTTAGTATTTTTAGTAGCTTCGCAACCTTTTGTTACTAAAGGTAGGAGGCCTGCTTTAGGCCGTAAAATCCCTTACCTAATAGTATAATTTAGTCTTTAAAGGGGTCCTAATTATACCGCTTTAGGAGGTCCAGTATTTTAGGATTACTAAGATTAAATTTATATAGGCCTTTAGGGACCTTAATATAAAACTTTATATTTAACTTATTATTTAAAAAAGCTTTTATAAAATCTATTTATTTAATTTCCCAATTCTTAATAGTAGCTAGTACCAGTATAATTTACTAAGTTAACAGTATTATAGTAATTGTAAAGGTCTCCCTAAAATCGATTCCAGGGGCCTATTAAAACCCCTTAGCTACTAACCGGACTTTAAACTTAGTAATCTTGCCTTAGGTATCTTTTTTTAGTTTAGTAACCGGCTTAGTAGTAATAGGCAACTTTTTGGTTTTAAACCGCTTAATAAAATAAAAGGTTTTAGTAGTTAATAGTTACTATATCTCCTTAAAGTATACTACTAACTATTAGTCCTTTAGGGGGTACCTTAAAATTTACTTAAAGGACTTAGGCTCTAAATCTTTAATAAATTTAAAGGGGTTATAATAGCTACTAAGCTTGGCTTATTTAGTAGCTTTATTAACGAGGTGGTTAATTAGGTCCGCTGTAGTATTTATAGGCTTAATTTTTACTCGTTTAAATTCCTTTTACTAGGTTTTAGTAATTTATAAAATTGGGACTTCTACTGTAATAGGCCTAAATTTATCTCCTATAAGGGACTTAAAGGGTTTAGGGGTCGCTACAGGTAACTAAACTAGTTTACGTAGTAGTACTACCGGTGGGGCGAACTTAGTAGGCGCCTCAGGGGGAGAGCTATTATAGTTAGGGTACTAATCCTCCGTATTTTTAGTAATATCCGGGAGGTTTAGGACGTTGGTTAGGCCCCGGGGCCCCTATAGGTAGGTAGAAGGGTTCTTATATAATTTAATAAAGCTGGTTTAAATAACCTTTCGTTAGCTAAGTTAAATTAGGTAGGTTTAGGTATTTAATACAACTAGTAACCTGCCTTAAACGCCCCTGGGGGCAAGCTTCTGGGACTGGATACGTTTCTTAGGGGGGACTAATACTATATAATTAGTACCTATAACCCTGTAATTAGAGAGATCCGGGATATAAGGGGCCTATAGGGGTATTAATTTATCGAGGAAAAGCTGGTATAGGGTAAGTTTCTTAGTAATATTTGCTATTCTATTAACTAATTTAACTACAGGGCCTATAACGTATTCTTATAGGGAAGATAAAAGCCTTAGAGTAATTATTATAACCCTAAGGCGTTTTAAAACCACCTATATAATACGTTTAGCTAGGTTATTTTAATTATACGCGTAAAGGCTAGATTCCGAGAAAATAATACCCTTTTTACGTAAGTAAGGCCTAAGCCTATTAATTTCCTTGCCTTTATCGTAATATAGGTATACCAGGTATTGCTTAAAGGTATTATTAATTTCCTTTATAACAACCTTTACTTCTATAATAATTTTATTTTTAGACTTTAAAAACCTAATAATTTTAAAACAAGTTTTCCGGTTTACTAAAATAAGCCTATAGGGTTTGTTATTTAGGGGTATAGGGTAAATTACAAATATATCCCCCTTTATCCGCCCTAATACGTTAGGAGGGTTAATAATAGTTTTGGAAAAGGGTTGGTATAGTAGTTTAACAATATTATAGCTTTTACAGGTTATATGTTTAGAGCGTATACTGTTAAAATTAAGTATCCCTTTAGTAATTAGGGCGGTTTTCCTTAAAAGGTTTAACCTTATATAGCCTAAATAAACGTATTAAAGTCTAACCGCCTCGATTATTACCACTAAAGGATCCTTTTGGGCCCTATTATAGTATACTAAGAAGGGGGTTACCCCCTTTGCAGTAAATAGTATTATAATAGGGGCTTTAAATTAGTTTCCGGATAGGTAGTAATACTAGGTACTTTTATAATTTTGTTAAGTATAATTGGTTTTAGGGGGTCGTAACCCCTATAACTAAATATAAAAGCCTGAACCTTTAAAGTTTAATAGGGTAATAAGCTTTTTGGAGGCGTTATAAAGTTTGTTTTTAATAAATATACCCCCTAAATTATAAAGGCGGTGGCTATTAACGATATTAACGGGGAAGGTTGAAATATAAAGGTACTTTTTTAATATAATAGTATTATATTAAGGCCTACCCCTAATAGTACCAGTATAGGGTTTAAGTTTAACTATCCCGATACCCTAAGGTTATACTGGGTTACTTTTAATACGTATTATAATTAGTTTTCCAATACGTAGCTTTGTAAATAGGGCCTTATTAGTATAGATATATACTGTAAAACCGGTATTAAAAAGCTACTATTTAGTAGGACTACCCCCTGTAAAAAGATTAATCGTAGGGGGCTTAGGGGGGTTATTAATAGGGGGTTTAGGGTTTATTAGGGTATCCGGTTTACTAAAGGTATCGTTAAGGTCGGTAGGTTTGGTACTAAATATAGTACCTTAGTTAAGGTTGTAATAAATAGGGAAGGCTTCTTTTACAGCAACTGGCTCCCTCTAATTGCTGGAAATAATACTGGTTTCGTAGGTTTTATTAATACCTTTAGGGGTATTTTCCGTACTAAAGGTATTACTATTATACGCCCTCCTACTACTGGAACTACCTTATTTCTTTAAATTTCTAACTTCCCTAGGCCTAAAGTTACCTTACAAGGCTTCTGGTTTGCCCTATTATTGGCCTTTACCTTTTCCGGAACCTTATTTAGGCTCCTTAAACCTCTTTTAATTAGCCTGTAATATAGCTAAGGTACGTATTAAAGAGGTACCAGGGTTCCGGGTTTTAGTAAGTAGGTTTTTTTGAAAATATAGGAGGGTAAGGGTACTAGGTAGCCTTTAGAACCCAGTATTAATATTTATAATCTACTAATCTCGTCGTAGTAGTACCCTGGAACGTTTAGCTTATTGTGGAAATTGGGGTTTTAGAACGTTAAGATAATAGTTAATTTAATTTTATTTCGTAATTACAACTCCTTAAGTATTAAAACAACTTACTAAGGTATTAAAGATAACGTTAAAGTTTATTATAATAATGCTACTATTAAAGGTTAGGGAGTAGTATTAGTAGTAGAATTTGTTACGGAGACTGGCCTAGGTTGGGGCGTATTATTAGTAAAGCTGATTAAAGGCAGATTTAAAGTCCTCCTTGTAAGTTATAGTAGTAAAGGGGCCTTCCTTTAATATATTCCGAAAAGTTAATAAAAGGGTGGCTTTTTAAGGGTTATTAAGGCGTTTTGTAACTATTTATAGGTTATAAAGGAAATTAGGGATTTAAAGGGCCCTAAACTAAATTAATAGTACTTAAAACTACTATTAATAGTTTTTAAGTTTTAATAAGTGCTATTTTTCGGGTAAGAAGAGAGACTATTTAGTAAGCTTTTTAACTATAAGGGCGTTAAATTCGTCCTTAACGGTTAAAATTACTAAAGGATAGGTGGTTTTAGGGGCTTTAGTAGTTACTATTAAGTTATTACCCCCCTTTTAGGAGGCCCCGGAAGTGCTTATATCTAGTATATTCCGGGCCTATTACTATTATTCCAGTACTACTAGCAGCCTGTTAAAGCGCTAAGTAAGTTTGGAAACTTACTATACTAGGCCCTAAATAGGCGGAATTTCTTTAAGCTGCTGGCCTTGGCCTATAAAGGCTATATTTAAATTGTTATTAGTTATTATATCGTATTTAATTTCCAATCGGAATTCTGATTGCGTAACGGAATTGCCTCTCCCGTACGTATTACTATAACTAAGTTGGTAAGTTCTTAAGGGAGCCGGGAAATCGTAAGTAGGTAATTAGAGGTATATTATTGTATAAATAGTATATTTAGTAGTAACAATTACTATAGGGGGTCGAATTTTAGTAGGTATAGGTATTTTTTAAGGGGTGGTTTTCCTAAATACGTTTATAATTAGGGGGTAGTAATCGCGCGCGGGAGGCTGAAATACAGTAGTATATAATAATAGTACTATTTATAGTGGTTTAGGGGGTAATATTTCTATTGGTAATGGAAATTAGGGGGTATTATTCCCCTAAAGGATTAAGGTATAGTAGTTTTACGGGGACCTAACCTATTAATTATAGTAGGTAATACCGGTAGCGTAAATAAAGGGTTAATAATTAATACGAGGATTATAATACTACTTACGGGGGTAACTTTAGCTGGTATAAGGGCTTTTTAAAAGGGTAGGTAATTAATATAAAGGTTACTATATTATTTACAAGGGTAATTATAACTAGTATAAGGGCTTTTTAGGAGGGTTAGTAGTTATATTAAGGGTAACTTTAGCTAGCGTATAGGCTTTTCCGGAGGATAGACAATATGGTTTACGGAAGGTGTAAAAGCATTATAGGGGTGGTTACTAATTATAGGTAATAAGGTAAAGTTGGCTAAGAGTTGTAAAGTCCGGGTTTATAACCTGTTAATTTATATAGCTTAATTAGTTTTAGTAAGGTTTAGTATAGGAGGTTATAGGGGGTAAATCCCTTATAACGGGCGTAGTGGAAGGTTTTAAGGGTATGATAACTACTTAAAACGGGGTTAAAGGAAGCTAAAATTAGCAAATTAACCTGTTGTAATAAGTAAAGATATAGGGGTTTATACCCTGTAATAGGGTGATTATAATGGGCTTTGTATAGAGATTATAAAGGTTAAAAGGTTGCCCTAAGGCTATATATAAACTATTTTACTTAAGGTAAAAGAAAGGAAAAGAATTAGATATTAAAAATATAAAAGGGGAGATGGTTCTTTATAGGGCCTTTAGTAGGTGTGGGTTAACCTTATAGGGGGTAAGGGCCCTAAAATATAAAAGGAAAGCCTATATTATAGAGGGAAAAGTGCTTACGTTGGCGCTGGAATCCAAAGGATTTTAGGGCAACGAGTTGGCTGTGCTGACGTAATAGTGGTGGTGG
>Ga0247760_1003338_pt1 | contig 10596 bp, 8 predicted proteins | sample UWRJL171409R4_FD_179936 | JGI IMG/M metagenome (GOLD analysis project Ga0247760, IMG submission 179936) | Plant litter microbial communities from Arlington Agricultural Research Station in Wisconsin, United States - UWRJ-L171-409R-4 | ecosystem: Environmental > Terrestrial > Plant litter >...
GGACTTGACAGCGTGCGAGCGGCGGTGCTTGCTGGTGCCGGTGATGTAGGTCAGGGCGAAGTTGAGGGTGGTCTCGACGAAGGGGTTGGGGGCGATGTGAGAGCCACTAAAGTGGTGAGTAAGTAAGCTAAACAATGTTGCTGTCAGGGGCTCAGGGGCTAGAAGTTTGGTGGTGGTTGACTTACACTTGGAGCTGCGTGACTTTGATGCCACCGTCCTCCTTCGTGAGGTGGTAGCCATAGCGCCACTGCGCCTCCAAGAACTGCGGGCTATTGACGATGATTTCCGTGAGGTGCACGCCCTCGCTGGTGGGAATCTCCTGGGCGATGACGTTGATGCGGGCGCTGAGCCCGAAGACGAGGCCTGTGTATGTGCGGTCGAGGACAAGGTACCCGCCTGCGAGCATCACCTTACCAGGGGCGGAAACCGCCGTTCCTTGTTGCTGTGTGCCCATGTTTTCCAGGGGACGTGATTGTCAACGAATGTCCTGTTGGCTACGCGGGGCTGGAGAAGCAATTGGTGAAAGAGCGAAAACGGGGATCTACTGCATAGGGAATGTCGGGATAGCTTCAATGACGTGAACAATCAATGCTTGTGTAGCTCTTCTCCGAAGATCACCAGGAACAGAGAGGGGATTTGGATAGGTGGAGCGGGGTCAAGTTGGAGGGGTGATGCGGGGTTCGCAAATGGTGGATTTCGTGATTGAGCGCCGCGTCATGATGCCTTTGGAATTTCATCGCTGCGCAGCGGCTTAGTTTGTAGATGTGAGCTGAGCTGCTGGTCTGCCACTACAATCAGCTGCTCTCTGGAATTCGTCAATCACTCCCATGATCTTGGGACAGTGGTGGTGGTCAAGATCAAACAGCAGCTCCACTGCTCACACGCGCCTCTCATCGCAGATCCGAGGCATGTGGATTTCATCCGTTTGCGGTTAGGGGAATCGCTGCCTGAGGCGCATAAGACGGGGTGTTGCATCAGCCCGAGTCGCGGCGGCCAATTTTCGTGCGTGGATGCACATGCACGTGTGACTCTTACATTCAGCAGCAATCCAACTCTTTCTGGTTTGCTGAAGCCTGTCAATCTGATAACCGGGAACAGTAGTGCGGGATGCTCGAGGCTAGACAATGCGTACAACGCGAACCGAGCTGATCCCTAGGATTGCAAGAACGGGTCGCACCAACATGTATTTTTATCCTACCTTTTGGGCAAGCGCGAAGCCAGAGAAATTGTTTTCCTTCGACGCCGTTCTTTTCTTCGCGACGCATGACAATCAAACCTCCGCCCTGTCGACGCTAGAATGGTTCTGGAAATGAGACACTCCCAAGCTGAGAGTAGCGCCGTAACGCCGAGCAGCAAGCCGTATCCCGACCCGCTGGTGGCGGCTTGGCTCGAGCGCTCCACCCCCTGACGCTTGGAGCCGAAGCTGGGGAAGCATGCGCCGACAGCGTCATCTCTGCGTTGGTGAGACCGTGAGAGGTCGCTGTTCAACAAGGCCATATCGTTAAATCCGAGAGGAAGGGGAGAGACGGAGGGAGGGTAGTATGGTGTTGAGATTGGCCAATTGGCTTTCGCAATGCCCCAAGCCCACGGAATCCTGCCGGTGCATCGAGTCCGGTTTGTCTTCGTTTTCCATGTTTCGCGGAGGGGGACCCGCCAGGCCGCGCCCGAGCCTTCCGCAGAGCTAGCCCCCCATTCGTCACCCTTCATCCAGCTTGGAGCCTGGCGGCCTCGGGCGTCCACCGGGGTGCCGAGGGTGCGCGTCGCAGACGGCAGTGGAAGCTCGAAGCAGAATCAAAGCGGGGTCCTGGAAAGGGGTGTGCAAGGTGAACCGCTGGCGTTGGCATCCAGACTGCGAATGACACAGGCGCGAAGTTGCTTTTGCGTTGCTTTTGCTGACGAATTCTTCACAACTGCCCTCCACCTGTTATCTGTTCTTTTTTGCCATTCGCGTGGAGGCAAAAACCGCTAGTGCCTCTCCCCTCAGGACACATATCAGGTCCCATTCGTCTTGAGGCGACATCTTGCTGCCAGAGAAAAATAAACGACGAAGTGTAATTGTGCGTTATTAGCCTTGAAACCTCAACGTTGGAAGGCAGCAGCAGCTGACTGGCGTTTGACGGTAGAGTTCCGAGTCCACCCGTATTAACGGTACCGAGATAGTCACACATCCCTGCACGATACCCCTGCACAGCCTGCAGCGCCGAAAAAACTCGCAAGCTCTTTCCTCGGCGAACGAGACAAATACAACACCGACCTCACCCGCGCCGCTCTTTTTCGCTCGTTTTCACTCTTGATACCACCAACCCCAAATTATACCAACTAATCCAGTCAGCGCGTTTGTTTGACGGCTTCACTGTCGTCAAATGAACCTGCATTTGCGCAACACTCATTTACTCCCCGTAAGTTGTTCCTCCCCCAATTCCCCGGGCTGTCGCATTCGTCGCATCGCCAAGTCACAGCCTCGATGCGTCGCGTTTGGTGTTGATGAAGCTCTGCTAACTCGCATGCTCTCCCTGCAGTCCTCCCCGCTCGGATCCTTCTAAATGCCATCCGTCTACTCCTCCGTGTTCCAGAACTTCATCCGCCAGGGATTTGCAAAGTCGTTCACCCACGGCTACGCCCAGTCGGTCGTAGCTGCGACCCATCCCCATGTTCTAAACTCGCAGAATCGCCCGTCCTTTGCGCGGCGCAGCACCGCGAGGGTCGGGCGCCTCTCCTCGCTTGGGCTCCAGTCTGCTTTCCATCCCAGCTCGCAGCTCGCCGCTAGTTCGGCCGAGCATCGCCATGAGAAGCTTGCCAACACCGCAAACCTCGATGCCTACTTCGAGCAGCTCCAGAATTCACAGGCTACCGATGAGGCCGCTGAGGAGGAATGGGTTCAGTTTCAATTTCAGAAGCGCATCGAGTGGAAGCCCACACCGGCCTCTATCCTTCTAGGGCCCGATTCGCATGGTCTCGCCAGCGAGAGCGAGGGGGTCGTCTCACAGGATGGAGCCCGTAGCGTACCGCCAGAGGCCGAGGCCGCCCTGGCCCACATCAACGCTGCCATCGAAAACGAGATCCACGTGCGACAGCAGCTGGAGGCACTCGAGGAGGAGGTAGAATCCCTCCGAGCCGTGTCACCAGCTTTGGCCGAACAGCTCGAAGAGCAGATCCGCACACGCTCCCTTACCCCCGTTTCCCGGATCCGAACGCCGGCCAGCATCGCTCGGACGGCGACGCCGCCGGTCGACCCCCAGTCGCAGGCCTATGCCGACCATCTCACTAAGCTCTGCGAAACTTCGCGGTACTCCGAAATCCCAGCTGTGTTCGAGGCCATGCTTGTTGGCGGCGTCAAGCCCATTGCCTCCGCCTACAATGCTCTCCTCATGGCTGCAATCCGCCTTCCATCCGAGAAGTTTGAGGTTGTCTTGAAGGCCTTGGACGTCTACGCCGACATGCTCCGGCGCAAAGTCTCCCCTGACAGCAACACGTACAACATTCTCGTCGAGCTTCTTGCTTCTCGCTCACTTGAGGTCACAGCTCTCAAGAAGGGTCTGGAGAACAAGCGGTTGCGTTTCGGCGGTATGGAGGAGCCTGGCAAGTTCATGTTCGCGTCACACGAGCTTGAACATGCTTTCTTATCCGAGGACGACTGCCTTGATCAGGCTATGAAGCTGTTCAACTATTCCGTTGAGTACAACAAGGCGTCGTACTCCGCCGAGACATATCACCAGCTCATTTCAGCGTGTGCGCAATCCAACCGGGTTGCCGATATGCTCCAGTTGTTCGAGCACATGGAGTCGAATCAGGCCACACCATTTGCGGCCACATTCCCTGCCATGATCACAGCATTTGCCAATACGGGAGACCTCGTCAGTGCGGTCGAGTGCTACAACGAGTATCGCAACCTTGCCATTGCTAATGATCAAGGCGAGCCAACTCTGCATGATCGACTGGACGCTCAGGTCTACGCAGCTGTGATCAATGCCTACGTTGTATCCGATAAGCTCGAAGGGGCCCTGAAATTCTATAAGAAGATCATCCACGAGTACGGCGTCCGCGCCTCCGACATCAAGGATGCCATTGTTGCAGGTGGTTTCGTCAAGGCATTCGTCGATCGTGGCGTCTACCGTGAGGCGTTGAACTGGGCACAGGTGATCGAAAACACCACCAAGACCTCCACCATGAGCGAGCTCGCAACCGTGGCTGCGGATCACGGAGACAAGCACACTGCGGTCGCTGCCTTTTCCAACGTCACGTCCGTGAGCGACATGGCCGCTCCGTCCATGGCCCTCCTTGCTATGAGCATCCGTGAGGGCGATGTGGCGGCAGCCACCCGGTACTGGGACATTCTGAGCAGCCCCGAGATCAAGACCACGTCTTCGTTCATAGAGCCTGCTGCTATGTACGCCATCGCCATGATCGGTTCTGGCCAGGTCGCCGAGGGCTTGACCCGATCTGAACGCATGTTTGAGCAGATCCGCAACCAATCGGGCGAGGGCAAGTCGCTTTCGGACGAGATCGAAGAGGGCACTGAGTTCATCTCGAGGTTCATGTCAGCTCGCGGTATCACCGACCCCCGAACAGTCGCTTCATCGGCAATGCTCATGGCACCTGTGTACGCGGCTTCGCCATACCCCTCCACCCCAGTCGTTCCAAGCTACGAAGACACATTCGATCCTTATGCCCACAATACCGACTTCAAGGCGTCTTCGTTGATCTCAGATGAGTTGGAGGGCGGGCATGGTCGGAAGGGTTCCAAGCTCAATGATGCTCTCACTCGTTTCCGGAACATTCGCCGTGCTGGTCGCCACCCGCGCTACATCACATATGCTAAGCTCATCTCCGCCGCGGCTCGTGACGGCAAGATGGATCTTTGCCACGATGTTCTCGCCATGGCTCGGACCGATGTCCCGCTTCTGCCCCAGTACACGGTTGTCCGCTACGGCTGGTCGTCTATCCTGGATGCCATGGTTGGCGCCTGCCTCACTTCGGGTGACAGGGGCCTCGCCGAGCAGTACCATCAGGAACTGCTTTCCATGGGTGCCACCCCGTCTGCTAACACTTTTGGTCTTTACATCACGACACTCAAGGAGTCGACCAAGACCTTCGACGAAGCAACCGAGGCCGTCAAGATTTTCCACCGGGCCAAGGCTGAGGGCGTCGAGCCGAGCTCCTTCCTGTACAATGCTTTGATTGGCAAGCTGGGCAAGGCTCGTCGTATCGATGACTGCTTGTTCTACTTCGCCGAGATGCGTGCCCTTGGTATCAAGCCAACTTCTGTCACCTACGGCACCATTGTGAACGCTCTCTGCCGCGTCAGCGATGAGAAGTTCGCTGAGGAGCTTTTCGATGAGATGGAGGCCATGCCCAACTACAAGGCCCGCCCTGCTCCGTACAACAGCATGATGCAATTCTTCCTGACCACCAAAAGGGACAAGACCAAGGTTCTCGAGTACTATGAACGGATGAAGTCCAAGGGCATCGCACCGACCGCACACACGTTCAAGCTTCTTGTCGACACTCACGCTGCCCTCGAGCCTGTAGACATGACTGCCGCTGAAGCGGTGCTTGACATGATTCGCGCTTCCGGCCAGCATCCCGAACCCGTCCACTACGCCTCGCTGATCCACGCTCGTGGCTGCGTCCTCCACGACCTTGAGGGAGCTCGCCGCGTTTTCGACTCCGTCATGAAGGATCATACCGTTGCGCCAAATCCGTGCCTCTTCCAGGCGCTGTTTGAGTCGATGGTCGCAAACCACCGGGTTGCCGATACCGAGTCTGTCCTCGCTACAATGCGCCGCAAGCGCGTTGAGATGACACCTTATATCGCTAACACTCTCATTCATGGCTGGGCAGCAGAGAAAAACATCACCAAGGCCAAGGAGATCTACTCTTCAGTTGGACGCGACAGACGCGAACCTAGCACGTACGAGGCAATGACTCGGGCTTTCCTCGCTGTTGAGGAGCGGGAGAGCGCAAAGGGGGTCGTTACCGAGATGCTGAGCAGAGGGTACCCTAATGCTGTCGTCAATAAGGTCCTAGAGCTGCTTGGTGGTGGCAACACCGCAGAGACGGCTTCTACGACTTAGTGGGCCGACGTTGCATTTTATTCTCTTCGTCGCTGACAGTTCTCGCATTAGCCTTTTTTCCTATATTCATGCTCCTCCATTTTTCCCTTCTATGATACCCCCTGTGTAACATTGTGGCGAGTGGCGGTTGTTGAGTTTTCTTAATTTAGGGGGTGTCAGAGGATCAGTGGAAGTCAGAGAGCGAGGTGTTTTCCTATGTCAATGTCCCACGAGTAGGACATCAAAAATGGGTCGCTTCAAGAAGCGAAAGGCGTTTTACGGATAATAGAATCGGGGGCCCCGACGATGCTCGAGAGGCTCGGTTCGATTGGTCTGCTTTTTTTCCTGGGAGGAGGACGGGATGAGGTTCAGGACCGGACTCTCGGAAACGGGCGGGCAACATGGCTCGTTATAGACAAATCACCACTCTATAAACAGAAAGATCATATATGCATGGGAGCGAGGGATAGACGGGATCGCATTTTTGGGATGGGATGGCTTTGGGGTGGGCTGGGCGGTATACTCATTGGGCTTTTGGGGGTGGGAGGTTCGGAGCCAGGTAACTCGGCCCTTGGATGGCGAGTTATGCGATCTACTCGCTTCTGTACTATATTTATCAAAATGAGAAGTTCATTGACACTTTATTTCACGTGCCATTCATTCCCAGTCTTTGCCTTTCCGACAGCTTCTCCGTCTCTTGTGACTCGGCGCTCCTCTTCCAAGGAACACAGTTAGCAAATTCCTACAGCCGTTGTGTGCCGGTTCGCTCGCACTGACAAAGAATGCAGAAGAAGGCTTCTTGAGAATGTGATACGGCTGCAACATGGAGGTCATGACCATGACGGAGAAGGTATTCTTTTACGTTGCTTGGCTCTTTTTTCGTTTTTTGGGGCTGGACCCTTAGTATGACTTGGAGAACAAAACTGTAGAAGAAGCTATTTTCTTTCTTCATTGACGGCACGGGTCACTTTCACTTGCAAATCATCGTCACATAATGGCAAAGGGAGACGTTCTAACTTAGTTGGACGAGGTCCTTCAGAGACTGCCTGGTTTTATTATTGGGGGGTGTACCCAGTCTCGTTGGTTGCTAGGTTGATGACGTTGACACTTGGTATGGGTGATAGGACGATCTACATAGGTACCTTACCTGTGTTTCTAGTCGTCTAGAGATATCCAATGGTCTTGGTACCAACAGGCATAATATGCCAGTGAGCATCGACTCGTCGGAAGAATCATTTACTTCTTGGTCACCAAACTCTTGACCGCTACTGAAAATCGCCGAAACAACTTGCCAGAGCGAGCACAGAGACCCACAGATTCTGAGGGCTCACAATGGCGCAACCGATACCCGCGCGGTGCACGCAGTGACTTAGACATGTATTTGATCGCCCTGCGCCAGTCCTCCCTTTTGCGCTCCGACTCCCATCGACGATAAGCGTACTCATCGTCCCTGCTGACAACAGAAATGCCTCCCCTTGTCTGTTCTTCTCCCCCTACTTTGGTGACCCAGAGCGAGCTCTCGAACTTGATGCCAAGCGTTTGGTATTCAAAGTTCCTGTAGGCCTCCAAGTCTAAAAGGCGAAAAAGGGAAAAACGTGACTTCAAATGCCCCATCTTCTTGCAGAGGAGGTCTTCCAACGGCTTGGTGACGTAATGCTTCAGGAAGGTGTCCATTGTCTCGAAGACGGCGAGGGCCCCGACATCAAAATAGTCATGGGTATTTCAGAACTCGTCGGTGTCATCGCAGTCATAGTGCTCGGCGCGGCCTTCCAGCCACACTGGTGCGTTGCCTAGACCAAGAACTGGGATGCAGAAGTCGTAGAAATCATACAGAAGAGCAGCATCGGGGAGGGCGACGGCGTCGGTATCCCAGCGTAAAAGCCTATGCTTCGTTTTACCATTAGGGCTGGGGACTTGGGCTTCAAGACGGCGCTCAACGGCTGATACAGCGGCATCATACTTGACTGTTCCGAGGATGTCGTGGCAGAGCTGTAGGGTTAGCTGTGCGCGAGCCCATTGGGCCAGCTCGTCGGTGAGCTCTTGGATGTCGGAGGAGCGCGCAAACGCGTATGTGTGGTGTCTTTGCCAGAAACTTTCGTAAGGCAGTGGATTGTGTGGGCTCTCTGTGAAAGTCTGGGCAATGACGAGACGGAGAATCGCCTCGGGAATGTATTCAAAACATATTTTGAAGGCGTGAATGGTTCTGGGGGTTGCTAGTAATGGAAACTCGGGTGTTATGGAATCGTTAGATTCGCACAAGTTGCTTTGGTTTCCAAGGAGGGAAAGCTGGTACTGAGTAAATGCCACTGACATGGAGATGCGAGTTTCAATATTGAATTGTTTCGTTGTAACAATGATATTGTGATGTAAAGAGGCGCGTTGGTACCTCTGAAACGTTGGAACACCGTTATTGTGTGGCAATCCGGATGTCGACAAAGGCGTTGCGTTGAATGTATCAATCTGCTTCACGTGCCGAGTTTGTCAACAGGGAATAGAGTCAGAAATGCAAGTGCGTGAGACGTAAACTACCTAGGTAGGTAAGGTACAACCTACCTCCTGAGATTAGAGGGTTTGAGAGCATCCCGCGCCCTGAATTGCCGCATTTCTCTGTGGCTGTAAGGCTTAGTGAGTATCGCAATCTTTTCGGTTTTGCTAACTCACCTCCGCACAGCTATTTCGATTTGAGTGGAATTAGCAGATCGGGGTAGGCGTAACTGTATATGGGTTGTGTAAAGGGGATTTGCAGGCACGCACTCTCGGCCAGAAGCTAGTGTACAAATATTATCAGCCCCTCGGACTTGAGGTACAGGGACGAGGACGAGGAAACGATTTATAGGTACCTATATAATGCATAAAATACTGAGGGAAGGGCACGCACAGACATACATAGTTTGAATGGGTCTTTGAAGAGCCGCCAGTTCAATATTGCGAGATCGAGGTGAAGCACTCTTCGGGGCTGTTGTAATAACAACACCCAAGGTACCGACTTCTTGGCTTCCTTTATAGATCAGCTTGTGACTGCCCCAGCCAGGGGTGCAACTCGACTGGTACAAGAGACGTTGGATTCCGTCACAGCGGACTGAATAATTGCCCTCCACGCTCATGTACTCCTCGTCCATGCCCAGAAGCGTGACGCCACCGAAGACATCGTGAGTGAGTTTGTTCTCGGTAACGTTGGACCACATGATGACCTCGCGCTTGACCCCGAGATCGGGAAACTCGACCCGTTCGTAGAGCTTGAGGCTGTTCATGGGGTTCTTCTGGAACATCTGGTTTACCGCGCATACTTCCAGCTCGTCGGAGGGCATGAAAATGTCCTCATCGTCCACAAATGGAAAGGTGTCGTGGTTTTGCCATACCTCAGCCCCTTTCTCCTCAGGGAAATATCCGACGAGGACCTGCGCAATGACAATGCGTAAGGTTTTCTTGGGGATACACGCGAGAGACATTGTAGAGTGGGATACAACAAAGACTCTTGGGGGTGTGGATGCTAACAAGTTGTGTGAAAATGTAGGTGGGTAGTTGGTACCTACCTACGTTGGTACAAGATGCTGGTTGACTTGGATTGTATGTAGTGAGGAAGGAAGGGTGTTGTTGACCGAGGTGCGAGTTTAAATATCGCATCCCGTCTTCGACATGATTCCCCTGGTCATCACGTGGTGGACCATCTTTGCTTGCTTCCTCCACGACGAGGATGCCTTGATCGCCGATACTGTCAAGGACCATGGCGCATCAGCGCAAGCATCACCTCGTCTTTGGTAGGTCGCGAGAGGTCTGCCTTGGCAGCGTAAGGCTGAGGAAGCAGATAGGAGTGGTTGACCAGAGATTTCACCATCGTCGGCCAGCTTCGCAGACAAGCCCACTACAGCGCCCTTCCTAGACCTGCTATCACATGCAGCGCACCCAAGCCCCAAGTTCCGTCGCATCGTCGAGTAAGAGCCGCCGAGCTGAGAAGGAGAAGGAGATAGAAGAGACAGGCTTGGGCAGCGTCGACGAAGCCGTGGGCGCCTACGAGAGACAGTTCGGCGGAGATTGACCGAGGTAGAATGCCCCACATCACAAATGGCTGAGTTGGCCGAGATCCTCGCAGAGGGGCTGTCTTCGTTCCCGTGCAGGTCATGCCGCGATCGGCGGCGCTCCGCGTCGCCCATTGCAGAATTGATCGTTGAGCTCGTGCTGCTTGTAGTACCGTCGAAGGCGCAGAAGAGCCCCGTTGTTCGTCTCTGGAGTCGGCGGATAGATCCGGCCGAAAGGCCTGGACGAGGATCAATTTCGATTTTTGTTTCTGCAGCTCCGAGTATGCAGTTTGTGCTGTGACTGATAGATGTGATTGGTGGCCTCGCTCCGACTCCGATGCTGTCTTCGATGCTGCTTCGCGCTCCGTGGTTGTCTTGAGCTGCTAGAGGAACTTTGTCGGCCATGAAGTCAATGGCCGAGAAGAAAGTCAGTGACGGATTTCAGAGAAACTTGATCAGCTTGAAGCAATATTCCGTATCGAGAGACGAAAGTCGCAGGTGAGGGAGGATACATTCTCGAGAAGTGC
>Ga0247760_1003340_pt1 | contig 10592 bp, 10 predicted proteins | sample UWRJL171409R4_FD_179936 | JGI IMG/M metagenome (GOLD analysis project Ga0247760, IMG submission 179936) | Plant litter microbial communities from Arlington Agricultural Research Station in Wisconsin, United States - UWRJ-L171-409R-4 | ecosystem: Environmental > Terrestrial > Plant litter >...
TTGATTCTGCTGGGGGTGGAGTCGACACCAAGAGGGTTGGGACTAAGTGAATGAGAGTGGAAGGGTGAGGCTGCAAGTTCCGCACCGAGGGTACGGCCCGTGACGGTAAGCGCATCGAGATAAAGAAGGGGTTTAAGCTCATGCAACAGCGCAAGCATTCCTCCTGCGTGATGGAAATCCGTCATGTAATTATCCCCGCTGGGTTTGAGGTCCACAAGCAGAGGGGTGCGACGGCCGATCTCGTCAATGGTGGAGAGGGTGATAGTTCCGGCCACGGTGGGATGGCGTCCCGCAATGGCCATGAGGTGGACGATGGCGTTGCTGGATCCCCCGATGGCTTGGAGGATGGTTACGGCGTTGAGGAAGGATTCGCGGGTCAAAAGAGTTTGCGGACGGAGTTGGTTCTGCTGGTTGGCAAGGACCTGGACGGCATATGCGCCCGTCGACTCGGCGATACGGAGTCGTGCGGAGGATACGGCAGGAGCGGTGGCCCCGTTGATGGGCATGACGCCGAGCGCAACAAGGAGACATGCCATGGTGCTGGCCGTGCCCATCACGCCGCAGGTGCCGCCCTAGAAAGTCAGCTACACAATACCTAGGAAATTCGATGAGGAAACGACAAGGAGAATTCCATGGGACTTTGGCGGCGACAAGCAGGACACAGGAAAAGAAAAGAAAAGAAATACCGTCGGAGCCAACTCTTCATTCAGCGCAGCAATATCCTCCACGTCCAGCGTTCCCGCCCGGAACCTTGCCCAGTTACTCCGACAATCCGTACACGCGCCGATACGCACACCTCGATAGTTTCCCGGCATCATGGGACCAGTAACGAGATGAATGAGCGGTTTATTCGCCGAGATGCCCCCCATCAATTGTGCCGGCACAGTCTTGTCACAGCCCCCGATAAGCACGACCGCATCGATGGGCTGAGCGAGGATCATCTCTTCGGTATCCATACTCATTAGGTTACGGAGATACATGCTCGTCGGGGACGAAAACGACTCATGCAAGCTGATCGTGGGGAAATCCAAAGCCAATCCCCCGTTTAAATGCACCCCGCGCTTCACGGCGTCGAGTAATTGCGGAACGTTAGCATGACATGGGTTGAAGCTGGAATACGTGTTGACGACGCCGATTATCGGTCGAGAGAGCGCGTCTTCGCTGTACCCGAGGGCTTTGATGAAAAGCTTGCGCATAAATAGGGAGAAGTGTGCGTCGCCGTAGCTGGGCAGTTTCTGTCGCAGGCCCCTGGCGTTGGCGTCGATCGGTGTGGACAGGTCATAGTCTGTGTTTGTGTTATCTGATTCTCCTGAGGCCATTTTGGGCATAAGTGATAATGTGACGTAAGTGATGTCGACGCGGTAAGTGATGTTGGGAAAATGATTTGTTGTAGGTTCGTTCTCAACATAAAGTTGGAGTCAAGTATGTTATTCAGCGGGGTGTCTCTTATCTCCGTCGCGGCGTGGTGCGGAGTGTTGCAGTGCGGGGAATGCGACGGTGTGAAGTTCAGTCATCGGCACTAACATCACGTCACCGGCGGCCCAGCCCGTTAGCTGCAAAATAAGGGGAACCTTGGTACCACCATGGGGGATGAATACTATCCTTGAAAATTGATCTCCAGCATGGTTTACAGGGAGTACTCTAGGACAGAGACCAGTGCCAACACCTTGTTGCCCTTGTTTGTGGTTCAACATTTGAAATCAAAATCAAACCCACCAACCTCTTGAAGCGAGCCACTGACGTCGCCATTTGTCATGGTGCTGGCCCTGCTTTAAGGAAAAACACTTGTTGCACGTCCTATCCATGGCCTGGGCCGGTCGGGTCTGGTTATAGAATATATCCAGACGCCCAACACCAGTCCAGAGCCAATGCAGCCGGGTCGTAGCTGACGGGGCGTCGTCCAGTGGCGTCTGGTAATCGCCCAAAGGTATTGAGGTGTTTGACTAGCTGTCTTGTGATGTGATACTATTTGACCAGGCAAGGGGCTTCGGTATCTTAGGCCTGCCAAACGCTTGCCCGCGATTAATGGTGTTTATGTCGACACGGTAAATGATGTGGGATAATGAGCTGATTTGTTTCGGGTTCGCAATTTATGAGTGTGGTTGAGGTTCTCGCTGCGACTACGTACCTATTGACTAAGCTGAAATATCGCAACCGTAAACGATGACGCCTTCGTTGGTGGTTGAGGTGGATATCGTGTTCGGGCCGTCAAGCAGCCGACCGAGCACAATCGAGGAAGGTACACACCTCTGAACTTTAAACACCAGAAACTTTTTTTCTCCCACCATCAAATTTCTCGAATCTCTCTCCAAACTTTACAATCACCATAGCCTTCAGAATGAGCTCTTCCGTTCCCAGCATGTGCGCAGCCGAGCGTCGTCACCTGGACGAGACAGAAGACTCCGTCATCTCGGAGGGGATGCAACAGGTCATAATTGACAATAACCGCCTCCTCGATGAACTCGAGTCCCCAGACAAAGTCATCAGCTTGTCGCGGCTCTTCTCTCTACGCTCGGTTATCAGCACTGCATCATCTTTCGCTATATTCAACCAATCCCAGCAAGGTCTCGAGATGTCGTATCAGAGAATTGGATTTGGACAATGTGGGCTGGTTTTTACGAAGCCTGGAAGTGCGCATGTGGTCAAGATCGCTCGTCCCTATTTCTCGGATGCACTTTGGGAGGATTTCCTCTCGCATTTACGGCTTTTCAAAGCTCTTTCTCTCCACAGCGACACTCAGTGCCGTATCCCACGCGTCTACTCATACATCAACAAAGAAAACACAGTATGGTGGGACGCGAATACCGCATTGCTTCCTCCCAACTCGGACTTCCCTCTCCCGTCTCAGGCCCTGATCACAGAACGCATTCTTCCTCTGCCGAAAATCATCCGCCATGCCCTGATCGACCAATTCTGTCCAGAGGCACTACGAGAGTCTGCGAAGGCTTCACCTCTAAATAACGACTGTCTGGCTCGCATGTACCTTGGTCGTCGTCGAACCCCTAACGCTCCACCTACGCCCAACTTCTCTCTACGAAACTTCAACTTCTGTCTTGATCAAATGCTCGAACTCGGACTTCCGGTGCAGGATTATGCAAGAGAAATGGCTGCGTGTCTTGCTATCCTTCATTGGCATGCTCGTATGGACGGCTTCGACATTGAGTTTGTCCTGGGAAGCGATGCTGAGCTTTCTTACACCACCCACGTCGCTCAGTCACTCGGAATGGATGTTGAGCAGCTTGAGAAGCTACCGAAGCACTCCGATATTGAGGTTTTACAGCGTCTGAACTTCCAGAGACGGGTGGTTCGTCTCTGGGTTCTGGACTTCAACCTCTGCAACAGATTCCCTATGGATGATGCCTTCATCGTCGAGCATGAGAAAGAGATTCTCAGTCAGCTCGTCCTTGCATTCTTTGAGAATGACCCCTACTATCCTTTACCGCTGATGGAAATGAATGTGGACAGGCAACTCTGGTCTATTTTCCGACAGGAGTATGAGAAAAAAGCGGTAGAAATTCTGAGTGCATCGGAGGCTCTGAAACATCTCCCACTGAAATTCCTAGATGCCTGCGTGGAGAGGGAGCAGAGGAATTTGGAGAAGGGGCTGGGTCATGGGCATCGAGACTTCAAAGGATAAAAAGTATTGAGGCTTTGGGCTGGTGACTTGCACGGACAGTACATTTTATCAGGCTGTGGTTGAGATATTCTGTCAAGGTACAGTTGAGAATACGAGATGGAATTGAACATATACTCTAGCTCAAGCTGTATTTATGCCGTGCTTTATATCCATTACAACAACCAAAAGAATTATCAACAAACCCAACTATCCCAGCCAGGTACCGTACCCAAGCCTATCCATGCATGTTCATTTTCATTTTCATTTCATTTCTTTTTCCAGAGGATCAAGAAGGCTGGATCCACGGACGGCACTTGTTGGCCGCACAGAAGCCATTACAGCAAGGTCCCACGTACTGGCCGTCCCGATAGCAATCGCTATAAGTCGGAACGCACATGCCCACACAGCTCACCCCCGTCACGGGCTGCGGGGGACCAATAATGACTTGGCCGGCTCCGGTCTTGGTGTCGATGCCCCCGACCAGCGCTTTTTCGCCGGGAGTGTAAAATGTGCACTGGGAGATGGCGTTGTAGTCGGGTGCGTCGATGATGTTGACGGCAATGTTGTTGTCTGATTATATTAGTTAACACAAGGGACAGGGACAGGGAGAGGGAGAGGGAGAGGGAGAAGAGATAAGGGAATAAGGGAACAGATAGAAAAAGAAAGAGAAGAATGAAAAAAGAACATACTCGTCTGGTACACCTTGCCGTCGGCAGGAAAGGCCATGGAATACGACGCCGGCCCCCCGTGGAAGGTGAGATGCACCGTCTGCACGTCGCGCTCTTGGAGAGGCGCGGGCGTGGCGACGACGAGGCCGAGGACGGAGAGTGCGGCAAATGCCTTCATTGTGACTGACTGAAGTTTAAAAAATTGATTTGATTTGCTTGGACTTGAAGACGATAATTGATTCAAGAGGTTCAGTTGAACGATGTTGCGATTTTAAAAGAAAATGAAAACAGGGCGATTCCCTTGCCTATTTATATACAAGAGAAATAAAATTCAATGCCGTGATGATCTGCCCACCAAGTTGCCCAAGATGCCCAAGTTGCCCAAGTTGCCCGAGTTTCCCGAGCTATGTGACTGACTGTGCAGCAAGCTGAAAATCATGCCCCATTAAATTCTCAACCGTGTCGTTGTCGTGGTCCACTTGAAAACATGCGACCGTGACAACGGGGGGGCTAGCAAGGTTGCCAATACGAACTCGTCGATTATTTTAGTCGCACCGGGGGCGAGGGACCAATAGTGTTAGGGGATGAATGGCTCCACATGTGGGTGTTGTGCAAATACGAAAAAAATATTCAGCTTGGCACCCGCATACCGTGGCGCCGCAGCCGGCCCACTTCAATGACCGCCTGACCATTTTGACCTCGTTTTTGTCTCGTTTGTCTCTGCAGTGGTCATGGTCGACCAATCACGTCAAGGTAAGACGGAGGTTCAACTCCGCCGTCCGTTGTCAATCCGTTGTCGACTTGACTTGACCGTTGTCACGCCCACACGCCTATCACTCCGTACCACCTGTCATACCTGTCACTTAATGGTTTTGTGCTACGATAAAACCTTGGGCGATGCGATGCAGTGCCGATTGATGCAACTGACCCGACTGACCCGACTGACCCAGCGACTGGCTGGGCCGACCCTACTGACTGCGGACTGGACTAAGATGAGATGAGGTGAGGTGAGGGTATGCATCCGATTTCGCTTCCGTCTTCAGGATTGATCGTATTGATGTCTGGTCGGTCGGCGGGTTCTTGTGTCTGTGTGTCTGTGTGTGTCTGTTGAGAGTGATTAAATCTTACAACCGTGAGAGTATGCAATCGCCGAAAAGGGTAGACCTGGCTTCAGCTGAATAAACGAGTGTCCACACGGTCAATCAAGAGGCTGGCTGACTGGCGGGCTGGCTGGCTTACTGCATGCATGCAAGTAGACGAAGCGTGATTTGCTGAGATTTGCACTTGAGGCTGACACTGACATTGGCGGTCGGGATTGATTCGCGTAGCTGCCAATCACGGCAACACTTACTCTTCTTCTAGCGGTGGTGAACTGGATGATCTTTCTCCTCGGCATAACCTCCTTACCTACCTAGGTAGTCTACCTGACTTTTTGAACAAGACTTTTTTTTTTCTCCTTGGGGTTTGCCTCCGGCGGCGCCTCCAGTGGGGCCTCTGCGGGGAGCTCCTCGCTTCGCTCGATCGTGCTCGACATCACCATTCATGTTCATGTCTGTATCCCTCCCGCACTCTTAATCCCCTATTCTCTCTCGCGATTTCCCACGTCGACGCCCCTTCTTTCCCTTTTCCTTTTCTTTCCAAAACCCAACTGAGCAAATCCACATCTACTTCTCCCGTCGTGTCTGTGATTCTTACTCTCGCGGCGGCTCGGATGGCGTCTACCTCGGCTATGCCCACTTCCATTTCTCCTTCTCCTTCCCCTGTATCTTTTTCTTCTTCCCATTCCCCTTTTCTTTGGTGGCTCCCTTCACCTTCTTCTTCTGCTCCTGCTGCCTTAAGGTGGCCGCCATGCTTATGGCTATGCTCATGTGAATGGTTGTATCTCGAGTGTGAGTTGGAGAGAGGATGAAAAAGTAAAAACCACCCAACCCACGCCCAAACACCCAGCAAGACCGCTCCCTCCACCGCCATAAACAGCCCCGCCGCCCAAGTGTGGATTTCCAACATGGTGCTGGCTTTTCCGGCGGCCGCGACCGTTTCCATCTCTTGTGGGAGTGGAAATCTCATACTATTTTTATTACTCTCCGAGGAAGTAGAAGAAAAAGAATAATTGGCATAAACATTCGCCGTCACCGCAAACTGCACCGGCGCAGCCAACAGGTTCTGCAACACGGCCACGGGGCTCTGGCGATCTTTGGAAAACGTCTTTGCCCACGTTCGGTGTACCCAGGTGCTGAAATAGATTAACTGATGAATGTTCGCCAGGTCAGAGGGAGACGAAAACTCGGAGGGGATCAATGCCGTGCGGAAAATGCGGGCGTAGTCGGCTGCTTGTATCGGGACTGGAACAGGAATTATCTCTTGGTTTGTTGGGTCTGAAACAGGAGAAATGTTCAAAATCGCCTGTGTAGCCAGGGAATATGATGTCGTCGCGTTGATCTGAAACAACGACATGACTGACCCAGAGGTAATGGGCTCGTGAGTCCGCCACGTCGTGTTGGTATTGCATTGGTTCGTGTCCCACAGGGTCTTGGGACAGCCGGACCAGCCTGCTATGATGGACGTGGGACTCGCTTGGCGGAAGCAGAGCTGTAGACCGTTCTTGAATGGTTCTCCGGCGTAAATACATTCCGACGAGATATTAAAGGTCAGGTCGGATGGTGTGGCGGCGTCATAGCGGATTATCATGGCTGGAGCCCGAGCGATGCGGATCGTGTCGCTTCCAGAGAAAAAGTCGGTCGAGTAGATAGAGAGGTTAAGATGAGGTCCAACCTGACGGGCCATACCGATGGATCCAGGGAGGATTACAGAGCGACAGCCCGAGAAATCGGCTTCGGAACAGCCAGGGAGGTCGTAGGGGAGGGCGTACATGGTGTTGGCGAGAAGGCTGGTGCTAAAAGTGGTAAGAAACATGGCGAGGTCGGCGGGACTAATGGCGCGGAGAAGACGCATGTCCGAAGGGGGGACGAGACCAGCGTAGACAGGCATGCTTTTGGGGGAAGGAACGAAGTAGTAGCCAAAATCGGCTTGGACTGTCTTTCAGTTAGTAATGTAGTGAGGCGGGCCAGAGAGGGAAAAGAGTTTTTTTTTTTTTATGAAAAAGGGAAGAAAACAGAGAAGAAAGGGAGACAATAAAAGAAAGAAAAGAGAAAAACAAGAAAAGAGAGGCGAAAAACAAGAGAAGCGGAAAAAGCAGAAAAGAGAGAAATAAAACAGAGAAGAGGAAAAGGAAAGAAAAAAAAAAAGAAGAGACAAAAACACTCACATTTAATAACAGACCCCAACCCCAGACTTAGAAACGGCATGGCCAACCTCCCCAGACACCAGCCATTTAAAAACCCATTTGCCGCCGCAACCTGCAGAATCACCACCCATCCTGATGCGCCCTGAGCTGTCCACGATGCCCATGATAGCCCTTTGCTCGTTGCCGCGGTCGCTGTCGTTAGGGTTGGTCTTGCAGCTGCGAGAAAGGTTTTCAGCGTAGCGTCGGTGAGGATGGCGGAGAATTGGGATAGGATTCCCACGACATAGTTGGTTTTGGAAGCATCCCAGATAACAGGCCCAGGAGTCTCGACGTTTTTGGAGATAAGGACGTAGAATACGAAAAGGCAGTATAAGATGGTGAAGAGGGAGTTGGGAATCAAGAGCCAGAGAAGGCCGCGGATGGTTCGGATTTTGGAGAAAAAGGGTTTGGGAAGGTTGCCAACGGTGGTTGTGTCCACGGCGGAGGTGTCCACAAGGGTGGGGGAGGGGGAGGGGAGTTTAACTTTGGGTTCACGGGTGTGATCCATGACGTTCTGATGTCTGATAGGGACCAATGTATTGAACTGATGGAATTAGTTGGAAGAAGGGTATCTGCTGAACGTTGCATTCTCTCTCAATCTGAGAAAATATTAAAGTGATTTATATTAAATAATGCGTGAGATATCTCCAGCTGTGTCAAATTCGACATTTTCGTCGGGCCCGGGCAAGGAATGTCTTGGAATGCTATGCCAAGGCGCGAGTATACCACCGCTGAACTTCAACTACCTTACCTACTTACCTAGGTGCCAGGTGCCAGGTACCAGGTACTCGTGTTGTCGGCCCTTTTGGTATTTCCAAGAAAATGTGCAGTGAACTTTTGATCGCAACATGAATCCTCATTCAACCAAGCCTCGACCTTATTCGACAAAGTCATGACAAAGCCATGCAAACTCGCTGCAGGGGGCCGTTCTGTACCTGCAAGTCGGTGCAACTGCGGCCGTCTTTTGTCTGGTCGACTTGGATAGTGGTGTGATGATGAGGGGTTGCCCGCATGGGCAAAGTGAAAGTGAGGATGGATCCTCACTTGCAGCGCAGGGCTGGGCACGGCGTTTGACTTGGATTGCCCCGCGCGGGGGTGGTTTCACAGGGCTGTTCTTCCTTGCGCCGTGACATGATTGGTTTGCACAGCCCCAATCTGTCGCGAGACGATAATGGAATTTGCCGTGGTGGAGATGGTAGGGCTTACACTGGGATGCCTCGAAGCTCGCTGATAGGTCAATTGCGGTTTGCCCAATGCTGATTTAGCAAGTTTCGGATTAGGTCGGTGTAAAATACGTCACCGCTACCCCTCTTGCCATTTTAACATGCCATGGGTTTAGTCTCTGGCGGTGAGCTAGTTCGGTGACCATTTTAGACACCGTAGAGGGAATCGCATTGCTGTCCCAAGCAAGGAATTGGCAAAGCGTGCCTAGAGTTTTATCGGACCGGAGGATGCAGATCATGTCCGAGGTGGATTATTTACAGAATTGCACTGTCGTGAGGACATGGGGAGGAGAAGACAATTAGGAACAATTGGGTTGGCCCATTTGACACTGGATGCTAGCTGTGGAGGGATAAACTGACGCATTGAAATCGGCCCCCCTACGTGAGGTCGCGCTGCTGCTAGCCCCCATCAATCAAAGACATAGGATAGACACTCACGTCTCGTAGGCACAGGCAAAACAGGCTCCCGCATGAACAACAGTAGATTTTTCTTTTTCTGCAGCTTGACTTGACAAGCCGAGTCCTAATCGCAACTTCAACTCAAACTTGCCCAAGTAATCACTTATGCGTCACCACTTTATTCACCGCCTCCACCTTCTCGCCCATGATCCGGAAATTCACACCCATCTTGCCACTCCCCTGTGTCGGGTCTTTTCGCTGCCAAGCCACGACACAACCACAGCGACTGCATCTCTGAAAAGCAAGAGCGCCCGTCATGTCTCCGTCGGTGCGGTAATAGCTTTGCACGGTACATCCGTCAGATTCCGAAATAGTGACGGTCTCGCCGCGTGCTGGGTGGTAGTATCCCCAGAGAGCGCCATACGCAAAACAGATGGTGCAGTGGCATTCGTTGAGGACCGAGGGGGCGTGCGGCACCGTGAGGGTGATCCCGCCGCAGTGGCAGGAAAGGGTAAGAGGGGATTCGGGGGTGGAAGTGGAAGTGTCGGGGGTTGTCATTTTGATAGTTATGTTACCGAGTTCGGTGGTGAGTTGGGGAGGGGCTTTGAGAAGTGAGAAGTACAAGGTTGATAATACAACTAAAAGAACAAAGCGGGGCTGGCAAATCTCTGTCTAGGGAAACCCAAAGTCCTCTGCAGGAATCACATGATTACCCCTCACTCACGGAAAGTACTGCGTAGATCTACAATACCAAAGCCACTTTGGTATGTACGGGAGTGCTTGGATTAATTCAAAATCCCACAAAACATCCCCCGTTGCTTCTTTTCCCCAAGATACGTCGACAGTGCTGTAAACGTCCCCGGAACCCTTAGGTACATGCACACACTCGCATGTCCGCCTCTTCGTCTCTGTACTCGTCTGACTTGAAATACCCGTGAAAATCGGCGGGGTTGCCAAAGACAAAAAGGTTGAATTCTTTCTTTCCTCTTGTTGACGTCATTGTCGGTGGTGGGGGATGGGATGGTGATGGTTCTGGTGCCGTTGACCTTGTCAAACATAACCCGCGTAACGACGCGGCAGTTTTGTGCCGTCATCCGGGTTGATGCGGGCGTCCGCAGACCGAGAAGGATGAACTCGCGACTCAACTCAATGCCGGTGCGGCGACCTGATGACTCACTCACATGCAGTTTAGGTGTCAATGAAATCTAGCAATACCATCCCCGGGGTTGATTTCGTCATGTGGTGGTTGCGGAGGAGTTCAGATCGCTGAGGAGAAGCGTGACGATGTTGGTGGCCGAGTTGGTGACGTTCCAGAGGGGCAGAAGCCGTTGGTTAGGCCTTACAGCAGAAGAGCCACCAGGGTAATCTCACTCAGTCGGTGGTTTTTTTTTCTTCCCTTTTTT
>Ga0247760_1003341_pt1 | contig 10591 bp, 4 predicted proteins | sample UWRJL171409R4_FD_179936 | JGI IMG/M metagenome (GOLD analysis project Ga0247760, IMG submission 179936) | Plant litter microbial communities from Arlington Agricultural Research Station in Wisconsin, United States - UWRJ-L171-409R-4 | ecosystem: Environmental > Terrestrial > Plant litter >...
GTCTGAACAGTAGGACACAAATGAACAATTGAATACTAGCGTGAGGAACCAGAGTCCCTCACGGTGGTTGTGGGCACAACCATGACTATCTATACTAACTAGCTAAGGGGTACTTTATACCTTGATCACTGTGCTCACTTAACACGAGGAGTGATCACAGTGATTAGAATGCCTTTGATCACTATGATCACCGTGCTCTTGGCGAGATCAGAGTGATCACTTAACGATTGGTTATAGGGGCTTCGGGTCTTTGCACCCCTGGCCCAGTGCGCAGCACTGTGCGTACTGCTTACCTGCACTGCTCCTTCTGCGGGGGATTCGTCGGGCCGCCCCGGCTTAAGTGACGGCCTGTAAGGTCGTTACACGATTCCCCCTCTTTAACGTTCTTTTTTCACAAAAAACTACTTATACGTTCCTTACTCCCTTCACTAGTCGTCACGCCGTCTAACCGGGTAATTAAGAACAGGAGAAACATAGCGCCTTTATCGACTGAACGCCGTATTGCTAACGCTGAGTTTATTCTTACTTTCGGGATCGTTATACCTGTGAAGTGTAGCCGTTACCGCCACCTAAACCTGCCGGACTGTAAAGTGGCTAGTAAGAGTAAGTTGTGTGGCCACTGTGTAGCAGCTAGTGGGACTGTATACTTGTCTTGTAACGTTTACGGAAATGATCCGTCTGTCTTGCGCGGGGTTCTGGACGAAAAGAAGCGCCTTAACGCTAAGGAGCGTGAAACCGCTCTCCTTCTCTACGATATGGCCTTTAAGCTTTTACGCCTTAAGGACTAACAGAAGGGGCTGGTGTGGCGGGCAGATAAACTTTTTAGTTATAAGTTTAACATTATAATGGAGGAGGAGTGTAAGGTTTAGGAAGTAACTACACCAGTTCCCGAGTTTAATTAGGGAAGCCTCTTAACGGAACTAACGTGTGGTTCCTTTTCCAGGGGGTTACTGTAGCTGGTAACTTCTTCTTAGCTTAGTCTGTTACTCTTTTCTTTTAATAAACGAAAACGGTCTTCCCTAGCGTAACGGTAGCGTACCTGTTTGTTCTCTTCTTACTGACTTTTTTAACAGTACTTATTTTTCGTGTGGAATGCGCTGGGAACTCCAGAGGCCTAGCCTCCTTATTAGGTTTAAGGTCTTTTTAACCCTGGTTAAGGGTCTTAATAAATATCCTTCTATACTTACTAAGGAGTTTCCTGCCGCTTCTTAGGTTCTAAGTCCCACGGTGGTCTTACTCTTCAGTATGGTAGTTTAGATGTCAGGTTTTGTTTTGTTTTTCTAGTTCTTATTGTTAGCTTTAGTTGGTTTAGATTCTTTTAGTGGAACTCTGTAATTAAATCTAAGTATTTAAGGTTCTTAACTGGTTCTTATAAATTGCTTTTAGGACCGTAATCTAGCTATTTAACGAGATATTTAAACGTATTCTTTCCCCTTTGTGAATTTATAACTTCCTTAACGTCGTATTTGTCCTTATTAGTATTAATCTCAATCTTCTTTTCTAAAGGAACTCCTTTTAGGGCAGGTTCTAGAAGTGAGATGTGAAAAACCTTAGTCTGCACCTTTATACTAGCGGGTAAGTCTAACTTGTAATTGGAAGTGGTGACCTTTTTCTTAATTTGGAACGGTCTGTACCTTTTAAAGTCGAGCTTTTTACTAGGCCGTTTCGAATATAGGTTTCGTAAAAAAAGGTAGACGTAGTCCCCCTTTTAAAGAGTTAGTCCCTTGACTTGTTCGCCATTATAATAAAGTCTTTTCTTAAGTGCTGGTTACTTAGTTTAGTATTTATTAATAAACTTCTTTATCTGTTCGTATATAAACTTAAGTTTAGCTTATAGGTAGTTATGCAGTTCTTACATCCGGTTTATACAGACTGTAGTTTAAGGGGTGTTAGTAGGTGGGCTTTAATAGAGCTTAAGCTCCTTACTGTAGTTAGTAAAGAATGGTAATATACCTGTTAACTTAATTAGTGTTATGTTATAGGCTATTTACACTGTTAGTAGTAACTTAAGCTAATTATCTTATTCGAAGTTAATGTAGGTTTAGAGATATATTATAAGTATCTAATTAACTTACTTTATTTAGTTATCTGTCTATAGGTGGAAAGCTGTTAAAAGCTTACTTTTTACCTTTATTCTCTGTATCAGTCTTTACTAGAACTTTAATACGATCAGCTTATCTTAATCTGTAACGATATTATCTGGCTAAAGGTGTTATAAAACTACCTCTTTTTTAAAAACATAAGTAAGTTACTCTACTGTTATGTCCTTTAAGGTTAATAGAAAATAGGCTTATTTCGTTAATCTGTTAACTATTATAAAGATCTGGTTATAGGTGACTCCTGTAATAGGGTCCCTAGACTTTAGGATCCTAGTAACGAAGTTAAGTGAGATTGAACTTTATAATACTTATAGTATAGGGAGTGGTTTAAGAAGCCTATAAGGCTTATAACGTTAATTCTGCTTCTGGTGGCAGATGTTACAGTTATTAACTACTTCCTTAACCAGTTTCTTTATTCCCGGGAAGGCGTATACCTGTTAGGCCTGTGTAAGAGTTTTAGCCTGGCTTATATATCCTTTAAGTTAAGATTTATAAATCTGTTAGATATATTTCTTCTGTTTATTTAGGTTATAAATGTACGGTTTCTCTTAATACTAAAGCTTTACTCCTAGTTTAAGCGTGCTGTTTACACCTTTTAATAACTGTTCCAGCTAATAACCAGTTTTATTATAGTTTAGATATATTAGGCACTTTTTCCTACAGTCTTATATGTGCCTTAAGAAGTCTTTTAAAGGGCACTTATACTTACAGGTGCCTTCCACTAACCTTTTTACTTAAAAGTCCTGTTATTACTAATAGATGTTATATTCTGTTTATAAGTTTATGTAAACGTTAATAGTTTATTTTAATATCTAGTTATCTGACACTTATAACGTATATTTTAAAGTGCTGTTCTTTATTTCGTTAAACATAGTAATGGGGATTAGGACCGGATTAGCATCCTTATAGTCTTATCTCTAACTAAAAGTATTAGCTTACCTATTATCTTTTCCTTTAACGTGGTGGATTTAGAAGTGGAACAGGGTTATTAACTCGGCCTACTGTACTTACTGTAGACTGAGTTCCTTTATTAGGAAGTACTGGAGGTTATTATAGTCTGAAAAGACCTAAATTAGTTCTTCTATACTGTTTAAATACAGTGCTTACTTTATAAAGCACTAAATAATTACTATCAGTTCCTTATTATAGATTAGATATTATAAGGCTAGCTTATAAATTCCTTTTAATAAAAAGGTAATTAGGTGGTGTTTCCTATCATCTTAGACTTAGTTAAGTTCTCTGCTGATTATAAACTTTAAGGAGTCTGTTTTGATTTAAAAAGGCTTTAAGAAATCAGGGAGAGTTAAGACTAGTGTTATAACGAAGGTGTATTTAAAGTCCTTAAACGCCTTTTATTATCTTTCAGTCTACTTAAACGGCTTTCCCTTACCTGTAAGTTTGTAAAGTAGTTTTGCGATTTTTGTAAAATACCTGATAAAATAGTGATAGAAGTTTGTAAAGCTGATAAAGGCTTACAATTCTTTCTGGTTTTTTAAAGTGGGCTAATCCTTAACTACTTTTATCTTCTCTAATTACATTTTAAGCTTTTTAGGGGTTATTTTAAACTTTAAGTAGTTTAACTCCTAAATGTGGAAGTGGCTTTTCTTTAGGTTTATTATCAGCTTTACTTTTTTAAGAGCTGTTAAAACCTGTTATATATACTTTTAGTATTCTTTTAAAGTTTCAGAATAGACTAGAACGTTATTTAAATATATAAAGATAAACTTATTAAGGAAGGGGCGAAAGACACTGTTAATAAGGCTTTAAAAGGTTATAGGGGCGTTTATTAATCCTATTAGTATAATATAGTACTGGTAATGCCTATTACGGGTCTGAAAAGCCGTTTTATACTTATCCTCTCCCTTCACTTTAACGTAGTTAAATCTTATAGGGAAATTAAAGCTGGAGAACTAATTTACCTTAATAATTTATTTTTACATTTCTGTAATAAGTAACAGTAGATAACGGTTTTTAATCGTATCTTCATTTAACGTTTAGTAATTAATAATTATACGTAACTTACCGTCTCCCTTCTGTAGGACAAATAGTATTAAGTACCCTACCAGGGATTAGGACTTTACAATAAACCCGTTCTTTAGGTTTTTATCGACGTACTCCCTTAAGGCCTCAGCCTGTTAGGGGTTTAAATAGTAAGGCTGGAAGCTGCAGAGCTTTACTCCCGGCTTTAGTTTAATTTTGTGGTCTTATGGTCTGTGGTCTAGTAATTATGGTATCTTTTTTCGAAACAGGGTAAACTTCCTATACTCTACAGGTACTTTAGATAAGTTAACTTCTTCACTTATCTGTAGATTAGCTTCTGGCTTCTTTTTACCTTCTAAATCGTCATTTAGGTAATACGGTAAACCTTCTGGTCCTTTAACTATCTTAGTAAACTTAACTTAAACTATACTTAGTTTTAAGGGTTTAGCTTACTTTTAAGTGCTTTATGCGACTTTAAAGCGGTTTAGTACCTTCTTAGCTTTCTCTAAACAGTAATTACAGCTGGGGGACTTGCTAAAGGTAAGGTGGCCACTCCTCTAGTTGATTATAGGGTTGTACTTTTCCAGCCAGGGTAGACTTAAAATTATATTATAACTTACAATTAGTGTAACATTAAAATCTACTTATTATTCGTCCTTGTCCACTTTAATTAAGAGTAGTAAGTGGTGGGTAACCTTACTGTTATTATATTAATACAGGCCTCCTTCTCCATTTTATATAGGAATAGCCTCTTTATACTTTTAATTAAGGAGTTTCCTTCGGTTAACTAGTAAGGGGTGTATTAGGTTAGAAGCACTCCTACTATTAATCACTGCCTTTGCCTTAAATGGCCTCCCTTTTCCGTCTGTTATATTAACATTAATAAAATAGTGCTTATGCTTTTTTAATATCTAAGTTATAATAATTATCTGTCTTTAAGGTTTTATCTAGCCTAACTTTTAAATACCTCTCCTTCTTCTTAAGGTTTTTACTAACCAGTAAACTACTAGTTTCCAACCCTTTTAAAAGGCCCGCAGCCTTTTCCTAATTCCTTTTAGAAAAACAAGCAGCTTTAATAAACTTAATAATTAACCTTTTATAAGTTTTCATACCTTAACGTCCAGTTAACTTTAAACAGTATAATATTCTTAAAGTTCTTAATAAGTTGATAATACGCTTTATAAGACTAGATCACAGTAATGTCCTTTTACTTTTAAATCCGCTAGTAGTCTTCTCACTTCTACCACTCTTACGCTTTTCCGTTAAAGTATAGTAAGTACGTTACAACTAGGCAGTTATTAAGCACTCCTCCTTACTAATATATAATAGGGGCTTAGTTGCTTATAGTAACCTTCCGCTTATTACTAAATTCTTTTATTAGGGAGTAGGAGACCTGGTAATAGGTTAGTTTTAACTCTACTCTTATAACAGCGTAATCCTGTCTTTATATGTTAGGAAAGTGGTTATAAAAGGCCTTAGGTTTATAATGCCAGTTAAGAGTGTAGTTATTGTACATACAGTTAATCTACAGTATATCTTTATAATTAGGGTAGTTAATGTTAACTGTAGGTATTACAGTTATAAAGTACAGAACAGATAAAGTAGCGCTTTCTTTCTTCTCTTCTTCCACTTACCTTTAAGTACGTTGTTTTTCCCACACCTTTTCTTAAAACTCAGGTAATAATAACTTAGCTTATTTTTTTATAAAACAGTCTTCCTTAATAAGGTAATATTTAAGTTAATTAGTAAAGTGAACTTTATTACAGAGTTATAACCTAATTTCCACTACTTTATCTTTTAACGTTATAATAAGGCCTTTAACCTATAGGTCCTTTATTTCGTTTACTAACTCTTAGTGTTTCTCTTCCAGCTCCCAGATCCTTTATTAATATACTTACTTTATACCTTCTCAGGGGACCTTTAAGGTACCAGTCTAAGGCATATTAGCTTTAATGCGGGGTAGTTATCTAAGCTGTCCTTCTTTTAAGGAGGTAAGGGTGCTGATCCACTTAACGTGCTTAAAGTGTTTAAGAGTCTCAGGGGGCACTATTAAGAAGAACTTCCGTTTCTTTAATTCGATTCTCTTAGCTTACTCTCTTTTACCTTTTAAGGCTTACTTTACTATTTGGGTGGCCTAAAGGGCTAGTTCTTTAACTCCTTTTACTATCTTAATGATTTCTAAGTTAGGGTCCTTCCTAGACTTCCTTAATTCCTAGGCTTACAGGGTAAGGTTTTTAAGGCCTGTAACAGCTAACTGAAATATCTCTTCTTAAAGTTAATCTTTTACAACCTACACCTTTAGTAATTCTGAGTTTTTACCTTAAAGTCGGTCTTCTATAACCTGCACCTTTATAGCTGACTTTTCTAGGACCCCCTTAAGGACTAGATACACTACGTCCTGGGGTTCTTCTTCTTCTTCTTCTTCGTCTCCCAAATTACACTTATCTATCCAGGTGTAATCCTCTTCGTTACCTACTATCTTAACGTGGACATCCCCTAAGTTAAACCTAACGTGCTTTCCTCCTTCCAGGATGGGTTTCTAGCCGACTTACTTTAATAATAAGTATTACTGTACTATATATCTTTTCTTATTATAATTAAAGTATTAAACTTGTAATAGGTTTTTAAGTTACTTTTATTACTATTATCGTTAAGGCTTATTACAGTTAGGTTAGTTCTGGCAGTTCACTATATTAATATCCATTAGTCTGGGGTAATAACTTATTATAATCGACTGGTTTCCCTTTCTAAGTTTATTTAGCTAATAAGGAGTTTATTCTTTCTAGAAGTTTTTTCAATAATGGTAATTATAATACCAGTTATTAGCCTTAATAGCTATCTCGACCAGTTCTTAAAGGTAATCTGGTTAGTCTTCTTAGTAAAGGTCTCCAGTGACGTGTTCCTTTAGATTACTTTAGAACAGCATTACCAGGGCCTTTTAACCAAGCTTGGTTTTTACTACTTTTAGTTTAAAGCGTATAAAGAACTTAAGGACTGAAGACGTCTGCCTTAAAGCTATAAACTACTACTTAGCCTACTTAAGGGTGTCTAGTTCTCTAAACTCAGTCTGGAGTTAGTTAATGAAAACGTTAAAGTTGTTAAAAAGAGCCTAAGTCTCGGGAGCTTCCTTTCGTGCTCTGTTTATAAAGAGGTCGTTAATTATCTTTACATAGGGTTTATACTAGCGGGTAACTACTCCGTCCAGTAAGGCTCTGGTAAACCTAACCTTTCCTTCTTCTTCGAAGAACTGCTTGTCGTAATAGGTAATATAGCTTTAAAGCTAGGTTATCCAGGACTCCAGCTACACAGAGTCTCCTTTAAAGTGTAACGGTAAGGGGAGTTTCACTCGTTTTTTTTATAAGCCTTTAAGGTTATTATTCTTTAGCTTAATAACGTTAAGTTAAGCTTAAAGTTTTTTAATAAGACCGATACAGCTCTTAATGTCTTTAGGGAAGGCCTTATTAAGTTCTTTAACTAGCCCCTACTAGTTAAGGTTTAAGTCTTTAAGGTATACAGCTAACTTGTTAATAATAAGGAGCTAAGGCTAAGCTTACACCTCCTCGATCTCCTTACCTTTTCTAAAGGTTAATATGTTAATAGGAGAGAGGTAGTGTTTAGGAATTTAATAAACAGCGTTTAGAACTGGGACATTAGTATTATATTACAACCTGCACTTAATATAGGCCTTAAGAGGGCTAATGCAGGTTAAGATAGAATGTATAGTAGGACGCTAACAGGTAGGGGGTGTTCTGAAGACGGCTTATTAAGCTAACACTTTTAGACAGGGGGTTTAATGTTACTATAGGTTGTTGTCATTATAATGCACAGAGGTGAGTCTGAACAGTAGGATATAAATAAATAATTGAATATTAGCGTGAGGAACTAGAGTCCCTTACAGTGGTTATAGGTATAACTATGACTATCTATACTAACTAGCTAAGGGGTACTTTATACCTTGATTACTGTGCTTACTTAACACGAGGAGTGATTACAGTGATCAGAATACCTTTGATTATTATGATTACCGTGCTTTTGGTGAGATTAGAGTGATCACTTAACGATTGGTTGTAGGGGTTTCAGGTCTTTGCACCCCTGGCCCAGTGCGCAGCACTGTGCGTACTGCCTACCTGCACTGCTCCTTCTGCGGGGGATTCGTCGGGCCGCCCCAGCCCAAGTGATGGCCTGCAGGGTCGTCACATCTATTTATTTCTAATAACTACCTGTGTGTGGAAGCAGGTTTAACCTGTTATATATATACTTTAATAAAGGAGCTGGTCCGACGCAGGATCTAACACACACGCGCGTTTTGGAGGCTAAAATTAAGCGATATTCTTACTGTAAAACGCTTAGTTTTTGCTAGGCTATATATGTGAAAGCCTTTCTCTTAGTAGAGGCGAATTATAATATCGGATAAGTCCTCTATTACGCGCAGCTAAGGTAAGTGTCAGGCCTAGGTTTTTTACTGTAAAGTTAGTATTTCTACCTTTTACACCAGCCTTTACTAATAACGCTACAGAGTAAGCGCTTTAATAAAAAGTTCGTATAGCTAAAGGCTAAACCTACTTGTCACTCCCAGATGTTTTAGGGCACCTTTAGCTTTAGAATCCGTACGTTACTGGTTCTGATGATGGGGGACCTTAAATTGAAGCGTGGAGGTGTTACTAGGTAGGTTGTACTTGGAGTTTTACAGGAACACCTCCTAATAATCTGCTCCCCTGGCTTTATCTTCATCCAGGATAACGCCTTAACCCATACCTGTAAGCTGGTGCAGGCATAGTTAAAGGAATAAGCAGTGGAAAATGGGGTTGAGATCCTCAACTGGCCAGCTTACTCCCCAGACCTTAATCCGATCGAGAACGCCTAGCAGGTTTTAAAATCTGAAATTATAAAGCGGTACCCCGAACTAGCCGAAATGCCTAAGAATAACACCGCTATAAAGGCAGCCGTCATTATGTGGGATAAGATCAAAGAAGAGGTGTTGGATAAGCTCCTTTTATCGATGGTTCGGAGGTTGGAGGCTGTAATTGAAGCCGACGGTTGGTACACCAAGTATTGATCGGTACCACAGGGAAGGCCAAAGATTTAGCTATCCAGAAATACAATCTATATGGCTTTGGCTACTGATATAGCATAATTGCAAAGCATTGAAGTAGTGTAGTCAAATGGGGGTTTTGTTAGCATTGCGGGGTTTGGGCGAGACTTTTGTCACCCCACTGTACCATTCGCAGCTTACTTGCTACCAATCAAGCGTTGCCACGCAGCACCCGCTGAAGGGCCACGAATGCGTTCCTTCCTCACAAGTCAAACCCTGCACGAAACATTAGCCAAAAAAGTGACACTAGTTGTTAAATCCTCATCGCAACAGCGGTTAGCGAGCCGCCCCCTCATTGATAGGACTTGAGTCGTTCGCAAATGAGATAAGACACGGATATCTTACCGAAACACAGCAGCCCTGATCAACCAATGTGATGTGGGCCACAGCTTACCGAGGATATTCAAGATGTGCTCAACTTTTTATCGTTGCTCTGCCCAACTCAGGGGGATGCTCGAGGAGTGCTACAGATGGCTGGCTGGTGTGGCTCGGCTTGATTGGCTGATCCGGCCCCTCCCAGCTACTGAAGACGAGCCCCAACTTTGACTTCTGTGTTCGTCGGCACTGTAACCTGAGCCTTGCGAGGGCTTCGGCGACCCCCAGGCAACCTATAAGTGGGAAGTGACAAAGCTAACAGTCGGGTTGTCAATTTACGAGTACCTTTTGGTTTAGCGGTCGATGCCCCAGTTCCCCGCATGACCTCTTGGTCTAAGCCAAAAGCGGCAGTCTAATTGGCCTGTGCGGAGCTGGTCTGTGCGGAGCTGGCCTGTGCTTCTTTGTGTCGTGGTCGAGCCATCGCTGAAGAACCTTTCGGAACTTCCCGCTTCGCTTTAGGAGTTCCTCCAGGTACAATCAAGCACCTACATCTCACGACTTTCATTATCGTCGGCAGTCCCTATTTCCGGTGCTTAAATGGCCACCTGAAAGTCAGCCGCTAGGAGTGGGCTTGGTAGCGTGCTGGCTTGTTGGGTCAAGGGAGGTGAATCCTGAAGGACAGCTTCTTTGGAGGGAAATTCGCTACAACTATCGGGAATGGCTGGGAATGGTGGCCAGCCAGATTGCGAATTGCCTCAGCTTGAAATTATGGAATGACCAAATCTCAAACTTGATGCAGGAGGGACAAGTGGGCTTGGGTGCTTCGGGACGGATTGGACAGAGTGTCGGGCGCCTTCCAAGGCGGATTGGGTCGGGTAGATTCTGGTGGGCTCGGGTAAACGTGCTCGAGGCTTCTTCAGCTGGCTCTGGGTGACGTAATGGTGGTCTGATGAGCTTCGGGTAGGCCGACGCGGGAGCGATCACTGTTGAAACACCTGGTCCGGAAGTGATAAGTCGAGGAGCCGTCTCAGGGGAACGCTGGACTGCACTGGTGTGCAGCGATGCTGCTGCCCAGTTCCTGCCGCTTGAACAGCCAGTGGAAACT
>Ga0247760_1003343_pt1 | contig 10590 bp, 8 predicted proteins | sample UWRJL171409R4_FD_179936 | JGI IMG/M metagenome (GOLD analysis project Ga0247760, IMG submission 179936) | Plant litter microbial communities from Arlington Agricultural Research Station in Wisconsin, United States - UWRJ-L171-409R-4 | ecosystem: Environmental > Terrestrial > Plant litter >...
AAAAGGAAAATGCAAGACTCTAGAGTATAAAACGGCCAACGCTAGAAAATGCAAAGGCCGGGAAAGCCAGGGCCATCAAAGGCGAGGCATGCTAACTACTGCACTGCACCAGACCCGATTTCAAGCCTTCGCCAATTTACCGTTTATGGAACAATGGTTCTAGTATATCTACAAGGGAATGTAGCTTGTAGGAAAGTTCATGGAGGTAATGGCGCGTGGTTCAAATCAAATCCCAACGCCAAGCCGGGACATCTCAATTAAACAATACTTCAGGGGTTCATCCATAAACACAAGTATCGAACCGCAAACTCACCAGTCCATTAGTTGGCTATCAAGACTTCACATTAAACTCAAGTATATCTTTTAAAAGGAACCGAAATCTAATTCAAAATTACCCATAAACAAGTCGGGCCCGGCATTCGCAAGTCTAAACCAACAGAATCATAAAGGTATACATCAGGTAGAGTTTCCAATTTTGTCTCGCGCTTGTTGCAGCACCGACAAAAACCATGTTCTGACGCTCAACGCCACCATGCCCAACATGTGCCCCCGCCTGCGTCTCGTCAATTGAATCGGAACCTCCCGACGATGCAAACCCAGCATACCTCCCTGAGCTCACAGATCTCACAGAACCGGAACCCGCAGACGACGGCACTGCTGACGACCCTACAGAAAATGGCGTTACAGAGGATGAGCTCACAGTGGAAGAGCCCGCCTTCCCAAAACCCTCGTCAGAAACACCATCCGGGCCCACAACGAACAGCTTCTGCTTCACACTGCTTGAGCTCCGAATGATGCTCTTCCAATCGCCCGAATAGTCGCTATACACATAGCTCGCCGCCGGATACGCATTCTTAATCGAAACCCGCTCCACATACATGGTGTACGGCCCCTTGTCATAGTCGGTCACTCCGCCCGCCCACTGGATAGTTCCATTGGCATTACCGGGGTCTCCGCCCGCCCAGATCCCCAGCTTCAGCCGTGCCGGCGTCTGCGGGAAGTTGTAACCCCCCAACGCCTCACCATACTGCAGAACCCGGATCGGCGTCGAGTCCACATACCAGGTAATAGTTGCCGGCGTCCAATTGATGGTGTAATTATGCGTAATCCATTGCGTGTCCGGCAAAGGCGTCTTACCGCCACGGTCGTACGACGTAATGTTCCCTTTGCCAAAGTAATTGGTCTGCACTTCGGAGGGGAACCCGCCCAAAAACTCCCAGTCGATCTCGTCGAGGTCGTCCGACTCGAGGACGGCACAGCTAACAATACCGGTTCCGGGAGCCGCACGCATATGCACTTCGACGCGCCCAAAGAAAAAGTACCACGCCGTAGCCAGCGTGGGGGAGTCGCCCTGCTTGGCGACGCTGAAGCCTGCTCCAGATCGGTTGAATGTGATGGGGCCGTAGCCGATGGACGCCCAGTTTGCACTGTCCGTGCCGCGGGTGAAGTCAACATTGTAGTTGGAATACGGTAGTCCCGGGTTTGGAGGGCACTTTTCTGCGACAGTACGTCAGTTCAGGGTCCGGAAGAGACGGAAGCAGCCAACAAAAATTGGGCACGAACTCTCGGTGGGATTGCAAGCCGTGTAGGTTTGTGTAGCCCCCAGAGAGGTCAGGGCCAGCACACCCAGGGCAGTGACTCGCATCATAATGCCTCTCCGAGAAAGATGTCATCAGACTTGCAAGTGAGGGAAGACAGGAGGGGAGAAGATGGATACAAGAATGAACCGCAGGCGAGGACGAGCACGAAGATGAACTGTGGCGGCCGAACCGAGAAAGTCAATTTGGGTGGGACTGGGGCTGTTGGCTTCACCCCCGTGCTTTCCACGAGGGACGCCATCCCCGCTACGTGCATCGACCATGCCCCCGGAGAGGGGAGCTCCTCTCAGGTCATCCCGAGCCCGTCCGTAGCTTCCAAGATAGGAGCAACCTCAATGTTCGACTGACTCGTGTCGAGGGGAGGACGAATCAGATGGCGATGGTGGCATTCAAAAATTACAATTATGCTTGCCCAGATCACAGAACGCCCCGACGCCATTGCTAGTATGCCTTCATGACCACACAAACACATGAGAGCACACCCACTTGGACCAAAAGTATGTTCAAAACCTATCCAGCGGCGTTAGCAAAGATTGTTTCGTGTGGGAGCCATGAAGATATCGAAACTCACCGTATCTCATAGCTTCCTGCCCTCGTCATATACCGGACCCATTTTACACTCGAATAGTTGCTCTTCTCAAACACTTTGAGATACCTGACCAGCAGTCCAGAACTTGTAAACATCAACAGGCTGAAGTTCATGTTCAACGGCGGTCTGCTCCAAGCCTTTTGGTTGGTCATGCTCGTCAGCTCAGCCTCGGCGCTCAGCACAAACTCGCTCTGTCCAGTGAAGCGGCCAATCTTCCATACAATGTTGTTCTCGGATGGCTCGTACTTGGCCTTCCCCTGGGTGCAACGCTCCGTGATCCTAGCAGTGTTGAGCGGTGTGGGGATGCGGACGACCACATTGGTAGCGAAAAGCTTGGGGCCAAAATTGGCGCGGACGCCAATGCTGTACTCGACCTTCGTCTTGCCCACTTCGTTCACAATGGCGTGCACCTTAAATGGCAGGTTGACATTTTCCGTGGCGCGATAGCGCATCAGCTCGAACTCGCCGTCGGGCGGCACGAAGCTGATGATGCGGTCGCTGTCGAACTTGCCCAGCTTCACGCATTGGTGGAATTGGCAATCCTCCAGCGTAACACTACCCGCTGCTGCTTTTGTTGCCTTACTTCCCATCCTATTCCCGCTTGGCAGGCTCAAAAGTCCGTCGTTATCCAACAGCAGGCGATCGTTGAGACCAAACTTGCATTCCGGTGTCCCACTTAGGTATGCGCGCATGATGATCTGTCCCGTCACGTCGGCGCGGAGAACCGAGCCCGTCGCGCTCATGAGCAGGTTGACATCTTCGATAACATCGACAAACGCTTCGTTTTTGCGGTACTTGACATCTGCCTTCCGCCACGACAAAGCGCCCGTCGCCTGCATTGTGATCTTGGCCGACTCCTCCGCCGCGCGTTCCGACTTGACACCTTCGGTCGTGATGTACATCTTGAGCGTGTCGGTCTCGGTGTTCTGGGGGTAGCCAAAGTCGATGATCTCTGGAAATACGCTGTGGTCAGCAGGTTGTGCACGCGAAGTGGTGCACACGGGAGGTAAACACACCATCGAGCAGCTCGTAAACCAGGACAAAATTGTTCTTAACTGCCTCCTCGTCGAACTTGCCAAAGTAGCCGCGACCGAGCTGGATCAAGCGGTACAAAAACTCAAATACCAGGGCAGCATTAGCATTACTCTTAGTGATGGCGACGAGGTAAATGTTTTCGTGCTTGACATGGCTGAAGGTGGTGCTGCCGAGCGTGAGAATCGGCGATCGAACCTGGGCGTTGCTGATGACTTGAATGCGAAACACGTCGGCGAGCCGCGGTCGGCAATCGTTTCGGAACGCCCGAAAAATCAGGTTCTCGCCCTTTTGGTTAAAGATTAGGATACCGGATAACATGATGTCGGTCGTCGTCCCTCTGTCGGCGCGGCGCAAGCAAGATGGATTATCGGAGGTTGAACGGGGCAGAATTCTGGTCTGCAGCCGTGGTTGGAGCTCTTACCAAGGCGGTGAGCGGGTGGCCCGCGCGTCGGCCCCTGGCCCCGCCCTGGTCTCACTAAAATCTTGGCATCTGTTTGCGGGGCTTTTCCATGTCGCGGGGCAGATCTTCACGGATTGAAGGGCCGTCAACGACTCAACGGCCCTGGAACTCTAGTGTGCAGATGGCTTTTTTGACACAAGCTACTCCAAGTATATGGGATAAACATAATCATCACCCAGACCATAAATCTCAACGATACTGAAACATACATAGCTCGGATCCAAGGAAATTCTTTCCCAAGTCCTCGTCAATTGACCACTGCCCACAACCAACCATCATGTCCCTTGTCGCCGACCGTCTGTAGCACGACTGAATCAACCCTTGGGTCTTTTCCTGCATACTCGATCACCTTACGCGAGCCATTGACCCGGGGATCCGTATTGGACCAATCCACAATCCGGCCTCCCCTGACGACGTTGTCGACGACAATAACAGCTCGGGGCGTCGAGATATCAGCCGCCACGGTGAAGTAGTTCCAATTGTTTTCCTTGTCCGCGTCGATAAAGGAGAATCCGAAACGTGGCCGCTTGCCCTCGAGCACTTCTTGCTTCAGCTGGCCGATAACATCGACGCCCTTGCCCAGGATGACCTCGATACGGTTTGACAAGCCGGCAGACTCGATGTTCTTGCGTGCCACCTCTGCATTGTCGGGGTTCACCTCGATTGTCGTAACATGAAGCTGCGGGTTTTCGCTAGCCAGCCAGATGGACGTGAGGCCTCCAAGTGTTCCGATCTCAAGTGCATGTGTGACGCCCACAGTGCGGATGAACAGAGCCAGGAACTTGGCCTGGGCCGAAGATGCTGCAATGTCTGGAAGTCCGGCCTCTTTAGATACAGCAAGGCCATGTTGTAGCGCCTCGGTATTAGCTCGTGACGTGGGGTGGGTGTGGGGGTTGGCATATTGATCCACAGCAGCCCAGATTTCTTCGGCGGTTTGTTGAGACATGTTGATAAGTTGAATTGCGTTTCTCGTTGTTTCAACTTATGGACTAATTTTAATTGTTTGCTCGTGGGCCTTTATCTCTTCTAGACATCGCCTAGACGTGTGACTCATTCAAAGAGCGGATGAATCATGGAAGCTGACGTCAACCGGTAAAGACGTTTGCGACATTCTATTCGGAGCAGGTGCGGAGATAGCGGCAGTAGACATCAGTGCCCGCGTATTCTGACATTTGAAACAGCGCCGCCCACCCGCGCAGGCGAAGCTGTGTATGCCCCAATCAGAGGGTGTCTACCTCGGAAACCGAGGTCGGAGAAGCCCGCTACCTACGAGCCAAGACCTAAAATCTGCAACCCGCTGACGTGCTTCAGGTCTAATGTTCGTCAGACAAGCTAAATTTCGTGCATTACATTGCGCCTCGAGGGTTCTGCTGTGGAGGCGCATCTCCAATGCAGAAGATCTGATCTTGACTCAAAATCATTGACAGTCTTGGCCAGATTCATAAAACGTCCAAAATGCGACGCCGACATATTCCCGGTGACATGTCCGCGGTTGCAGGACTGACGCAGGCGTTTAACACTGAGTCCAATAAGCAACGATAGAAAACGGTAACGATACACAATTTGTGCGACTACCACCAGCAGGGTCGGACAAAACTGTCGTTCTCGGATCGGGAACAACCGTGAAGGTTGTGAGGGTGAGTTGGTGGGGGACAACTGGCCAATGGGGAAATGTGTCGATCCTCCGATGATGTCACTGATGCAATGGGTTCTCACATAGTGTGCAACCGAACACCAGCCGAGCTATTTCATCCGGTTGACCACCACAATACAGCTTTGTGTTCCAGCGTGACCGATGAGCGTCCATCTGTATTACCTTACCCACCCGTGGGCTTTTTAATCTATTATTACGCGCGTCCCATTCCCCGGGTTCTAACCCGACTTTCATCTCTATCACAACACACATCGTGCACCCTTTAAACCAGTTCTACCATCTGAATTTACGTCACCAACTCAAGATGAATTATGCCAACATGATTGAAGAGAGAAGGTTGAAAGCAAGTATTCAACAATTTCCACACTTTGTGAGCATCAAATCTAACAGAGTATATCTAACAGCAAGGCTTCATCATCGCTACACTTATCTCCACCATCGCTGGCACTTTCACCACCGGAATCAACCTGTACGACCGCATTATTGAAAAGCGCAAACAATCCCGCCTCGATCGAGGACAGGACCAAAAGATCCGCGCTCTCGAACGCCGTGTCGATGAAGCCCACGGCCAAAGGGGTGGGAAAGGTCCCCGTCCAGATGACCTCCGTGAATCCCTCGAGCGCGGCGCACCGCTCGTCCAGCGCGAGTATGACCAGTACGCGAAGCTAGATCCGCGCTTTGCTCAGGGTGATTGTACGCTTCCTCCCTCCTTCCTTCCCCCCTACCCCTCTCCCTCGTATCGGTACTAACAGAACCAAAAAAAAAAAGTGACGGCACAGCTCCAACTGCAATCTCAAGTCATCACTTTACAGAGCACCGTAATCGCCATGTTAGAAGAAGCGCTTTTTACCGGGAAAACCCCCGATATAAGCAAGCTCTATAATGCCTCAGAGTTTGCTCGAGAAGGTAGCATTCGTGCTTTGCGAGAGCAGTATCGAAGAATGTTGGAAGGCGGCGGCATTTCATCATTAGGTCACGAGACTCGAGGTCCGGAGAGGGCCCTTAAAGGTGGCGGTGGTGGTGTGAGACCCTCGAAGCCGGTTAGGAGGATTTCTTCCACGCCCATGATGCGTGGAGAGAGAGAAAGCTCCAGTTTCCTAGATTCAGAGGCTGGGAGTTATGGACGGAGTCAGAGTCGCAGTCGCAGTCGCGGTGGGGGTCGATATGCTGGATCTGGATCTGGAACTGGAACTGGAAATGAGCAAAGCAAAGCGCTGGTGCACCAGCGGATGAGTTCTGGAGGACCACTGTTTTGTGAATGTGCCGAGGAGTTGCAGTTGACCGGACGGGTGGTTGATGAGATCTTGGTGAGTGCCGGGGATGGCTCATACATCTGTCCAGCGTGTGGCGCGTCGTTGAAAACAGCCAGGCACGGCTCGTGGAGGATAGAGAAGGAGGTGACGGTGCGAGAGGAGGAGCATGACTCCCGGGATAGGCGGGAGACGGTCAGCGTTGCGCACATGCAGGTGCGGACCTTTGTGTTGACGGGCCGGTTTCTCGTCAAGTGTCACAGGGAGGAAACCGGGTTTGCCTGCTGTCTGTGCTATCGGCACCGAGTTAGGGACACGCTGTGTCCGGATGTGGAGAGTCTTGTCAGTCACGTCGCTGAGCAGCACTACATCCCGGAATATCTCGGTGATCCAGATATCAAAGAGGCGACTAGGTCGTTGCCGATACGGTAGTTCATCCAAAATCTCTCACGCCGAGTAAGGTGCTTTTCAATGAGGTCTTTGGATTTTAGATAGCATATGATCTAATGTCATTTTCAAGCTTCAAGTCTTCATCACAGTTGGGAAAATGGTTTAAGTTAGCCTAATCCGCGGCTGGCATGTCAATTGTACCATCAATGTTCCTTGACCATTTTGACGCCGTTAACACCTCGTCACGCCACACACTTCCTGCCATGGAGGATACGATCCGGGACGGACACTTCTTTAAAGAACTCAGATTGAAAAGGTAACTCCTTTTATTCCCACATGGTGCTATTACAACAAACTCAAAACACAACACCTTAAATGACGAAAAGAAACCTGACAAACTTGTGCAATGCCTTTGCAGTGGTATATAACTCCCGCTTAGCCAGACACGAATGCACAGCTCCCCCATACTTTTGTTTAAACCGCCGCATCCGAAACACGAGCCGCCTTCTCCTTCACAGGTGCCGCCTCCTTCTCCTCCTTCTTACTCTCAAACAGGGCCTCGACCTTGTGCTTGACAGACTCGCGGATCTTGTCCTCGCTGCGGCTGGCCCAGACTGGGTAGCCCGAGTTAGAGAGTGGCCAGAAGGGGCGGTTCTCAGGCGATTCGATCCACTCGGCATTGGTACGCTTCTTCTTGCTGGCAATCATATCCATCTCGGCGGCGACCTGGGCACAGAATCCTTCAAGCGGCAGATCATTGACGTCGTGGCCGAAGGGGTTCTCGATCTCGCGGCCAATGAACAAGATGCCGAGGATAATATACGCGGCAACCACAGTGGCGGGGATCGTGATGTACTCAAGGGTAAGCAGCTGGAACGGTAGGACCAAGACGTAGACCCAGGTGATCTGCTGAATGGCGATGGCGTAGGCGATGGGCAGCGGGGTGTTGAGGACACGGTCAGTACCCGTGAGCACATCGTTGAGGGAGGCAATGTTGTTGTAGGCAAGAGTTTGGTGCATCGAGATGGACAGCTGTCCGTTGTTGACGAACTCGTCCGCTAGACCGCCCAAGTAGGCAAGAATCTCGAGAGGCAGGTTGCCGAGAGGACGCCCAGATCTCTTGAGCGACTTGCGGGGGTTGCTGGCGGCGAAGGAGACGCCGAGATATTCGCCAATACCCTTGAAGAAGCCCGGCTTGGCAAAGTGCCGGTGGGCCTTGTCCGGCTCTTGTTCCGTGGCCTCTTTGGCAAATGTTTCGAGATGGGCAACGAGGTGCGAAATGTCATCGTAGCAAGTGTAGGGCTCGAAGCGCAGCTTGTGCTTCAGAGCCACAGTAAATGCGACGAGGAGATTGAGAGCAGAGCTATATGTGTTTGTTAGCGACCAACATTGGATAACGCGGCGCAAAGGGGGGGCAGAACTACTCACAGTTTGGCCAACAAGTCCTTCTTGCCCAACTCGCCTTCCCGCTCCTTTGTGTGCACCCAAAAGACTCTTCCCAGGTTCTGGGTAGCCAGGATGAGCTGCGCCCAGTAACGGCGACCCTCGGCGTAACGCTCATAGGCAGTGGAGCTGCGGAAAGACAGGCCCAAACCTACAACGAAACCGAGGACTGTGAGGAGAATAGGCTGGATGCTGATCTTGTGGATCTTCATGTGGATGAGGGTAAGAAGCGTGGTCCAGGCTCCCACAAACAGCAGCGGGAGGATCATCTTCGGCAGAATCGAACCGTGCATCTGCATGAAGATTGGCCATTTCGAGTGCTTTTGAAGATCACGCGGTCCGGTCTGGTTTTTCGGGTCAGCACATGTTAACGGTAACAACAGGAGAGATTGCCGCATACAAAGTAGTCATCCAGATCCAGGGATGTGTTCTTCCGACTGAACGGGTTAGGCGTGTTGACGCGTGGTGAGAGGGGTGAAGTGATATGTGTGAGGCCGTTAGTCACAACCGTAACGTCTCCTGCTCCCTTGCCCGAGTCGTGGTTTGCTGCCGCAGCACCTCCTGTAGCGGAGGCGTGAGGAGTGGGCGCAACAGCTTCGGCCGCCGGCGCACCACCTCCACCACCTCCACCACCTCCACCACCACCGCCGCCGTCTTCTCCGCCCATCTTGTTCGGTTGTAAAAGTGGGAAAATGTGGGTTTTCGGGAGTGTTTTCCAAGAAATTAATGAAGCGATGGCCAATTCCAGCTAGGCACACCAATTGACCGAACACTGTAAGGAACGGCCAGCAAGCGAAAATGAAAAGCGTCAAGGAAGTTGCCAAGGGAGTGAAGGCAGGTTAGCAAGCTGAGGAAAGTAGAAATGAGGGATGGAAGGGAGACTTTGGCCCTTTGAGCTTCGGGGCACGCGTCAAAAAGCCAGGGACAAAACCACCCCTGCTCTGCAAGTCGTCCATTGTGCCTTTTAAAAATTGTTAACGCGGGACTTGTCATCTTGGCGGTGCTGTGACTGATTTGGGGGCTGGTCTGGGGGGCCGTTCAACACGATAGATTTGTCTGAGTCCAACGCGAAATACCGAAAATGCAAGCCATTATCCGCATGTCCATTTTTGAAGGGGCTGTTCCAAAATCTGAGTTCTGAGTTGTTAAATCTGAGGCAGCAATAACCTGACAATGGTGCCTCTGGGACAACTTCCAATCACTCCGATGCAAGACTTGCAAGGCGACAAGTCTCTCGCTATCATTTTTGCAGTGCATCCCCCACCCCTTGTCCCAAGATGCCAGGGGCCAGGGAGGCGGTGCTTTGTGGGGCTACCGGCTTGCTGAAACAGGCGTGGAGAGCACTGAAAGCAAGTCATTCGACAAGTTGGGACCGAAGGAAGGCGCTCCGGCCCAGTGACGAACCCCACCTTCGCTTTTTACGCTGAAATTGTCGCAAGCTTGGCGCTGGCCTCTGGCTTCCAGCGCGGCTTCTCACACGGCGACACGTGGACCACTGACAGAAGAGGGTGTGCTCTGGGGAGCATCGACCCGCAGGAATTTGTTTCAACCGTAGTGAAATCCCATTTTCGATCGGCGCAGGTTACACGACTTTTGCGTCCCAGCTCGGTTGCTCGTATCTGTACTTGTGTGACCGCCAATTTTCCAGGTACCGGAGCCCGTCAGATCGAATTATGGCACGCTTTGACGAGTTTGTTGGTGCCGAGGGTGTGAAGGAGCGGGATCAGACCGCGCCGCAGACGACAAGGGAAAAAAAAAATTAGCACACGACCAAAAGAGCATCCCATTGTCGGCATTGGTTGCTGAGTCAAAGAAGGTATCTTCTCCCACACTATTTTCATGTCATCAGTCAGACTGGTCTGAAATTCGCATGCAGCAGCAGTCTCTGCAGTTGCCCCCAAAGACGCGGCTAACGTCGAGTGCATCAGCGCTGTGTTTTGTGACTGGCCAAGGCCGGCGCGTCTGTTCACGCCAAGCCAGTCTAGATTTGGTTCTAGTTTCCCCCAAATCATCAGACAAACGAGGCACGTGCGGTACGAGGAACTTGGTATTGGATCGCAAGTATCGTGACATTGCCAATTGGTACCTCAGCATTCTCTTATCCCGATCGATCTCTTTGTGTCGGGGGCGACGACAAGATACTTCTTTTGACGCTGACCTTCATGGAACTC
>Ga0247760_1003344_pt1 | contig 10589 bp, 7 predicted proteins | sample UWRJL171409R4_FD_179936 | JGI IMG/M metagenome (GOLD analysis project Ga0247760, IMG submission 179936) | Plant litter microbial communities from Arlington Agricultural Research Station in Wisconsin, United States - UWRJ-L171-409R-4 | ecosystem: Environmental > Terrestrial > Plant litter >...
TTTCGTCAGGCGTTATTCAGATCCAGGTTCTCAACTAGTCTTGTATGGCAGAGCGAGACATGGTGTTGTGTGCATCTGCATACATACAATGGAGAAATCACATTGAAAATAATGAACCAGAACAATACATTCATAGCTACGCCACCTGAAAACTAATGATGCTTCATCATCCTCACGCTCTCGAGATAATCACTCGTCCCCCCGTCCGGATCCCGATCCTTGGCCTGACACGACGAGCCAGCCTTCCCCGATCCCTTGGCTCCATCAACCCGCATCCACTGCCGTCCGCTCGTCGCTTTCAACAAATTCTGCTGCGCATCATCAAACCACCCGTTGATAAAATCCCCATGCAGACAATACCCCTCGCCAATCTCGCCGCAGGCCAGTTTCAACGGAGGAACCCCGGACCAGCCATTCGGTAGTAACTTCCGCACATCATAGCGAATGGAAAATCGCAGCTGCGGCATCCGCTTCATGCCTGCGGGACAACGACCGCCATTCGCCGCGGCGTAGCCATGGCGTTTTATGTCCTTGGTGTCCACGCAATCGGGAAATCGCAGAATAGCTTGGATATGCGTACTGCAGGTAACACGGGGCAGCGCCGCTCGCGGTCGGTTCTGGCGATCTTCGGGACCATTCTCACACCACCAGGTTATTCCTGTACTGCGTTCGTCGACATCGCTCTGGGACTTGGCCGAGGCGTTTCCGGCAACAGCGAAGAAATCGCGCGGAAAAGGGATTTCGGCCTTGTCGATGTTTTCGTAGTACGTAGAGAACATGACGGGGTTTACCTCTGTGTAGTTCTCCCCGTCGGGAGACACGTGGAAGAGGGTCGGTGCCCCTGTGCTCAACTTAGCATGGGCCTGGCAACGAAGAGGGGGGAGAGGGGGAAACGGGGGTAATAACTCACAGTACACAGACAAGTCATTCGGATTCTCCCCCGAAGGACAGCCCTGCTGCAGCTGTTCTGTCGTTGGCATTTCCTTGGTCACGACATCGGATCCATAAAACGAATGCATATGCGATCGGTACTGTCCTGGGACCACAATCGGGTCAATGTTCTTGATCATGAATCGCTTGTGTCGGATATCCGTGTACGCTGTGGCCGAGCTGGCCAGGAGGAGAAAAGAAACGCGCATCTTTTGTGATTTTTGACGTTGCCACTAGACGACAGACGACACAAAAGTGACAGAGTGAGTAAAGTGAAGTGAAGTGCAAAAAGAGCCTCAAGTGGGCTCCGAAACAGAAAAAAAAAAAAGAGTAAGAGTATTAATATCGAACGGTGGGGTCGTGCTAGCAGCAAATGCCGAACCATAACTGTCAAGACAATATTGCAATATCGGACAGCATCGGCACCCAGTTATCGACCGACCGACAAAATCAAACTTGCCAAGAAGGATGAGAGACCTGGTTTGGTAGGTAGTTAGATGAATGGTGGACAAAACCCCACGAATGGGAAGGGTTGGTATATCGTTGGCGGAGAAAAGTCCACCAATGTTGCTTTCCTTTTCTTTGATATGATGCTGGAACATGTGGTAATTCATTGCCTTGCTTGACAGGGCTGCGCGTCTGCTGACAATATGAAGATCAAGAAGGCAGTGGACGAGGGAGCACCGTCTCCGTATCCCTAAACTGATGCATGTATGTCCTGCGCATTTTACGTGTTGTACAGAAAAAGCCTACCTTGTTACAGCGAAATATGGATGCAAGCATGTATACATTAAAAAAAAAAAAAAAAACTTACATTTGCACATGCACATGCAGACATGTATTCACCATCAGCCATACAAACCAGTCCGTGGCACTGACACCAGACCCGCAGCATGGCAACTAGGTAGGTAGCTAGCACAGACGTCTGGTACCGCAGACTGGAACTTACGAATTCGCTTCCGGCGACGACCCTCCGCGCAAATAACCGCGTCCCCAAGGACTGGGTGGACGGAAAAATACAACGGCGCTCCCCCCATTACCCGCCAAATGGGTAGTCCAAAATTGCTTACCCCCTGTTCAATTCCATTCGCCAAATGGGCAGTCCAAAATTGATGAGGCGGCTTTACCCGCGACAAAAGTAGGCAAGGTAAGGGATAAATCCTCGCGGCACTGCAATTGAGTCCACGCATCCTTCCCTGGGATTCCCAAAGTCCTAGTCTACAGTTCACGTTTGCGTCTGGTCTGGTCATGTGGTCGTGCACGGCATCGGTCCTGGCGATATGGTTGGGTCTCGGGAGGACAGCGCATGCAGCGTTTGGTCTGAGCAGCAAGGGGAATTCATACAGCGTCGATACGAATGGAGGGTTGGTTTTTGATGTCAGCAAGTAAGCTCCCCCCTTTCAATCCCTGGCTCTGATAAAATGGGTAGGTAGTGATTGACTGAGAGCACAGAACTACCGGCGATATCACCAGCCTCTTATACAATGGCGTGCAATACCAAGGCACTTCCAAAATGACCCACATTGGCTCCGGGCTGGGCAGCTCCAAAGTCACGGCCGAGACGGTCAACGGCTACGTCAAGATCACCATTGTTTCGGGATCCCAGCCGGTCACACAGTATTACATTGCCAAACCCAATGATCCGACCATCTACATTGGGACGTATATTACTCGCGAGTTTGATCCCGGGGAGTTGCGGTTTCTGGCGAGACTGAGGAGAGCGGCCGTCCCGAACGGGTGGCATGGTGATGTCGGTGTGTTGGATGGATGCACGGCGTTTGAGGGAAAGGATACCTTCAAGTGTCCGAATGGCCAGACGCGATGTAAGATGTATACGGCGGATCGGTTTATCGAGGATCAAGTCCATGGTGTGACGGGGAAGGTGTGTCTCTCCCTACTCTTCCCCCCCATGAAGATGGTGTCTGACTGACTGGCTGGCCAGAATGTCGGCATTTGGATGATCATGCCCGATGTTGCATACGAGTCGTCTTCGGGAGGGCCATTCATGCGGGATATCAACACGCAAAGCGGCGATGACCAGGAGCTCTATGTCTATTGGAATTCTGGACATGTGCGGACGGAGCCTTGGAGGTTTGGTCTCAACGGGCCTTATGCGATGCGCTTCACGTTTGTCCTCCCTCTTATCTACCAACACCTGACTGGGCAAGGCATGAGGTTAATTCTGTTTAGTACCGGCGAGAAACCCAACGCAACCCTCGACACATCTTTTTTCGAAACCCTTTCGATACAAGGCTACGTTCCCGCCAGCAAACGCGGCACCGTTTCCGGTTTCGTCAGCGGCGTTCCCTCCAACTTCCAGGCTGTTGTGCATTGGCACAACACTGCCGCGCAATACTGGACCATCGCCTCCCCTTCTTCGGGGAAATATACCTCCCCGCTGATGAAGCCGGGAACCTACACCACCAAGCTCTATCGCAACGAATTCTTGATCGCCCAGAGTACCGTAACCATCACCGCCGGGGGGGTTGCTGTCGTCTCTCAAAACATCTCCTCAACGGAACCGAACCCACCTGTGGTGTGGCGTATTGGGACATTTGACGGCCAACCCTTTGAGTTGAAAAACGGTGATAAGATCGAAAGGATGCATCCATCCGATACGCGCATGGCTTCTTGGGGCGGGGAATATACCGTGGGGAAATCTACACCAAAGGATTTCCCCATGGCCTTGTTTTCCAAACAAGGCGGTACGGCGACCGTCAAGTTTTCTTTGAGTAAAGAACAGGCGGGAGCGGAGTTGACTTTGCGAGTGGGGACGACGTTGAGTTTTAAGGGCGGTAGGCCCGACGTTAGAGTCGGAGAGTGGCGGGGGAAGGATCCCGGTGCGCCGGTACGTCATCCATCACACGCATTGGATTTTTTCTACCTTATGACTGGTGGGGTGGAGAGTGTGAAGAAAGAAGAGGAACTGATGGACAGACAGAAACTCATCGACTCACGCGGTGTTACGAGAGGCGCATATCGCGGCTATGGGGAGGTATACACGTGGAAAATCCCCGCGGGGACACTTAAGGAGGGAGCAAATACCCTGACGTTGGGTGTCTATGGAAGCGGAGATGCTGCGTTTCTAAGTGCGAATTACATTGTCGACGCGGTGGAGCTTCAGGGGCCGGTGGGGGTGGATAGTCCAAAGTAGTGGATGGACGTACCTGGAAACTATTTTCATGGGCAGGCATGGAGTTGCTGCGAATAGTATGGAGGAAATGACGGAAGAAAAGCAGTTTTTCGCCCTGGTCCCAGTCCAAGATGTCTTCAATGCCAAGAAGCCCCATATTAGGGTCTCAGCAACAAACCCAGTGTGAATGGCGCCTGGACCCTGTCTCGACTGCAAAACGGAAGGACAAGTTCAGACCGGTGGTTTTGCCCCCCTGGCCAGCTGACATTGAAATGTCCACTATCAATGGGAGGATCTGCATGGTCTGGTGGTCTAGTGGTATGATTCTCGCTTAGGGTATACCCTGAAGCATCATTGCGAGAGGTCCCGGGTTCAATCCCCGGCCAGACCCGTGTTGTGACTTGAACTTGGAATTTGAGTCTCATTTTTTTTTTTGGACATTTTTTCTTCTTCGCAGATGCACAGTGACGCAGGGGAAAATAGTTTTGGGTGGTCACGCGCCCCGGCCAACATGCTGTCTGTATCTAGTTCACCTTTTTGCCCTTGTCTTTCTTTCTTTTAAATCATCAACCCTCAAATTTATCAGTTCCGGGCGCCTCTGGCGCCCGCCAATATTAGTGTCCCTCGTTAGTTTCTTTGTGATCAGGATGAGAACCTAGTCCATCATTTAGCTTTATTGTATACTTAGGTACAGCCCTTCTTTGTTAGATTCCCTACACTGTATGATGATTAGTCCTTTAGATACCCACCCATCTCAGCAGCTGGCCGGAAGGCCAGCCGCCGCACCACTCATACTGGGCTACACATCTTTAGTAGTTGGGGTGGTGTGGTTGTGTTTTGTTTTTCTCTTTCAGCAGCTGTTTGTATTCAGGGGATACAGTGATGGACGGTGCCCGCAGTGCACAATTGTGCCCCACCTGAGTTCTACCAAATGTCGCTGACGTCGTGCAATACTGTATAGCGAGAAGAGCAAGGGGTTCATGCTGGGAATGATCAAAGACGGTCGTCGCTTGTTGCTTGCAAAACTACGAAAAGTCAGGAGATTGGTGCTTACCAATACCGGTGATTGTCATGAAAGCTAGTGGCATACATGTAGAGCTACGTTCCCGCTCCAATGTCTACCAATTTACCCCCCCCTTAACCCTCAAAGCATGCCCGCCCAACATTTTCTGTAACCGAGACATACATCCTATCTATGCTTCCGTTGAGCTAACTAAATGGTGATTCCTCTGCCGAGCATCCGCCAAGCGCTTGTCTTTTGCTGTTGTGTGCGACGAATCTGGGCAGACGAAATTTCCTTTTTCGTACCTCAAGCATGTGACGTTGCTCACCTTGGTTCAGGCTCGGCTCAGTTCCCTGCTCAGGATTCGCTCAGGCTAGCTCACCTTTGCTTCACCCTATTTGCCATTTTCAGCAGACAGCGGCGCAGCCTACCGCATCGCTTCAACTTTAGCCGAGGGGGACCAATTGGGCCCAGAATTGGTCTCATGTATAAAGGTGACTACAATGTGTCCCATTTTTTGAAACTAACAGTCTTTGTGTACTGTATTCGTATTACTTTACCTGAGCGCTGGAGCTTTCTGCTCTCGAAGTTTCGCGCTGACACCTCCCACAAACACTCCTTCTGTTGTTTAATCCTAAATTCATCAACTTATCTCGACAAAGCGGTCGAAAGCAGCTCGTTGGAAATGGCCATGGAGCCCCAGGGTGCTGTCGTCGCCGCTAAGCGTGGGGTTGGTCCAGTTGCCCGTTCACGGCAGCGCCGGGTTTTCGGGGAGAGGCTGTTGACCCGTCTTGTATAGAATCCGCAGCATATTGCTCTCCCCGTGCTCACCGGCCGACGAGGCCGGGTTTGGGGTTTCGTCGGTGAGGTAGGGGTAGGGTATACGCCTTCTTTATCCGCGTACTCCGCGCCGCTATCGGTGGCTCGATAATGCTTTAAAGACGCCACCGTCAGCAAACGGCTCAAAAGGGAGGGGTAGTGGAAGATGCCTGATATTTATCCATTATGGTCAATTCTGCCCTATTGTTTCTTTCTTTGCTGCTTACCATGGTGGCTATCTGCGTCAACGGTAGATGACGCCGGCGGGGTGTAAAAGACCCTAGGCTTTTGGTGCAGAGTTTTTTGTGGAGAGGAAGTGAAAGAAAAAAGTACCAAGTTGCCTTCAATCTAGGGATCCGTGCATCAGTAAATAGGCGATCATCAAAATGGAACGAATTCGGTGCGCCTAGAAAGAGGGACCAGCTGCATCTGCGAGATGTGGAAGGGGGATGGGCTCCGTAAGACCAACTTGAAGGGATGTGTGTGCAGGGAAAACTGGCGCTCTGCTTTCTCCCAGCTTTGATACCTTGTGGCTTTGCTGAAGAAGAATGTCATCGCCATCCGAAGAGCTCCGGTGCTATAATTCTGCCAGGAAACCTGAACGGAAGGTTTTATTCACGTGCAGAAAGCAGCGAACAGAAAGAGTTCGTTGTCCCCACCAGGGCACAAAGGGCAGGGGCCTGCCTGCCCACTCCTTGAAAGGTCCGAGGTAATTAATGTAAGGCAGGCACGCCGTTATCGACCCGCGCTCATTCAACCTTCTCCTTAAAACCTCCCTTCCTTTGTGCCAAATCCGCATCACCAAACATGATGCCTGACGCCGCAACCCTACGCACCGATGGATCTGGCACGCCTCAGCGGCTGGATAAAGTCATGGCAATCCTCCATCACCGTCTCCTCTTCGATGAAGAAGTCCAGGACTACCACTTCATTGTCGATTCCGCCGATCACCATCACATCTTGCGCGACGGATTCCCGCAACTCGTCAGGCTCAACGACCTTCTTCGCGGCAACGTGAAATCCGTAAGTGTATATCGCAGCGAGAGCTTGAAATTTCAGCGCTGACGTATGGCAATTGTGCAGTGGTTCGACCCCGATACCGGCAGTCTCGTCATCTCCAACATGAGCAACGACGTTCAGATTGAGCTTCAGCGTTTGATTCTCAACCGTACGCGAGACAGCATGGCTACAAGCAACCCGGCCATGGATACCACCCTCGCACGCGTGTCTCTTAGATGGAGCGGTCTCAAAAACAAGGTGCCACATTGCTTGCTCGCGCTATATCCATACGGCCACAACGGAACACCCTCCCTCATCGTCAGTTGCAGAGCTGCCAGCGGAAAACGAGGCGAGTGGGCCGCCAAGAGGTCCAAGAACACGCACATCATGACTGAGAGGCCTAAAATTCAGACCATGATTCGTCTGGATTTCCGCGGCCTCACAAGCGCGCCGTTCATCGATGTATCGGACTGTGAGCATCACATGAAGCGCATCGCCGACCTTTCCGAGGTTGTAACCTGGACTCGCAACAAAGATGGCAAAATCGATGGCAGCGTCGAAAAGCTCTCCAAGGAGAACGGCGAGCTCTGTCTTTGCATTCTCGGCGGCGGCAACAACGAAGCGACAGTTGTCGGCAAGGGCACCAAGGTGGTTATCAAGTACAAGGAGATCCTCGATGCGGTTCGCAGCTCAGGCGGATGGGGACCTCTTGGAGCGATCCCTCGATACCCCCCCACATCCGGCATGGAGGCATCCGTACTTCCACTCTTCTCGTTTCATCGTCGCCTCGACGCCATCGGAAGCCGCATCAATAACTTTCCCGGCTCGGACATGCTGGCCCGCGCAGCTCGACTCCCCAACAGTAGCGTGGCCACTCCTACCAGTACTGTGCTGGCCGCCCCGCTTGGTCCGACTCGTGCGGCTGTTCAGAGTCGTCTCGGAGGTGCTAATCCAAACCTCCTGGGACACCGTGTCTGGGGCACTGGCGCTCAGCTGCTGCGCCGTCTTCTCCGCCGTTGAGTAGGCATCAAAGGCTGTTTCGTACCGCGTTGCTGAGAGCGATAGGAGGCGGGGTGTGTATGCGCATGACATTGGAGTCCTCTCTTTGAGTCGTGGCATGGACCTATTGAGGAGAAGGGAGAACGGGGCATGGCACAGCATAGCAACGGCGTATCTCGGGTGATGCTGAATTTGGGGGTCTTTGACGCCGGAATGAGTGGACTGCTATTGGACCGCTTGCGCTAAGATAGATTAGATAGACAGATATGGGCTTTCGCGATTCTGGTTTTTCAGAATCGCTATCTCTTCAGACATGTCTTCTTTCCGGCAATAGCAATTCTTTTAGAATCTCACGATCCCCCCTTCAGTCTTTCTTCTTTAATAAAACCTAGCCTGCTACTAGCCAATGACGTCCGACAATCGGCCCCGAGTCCCACCAGAATGGATCCGAAGATAGGGCCGCGAGACATACAGGAGCTTCCCGACAAGATACCCGACGTCCTTAAGGGTCGGAGGGGATATGTTGAGATGGCCTGTCTCGAAGGTAGGTATGCACGCAAATGACAGCCCTCTGAAGTCACAGAGAGGTGTTTCGCATATTGAAAGCTCGACCAAGGAGTCTAGTAGGTCGCGGTATACATTCAACGCCCACCAGAGCGAGTTGAGGGAGTCCGCCCACCCAGAGTCGTCCCCAGAGCCCTAGGTATAAAGTCGGTCAAGGATTTTGCATTCAGCAAACCCTTTGTCCTTAGATGCTCGAGAAGCTGGCGCAGAGTTAAGGGCGGGATAATGTCCGTCTCGGCTATGAGCTGCTTGTTGAGATGCAAGCTTCGTTAGGGGTTCTGCCTATGGTGTGACTCCCATGTTCAGGAGACACTTGGATATATGTTTGCGTATCTAGCCTTGTTTCAGAGGGGCGTATGCACCAACCATTCAGACCGTCAACTGTCGACATAGCCCGCGCCCCGCGAGTTGCAGCTCCACTTAGATGAGACTCCCACAAAGTTCACGCTCAATTACCCGACAATTTTCCAACGTTAACCGAACAAAGAGCCGACAAATAACCAATCAGCAGATAAAAGCTCCGACTCTCACCAGCTGTTGGAATTTAGTTATGGTCGGCTCGAGTGTTGTATTCTGTCTGTGGGGTCCGTCAAGCACTTTGGAGCGGGGTATCTCTTTCGAACCCCTATTTTGGGGGTGGCCTGAGGGTACTAATTACTAGTATACTAAACACTATCCTAGTTTTGGTACCAGAATACTGGGTGTTATCCTAGGGACTAGACTGAGATGCCGCGTGCTATCCCCCAACATGTACTAGTATCCCAGAAACGTGGACACGGGTGAAATTGAAAGGATACTTTGGCCTTGGGACCGAAAATAGGCCTCTGAGGCTGTGCGACGGCCGCGTATGGGATCACCCTAGCTCATGGAAGAAATCAGGGAAAGCTCAGGATAAATCAGTCACAGCTCACCCCGGCTCAGGATTATGAACGAAGAAGGAAATTTTGTGTGCCCAGATTCGTCGCAGATTACCAGGCTGTTGGTTGTATGCGACGAATCTGGGAAAATAAAATTTCCTTTTTTGTACCTTGCCTACGTAGTACTGCTCATCCCGGCTCAGGGGCCGGCTTAGTCTTTGCTTAGGATTTGCTCACCTTTGCTCAGGCTAAGTACCATTTTCGGTACGTTTGCGCCGCAGTATGCTGAACTGCTTCAACTCTAGTCGAGTGGGCCCAGAATTGGTCCTTATTTTAAAAAATTGAATAGCCTCGCACCTCAAGCGTCATCGTAAAGCTTTTCGGACTTTTTGGCTTTCTTGCCAATTTTAAGAAGAGTTTTGCGGCGGACGTGTCAAGAGGCCAGAGGGTCCGCAGAATTACGTTCCAGGAAGGTACGCGGGGACACTTAAGCCCTACTGTCAAACACCCGATATTTTGGTCACACGCACAAAAATATTTGTGCTCTTTTTGGCCCGCACTTTCCTCAGGGTCATGGGTTGGCGATTGGAGCAAACTTTCCAGCTTGCAAGGAAAATGACGCCCAGGTCCCCTCTTGTGTGGGAATTCTCAACATTTCGGGCTCTATGTGTAATGTTCTTTCCTGGCTGCATGCCGTCCCTCTCGGTAAGCAAGCTCTCTTAACAAGTAACCTTTTGATAAGTAAGATTTGGAAGAGAAACCTCTTGGCGAGATGTCTAAGATTCGATGACAGTGGCCAATACGGCCCTCCCCCCCGCTTGCGTTCCTGTTCATAATCTGCCCGCTTTGAGCATGGCGTCCAACTTGCGTCGGCCGAGAAGTCCTATTAAAAAAGTCGTTGCTCTGAACTTCCTTTTCAAATTCTATCTGGCATAATCGCTGGGCTCGCCGGTCCATCCTCCTTAGCGAGAGCGATGGTCCTCTTTTCTGCGGCTCGTATCATTTTGCCCTCCTTTTAGCACAAGGTGGTTCGTTTCCTGACAGGGCGTCTATCATTTTGCTTGCGGGGCCTATCTGTCCTTTGCAACGCCCCCAAATGGGGTTGCTCTAGGCCACGTATCCATGCCTACCTATCCATGCCTGCCATGCCCATCATGCCTGTTGCCCTGCCCCTGCCCATCATGCATACCGAGGCCCGAATCAATTTCCGAACCCTATGATTGCTTATTCCGTTTGGCGGCGCGGAGCGCGTACGCAGTCCGTCCGGCGCGGTAGGGGCGGAACG
>Ga0247760_1003346_pt1 | contig 10580 bp, 9 predicted proteins | sample UWRJL171409R4_FD_179936 | JGI IMG/M metagenome (GOLD analysis project Ga0247760, IMG submission 179936) | Plant litter microbial communities from Arlington Agricultural Research Station in Wisconsin, United States - UWRJ-L171-409R-4 | ecosystem: Environmental > Terrestrial > Plant litter >...
CGTATGATATTTTCGTGGTGGTGTTCGACCCGGCGCCGCAGACGGTCAAGGTCAAGAAGGGCCCGAACCAGGGGACCAAGATGGAGCACGTCAATCTCGTTCAGGACGTGGCCAAGATTGGCGAGTGGAACGGCGGCGACGTGACAGTGCAGCTCCCGGCGCCCGTGCCGGCTGGCCGCGAGGCCGTGGTGGTGTTGCAGGCGACGGCGGGCGGCCCAATTGTGGATGCGGCAAAGATTTAGTGCATGGGTGGAGACGAGTTATCTGAAATGGCCCTTCTCTTAAATAGGCACCGAGGTAGCCGACGGATTGTACTTCATCACCGCACCGACGTTGCTTCCTAAACTACTGGACATTATACTGCTGCATATCTCCACCTTCCCCACTCGCCATCCAAGCCCCGACGGTGGTCTGTTGTTCATCTCCCTATCTTGCTGAAACAAGACGGGAAACCAAGGTACCCCAAGCAACACCTATTTTGCGAACAAGTGATCCGCAGTTTTGTTTGCTGGCCGCTCGTCGTCGGCGCTATCCCGCTTCGAAGAATGGACGCTGATGGTCGTCTCCATGCGCGGCGGCCACCCTGCGGCGGCGGCGGCGCCCTCGACAATGCGCTCGCGGCTGTCGACGCTGTCGCTATCCCCGTGTCCCTGCAACTGCTTGGTGGTGGTGGTGGTGGTGGCGGTTGTGGTGCCGATGCCGCTGCCGGCTTCGATGCGCGTGATAGTGCGGAAGCCGGTGCGGTCGCGCGATTGCAACGCGTAGGTATCCCCGGCGCCACCGGTACCACGGGTGCGCGTGCGTGCTGTCGTCTTGCGCTCCGACGCTCCCGACATCAGGCCGTCCATGAAACCGGGGAAGAGACGCTGCGCAAGCACCTTGAAGGCGGCGGCGCACGAGAGCATGACGGCGAGCTGAACCTCGATCTCGGCCCAGATGATGACGTTGGCGAGGTCCCATGTTGGGTTTGCAGAGGAGGGTACATTGTTAGTCTTTTTGTCTCGCCGGGGCGGGGTTGCGAGGAAGGGAAGACGGGCGCTGCTTACCTTGCGACGGCGGCACGGCGAATCGGTAAATTTGCGTGAGCCGGACGATGTTAGCGACCAAGATGCTGGAAAAGAGCCTCTGTCAGCGCGTGCTTGTTGCCCAGACTAGATCCAGACTTACAGCGAGCCGCATGTAAAGGTGCCGAGCAGGACCATCCGTTGCCGCAGGGGAACTGTCACACACACGATTAGTACGCCCCCATCTTCGCATCGGGGACAACGACGTCAGGGGGGCTCACGGTGTAAGCTCCACAGCGTCGGAATTGGGATGAGAAACACAATGACATCGGCGGCTGTGTTGAAGGCGGCGTTGGAAAAGAGGTACGGCTGCTCCTCCACACACGTCCCCTCGATGGTCCGGTCCCAGCCGCGCGGGATGGGCGTGCACATAAAGATTGACATGGTCGAAAAGGTGATGCCGACGGCGGCCACAAAGGCCATGCCTGCGTACAGGAAGTTGCGGTCGCGCCGGTCCGGCATCAGGCAGAGGTAGAAGGAGAGGTACGAGAACTTGATGAGCATGTGCGAGAGGTTGAACGCGGGCTGTTGTACAAGGTCAGGTCAACCACAGCCATTCGTAAGGAGAGAGAGAGAGAGAAAAAGGCTAAGACGTACGGCGGACCACCACAGCAGATAGGCCATCATCGGGAGGTCTGCAAGATTCACGTCCTGTATGTGTTGACCGAGACCGAAGCGGGTGGCTGACGCGCTCGAGTTGCGTGAGAAATACATACGACATGCAGCGGCGAGAGACAGGACTTACCACAGATCTGCAGCACGGCATGCACCGTCACGGGCAGCATGGCGACCGTGATGAGGACTGTGGGGTGGGACGGGCAGTTGCTAGACAAAAAAAAAAAAAAAAGCGACGGCGCGGGGCAGAATACTAACCATCATCCCACCACAGTCGGCGCTTGATCAGCATTGACCGAACCCCAAGCCTCACCAAGATGGCCAGCCAGGCGAGAGTCTGGAGGGTGGCGGTGACGCCCACGATGACCGGCCTTCTGTCTTCCATTTTGGCGTGGACCTGAAACTAAAATTTACAGGTAGTAAGCATGGCAAAGCGATTGCCAGCCAGTGCATCGCTGCGGATACTTATGGCGATGCGGAGCAGCGATCGAGGCAACCCCGGATCTATATGGTGGCAGTCCCCGGCGGCTGGTTCCGTGGTTCTGCGCGCGCCGAGGAGCCACCTCCAAGGACTGCACACCGGTCGCGGGGGAGGGGGGGTCGCCACTCCTTGGCGGCCGCGTTGTTGGTTGCTGGGCGCCGAAAAACCTGGATGTGATTCAGCTGTCGCATGGGTGTCGGCACTGGTTCAGCCTCAGCGTAGTACAGGGCTCGGGCCCTTTCCCGACGCCGTGGCTGCCCACTGGACGGCAGGAGGCGTCCCGCCTTCTGCGAACAGACCAGCCAGAGCCATCGACACCGCCTGTCAGTAGTGCATGATCGAGTCCCGGCGCAGTTGGGGGGTGTAGGGCTTGGAAGGAGCGAACGGAAAGAGCGGGTATTCGGCCCCACTATTTGGAAGGGGTTTCAGGCAGGCCGTTTGGCCAGGGAATTTCACCCAAGCAACATCATCATCAACCACAGTTTTTCAGGGGGGGGCTTGCAGAACATTCTCGATGAGTTTCAGCTCATGTTCGCATGTCATGTCATGTGGGGGATGCGGAGAGAAGGTTCTGACATTGCCAAGGGCCTGGGTTGAGTTGCGGCAACTTCCGTAATGTACCAAGATTTGCGCATGCATGGTTATCCCAAGAAGGGAAAGGAGGGTTTTTTTAGCACCCTCTAACCATCTCTCACCATCCAACGACAGGCCTAGCGGGGCGCTAGGCAGTCTCTGTTCCGGATGAGACTCCAATCCCGCGCTTGAGGATCGATCCTTCCCACCTTAGATTGCGCAACAAACCTCTGCTCTTCGCTCAGCCGCCAGTAGGAATGTTTCCTCGCCACAAATCTCCCAGCTATGCAAGCCTCGTTCGATGCCAAAACCTCCAAACTCGCAGAGACGCCCTCCCCATGTGTGCAAAGCAGCCCGGGCATGACAGCGGCGACTGCGAGTTTGCGGCGTAGGCCCTCTTCCGACAACGCCTCTCGGCATGGCCACATAAACCACCACCTGGGGAGTCTCGAAACCCCTGAGCCTCAGTCGCCCATCCAAATTTCTCATCGTACGGCGCGTCCAGCCGGTCCATGTCAAAATGAAAGTTCCATACATCGTCAATTCCCTGCCGACCCACTCGCCCGGGATAGATCTTCTTCAAGGTGCAACCAAAGAGGACTCAGTTGCCGTAGTCGCTTCTCAAAACCGCTAGCCCTGCGGGAAGCGCCGTCTTCAGATGGAGCTCGCATGACGCTCGGTTCTTGACTGGGGATATATTTAGCTCGGGACTTGGCGACGTGATGGAGGAAGACGGTGCAAACTAAAGAGTCCTCCGACCGAAGGACACTCGCTCAGCCCAGGTTCGTAGTTCTCACAACCTCGCCTCTTTGGAGGTGGTGTGCATCAAAACTTTCACGCTTGAAAGTTGCAACGCGATTTGGTTCTATCCTTTCCACACAACAACTGCGAAACCACAAAGACTAACAAGATCCTCTTTTAGTGTAGAAAATTAAAAGGGGTAGACTATCGCAACTCGAAAATGTAGTAGTGCCCCTTGGCCGATTGCCATGTAGCAGCATCTACCTCCGAAGACTATCTAGGAAAGACGCAATTGGCCTCGACTCGACTATTGGGGAGTTTCAAAATTGGCAATCGTGACAATACCGTAGGATGAATGCGTGCAAAGATCAAGACACCCCTCCTGGCCAAGTCAACGGTAGATTCTCGCCAGGCACGCCCTTGATTTCAGGGGGCCTGTGCGCCACTCCTCCCATGGGGTGCTCCGGTCGCCTACCACGGCGGTTCCAACGTCTTGCAGTGCGCACTCTTTGCCATTACTTTGCAGTCCGTGGCAATAGTTGCGACAGCCGCAACTCGTGGAACATGCCGCAACAGGGTTCCAACAACGTCCTGGCTCAGCCTACGGGTAGTTAGTCCAAGTGGGAGGGAGTAGACGCTCCGTTTCTACAACGAGGTGGCGTCTTGAACCTAGCAAGAGCGCCTACCTACTGATCAGTGCGGCATTCTTCCTCCAAGTCCATTACCATTCTGCAAAAGCAACCTTTACAATTGATTCCTACATGCATTTCATGGCAGACAAATCTGGAATGATGCGCGCCTTGGCTCTGGATTTGGGGCTTACCTGGTTGCTCTTCTCTTTCCACCTATGACAGGTAAACCCTCCCCACCAAGGCGCTAAATGCAACCGCATCAACGTTCAGTCACTTGATTCAGCGTGCCGAATGGGTTCCAACGCTGAGGTGGGCACTAACCTGTTTGGTTCCTTCTTTCCAGTCTGGGACGAAGGGTGGTGTAGATTTTGCCAAGTCCTTTATCAGCTGCTTTCCGTTCTTTTTGTTATTGCACCCACTCTAAAACCGGACAACAAAGTTAGAGAGCAAGGGAGCAATCATTGACAACAACAATTGTAACAGTGCAATTGAGTTAAGCAATTAGCAACAATAATCAACCAAGCAATGCGCGACTCACAACAAGAGATAGTTAACAGCAATTAGCAGCCATTGCATCAGGCGATGCCATGACAGATTGTGATAACTGCGACGAACAATTCATCAAGCGACTCGTAACCGACTAAAAATGAAACAAGCGACATCATTGAGCGATGTTACTACGCCAAGTGACAACATAATGGCCCTACCAAGTATATATTTCACTAGAACCAGGCTGTTTTTTTTTCTCTCTCACGATGTGGAAATCCCGGGCAATACGCCCGGATCACCACCCTGGACGATGGGGGGGACCATGGAAACAGAGGCGATGCGGGCTACTTCTTTCTTATCCAGAGCAACATCATGGCTGTATTGGGGAATACCCCTCACGATTGTGCCGCTGTTCAGGAAATTGTGGTTTCTCTCAGCCAAATAACATGTCATGGATGGTTCTTTTAAGGGCTGAGCCTTGCCCTCTACGATTCCATCAACCGTCAGATATCCCCTTTATAACAATGCGCGGAGTTCCTTTGCTTCGTCTATCTGTTTGATCAATGGTTGTTGTCTTGACTTGCATCGAGACGAGTAAAAAAGGGAAGGTTTTGCGAGCGTCCCCCATGTGCGAGGGGTTTCTCCTCAATTTGAGGCTTCATGCCAAGCGTGTTCGCGGTCCCATGCGCCGAAGATGCGGAGACTACGGAGGCGAGCATCATCCTGGATTGGAACCCGCCGCAGAATTGCCGAAGCGGCGGTGCATCTTAGCGTAGGGCCAAGTGAGAAGTGAGAGCAGTGAAGACGCTGGCGACCTTGCTCATCGGGACCATTGACGCAGGGTATCAGCTGAGGTGTCGGCAAGCACAAGTCAAGTTGAATAGGTCGTACCCTGGTAGGGGTTGTGCATTGTCGTTACACTCTTTGGAATCAATCGCCAAGCGGCTGAAGCGAGGCAGATGGAACGGCTCCAGTTTTGGTACAACCCCGCGGGCTGCGCCGCGCCTAGTCGTGAATGTTTCCCGGCTCGTGCGTCGTCCACCGAATGAAAGCCCAGCGAGCCTTTTGCCTAATTTCGTTTGACCTTGGAGCTGGCCTTGCCTCTCAGCCCCCACAGCCGCACCAGCGTACTTTTGACGCCCACAACGGGCCGGCCCGGTGGCCCTATCTGAATCCTCCTCGGTGACCTAAAACTATCTTAGTACTTGCTTGACTTGGGGAGGCTACCAAATCAGTGTCACACCAACGGCCAGCACATGAGTGCATTTATGGAACCGAAAGTCAGAGGTGGGGTAACGAGCCAGCCGAACTCCAGATTTAGTACCCGAACCCCCGTGCGGCCAGTGTCTGGGCATCATCGCTGACAATCCGTGACCAGGCTCCTCACGGCCCGTCGGAGCGCCTCACAAAAGTTGCCCCAACACCAAGCACCATATCGCGTTGGATAGGAATCCTTGCTTCGCGGTCGCACAGAGGTGGGAAGAGAAACCTGGTGTCCATTGCGAGAGACTCTTCAGAGGTCCTTAGATGTTATTCCTCATCAAGGGAAGAGTCATTAATGTGGGAGGGTCGGGTCGCGAGTATATAAAGTCAACTGTTTCTCACTTCGAGTTCTCCAATCATCACCACAGCTTTCAACTTCCACTCTCCCAATCACAGGCTTCAATGCTGTTCTCAAGTTACGGATCCGTAGTCGACGCTCATTTCAAACCCCATCACCAGTTTTTGCACCGCCGGCTAGCCAAAATACAATTCAAGGCCAACATCGTCACCCTCGCTACTCTTCTGGCGGCTGCAGCCCACGGTGTTCCCACCGCTGGTCAGACCCCTGACCCCGCGCACGAGGCAGTCTCCACCCTCGCGCGGCGCAACAACTGCCTCGACTCGACATTTAAGAACCTCGGGTCCAGCTCAGCACCCCTCATCAGCTCCTGTCAACGCATCAGCTCCAACATTGCCGGCGGCGGAGACTAGAACTGTCTGGGCTAGAACACCAAGATCTTAACCTCTGGGACGTGCGCGTTCCATTGCGTCCCGTTTGCGCCCCAGGGGTCGACCATCATTCACCATGACGATGTGAGGGATCTCATCGGAGATTCGATTGCCAAGTTTAAGAGGTCGGTCGGAAGGGTCGCGGCAGAGTGGTAAATGGAGTGCGCTGGTGGCAAGAACGTTTGGTGCCAGCTGGTTCGGAACTGAGAACCCGAAGTTGTGAATCGTGGCAATTGCAAACCGAGGAAGAGGGGGAAAAAAAAAGTACGGCCTCACAGGTAGGTTGTGGCCGAGCTGGGTACTTACCGGTATGTGGTTGACGAGGGGTGGAGAGTTTTTGAGGGTGGATTCCATCTCTGACAAGCTAGTTCTATACTATTTTTTTTTGCCCGCGTCCCATGCAAATCCCGTCCCCGATGTGCTTCGCCCCCCACTTGTCATGATTTTCCGTCGCCAGCTACTCGTACTCTAGCCACTGCGCCTCCAGGCTGGCAATCTTCATGGTCGTTCCCGGGCTGCTCGCTTGGGCAAAGCCGGACTGCATGTTTTGCTGGGCCTGGGCGGCCATGGCGCCCGATGCGGTAGGATGCCAGCCGAGGGACGAGTTGCCGTACGCGTAGGCGCTGGTGGTGCCGGCGGCGAGCGAGCAGCTCTGGCCGGCCGTGTACATGGCGCCTAGCGATCCTTGGTGAGCCGCCTGCACCGTCTGCAGGGCACGCATCTGGCGCATGGCCTCGGCGCGCAGCAGCGTGTTGGCGTGGGCGAGGGCTCGCGGGCACGGCGGCGCGGTCTGCTCCTGCTGCCCGACACGCGCGACAAGCTGCACGAACCACGACCATAGGCCCACGTCGATGGCCTCCTGCAGCTAGAGGAGGTAGGGCCCAAAGTTGGGCGTGCTGGGGTGGAACGAACAGAGATGGGTTTCGGATGCGTCCTCCGCCCTGGCCGCCCGAAAGAAGCGCCCCAGGCCGAACGGCTCGATCATGCCCGCGAAGCACCCCGGGCACAATCGGAAAAAGCCTTGGAAACGACGCTGGCCCCCGCCCATCGAAAACGCCAGCGTGTACCACATCCCGCCCCGGATCCCTCTCTCGGTGCAAGAGACAAAAAAAGCTGCAATGGCCGCGGCGCCGAGCACGAAGACGCCAAAGTCCTGGCGCTGCAGCGCGACCCCAAGCAGCACCGACACGGCCGGACGCTGCGCCTGGCGCGACGACCCCGCTCCTGCCGGGAACAACGGTTAAAACTCGACCTCGAACGGTGTCAGACCCACCTAGTCCAGGCAGCACGCCTCGCAGAGCACCACCTCCGGTCGGGCCCTGGCGCGCCGCCACAGCCTGCGCGTCGTCGCCGTCGCCGTCTCGTCGTCGCAAGTCGGCAGCGCCAGCCGCGCCGAGGCCGCCGCCACAAAGTTCGGCCCAGGTCCCGCACTCGGCCACGGCCCGGACCAGGTACGCCAAGCGCGTGGCGCACGCCGCCGCGCCGTTCGGTCCGGGTCCGGGTCCGGCGGCAGCGGCACGCGTCGTAGGATGACCCGCGAACGGCGCGGCGAGGAGGTAGTCCTCGTAGCAGGCCGCACAAACCCGGTGATGGAACCCGGGGAGGGAGCTGCTGCTGCTACTGCTGACCTCGAACCATTCTGTCCCCGTCACGGCAGCATGTTGCCCGCCGTCCCCGGGGCATGGTGCCACGGCGCCACGGCTCACCGCATAGTCTCCCAGCAGCCCGAGATGGCCGGTGCCACTTGCTCTCCAGCCGGCGTTGGGAGGCCCTCTTGTGGATAGAACACCCAAGTCATGAGGTTTCCAGGGCCTGTGCCAAGAGCTTTGGATAAGTCATGGCGGGCATGGGTGTCGACTAAAGCACTAGGCAATCGTTCCGGGCTATAGCATGCATAGCAGTGAAAGACCGGGCATCCGTATTGGGACGGTGACGAAGGTGAGAGAAGATCGGATCACAAACGACCAAGGGCTTAAAGGGGAGGATTTGCTACGACAAGCGCACATTGTCGGTGAAGAGGGGTCTCATCTGTCTTGTGGACCGCTGCTGGTTGATTGAGTCCGAGATTAGGAATCTTGGCAGGGTCCTGCCACAATTCGCCAGTTTTAACCAAAACAGCGCTTGGATGCAACCCTAGAAGCAGACGTAGGCTAAGCGGAAGGGCTAGAGGTCTGTGTTGGGTAGCTCAGAATCCTGACAGAATCCGTCTGTTCATCCGCGCGTCAAAATGGCGCCGACCAGCCCCAATGTCCTGGTAGCCTGCAAGCGCAGAAAATGGCCAAGGCCAGATCGCGAACCAGCTTTACCTACCTGTAGGGTTACATCATCCCGCGCGCGCGCTGGTTCATCCCGTCCCGTCACCGAATCAAACGTCTTGGAGCTATCACGAGCAGCCTGGCGGAGAGCACCACCTGCGGCAGCCTTACGGCACCAGCGCATTGGTACCGCAGTCGCGTTGCCAATATCCCGCCGCCGCCACGCCCCGGTGCCCAGGGGCGGGCCACCATTGCGCCTCGGCTGAACTTATTTTACACCTTTGACCTCCCTGGTTTTGACTGATTGGTCATCCCCCATGCCTCAACCACGTAACTCGCATATATAATATTCAATATTCAGGAAACGAACTGGACGTCACCCGATCGAGGCGCCGCGACTCCGGGCCGGCCGCCGTCCTGCGGACCGATGGCTTGGAATCATTTCTCACTAATTTGGCAAAGGCAAGGGATTGCACCGCTCCTCTGGCTTCATGACGTCTTCGGTTCCTTAACGGAGGACCGTGACAGATCAACGATGCCACTTCACAGGTTATGAATCGATGGACTGCCATACATAATTCTTGGCAAATGACGCATGTCAATTGCAATGGCGATACAGGTTCCCGATCAGAAACGAGAGAGGGACACATTCTTGTTTTGTGGGATTATCAAGGGTTTGCTCGGTAGGGTTCTGAATAGACTTGGTGATTCGCTTCTGATTTACCACCTGCGAGATCATTAACCTAGCAGCAACGTCCTTGTGTTTCAAGAATGCATTACCCAAGTCCAAAGTCCAAATGGTCATTCTCCCAACTATTTCTCGAGCTTGCTTCCTAGGACCCCAACACCCAACCTCTGACATCCACCAGGTAGGCGGGTGACAGGAATGGAATCAATGCACGTAACCCTTCTCTCTGAGCCTCCCGGCCTGATACGAGGATAGATGATCCAAGGCCCTGCACAGGAGAAGTTAAGCGAGGGGAGTAGACGCCGACTTGAGTGTCCAATGGTTGGCGCGCGCCTGAATATTGGATTTTCCGTTGCGTTGTACTGGACATCATGGCCAAGGTGACGCTGGGATGGGGGGTTCACGGACCGGTAACCCGAGGTCTTTAGGGGTGTGTGCTTCTACGTGGTGGCTGCCGTCAAGGATGAATCTGAGCCAAGGCTCGCACTTGAACAGGATGGAGGGATTATGGATGTCGCCACAATGGAAATGAGGGAAGAGGGCGGTGAAAGTAACGCTATTTCACGGCTATAAAGACCCTTCATTCTCTTCCTTGAAAAGCTTAGAGAGGCAGCAACTCCAACCCACTCCGAAGTACCAAGCTCACCCTCTTTCGACCCCCTAGGTTAAAACAGCAACTACGATTCACTTTCTAGCCATGTTCCTCAAGCCCACTGTCCTGGCCATCAGTCTTCTGGCCTCTCTGGCGTCTGCCTGGGTTGTCGAGATGGACAAGCCTTTCATCGACCCGTTTTACGACAAGGACGGTGGGTTGCGGCTCGAGCCTGCACTCCGCGCTGCCCTTCCAGAGAAGGCGTGGTCGAGCAGCCACTGGAGCTCTGGTTGGCTTCCCGACATTTGCAAGGACATTGCCGTCGACTGGAACCACAACCCCTGGGACATTGATGCCCTCAACGTAACCTTTTCTGACTGCGGTACACCCTGGGTTCTCTGCCGTCACAAGCGTCACTTGAGGTCAGAGCAGGAGCTGTTTGGAGTCAGTCCCTTTTA
>Ga0247760_1003347_pt1 | contig 10578 bp, 6 predicted proteins | sample UWRJL171409R4_FD_179936 | JGI IMG/M metagenome (GOLD analysis project Ga0247760, IMG submission 179936) | Plant litter microbial communities from Arlington Agricultural Research Station in Wisconsin, United States - UWRJ-L171-409R-4 | ecosystem: Environmental > Terrestrial > Plant litter >...
TTTTTTTCCCTGTCCCCCCCCCCCCCCCCGACGTAATACCACAAACTGTCGAAAAGAATACTGACCACCAAAAACAGAGCCCCAACATCACCTCCCCCGCCGCCCTCGCCGCCTACTACCCCATCATCCCCACAAGCAGCTACGCTGCCAACACCATCGCCTACAGCCGCCACGACAATACCCGCATGTGGTCCACCCTCAGCCAGACCACCGACCGCAAGCAGTGGTCCATTTATGCCCACACCGTCAACGCCTACTACAACTTGGGCCTCAACGACATGGGCTTTCCCGCCGCCATCATGCAGAGCCCCGTATTTCACGGCGACCTGCCCTCGGCCATCAACTACGGCGCCTTTGGGGCCATCGCCGGCCACGAAGTCAGCCATGGGTTTGACAATTACGGGCGGCAGTACGATTCCGAAGGCCGCGAACGAGACTGGTGGACGAATGCGACGAGCGACGAGTACAAGCGGCGGGAAACCTGTTTTGTGCAGCAGTTTGACAACATCACCGTGTCCACCGCCAACGGGCCAGCGCTCCATATCAAGGGGCGCCAGACGCTGGGCGAAAACATTGCCGACTCGGCCGGCCTCAAGGCGAGTTTTGCGGCGTGGCAACAGGATCTGAAGAGCAAGGGCGGGAAAATGGAGACCCTCAAGGGGTTTGAGGGGTACACGGACGAACAATTGTTTTTTATCGGGTATGGAAATATCTGGTGCAGCCTGTACACGCAAGCGGGGCTGGAGACGCAGGTGTTGAATGGGGTGCACTCGCCGAACCCCGCGCGGATGATGGGAACGCTGGCGAACTCGGCTGCGTTTAAGAAGGCGTGGGGGTGTAAGGATACGACACCAACTTGTGAGTTGTGGTAATGATTTTGAAGATAGGGGAAGAGTGTCATTGATAACGAGCAAAGGCCCAATATTGGCTGGTAAATATAATGTTGCCCCTTCTCTGTGCCAAGTGCTGTGTGGGGGCTGCATCCGCCGCCTCTGTTAACATGACTCGGTATCACGCCACCATGGGCAGGAAGAATAAAAGGCAAACTGGCCGAACGGTCTAAGGCGCTACGTTTGGGTTGACAGTTCCACTGTTCTATGCTAAACCCGTAGTCCGAAAGGGCGTGATGTTCGAATCTCACATTTGTCATCAGTTTAGTTTTTAGACTTTTTATCATTTTTTTTCCCTAGTGGGACCATGGATTGCATTCTTATCTGTGCTACCACAATGAACTATCTCTCTTGTTCCTCTCCTCCCCGCGTGATCTTTTGGGATAAGAGATATTCGCGGTCCATTGCCTTCCCCATAGCTCCCTCTCTCAGTGTCCATTTAAAACATTGCTCTTGGGGTCGGCGCCGGCGTGCATTGGTGATAATGTAGACTAGCAATAGTGTGTGAGCATCATGTTTAGCGGGATAGGGAGGAAGAACAACTCACTTCAAGCTCGTGGAGGTCCACCCTAGTCCACATGCCGTTGGACCCGTATACGTCGCCCAACCACCACCTATGTCACTGTTAGCCAATTGCAATCTCCCAGGTCTCTATCGACACCAACGTGCAGCCAAGTATAAAAAAGATAAAAGAAACGAGGTACGAAAAAAAAGGACTCACACTGTCCCCACGGCGTTCCTGTCGCTGTCGGCGCAACATCCACGAAACTCGTTGGAAACGGATATTTCTTGCCCAAATCACATGTCCCCCCTTGCACATAATACTGCCCCGCCACCGACCGAAACGCATTCAGTTGGTTGGTGATCTGGGTCAGGTTGGGATTATTCCCCGAAAACGCTTGAAGTCCCCCCGGGTATATGACATCCAACAAGACCGCCCTCCCTGCTTCGGCAAAATCCTCAGTGTAGGAGCCAGCACCATACGCACTAACAGCATATCCATCGGCAGCTACGGCATTGCGCCATGGTTGGGTGGCCGAAAAGGAGGTCCCGCCTTGGCCCGGGGGCGGGCTGTCGGGGGGGGGGGGCAAAGGTGCCGTCGATGACGTGGCCGGTCTCGTGGACGAGGGAGGTGGCAAAATACCTAGTGGAGCGGCCGATGACGATGCCGTCGGCGGCGAGGGCGGCTATGTAGCCGGTATAGAGAGGATTGGAGTTGGGGTCGTCAGGGTGGACGAGGTAGAGGCTGGAGATGTGAAAGAAAGATGAGATGTCAGTGTCATGTTTTGAACAAAAACAAAAGCTGGAATGGGATGACGGAGGAGGGAAGGACGGTGAAAAGGCAGCTCACATTGTAGACCGTCGCATCTTGACCGGAAGACGACTAATTTGCTGTTCAAAGTCAACATTGAACCCCAAACCCAGAGGCTCCCCCGACGGGACTGAAACAAAACCGAACATACAGTCGCAATCACCTCCACACTCTTCGGCGCATCCTTGTGATGGCACACCACAAACGCCGCGCCGGGACAATCCGCATACGTCACATTGTACACGACAAAGTCGGCAGCCCGGAAATGGTCGCGCTCCACGCCCCAATAGTAGCACCGCTCGGGGATCTTGCCGTTGGTCCACCTTGATGTCGTAAAGGTTTGGGTGGGGAGGTAAGTCTTGTAGGCCAAATCTCCGGCAGAGTTCTCGTTGGAGAAATCGAGAACGGGGACGGGATACTTGCCGTCGGCGATGCAGTCGGGGTTGGTGGCGGAGCTGCAAAAGGGATAGGGGTCGGCGAAGATGCTGAGGCGGGGAGGAGGTTGGAAGGCCGAGATAGGACGAGGAGTGAGAAGGGTGATAAGAGTGAGGAGGAAGGGGAGAGTGGGTGACTTCATGATTTAGAACTAGAGTGAATAGCAATGGCTGTTGTTTTACCCTAAAGTTACCCTCACCAGCCCCAGTCACCCGCTCCGCCCCTAGCCACCTTGCTCAGGCGCTACTCAGGCGCTGCTCAGGAATTGATCAGTAAATGATCAGAGAAATTGCCAAACGTGATTTAAACGAGTGGGCAGTACTCTGCGGTTCAAATGGCAACCTTTCGCGAGGTCCCAGTTTTTGGGACACAGGTGGCCCAAAATTGGGACCCCCCCCAACCCAACTCCTTTTCGCTCCTCTTCCCTTCCCCCCAAAGTCACATAAAACCCAGTTTACGTCCCCCATTAGGTCTCCATTTCCGTTTTCCTCATTCACGAAAGTGGGTAAATCTTACCTTTAAGCTAGAGGGGTGATTCCTTCACCCACCACTTTACTAGAAACACCCACTTCCTTACTCCAATAACCCACCATTGCCTAATGAGGAAGGAGGCTCCACAGATGCCAGCTGTCATCGACAGCGGTACATTTTGGCCCTGATATCTACCTCTTCCAATGCGCCACACATCCGTGCCCCTCCTCGCAAGCACCCCCCCTGCCACGGATCTGGTGATGAGGAGGCACGAGTTTTTTCTTGGTGTTGTGGCCCCTGCGCGCGCCCACACGCTGCACCCACACACTGCGCCCAAAAAAGTGGTGATAGTTGGCCTTGGTGTTTTGCCCTCCCCGCCCGCAACCAAACTGCCGTCACATAACCCAAAAAACTCGCACAACGCGCCCACTCGCGCGATCTGGAGCGTTCTGGAAACGAATTGAACACTGAATAGAAAAGACTGCAGATTCGAAAGATTCAGCCCTCGACTGTTGTGTCCAGTCTGTTCAAAACGCTCCAGATCTCGCGAGTTGGCGAGTTTTTTAGGTCATGTGACGGCAGTTTTGGCTGGCGGGGAGGGCAAAACACCAAGGCCAACTATCACCACTTTTTGGTGTGTGGGCGCAGTGGGCGCGCGCGCAGGGGCCACAACACCACCCAAAAACTCATCACCAGATCCGCGGCAGGGGTGGAAATGCGGGGATTCTGGGGTTCGAAATCGCGATCATCTCAAATGTACCGTTTCTCACACAAATGTGGCGCTTTTCAATGACGGCTGTTTGGCAGTGGCAGCTTACTGCATTAGGCAATGGTGGGTTATTGTAGTATGGAAGTGGGTGTTTCTAGTAAAGTGGTGGGTGAAGGAATCACCCCTCTTAAGCTAAGACACTCGCTTTAGTGGATTGCTTTGTTTTTATTCTTGTTGGACACAGGTAAATAAGGCTTGCCGCCCAACGCGAGGTCTTTCAGAGGCAAGATAATCGAAAGACAGACCGAAGTCGCGTGTTTCGACTTGGACTTGATGTACCTGAGCATCTTGTTTATCTCATTCATGGTTCAGAACTCAGTTGCTTCCCCTCGTTCGAGATGCAAGATTCCTTCTCCTGAGTCCCCACCCAAAGCCCCTCCTTCCGCACGCACCGACGCCACCAAGACAGCGCCATGAGCCGCCTCACTACTGTGTATGAGCTCTTTCAAGCAAGAATCCGGTCCGCAACCCCGGGTATGTCACGCAGAGCGATAAGCCCTGGGCGCGACGCTATCCCGCGATCAGTAACCTCATCGTTCACACAACCATTGACAGGAACAACCGCACGACAGAAACTTTAACCAGGCCTTCCTCCCTCTGGACAGCGATGACACGATGCTGCGCGCAACCGTAGAGGCGAGGCGGCCGCACCAAAAAACTCCTCGACCCGACCAGCAGGCCCCTACGCGCCATCACACTTTTCTATAAGCGGTGGTGAGTCCCTCAAACCTGGCGCGGCGCTTCCGTCGTACCTCGACCGCATAGATTAATTCGCAATACCCGCACATACTTACGGCAAGAGGTTTAACAAAATGGCCCCCACACCACTCCTCCATCTGCCTTCCACGGAGACGAAAGACCTGTAAGACGCAAGGCTAGCTAAACTAGTGATGAAACGTTTTAAAGTTGCTCTAACTTGACGGCGATGGTGACTTGCCCTCCACAGCCTCTTGATAACCTGTTTTTCCACAGCCTTTAGCGCTCTCACAGTGCACAGGCCCAGGATAGCCGTCATAATGCTGGGAGGACCGATAAGACTGTAGTGGGGCCCTCGCAAGAGTCCTGGCCACGGCCAAGGGGCTAAAAGGACAGCTGTAACACCTTAGGAGTGGGCGACGGGCCTTAGCCTAGCTTCCCTCTTAATGGCCAGCTATCCTTCTCTGTGCTCTTATGGCGCGTTATCCTGAGTTACTTACGCAACGCAACTACCTGACCTAACAACTTCAATCGCGTTTAGCAAACACTTAGCTGCTAGGGGCTCAAGTCGCTCTTAGTACGAATGGACTTAACACCAATATAATAGATAAGCCCTTCGCCATTAGCGCCTAGGCCACTACATCTGATGCCTAGTTCGCAGGATTTGTGGAGGGCAGCGCGGGGCAAGGGGCAGTCAAGGCCGGCGCGAAGAAGTCACCCTCGGCGGCGCAAGAAGCGCCCACCCCCTAACTGCAAGCGTGCCGATACGTCATCGTTAAGCGGCATAACCAACCGGCCGTAGTCGCCGTATCCGCGATCCACCCAGGCTCGTGGCCCTACCAATGGAGCCGGTTAGTTATTATAGCTGAAGAGAAGAAGGGAGGGAAGCGGACGAACTCCAGCCATCATCATGACAAACATCTCGTCAAGCATTGCCCTGTCATTGGTAGGGTTAAATGGGCGACGCCTGCCTTCCTAGCCTGCAAGATCTGCCGGTGCAAGACCAGGTCCAGCCATAGTGTCGTCTTTAAGGCTGCCGACTGCTGCTAACGGCGTCTCGCCTTTGGTAGAACTACGGCTGCATCCACTGGGGACCAAGTCCCGTTGCCAGCATGTATGAGACAGGCGCCCGGGATGAGGCATAAGCGGAGAAGCGCGCCACTCACTGGTCCGGGCGTATTAGTGGCGTTAGTGGGTGAGATCGCTAAGCTGCGTCAACCCGTCCCTCGCGCCGCGCTTACTCTCTCGACTACGATGCAGAACAAGGACAGGCGCGACAGCTGCAACGGCACTAGCAAGCAGATGCGATAGAGGGGCTCGGCAATCCTATTTAGCAGCGTTCAATATGTGGGCTTCCGCACGGACCAAAAAGCTGCGGCGGAAGGAGGTCGTAGAACACTTGTCCAGAGATGAACATGTTCTGCCATGTCGTACCGCTTTGGTCAAACTCCTTCTCTACCAAACCTGCCCAAGTCCGTCCGTAAGCCCGCCGCCAAAACGAAGCGAAGTCTTTTAAGGCCCAGTTCTTACCCTTTATGCCAAGTTTTAGTCCCGAAGAGTTCTATGTACTGTAGCTCGACCATCATCGACACTTGACTTAATGGTAAGATAAAAAAGCGCGACGCTGAGCTTCAGCGCTCCACGCCTGCGGCTGGCTTCCCTGGGACGTCATATGCGGGTAGCGCCAGATGATGATTAAGTACAAACCCCTTTCTCCACTACAATCACTTGCCACCCAATTCAACAACCAACCACTCGATTCATACACTACATAGAATTCTACCCCTATCCATACCAGCCTCGACCGTCCCTTACCCCACACTTCCCTCTACAAAACCTTAACAACGACAGTACACTACAGTCTAAGCTGATTACCAAAACAGGGTTCCACTCGTTAGGGCTCTGCGCCGCCCTTAACAGTCATCTTCGACAGCCATCCTCGATAGCCTCGAACTCGCCTTAATTCTATTTAGAGACAGATGGTTTCACCATGCTCTTCACTCCTCCTTACGCCCTATGGGTTAGCCGGGTAAGCTTAGGGTGAGCTAGACGAAGAGCATAAAGGATAAGAACTAGGTCTTAACATCGAGTCTTAGGGAGGCGACGAGGAATAATGGCACGCCAGTATCTGTGGCTAGGTTTCCAGGTTTTTTATATAAGAAAAATACCTAAGCACCCAGTGAAAAGAATTAGTATGACACACTCTTAGGGGGTGGGGCGCGCCTAACAGCCGCCTTGTCACATATAGCATCTCCCAGCCATCAGTGGTATTAAATCAGGCACCCTGAAGAGCTCGACCTTCTCCCCAATAAATTTAATCTCAACTCTCCCTAAAACCACCTAAACAGCATGTCCAAATTCTTACATAATACCCACCTATCTCTAAGGTAATCTCCCATTTCTTCCCGAGTTTAATAAATCCACATCGTGTAAACGAATAACAAGGGATACAAGCTTGTATTTTTCTTCCGGATGTCAGGGCTCTACCGGGCGTAGTAAGTACGCCAGGCTTATATCGGAGAAAAACACTACTATATCCCTGTGACGACCCTGCAGGCCGTCACTTGGGTCGGGGCGGCTCGACGAATCCCCCGCAGAAGGAACAGTGTAGGAGGACGGTGTACACTGTCTAAACGCACTGGGCCAGGGGTGTAAAGACCTGAAGCCCCTACGACCAGTAAGAAAGTGCTTAGTGGTCCACAAGGACTGACAATACCAAGCACTGCTCAGTTGACTGCTTGGCCGTAACTGCGTGGTGCACCACCAAGCACAACAGACTAAGCAAAGTACGAAGTACCTTCCGGTTAGTTAGTATAAGATAGTTATAGTTATGCCCACAACCTCCGTAAGGGACTTTAATTCCTCACACTAGTATTTAATTATTCATTTATATCCTACTATTTAAACTTACCTCTATACATTATAGTGACAGCAACCTATAGTAACATTAAACCCCCTGTTTAAAAGTGTTAGCTTAATAAGCTGTCTTTAAAACACCCCTTACCTGTTAATGTCTTATTATATGTTCTGTCTTAACCTACGTTAGTCTTCTCAAGGCCCTTAGTAAGCTTTACACGAATCGCACATGTAGCAGTATAGAGAATTAAAAAGTTGTAGAACGGTAGCTTATAGGATAACTTACCCCTTATAACTAGAGGACTTACGCTTCGCTATAAGTCTAGGGAAAGAATCAGAAGATAAAAAGCAATTTAATATACTTTAAGGTCTCCCGAATTAGTTATATAGCGGTACGTAGTAAAGAAGCGTATCTATAAGAATAAGCGCTGTTGAGAAAGGAAGTTAGTAAATAAAGTAAGCGCGCCGCTACCACGTTAAAGAGCTGTTTTGTTTGTTAAAGGAAGGAAGTTACGAACTAAGTTAAGAAGACGTCACGGGTTATAACAACCCCCTGGAGGAAAAACTGGTAAGAAAAAAGTCCCAGTCCTAAGAAGCTAGCTTAGCCTAGACTAGGTCTACTACTTCTACCTGCTCTTAAAAGGATAAAACTTTAGCCTTATAAGAAAACACTTTTATCGCTTTCGCTTTAATAACGCGTTGCTGGGTTTCGATACGCTGTAACTTTGTAAGGGAGTTATAATGCTTAGTAACTACTTAGTTATATAAGATATCTATCTCTTTTTTCTTATCTACTAAACCCTTAATAAACTTATTAAAGTAACCAAACGCGTTATATAAAGAAGGTATGTTAGTAGATTAGTATTTGCTATAACTGTCGGATTACGCTGCAACTTAACATAGTAAGGACTTAGTTTAATAATAGGTGCAGGGAAATATCTATAAGTTAAAGGTGTTAAGAGATTTAGTAAGGCGAATACGACAGTTATAAGGAGCGTTTTCTTATTTTCTTTATCTCTTACGCTTTTCGACGCAGTTAGAAGACATAACGAAGATGGGGAAGAAGGAAAACCGACCTAGCGGATTCTTTATAAAAAAAGAATGTTAAAGAGGAGGAATTATGTGACGACCTTACAGGCCGTCACTTAGGTTAGGGTGGCCCGATAAATCCCCTACAGAAGGAACAGTGTAAGAGGACAGTATATACTGTCTAAACGCACTGGGCTAAGAGTGTAAAGACCTGAAGCCCTTACAACTAGTAAGAAAGTGCTTAGTAGTCTATAAGGACTGATAATACTAAACACTGCTTAGTTAACTGCTTAACTGTAACTGCGTGGTGCACTACTAAGTATAACGGACTAAGTAAAGTATAAAGTACCTTCTAGTTAGTTAGTATAAGATAGCTATAATTATACCTACAACTTCCATAAGGGACTTTAATTCCTTACGTTAATATTCAATTGTTCATTTATGTCTTACTGTTCAGACTCACCTCTGTGCATTATAGTGACAGCGACCTATAGTGACATTAAACTCCCTGTCTAGGAGTGCTAGCTTAATAAGCCGTCTTTGGAACGCCCCTTACCTGTTAGCGTCCTGCCATACGTTCTGTCTTAACCTGCACCAGTCCTCTCGAGGCCTGTGTCGGGTGCAGGTCGTAATAGAGATATTAGGCATTACTTAATGTTAATATTTACTTTAATTAATAATATTTTAGTTATATTTAAGGAGCTTTTAAACCAGTTTAGCCTAACTGCTAAGCAGCTCCCTAACAGAGCCCTTATTTAAATTAATGTAATAGTGTAATAGGGAAGAAACTATAAAGAGAACTACACCCACAGAACGTTATTATCGGCTTAAAAGGCCAACTTTTAAATTACTGGTCCTCTAATTAAAGGGATATAAATGTAACTAATGTAGAAAACCAGATACGTACCTAGTATGGAACAAAACCTAGTATGTAACGGTACCTAGTATAGAACGGAGCCTAGTATGAAATAATAAAGGAAATGTAACTGTGGATCAAGTTATCTTCCTTTGATTAAAGGGCTAGAATGTCACTAGGCTTTTAATAGGAGGTCTTTGTGGTGAAAATCGTCGGATCGATTGTTAATTAAAAGAAGCACGGTTTAAAGAACAACGCAGCGCGGCCCCTTTTTAACAGTAGCACGCGCTAGAGAACGCATCGCTATGTACATAAACGGCAGCCAAAACGTGGTAGGGCGGCGCCGGTGCAGCCGAGTTCCAGCGCACTTGTCCGACAGAAGGCCGTTGTCGTCATCTCTCTCGCCATACTCCGTCGTGTTGCTGGATGACAGCGGGACCACGATCACGTCATCGGCGCTGTTAGTTCTGACCGGGATAGCATAGACGTAGTCGCTTGTGAGCCAGAAAGCGACAGGCAGCCGCACGAGGCCAAGGAACGCAATAGCAGAAAACAATGTGTCAACGGCAAAGCGAGGCATCCTTGTCGAACCGGTGAGTGCTCCGGTAAAAACGTAAACCGCCTGCACGCCCTGCAGCGCGACTATGGCCGTCTTGAGAAACTCGCCCAACGGCAGAAACCGGTGGGAAGAACGGGGCAGCATCGCGCAGTAATGCACGCTTTGCGCGGCCATCTCCTCGGATCCGTCCCAGGCTGCCGAGGTCCAGAATATGGCGTTGGCAGAGGCCATGTCGGTGGGGCCCCAGTCGCGGGTGCGAATGCGGCGGTCGAAGATGGCGGCATAGCGCCAAACGATGGTGATGGGGTTGTACAGAGCGAGTTAATCGAGCGATGTGGGGCGTCTGTGGGAGAGGTACGTTGGCTGCGGTGTCCCGGCGACGATGTGTGCGATCAGCGGAGCAAGACAGAGCGTCCAGAGCAAAAGCCACTCCGGGAAGGTGATATGCTGCGATTGGTAGAGCAAGGGCAGCACTTTGGGCAGGTCCCAAGCCATTGTGACTGTTGGCGTTGTGCAGTTGCTGTTGAATTGGCGGGGTCGAAACCCCGGAAGGAAGTTGCGGCAGGAGGTCCTTCCTGCTACAGTCAACCCTCTCCATAAGAATACGGTTCCATTAGAATAATCGCTTTGTAAGAATAAAATCTCGGCCCCCGTAAGAATTTGTATGGCAAATAAGAATAACCTGTTTATTGGAATTATTCTTAT
>Ga0247760_1003349_pt1 | contig 10567 bp, 10 predicted proteins | sample UWRJL171409R4_FD_179936 | JGI IMG/M metagenome (GOLD analysis project Ga0247760, IMG submission 179936) | Plant litter microbial communities from Arlington Agricultural Research Station in Wisconsin, United States - UWRJ-L171-409R-4 | ecosystem: Environmental > Terrestrial > Plant litter >...
TCGCTCTGTCCTGCCTTATCACCGTCGCGTTCGCGGACTTTATCATCACCCTCTTTCACACCACAGAGAATATGTACAACCCCATGAAATGAACCTAAGGCATGTTATCCGACAACTATGTTATCTCTCGTTCTCTATTTCTTCTATTCTCCCTTAACCTTTAATTTCATATGCAGATTTGCTGATACTTCCACTTACACAGGCTATCATTCGGTCGTGTTATCGGGCTGGCCTGACATTGCAGATCGCTGACGGGCCTCTTTCAAGCTCCCCAGGTTAGGTATCAACACGGAGGGTGCAACTTCCTTGCTGTCAGTACAGATTGGCTGGGTAGCTTCACATGCACTCGCTGTCATCAAATCATTCTCGCAGCTTCGAGGAAAAATGGATGAGCTAACATGCGCTGTTGTAGGCGGAGCACTGTGACATCCAATGCGTAAGGTATTGTGGAGCTCATGGTGCAGAGAGCGACACACGATTTTGGGAAATTAAGGACGGACGTAAAGGGCACGCGCTCTTGGCAAGTCACAAGTGACGCGGCTGTGAGGCTTTTTCACATCTCACGGAATGGTTCCAACGGCGCGGGAATTACCCGACTGGCATAGTTTGATCCAACGACCAGGACGGAGTGCTGGGCTAATTAATTAAGATCGGCGAGATTGAGTGCTTGCGGCTGTTCATACTGGATGAAGCCTTTGATTGGTGGGGAAGCGCTACGCCGCTGGGAGACGAGTGGTACTGTTACACGAACTTGCGGCGCATTTGGTGTGAATTATGCCTACCGTGCCTAGTGCCGCAGATGCAGTGCCGCCATTGGGGCACAGGAGGCTCTCTGTACTCTGATGTTTTCGTTCTGTTCAAAGATGTGGGTGCTCCTGCAGCAGTGATGCCACTGCTGATAAGAGCGAGCTCCTCGTGCCTCTTCTTGCTTCCTTCTTTACTTCTGCCCATCATTGCATCTGCTTGTTCAAGTTTTTTCTCTCCAGGCCATGACAGTTTGCAGTCAATTTAAGTCGCTAAGATGAGATTACCGACAACACTTATGTGGGTTGCGGCTTTTGGGAGCCAATGCAACGGTCAAACAAATTCAACGACGCTTCGTTCTTTACTTCCCTGGGCGTTCCCACCTCTCCCCGTGGGAAGTATCACGCCCCTCGGATGGCTGCAGGGAGAACTTCGCACGATGGCCGAGGGTCTGGCCGGTCACGAATTCGACTTTTACCCTTTCGTCAAAGATTCGACCTGGTTGAACGGAACGTCCTCGTACAGTCGGTTGGGCGAGGCACTGCCGTACTGGTTCAACGGGCTTGTGCCATTGGCATACTTGCTCAACGACCAGCGACTCAAAAATCAGGTGCACGCCGTGGCTTCGACTGTCCTGGCGCTGCAGTACGAAGATGGCTGGCTTGGCCCGGAGCCCAGCGGCCACGTCGACCGCAACTTGTGGGCGAGGGTACCGTTTATGCTCGGCATGGTCCAGCTCGCTGAGGCAAATGCCACAGCCTGGCATGAGCCCGTCGTGCGCAGCCTCACACGCCACCTGAGGGAGGCACACCGGATGCTCAAGAACGGCGGGTCTGGCTATTCGGCATGTGGAGCCGACGTCAACTTCATCGACTGCTCCTGGGGCCAGATCAGAATGCAGGACCTGGTGGTCGTGATCCATTGGCTGCTGGAGAATGCCAAGCTGGAAGACGGGGACGCGGCCATCTTCTGGGAGGTTATGGATCTGCTCTATAGCCTGAGCCAGTGGAAGTGGGAGACATGGTACACCGAAGGGCGTTACGAGAAGGTTGTCTCAGATGCATACACGTCCAACCCCAATTTTCCTCACATCCATGGCGTCAATGTTGGCCAGGGGCTGAAAGCGTCGGCTGTAATTCGGAGATTCACCCATCGAGATGACCTCGTTGACGCAAGCAACAAGGCCGTTGAGTGGACATTCAAGTACCATGGCTCGCCATCAGGGAGCATTCTCGCCGACGAAGCCCAGCGCGATCTAGCCCCGTTCAGTGGCTCCGAGCTGTGCGCCACTGTGGAAACGGGGTATTCACTCGCCTATCTGTACCACGCTCTGGGGACAAATACATTCGCCGACAGGGCTGAGACGGCGATTTATAACGCACTCCCGGTGGCGCTGACCAACGATATGTGGGGGCACCAGTACCAGAGCCGCCCTAATCAGCCCTCTGCCCAAAGACAGGTTGACCGGCGCTCTTATTTCACCACAAACGGTGGGCAAGCTACGGTTTACGGTCTGGAGCCGCAGTACCCCTGTTGCACAGTGAACCATCCACAGTGAGTGTCACTCTACCTAGGTATCAGAAACAGAAAATATGGCTAACATCAACCACAGGGGCTACCCGAAGTTTGTCGTAAACAGCTGGTCCCGGGCACCCAAAGGCTTAGCTCACGTACTCCTCGGCCCATCCATTGTAACCACAACAATTCCAACCGTCGGCCAGGTCACCATCAGATGCGAAACAAACTATCCCTTCTCAGACACGCTCGTGTACACCGTCGACTCCGCTGCTGCTTTTGATCTCTACCTCCGAATCCCCTCATGGGCTAACCCTAGCAAATCTAGCGTCAGCGTCAACAAATCTAGCAACAGCACCGTCTCACCCGATCTAGCCACCGGACTACACCGTATATCTCTTCCACAGGGGAAGTCAACAGTGAACTTTTACATCAGCTCCTCTGTTCGCGTCGAAACTCGGTCGAGCGGCGCGGTATCAGTCTACGTCGGCAATCTCCTCTACGCGCTGGATGTCGGCGAGGAGGTGACGACCCATCTTCCGCATTCTTGGTGGGATCACAACCAAACGTCGGAAGGGACGAGGGATTTTGAACATGTCCATGAGGTGAAGGATAGTTATTTTAATCACACGAAGCCTGTATGTTTCCCCTCGTGACATTGCAGAGTTGCCTATGGCGGATGACTGACAAGAAACCCTGAAGTGGAACATCGCCATCGACCCCTCAACGCTGCAGTATCACCCTCATCAAATATCAGGCACCAACACGGACGGCCTTCTGCAGAGGGGATTCACGCCCGAGGCCGGCAGGGGAGCGACCAACTTCGTAACGGTGAAGGGATGTGAAATTAAATGGGACACCCTCGAAGGCGGCGTCGCGCCCGCTGTTCCTCCTAAAGGAGAGAAGTGTCAGGGGGAGGTGCAGAGCTATAAACTCATTCCGTATGGACTGGCGAAGGTGCATATGTCAGAGTTACCGGTGATGATGTGATGATCAAGAAGGACTTAGATGGAGAAAAGTAGGTAGTATACCTAGTACGGCTGTGGTTTTCCAACTATTGCAAGCGCAGACGGAAAGCAGATAACGCCTGATCTGAAAGGATGGCTACCAGAAAATAATTCGAATTACGGCATATAGAATTTCAAATCAATTTCAAACCACTCAAACCCCCAATTTGGATCTAATCCAATTCGCAGGCACAGAAGCATAGCTATTCGAAAAATAGCTGGAATGCGCGCCGCTATCATTGCCAGCATTGCACGCAACATCCCCCTTCGCGCAATAGTCTTGCAGTCTGTCTCCCCACGCCTGCAAAGCCGCGAGATTGCTCGGCTCCCGCGCCATGACACCGTCCGTTCCCGATCCGGTGCCAAGGTTAAATTTCTGGCCGGCATTGTGGCGGGGGCTGCCGTAGAGGGCTACGGCGACGATGTGGCTTCCAGGCGCCGTGGTAGGGTCCAGCGGCGGCGTAGTCGCCTGCGTGCAGCCTGCCATGGCCCCCTTTCCTGGGCCCCCTCCCCCAGCAAGGAGATCACCGATGACGGAGGCACCCTTGGACGAAACATGTCAGCCTTTGACTGTACTGTAGGTAGGCATCAGACTAACCATGGACCATCCCGTAACCACAATCTTCGCCTCGGGACATTTCGCTGCGTAATCCGTAATAGCCGTCCTTCCGTACGCGATGCCCTCCTCGATGGCTTTACAACCGTTGTAATTATTACCGGTCTTGACCGATGGGTATTGGATATTCACGACACCACAGCTCGAGACACCCTTGCAGACAGCCGTCGTGATGGATCGCTGTACGCCCGGGTATGTCTCTCCGTGGCCTACCGCTGTGAAGATTTGGATTTTGTTGCACTGCGCTGCCGCAACTGCGGCGGCCGCGAGGAGGGATAGGACCGAGCTTGGTTGCATGGTGGAAGACTTCGGGCGGTCGATAGGGGGGATGGTGAGAGGCCCTTGAAGCTTTCCTTGCGTAAGATACCTATGGCTTTGGGTCGTATATATGGGAAGGCCAAGCATTCGATCCTTGGCATGTGGGGTGAGAGGACCTGATGACATTGCTACTTAAGGTGTGCAGCCGGAACATGTACTTTGAAGGCCTCTGCCGCGCCAATCACTGCAATGCTAGATTGTAACATGGCTTCAGCCGAATTTCCGGGAAGCTGTAGATTTTCCGATCTGCTTGATCGGCTAATACCCCGCGCTGTAGCCGTTGTTTATGGTGGCAATTGCCGCTACTAAGCGATTTGGATGCTGCAGTTGCGGAGAATTGAAAGCCGCCATAAGGATCGTTTCATGGGTTAAACGTTGGGCCCTTCCGCCGGACAGCCGGCCAACCAAGGTTGCAACTGGCTTAACTCGCACTGGCGCTTTCAGGGAGAAAGAGAGGTTTCAAACAGACCAGCGAACCTCTCTACTAAAGGACCACAACGATGATAAAACAGATCATGTTACCCACCCGAGAATTGACAGATGACTGCTAAATACATCAAAACGCTTTACCTCCTAGCTGGACTCCTCTACCATCCAACAGGAAATACCCTGCACGGCCGTGCCTTCCTTTCATTCCGGCGCTGTGCCTCAGGTCCATGTAGGCAATATCAGCTTTGACAACGACACTTCCAAACACATAGGTATCCCAGAGCTCCACCTCATCGTAAATAATGGGCCCAACAGGGCACACCCCACCCACGATGCAAGAAACGTAAGAGTCCGGGACGTTCTCTGGAATCGCTGCGTTCAAGTTTGACAACTCGGGCACAGGCCGGCTTCTAGTGCCTGGCTTTTCGTGCATGCCGCTGTACGTCGATGCCAAGGTCGGACGACGAGTTTTCGAACGCGCATTGTACAACAAGTGGTAGTCGCCGGAGGTACGCGCGAAGAAGCGGGAGCGTCCAGAAGAGCGACAAAGCGACTGCAACCCGGTCTCTCTACATCGAATGGTAGTGGAAGGCAAGTTCCAGTTATGCTGAAGTTGGGCGCATGGGCATCTTTCTTAGTTAAAAATGGCCTTATATATATATTATATATATTTTTTACGAAGCAAGACGGATGTTATGATAGTCACCAATTGTAGTATGGAAGGGCCGCGTGAGCGCACGCTGGATATACATAGGAGTCTGGCCGCACTAGGCCGACCTATATAAGCAGCGAGCCTCTGTATCTAACTTAAATCCCTTTCGGTAACCATAATATCGGAAAACAAAACCCCAAAGTCACCTTCCTTGCACCCACCCTCCTCACTTCTCGCCCCCTTTCTTCTCCTCACTCCTCGGCCCAGCCCCCCTCCTCCTCCCCACCCCCTCCACATCCCCCACCGGCACCATCCTCATATTAACCCCCATCTTCTTCACCCCCTCCATCTTCCCCACGCCGCGCCACGTCATCATACACCCGCAGTGCCCACACCGTTCAAAACTAAGGTCGCCGTAGCTTCCCGCATCTGTCCGCGTGTACGTGTCCACTGTGGCCCCGTCTGAGATGGTGACAGTTATGTCGTCGGGACTGTAGTATGCCCAGAGGGCGCCATATTTGTAGCAGATGGTGCATTGGCATTCGTTGAGGGTGGTGGGGCGGGAGGGGAGGATCATTTGGATGCGCGTGCAGTGGCATGTTGCTGTGAGGCGCGCGGTGGCTTCGGTGGGTTTGGTGGACATGGTTGCTCAGTGACTAGCTTTTGGGCCCCGTGTTATTGGAAAGTTTGGCAGGTGCGTAACTTGGAGGTTTTCCTTGGTATGGGGAAGGGATGTTGGGAGATGAAAGGGGGATTCAAGTGGCTGAAGGAGAGGAGTTACGTCCGCTGTCTGGACCCCCCGCACCTCCGTACCCCGCATGGGATTCCCGGGATTACGCACTAGCCGCCGTCATAACATCGAGTCAGTTGGAAAGACTTAAGGAAATTTGGATTCTGTTTGCTACGTCCGTGTCATGGGCTGTAAGTGTGACTTTGCCCGATGGCAGTTAAGAGAAATAATGCGGGTGAGGGTAGAATCTGTCCCCAGAAATTCATTGAGTCAAACTTCAAAGTGGAGAGGCCTTGAGAGCAACAGGAGAATTCATATAACAGTGATTTGCTTTAGGCAAAATGACTAGTTCTAGCAGCGAACACAACTCAAACTTCTCTCGGTAACGACAGTCTGAACAAAACACAACACCCCAAAGCCACCAACTTAACCCATCCTTGCCCAAACGCTGAGGACCCCCAGCTTAGGCTCGCTAGTGCTAAGCCTATCTAGCACTTGCGCCAGCACTTGAAGCTGTGGCCCGTCCGGCCGTTCGGCGCATTGTAGCACTTCCCACCGCCAAAGATGGCATTGCCCGTCTCGCCAACCTGCTGCTGGCAGTTATTGTCGTAGAAGAGCACGCAGTTGGTGCCATACGTGCCGTCACCGACGGCCTTGAGACTGGCGATGGCGTCCGACGAGTAGTAGCATGTTCCCTGGCATTTCTGGAGACAGTTGTGTTAGTGGCGATGGTGCCGGGGATGGCATGAGGGGATGGGGGGAAGACATACGCCGGGATCGATGCTGCCGATCTGGTCCTGGCAGTTTGTGCCGCGGTAGTAGCGGCCGCATTGGCCGTTGACCACGCCGCCTGAGGCGCAGGCCGAGCGACGCTGGAGCTCGGAGGCTTCCAGGCTGATGGGCTTGAGGGAGGTGTCGACGGCGAGGCCGGCGACAAGCTGGGACGCGAGGAGAACGAGGGCGGTTTGGAAATGCATCTTGTTGAATTGGGAGATTGGTGGGAGACAGAGGCTCAAAGAGTGTGATGTTGTTGTTTGTGGTGCTGTCTGTGGTGATCTGAGGCCTGTTGTTTGATGTGATGTTGGAGTCGGTTTCTTGGAGTGGTCATTGAGTCTTTATATGTGAGCACGCCTCCTGGTCCTCCCCTGTCGAGATGTTCTGTAAGGCATATGTTTGTCCGAACCATTGTCACCGCCTTCTTGGAGTCGTGAAACCACCCCTCTGTATCGTATGCATTTTGGACGACGCCAAGTCTAGGCAGCGGCGAGGCAGTCGGTACGAGAAGCCAGATAGAGAAGGTACGAAGAAACGTAAATAGGGATAGGCCGCAGATTATGCCGAATCACTCCTGTTGGTACGTTTCTCGCCAGCAATAAGAGGCTGACCACACACATACCTACCTACCTAATACTGGGGGGTACACTGATATTACTTGGTTACATCTTGGGCGAATTGCCTTCGCTACCGCTCATGTACCGCGATGATGTCAGATGGCACTGCCAAGGCGAATAGGGGTTGCTAAAGCACCCCGACCGATTAAAGACCCAGGCTTACTAAAATCAGATTGCAAGAGAAATCAAGTAGTGCATCAGGAATTGGTAACAGGAATACACTGAAACGAGATACCTACAAATCCCCAAAGCTTCAATGTCGAATTCCAACGGCAGTTGTTGCGAGTAACTCGTGGTTGCTCGCAGCATGCAGATGGCGGGGATGAGGAGTTCGCCACCCAGCAAAAAGGGTGGACATTCCCCTAAGGCTGAGTTCTCGAATCTCCTCGGGGGGAGACACAGCGCCCAATACAACGCGGAGGCCCGGGGTTGGAACAAGCTTTCCCCTGAGCTAGCAATTGTGGGGATGCTGACCGACCCGGAGCTGACCAAGCTGACCATGACTTACACATCCCATTGGACGGGTAATTTATGAGCTGAACGGTCTTATTCAGGCCCGTGCCGCTCCAGTGCTACAGCATGTAAGCGCCACTCAGCGAGCGCAGTGGCGCAGTGTCCAACCCCGGGGTTGAGACTGGTGGAGTGGTATCGATCGCCGAACACGACAGTCCCGGGCTGTCCTTGCAAAATCTCACGTCCTCAGATTCGCTAAAGACGCTCTTGTCCACCGCAGCCAATCAACCGACGTAAGCTTCGTCTTTCTTCATGCCTCCGGGTTGTATCCAAACAAGCCATTCAATTCTGGGCTGATGGCCATCTACCGGATTACTACCTCCTCGAGCCTCCGACGAGTTGTCCCCTGCAACTCACCGTCCATGAACCCGTGCAGGTACGTCTCGCCTACTAAGCGAAACTGACCTGCCTCACCAGCCCCTCTCAACACGAACGGCACACGTCCGGTCCGTAGCATCCAAATCTGATCGCCCACTTCGGCCGACACTGGGCCCAGGCCGAGGAACCCGTCTGAGGTTCGGTAAAGTCTCCGGAACGGGATGCAGGGCGCTATGGCGTTCTTGAACTCCACTGTCAACCCTTCGATCTGGGTGATTTGATCCTCATAGGTCGGGAGGGGATCGCCTGGGTCTAGAGTCTGGCTATATCTCGCCATGAAGTTGGTGAGCAGAAAGCGGTGCATCGTGCTGCACATGCCGAAAACATGGTCGACGCTGGGCAGAGATGGTCTTGTTGTCGTTGCGTCGGTTTCCTCGAGCTCGGGGACTTGGTTGAGGATGGCAGTGATCCTGGCGCGAATACTGTCCACATCAAGGGCCGGTGTGATAGTAACCTCTCTGGTTGTTGGGTCAACTTTGATGATCGGCGGTGTCAGCGATGTTGCCAGTCGAACTGACACCCAGTGTCTGAACGAGTCAGCCAGCTCCGGAGCGGCGATGGTGCCGTCAGCCGTGTTGGCGCACATTGTTCTCCAAAGAACCTCCTCAGGGTCCAAGTGGGTTGCCATGTACTCTGGACTTACACCCTCGCATAGCGCAAGGCAGTCGCTGATCTGTTGAGTCTTGATGAGGTCCCACATGGGTGTACACACGGCAACGATATGGTCGATTTTCGCCGCTCGTAGATGGAGCTCGCCGCCGGAAACCCGAAAGACACTCTCGTTCGGATCAACTGGGACTGGATCACAGTCGAAGCGTGATGCTGCGTCCCGCAGGAATGGTAGCGGGACGGGCGTGAGATTGCAGGTCAGGTCAGGGACCCACGATGGAAGGTCCTCGATCTTACTAGCTCTCCCTTGGGTGAGAGATAGGGCCTCGAGCCGTGGTAGTTCCTGCAACAGCGTTGCCGTGACGGTAGAGAACACCGAAGTTGTTGTGGCCGTCTCGGAATAATCGGGCATGACGGGCATTGTCATTCCAGGAGGCAGCCCCCTTTTTGCAATGCCCAGGATGGCGAAGACCTTGTCGCGCGGGTCGCCGGCCGAAAAGACCCTTGTGTCGTGCAGCAGGGACTGGAAGTAGCTGAACCAGTTTCGTCGTGCGTCACCGTCATCTGTTGCGCCAGTATCCGTAGCAGTCAGAGAGAGACTCTTCTCCTTTATCGCGCTCAGCCGGATAATCTCATCGCCCATCGCCCTGCCAAAGCCACGATTCACATCCATTCCCAACACCTGCTGCCAGCCCAAGCTCCGTAACAACTCCCCCATCGCCACCATCCGCCGCCACTCAATCACCCTGTCACCACACAGCACCACCACCTGTTTCGCTAGCGCCACCTCCTGCACGATCCACGCCCGCGAGAACCACCTCCTCCGCCGATAAAACGTAAAATACCTCTCCCAACATTCCATCCACCCAACCCCGCCCGGCGGCGACACCCCCAGCTGCGACGTAAACCCCGGATCCAGCGGGTTGCACCTCCCCAGCTCATCCACCCCATGTCTCTCCACCCAAGCCCCTAGCGCATCGAAAAACTCATTATGCAACCACAAGAAGCTCTCCAGCTCCGCCGCACCATCGTGACCCCCATTACCCTCACCCCCATTCCCTCCCGCACCTCCGCCTCCACTTTTAGCAGCACCTTCACCATCACCATCTCCAGCAGCCACAGTAGTAGTAGGAACCTGAACCGGCCCCAACCAAACAACCACCCCCTCCGCCCGTTCGTAAATCTCCCCCATCATCCCCACCTGCACGACCTTCTCCTTCATATCCTCCTGGTCAATACAGATCGCGTCCGCCCACACCCAACACCCGCCCAGCTCCAACCCCGGCGCCAGCGCCAATCCTACCAGCGCGTCCCGCAGGTTTTTTGTCCCCCGATAAGGCCGCTCACTGATGAACTTCATGTCTTTAAGTGCCGGGGCTGGCGTAGAAGCGCTACCGCCATTGCTGGCATAGCTGGCGAGGAGGGTCTTCACCGACTGGTCGCTCGCTGCTGTCGGGGAGGGAGGGGATTCGTCCTCTATCGAGGCGAGGGACGATCGGACGGGGGATTGCCAGGTATAGGAGAGGGCGAGGAAGGGAGGGGAGGTGGCGAGCTCGAAGAAGTGGATTGTGTAGAAGATGGTGGGCTCTTTGGTTTCGGGCGTGGCGGGGATGATGGTGTGGATGTTGAGGAGGCGGATCGAGGTTGGGGTAGGGAGGCTGTAGA
>Ga0247760_1003350_pt1 | contig 10561 bp, 7 predicted proteins | sample UWRJL171409R4_FD_179936 | JGI IMG/M metagenome (GOLD analysis project Ga0247760, IMG submission 179936) | Plant litter microbial communities from Arlington Agricultural Research Station in Wisconsin, United States - UWRJ-L171-409R-4 | ecosystem: Environmental > Terrestrial > Plant litter >...
CGGTGGTTGAAGCTATTCACAGACCCAATTCCGGAAATCCAGCCTCTCCGCCTTCGATCAGGTCCTCTAAGGCTTCTTCTTCTTCTTCCGAGAGTGGCTGCGTGCCTCGTGTATTCAACCGTTCCGTGATATCTTCCACACCAACTATAGCTCTGAACCGCTTAAAATCGTCGTTACCGAGAGCCTTCGTAAGGCCATCAGCCACCTGTTCCTTCGTACTGACGTAATCAACCGTAATCTCGCTATTAGTAACTTTCTCGCGTAATTAATAGTTGTGAATATCGACATGCTGTAGCTTCGTTTATAAGGTTACTGTATCCTTTATAATAAGCTGAATTATTTAAAGGTTATTACACTAAATTGGTATCTTAATGCCGTCAAGCGTAACGCCGGCTTCTTAAATAAGGTGTAGTAAGAAGAGCGCTTCTTTAATGCCTTACGCTAACGCTAGCAGTTTAACCTTAGTAGTGGAGGTTATTATAATATCTTACTTATTAGCGCGCTAGCTAATTACTCTACCAAATAACTTTATTATGTATATTTATAAGCTATAGCGATTAACAGTATTATTAGCGAATAAGGCGTCGGTTTAGGTTTCGAAGGTATTACTACCCTTAAGTTTAAGCGTATAATTACTTGTTAAAAGGAGGTATTAAATTACTTAGTTTACAGCTGTGAGGTGCTTAAAGCTAGGATTAAGGTTAAATCGCATAAGCCGTAATACTGTAAAGGCTACGTCTGGCTTAGTAAATACTGCAGCGTACAGAATCAAGTTAGTTATCTGTTAATAGTTAGTTATTTCTTCGCGGGAGGCCTTACTTTTGTATAGCAGTAGCTTAACGTTACTTATTAGCGTTAAATAACTACTGTAAGTACTGTTAAAGAATTAATCCAGCTTATTAATGTAGTTAACTTGCAATAGGTAAACAGTATAATTTACGCGGTTATAGACTATTACTACTCTTAGGAACTACTATAGATCTTCACTACCTTAAAGGGCGTATCGTTACTTAATTAAGGCTATTAAGGCCTCAGCTTTCTAGCAGCTTCCTTTCTTAAAGGTAATAACGATATCATTAACGTAGAAGAAGATAATTACGCTGTTCTTAATCCAGTAACAGGGTTCGTGAGGTACTGGCTTACAGTTAAGGTTCTTTAAGGTGGTTATAAAGTCTTTTTACTAAAGTAATAGTGATTCTTTAAGGTTATACAGAGCCTTTTAAAGCTGTAGAATCCTTCCTTTTTTGGTGTAGCTATCTGGCATCTTTATAAACACGTTATACGGTATATTAGTGTGAATAAAGGCGTTAACGATATTATACTAAATTAACTTTATATTAAAACGCGTAGCGATAGTAATTAACGTTTAGAACGATTTACCGGTTAGGGTAGAAGCGTAGGTATTTTTAATAGCGCCTTTCTTCTGCTAATCTTTACGAATAATAAGCTTTACCTTAACCTTAAGAAGATACCCAGCCTTATCGAATTTATATGTAAATACTTATATATAGGTTAGAATCTGGTAGTTATTAGCCTTCTGTGGAGAGCACTCCTTAAAGGACTTTATCTTGCAGTAGCTTGCTATATATTCCTTTATAGCCTTACGATAGTTCTGATTAAGAGGGTGCTTACGTAAGTACCTATAGTTAATTAGTAGTGGTAGAAGGTCTTTTCTGTGATAACGGTTATTAAAATGTAGTTTTAGCTAAAGGGGAGGATTTTTAGTAATTACTTACGCTGTGAAGGTTGCTTTATAGCGCTTTGCTTAGTACTGTCGTTAAGGATTAATTCTTACGGTTGTGAAGGTAGTGTGGAGTTCTTCTACTTCTTTTACAATAGCAGTATTATTAACTTTTTCCTCTTCAAGGTTTAGGCTTACAAAGACTCTTTCTAATACTATATTAATTAAGGCTTAATTAGATCTAAGAGCCTTACTAGCGTTAAACCTACCGACGAGGTAATTAGTCTTATACTTTAACTTTACCTCTCTTTTAAAGTAGTTAGGGCTGTTTAACTCGCTAAGGTTTTCTTCCTGTAGATCTTTAACCTCTATAACCTCTCTGGAATTAGTCTTAATTAGAAGAGGCTTAACAGTGATGGAGTTAAAAATGATCTCCTTATCTTTATCTTCTTCTTACAATTGTAAGCCTTAGTTAAGGAGGTCTATTGGAATGGATTTGTTGTTATGTATCTTACATATGCGGATAAGTTTATTTATCTCCTCCTTAGTAATGTTAAGAAGGTTATCCTTAAAGCTATCAAGGTCGCTGTTATAAAGCTTATCCTCGTTAAAGGTTACGTCTCTTACGCGAATAACTTTATTAAGCTTAGGGTTTTAGACGCGATAGATATTTATAAAGTTATAGCTTACTAAGTAGCTAATCTAAGCGTTAGGTTTTAGCTTATTAAGGTAATTGGTTTTCTTAAGGGTGTTATTCGTTATTACGAAGGTTTTACAGCTGTAATTGCGTAGGTGGCTAATCTGTAGTTTGCGTATTAGATTCGGAATACTGTCTTTCTTAGTTATAAACGTGTAGAAGTTTTTGTAAGGTGATTATTAACTAAGGCTCTTCTTTAGGGTTCTGTTATATAAGTAAACGGTAGCTTTATAAATCTCTACTTATAAGAGTGCTGGCAACTTTACCGCTATTCGTAACGCTTTAGCTTTTAGCTTAATTATACTCCCTGAGCGTTCAGTACCCCTGTTCTAACTTTAAGAATGAGGTGCGCAGGGCTTAATTTTAATGCCTTTCGTTACCTAATACTCTCTTATCTTTCTTAACTTTACTAGTTTATTATTATACTGAATAGCTTTTACCGTTAAGCTGTGTTACTGTATTATTATTACTATAAAGCAATTTAAGCCCTCCTTTATTATTAAGCTGCTCTTATAACTAAGGTAAATGTCAAATATATAGCTAGTACAGTAGTTAGTGAACAGTATAGTAGAGTTAAACCTTATAAGGTCTAATGTAAGGTCCAGAAAGTCGATAGCGATAACCTTACCCACGTTACGTGGTAGTTCTTACGGCTTATAGCGGATCTACCTCTTTACTTTAGCTTAGCTACAGGCAGGGCACTTATAAGAATTCGGTCCTTAGAGCTTTACACTAGTAGTGGAAACGTTAAGGTTAGTAAGGGTATCGCGGCCTAGATAACTAAGTCTTTCGTGCTAAAGGAGGGCTTTAGCTTCGCTTAGTTTTCTACCGGTCCAAAAAGTGTACTTTCTTACCGTGAAAGCTGTAGATAAAGGTACGTATTTTATTATAAACTAGCTGTTACAATCAGTAAGTTAGTAAACGATAGACTTATCTTTCTTTCTATAGATTTAATTAGCCTCGGTATTTTAATAGTAACCTTTACGCAGTAGGTGCTTAAGTAAGATTACGTTATAGGTAAAGTCTTTACAATAAGTTATATTTTTCAGCTTTATTTAACGGTAAGACTCCTGTAGCCTTTTAATCCGTATAGTTATTTCTCTATAACTGTTAATTAGGATTACAGAGTCGCTAGCGTACAGTAGGTCGCCTTCCGGTGCCGGCTGGAAGTTGTAGAACCTTAACTGATTGTTGAAGATGTAAATAGTAATGCTGGAATCTAATATTACTAATAGCGTAAAAGGGTAGGTTATTACGTTAAGGGCTACTTTAGTGTAACAGAAGGAGGTATTCTTCTTAATAACTGTTTCAGCTAGAATTTCCTTTAGTTTAGCTAACTTAGTGAAGAATTCAGTTAGTTAATCTATCTTCTACTTCTTCCTTACTTCCGTAACCTTTTTAATAATCTTAAGGTTAACTTTTATAAGTTTCTATATTACCTTACTAAAGCTAGTCTTTTCTTTCTGTTAGAACCACTTTAGTAGGCTACCTTTCAGTATTAAAGGATTATTAGGTTTATAAGTGAAGAAATAACAGTTAATCAAGTACCTTACTGTATTATAAAGCTAGTAGTTAGCTTTATCAGTTTAAAGTCTCTTTATTTCTCACTCCTAAGCTCTATTATTATTATTAGGCCTCTTCGAACCTTTATAACCTCTGTAGCCTTTATTACTGTTACTGTTATATCCTCTGCAGCCTTCTTTTCTACTATGTGATTTACAGTTACCGTTATAACTTTAGTTACTACCTTAACTCTAGTCTAAGCTGTCGCTTTCTTCACTCTTAATACTGTGGAAAGCTAGAAAACTGCCTTTAATCTGCCTGTTACAAGTTAGTAATAGTCTAACTCCGATCTTCTGTTATAGGATAGCTTTAACCTCTTTATAATTTATTTTGCGTGTTTTTACACGACTACTAATAGATTCTCCTATCACTTAAGCTCTTCTATCCTCTATATTCCTTAAGGCTTTAATTAAGTAAAGCTATTAGGCGTTAGGCTCTGATATATCTACTAAGTTATGCTTTTTTACCTCATTAAGGTGGTCTTCCTATTATTTAATCCATTTCAAGAGCTTCTGCGTATGCTTCTTAATTACCTAAAGGTAGTTATAATAGGCGTTATAAGCGTTGTTAGCTAGTTTATCCTGGTGAGAAGCTGCTAGCCGTTTAAAGGACTGGTATCCTTCTTTTAAAGAGCCTTCCTTAAAGTAGTAAAACAGTAATAGCCGTATAGAAGCGAGGACTTATCTTTATAGTTTAACTTTAACGTTATTAACTGCCCTTTACCTCTTATACTTGTAATTATAGGTCCTTTACGCATTTTAGTAGTTTAAGCGGTCGGTTTCAATAAGGTCTTTAGGCCTTATAAGTTCCAGTTCGTTTATAAGCTTACTAATAACGTCGTTATTATTCTCTCTGTCTTTGTCTGGCTTGTTAATAGCGTGGTTCCCTTACGTTATTATCGTTATTAAGGCTCTGGCGTTGTGGGAGCTTGCTTAGGCTTTCTCGGTAAGCCTCTTACTTTGTTAGCTTTTACCTCCTCAGCCTGGCGCTACCGGTGGTTATGTTTATAGTGTTCGATTAAAGTCTCCGGCTTGTGGCTGCCGTGGCTCTCAGGGCCAGTCCTCCGTACCCATTACATACTTTAGGATTCTGTCGCTCTTTGCGTGCGTTCGGAACGCTAGGGACCACACTAGCCAGTTATCTAGGCCTTTGTAATATACGTTTTGCGTGGTTATGGTCATCTTGAGGCGTTTGTGGACCGTTTAGATCGGTTGCGTTGCGTGTTTGCGAATAGGGTCGTTGTTGGGCGCGGAATTGTAGGCTCAAAAGAGTGCCAAATTCGTCTTGAAAAGCTGGCTGTTGCAGATCAGACTGTTAATTGTCAGAATCTAGCACTCATCGCCAATTGTGGTGATTGTTGTGTATTGTTGTTCTGTGGAAGAGAATCTCTGGCCTGCAGGGTCCCCTATTGCCAAGCCGGCTACATCCGCGAATGGCTCCAATTGCTTATATAAGCTGACACCATCATCATCCTGCATCCCGATAACCCCCCAGCCGAAAACACGCTCCTCCATCTCCGCGCCGTCGACGATGGCGGAATTGACTACGACACAGCTTTGACGGCTTGCGGCATCGTCGTCGGTAATATCTGGTCGGGATTCTTCGCCACTCGCAATCGAGACACCAACGCCCTCGTCCCCGTCGCACGCCCTGCCGACGGCATCCTCCGCGGATCCCGCTTCTTCTTCCAGCTGCCGGATTCCGATGCTGCTGATCGCCCCTATCCGGTGGTTCCGTGCTTCCGGGACTGGGTCTTCCCACACCAGTCGCTCCCCTCGCCTTGGAAGGAGCTCGGTCTCAGCATGGGACCCGTGGGGGAGACGTGCCGGATGACCGACAGCATGTAATGTGGGCGCTGGAGCAGGCCCATCTCGTCCCAGTTTCCGCCCAAGGAGTGGTGGAACCGCGAGGAGATGTCGCAGTACCTGTCCCTTAACCTTTACAGCCAGAAGACCATCAATGCCAGCGAGAACTTCATCAGGCTCCGCCAAGACATACACAGCGTATTTGACGAGAAGGCTTTTGCCATTGTCCCCAAGTTTGACAGTCCTAATATTACCACCCACGATGGTACCGCCGCCACCACCACCATCACCACCAGCACCCCCTCCCTCGTCACACACATCTTCAACCCGGTTCCGGATGCCTATTTCAACATGCATTACCACAACGTCAAGCTTCTTCCCGTCAGGTGCAGCATCGAGTGCTTGTTTGCACGCTTTGCCTACACGGTCTTCTCCCCCGCCCTCGCCGCCTTCTTCCTCAAGTGCGAGACTAGCCGCCGGGTGCGTGTCTACGACCCTTCCACCGGCACTTTTACTAACGAGACACGAAATCGGGAGCAAGCCAAAGCATTATACACGGCCCCTCAGTCCCGCAGCGCCAGCCCGAGGAAGAGGTCTAGGCCAGAGGGCCCTGGAGACCCTATTGTTTCTTCTGCCTATCGTCTGGATGATTTCTTGGATGGCATCTGGGGTGATGCTGAAGAGAGCCAAGTAGATAGCGGATTTGGCGAGCGGTGAACTCCAAGTCGCGGGCGGTCTAGGAAAAGGCGATGGGATGATGATGGTGACGATGAGGGAGAATATGGTAGCGATGCTCACGAGAGAAAAATGGCTGCCGTCGCTTACGTCATCCTAGCTAACGAATTCTATACCCCCATGTTTGCTTTCTTCTGGTAATACCTAGCACTGCCAGAGTTAAATCTCCCGTTGTTCGATGCGAAGTAGCCACCGCATTTCTATTTGCGCACGGTCTTATGGACAACGAATTGATAGAGGCAGAAGACCTTGGAGGATATCAAAGACGCTGTGTATCTCAAGCTGAACCATAACTCGGGTGACCGGCTTTTAGACCGACCCACTTTTAGACCACCCACTAAAATCGCACCCCCACAACATCACCAAGTTCAATTACCCACAAATTTATTAATTAAATAGCTACATTAAAGAAACTTGCAGTGTCAGATTCCTCTTCTTCTGAAGTTTCAGAATCCGTAGCATCCTCTCCAGCAGCTACTCTCTATACGCGGCGGATCTCCTCAATACCAGCAAAGGCCTTATTGGAGTCGATTTCCACCTTCCTTCTTTTCCGGCCTCTTACACGCTGAAGGTCTTCCTAGACCGCTTACAATTATTATTAAATAGTAGCTAATTAAAAGGCCATGTTATCAGATCCTTTATAAGCCTTTCGTATAAAAAGCTGCTCGTTAGCAGTACGTTTAGTACCGCGTATAAAACGCTCCCCTTAAGTTGAGAAGTCTTTAGCCTTTTTAAAAGTAAACCATATAGGCCAGCCCTCTGAATTTTTACTTAGAATTGGGTTATTAAACGACTAAAGGCCTAGAGTGGTTATAAAGGCTACTGTACTAACACTGCTATTAGAATTCTTAATAATAAGGCTGTTATTTAAGGGCTTCCTTAAGGAGACTAGCTATAACCTTAAAGCCTTTTAACCAGCTTTAATATTTAACTTGGTTATTTTATGGATTCTAGTAAGCCTATAACATTTTAAAAGGGCTTGTTTTCTAGTCACAGAGTCGTTAGTTAAGATGGAAAGGCAGTTATTTAACTACACCATATACTTCGCCTTTAGTAAGCTGAAAATAGCTACATCTAGGGGTTAAAGAACGTAAGAGGTGTAAGCTAGCAGAAATAATAACTGTAAGTTATTAGTAAAAGCTAGCTATATAAATTCCTCAGTAATATAACTGCCGTAACTATCTAAAATAAGAAAGCGTTTCTCTTACGGGTTAGCTAGCTAAGTAGCCAGAAGAAAGACTTCACAAAGCCATTTAACAGCAGTGTTATCGTTAGTCCACCTGTTTTTAATTAGTTTAAAGGCCCAACCTTTAAATAAAGTCAAGTCTTATAAGTACCACTATTATTAAAAGCTCCTACCCTTAAAAATAACTAATACGTTTAAAAACTAGCTGTCAGCTAAAACGCACTTTAGAATAATCGTTCAAATTCAGTCTCCAGACTTCTTCTTTTATAAAAGCCTTTTATATTTAAAGCTTATAACTAGACTGTTATCCCTAGTACCATTAGTTATATTAATTTCGTCTATATTATACCTGTTCTTTAGTAGAATGGCCTTAACCCCTAAAACCTTTTTAAATAGTTAAACTAGGGCCGAATAATAGCCTTATAAGCTTAATCAGTACAGTTTACATAGATTCTTCGTAGTCTCTAGGTAGAAATGGAAGGATTTCGCTTTAAAAATCGGTAGTACTAGTGTTTTCCAAGGTAGGCTGGCTCTCCGGAGGTGGTGAGGATTCTTTTACCTAATTTTCAGATTTACTTATGAATTGGAGGGTTACCAATAGCCCCCTGGAAAGAATCTATTCGGTAAGACGTTCTTCTAGGGCGGGAGAAAGCTTCTGATTCGATATTTGGGCGTAAGAGTCTAGATTTGTGCCTTTAGATCGATAATATAAAGTGTTGTAGGGGATGCTATAGTTTTGAGCCGCTTTGCGAAGTTTACCAGTTTCAGCATTCTCCGTAAGGGCGTTCTGCAAATCCAACTCGGTATATAGCTTTATTGGCTAATTTGAAAGTTATTGAAAAAGGAAGAAAACGGATTGGACTTAATTTGGTGGAGTTGTGGGCGATTGAAATTAAAGAGTTAGTAGCTAGGCAGCCATGATGACGTGGTCTAAAAGTGGGTCTGTCTAAAAGCCGGTCACCTGAGTTACTATATGTTTTGTTAGGAGACATAATAAAAGGATCTATTAGAAAAACACAACGACACTATACTGTTAATTCTCTACTCATTTACCTCATCACAGAATGAATATGTGGTCAATATATTCAAGTTTCGAGGTTTAATAGTCATCCTTCTCTCCGTTACTAACAATATTTATAAACACAATCACGATAACAATCACAGTAACCGCAGCTCCACCAACGAGAACCACAATGGCTCCTAAGAGTCCAACCCAGATGTTTCTGCACGTCCTCGAGCTCCCGACCACACTTGCCGTAGCCTGCCGGGGGGAGAACCGGGCTGTTTCGTTCGTCTCAGAGGATCTGGTGCCAACTTCAACAACGGCATGATGGGGAGCTGCAATTCTCTCATCCGCAAGCCTGGCCTGTTCCGCAAGGATCGAGTCCCTGTCTTGAAGCTGGTACAACACGCCATTAATTCTCCACGAGCCGACGCGAGGTTGGGGGTTCTCATGGAAGATCGCCCCGGACGCAACGAAGCATTTCCTAATAATTGGCCTTTCCGAGTAGTGTTAGTAGTTCGGGCAGTTTGAATCGAGGCACCAAAGGGTCCCCTTAGTGTCCTGGTCCTCCCATAGGCGATACGAGTCGGGATCCAAAGCTTGGAACCAGGAGTAATCCACAGTGCGCCATTCAGGCTGCCAGGCTCTTCTAGCGATGGCATACGACCAAGTTGTCCCCCAATTTCTTGCACATAGCCATGGCAACCCAATGACCATTAGATCTAACTTCTCGTCCGGGGCAAAGGAACGCTTCATTGAAGGAAACGTGAATAGAACACTAATGGAAGCATTTCCGGACAGCGGGGCCGATGTGTCTCCATGGAATATGCTCGGAAGATCGGGCTTGTGGTTGATTTCAGTCCTGAGAACTTGCTCGAACTTGAGTATGCCGATGGAATCTCGGGATGGACTAGTAGTGTTGTTCGAGGCGTACCATGGACTGTGGGACATTCGAAGGTTCTGCGCGACTTTCACGCATTGGACGACCTGTGCGTAGATTTGGTGCTGAGCAGCGACTACCTGTTTAATATGGACGTTTTCACAAAACACGCAGACGGCTTCTTTGATATTGACTCTGAGGAGGATGTCGTAGGCTTTTTGGCATCCGTCTTGTTCATAGTGCCCTAGGAGGGTTGAACTATGAGCAGTTGGAAGACAGTGAGTGCATTTCGTCCTGAAAAGGCCACATAGCGGCTAACGCAATACAGTTAGATCGCCTCATGCCTTCGGTTCTGGCGCAATGCAAAAGGAGCCGGCCCGAAGTGACCAGATCCGCGACTAGATTTCTGCCCTTCCGGAAAACCAACGGGACGCAGCTCGCCAAGCCGAAGCCGAACGTCAACAGCAATGGGATGAGCTCAGGCGGGCTCATCAGTTGAAATGGAAAGTCTTGCCAGTGACTCCATCTCTCAACACGCCGGGGGGAACGTCTTCGAGTGGAGAAAATTCCGGAGTACGGCATCCTCCTCAAAGTCAATGTCAAAGAAGCCGTGTGCGTGTTTTGTGAAAACGTCCATATCAATAAGACTGTACGTATTACTTCAAGTCTAGCTAAGGGTCCCAGGACTAGTCCTATATATAAAGATAGCCAAATTTTATTCCACTTTTAAACTAACGTTCTTTAATGGGGGAGAACTCGCCCTAATTTACTACAACGTGTGAAAAGAAGAGAATGTCTATTTGTACCGTAGTCTCGGTCTATTTGTACCGTAGTCTCGGTCTATTTGTACCGTACCCCACCGACTCTCCCACACATAACCCTAACCCCCTCCCGCGAACGAGTCCACGGTCGCATCCGCGGTCGCATTTCAATTGAATACGCGAATTAATCGACCCTGCCAGCGAACGAACGCAATTAGGCTCAAATCTACCGAACCGATTCTGCAATAAA
>Ga0247760_1003352_pt1 | contig 10557 bp, 6 predicted proteins | sample UWRJL171409R4_FD_179936 | JGI IMG/M metagenome (GOLD analysis project Ga0247760, IMG submission 179936) | Plant litter microbial communities from Arlington Agricultural Research Station in Wisconsin, United States - UWRJ-L171-409R-4 | ecosystem: Environmental > Terrestrial > Plant litter >...
ATTCTCGCCGTTCCAATTCTCGCCGTTCCAATTCTCGCCGTCGCAGTTCATATTCTCGCTGTTCCCGTAGTTTCCGTTCTCGCCGTTCTTGACTTTCACGTTCTGGCCGTTCCAATTCTCGCCGTTTCCATTCTCGCCATTCCAATTCTCGCCGTTCTCGCAGTTCACGTTCTGGCCGTTCCTCTTCCAGCCATTCCCGTTCTAGCTGTCCACATTCCAATTTCAGCCATTCCCTTTTTAATCGTTCTCGTTCTCCTTCTCCTTCCCGTTCTGGTCGTTTCAGTCCTCGCCGTTCGGCTTCTCGAAGCTCCTCTTGTATCCATTGCTTTGGAACCTCTGTCAACTCCAGCAACCTCTGCTCGAATTTTCTGCCCAACTCCCGAAGCAACCGCTCCTGCTGCCGTTGACATTCTGGCTCCTGCGTTGGCTCAAGTTTAAGCCCCTGTAGCGACTGCAACTGAGTTGCCAGCTCAACTCGGAATTCTCTCCATTCATCAATTTGCGAGTCCCACCCTGATATTTTCATTATCCACCTCCAACACTCCCACCATCGGTTCCAGGTGTCTGCAAGCTCCCCCGGTGCCTCGTCTTGTAGTTTTCGAAGTTCTTGCCAGCTGTTGTTACTCAAGTAAGACCACCCCAGCTGTTGTAATTCCCGCCACTCTTTCTCTAGTAATTCTTGTTGCCATTTCTGGTCACGACTTTCGGGCAACTCCTGTCCAGGCAACAGCGTTTGCAACTGCAATCCTCGTAAACCACTCAGAAGCCACAGCCCCCACAGCACCGCTGGCCACGAGCCCCACCAACGTGGGTTGAGGTTTTGGCTATCTCGCCAAGTTCTCAAGCTCTGCTCCTGCCATTTGTGTAACCGTTCCAGCGTTTGCTCTATTATCCCCAGCAATTTTAGCGTTCGTTGCCACTCTTTCAACTGTGCTCCTGGCGTGCAAAATATCCCACACTGTGGGAGATTTTGGATATCTGGAAATCCCCGCTTAGGAAACTGTGTAGACAGCCGTGCTTGTATCGGGCCCCATGATTTGATCCATGATAGATCTTCCTTCAATTCTTCTTCGCCACCGAGAAATTTGACGAGTCCCAAAAACGGCAGCTCAACAACCGAATCGGTGATCTCAGTCGGAGTGAAACTGATCAGGGAGGATAAAAGTAGGCAGTTGCGAAGACAGCCACTACGGGCATCGTTGTTCACCATAGAGGGCTGCGGTTGAACCTGAAATACCCAAAGAGATCCCAGTGACTTTATGAGACTTGAAGAATCTGCCTCAAGGTTTTTCTGTGTTTCTGGTAAGAATATCAACCCGAGATTTGGGGAGTTTTCGGCAGGAAAGAAATGGGCAAACAATGTCACCCCACCGTCGAGTAAATCTAGAAATGTACAGACAGGAGTAGCGGTGAAATGAACAGAAGTAGCTATGCTTAGGTCCGTTGACAGCGACGAACCGTGAACAGGAGTGTGGCCCACCTCTTGGCGTATCGTGTCGAGAATCGAAACTTCGTTAGGTAGGGTAGATGGCGAAATGGGTGAATAGCTCCTCCAATCAGGTACCCACGGTAGCGCTGGCGAGATAGAGCGCCGGCAGACAGCGCGGACGAGCAAGGGTAAAACACCGCAACTGGCTGCGATCAAGATAGCCGTTTTGACGTAAACTCCCTCAAGATCGGTATTGTAATCTGGAAAAAAGCCGTACCCTTCGGTACCAGTAGCGAGACTGAGCAATGCGTATACTTGGTCGCGCGGATCTGTGGCCTCACAGAAGCTAGAGAGATCGAGCAGCCGTGGTAACTCCTCAATACTCCTGAATTTTGGAGCCACAAAACTGAGCGCCAGCGGTACCCCGCTAATCCGACCGGGTTCGTCGTGGAGGAAGGGCCACTTAGCACCTGAGTCGCTAAATCCGTACGTAACGTGTGGCGGAGGACGGGTCAGCAAGGCATTGAAGGCTATTTCGCCAAACTGTTCCAAGCCCTGAATTCGAGTTGCAAAATCAGCCCAAGGAATCGTTGCATTGCCGCAAATCAGCGTTGCTTTGCGAGCTAAGGCGATCTCTTGGAGCACCCAGACTCGCCAGAAATAGGGTCGACTAAGGAGTTCGGCAACAGCGTCCAATGACACCTTATACGTCCTCCCTTCCGCTAGGGAAGTGATCGCCTCAGAACTTTTCATTGACCCCTCGCCAATGTATATCATGACACTCCTGGCATTTGCGTAGATTCGCGCCATCAACCGAACTTGGTGGGTCTTCTCGTTGGCATCGTTCTGATTGATACACACAGCGTCGATCCAAATCGTCAGTTTCCCATGGAGGCGCGCACGCCGTAGCGCTAGCTGACAGCTTGTCGTAACCATATACAGCTCATGACCTAGCCAAATGGTTTTGTTTTTCTGCCGATCTCCAGAATCATCGGCCCAGGTGTATGATATGGCGTCGTAAAGTGTGAAGTTGTTAAGTTCGTCCTGAACCAATTCGCAATAGAGTTCGTCATTGAAATCTCCGGGTTTGATAAAAAGCAACCTAATGTTACTTTGCCCAAGATTATCGTAGATATAACCGGTTCCAGATCCGGAATTGGTCGGGCTGCCTAATGGAAGAGACTCTTCGCCATCACTGAACTCATCTGCCGAAGACATGGAGTCAATGCCGTCACTGGGAGTTAATGACGTCGTCTCCACTAAGTTATCCGGGATACAGTACTCTGTCGACCCACAGGCCACACATGTGATGAGGTCACCGATGGATCGAACGTCGGGCCGCTGACAGTCGCCGTTGTGCCATGAATCCATCACGTCGAGGCTGGGTGGAAAAGTCGCGAGTATCTTTTTGTTGTAATGATTTCTTTACGAATGCGCGTGCAATTTGCGAATGCATTTGGTTACCTGACGGTATGTGTGTGCAGGAAGGAGTTGGGCGGGCTTGTGCTACGACGAGAAATTGAGGCCTCACTGGCAGGCAGCCACAGTAGTCTGATTTGGAGCAGTTTTCGGAACGGATTTACCGCGCCACCGGTACAGTCACGGCGGGTGTCCTAGATGCCCGACAGCTGTGGTGTGATTAGTCAGCCCTTGGGCTGACCCACTGGTTGAGATGCTGTTGCCAGCCCTATGCCCTGGGCCCCACTAGGCTCCACCCACACAAAATAGATCTTTTGTCACGGTACCGTGATGCTGCCTGCCTGTGGCTACGCAGCTAGATGTAGAAGGACTACGGTGCAGTGCCCTGACTGCACAACGTTCCACTTTTTATGGTGTTTACACATTGCGTCCTTTGGTGCTGTGACAGGTAAGTAATTATAAAATTATTATAAGCGGGGTAATTTAATTTAGGATTATTAGTAGGGTAATTAGTAGTAGAAAGTAGGGTAATAAAGATTACGTAGCGAATCGTTTGTGAAATAAGGTAGGATAGTATTGGAGGAATTATATTATATTGGGATTTAGTAAAAATTAAACTAGAGCAGTATTTAGAGCTGAGAATAACTCTCAGAACAAGGGGAATAGTTGTAATAGGGCTAGGTGATACGTAGGCGAAATCCCGCCATAGCGTATATGCAGCGCTAGGAGTAGTAGCAACGTAATAGGTCGGTATATATATAAAAGCCGCTATAGGTAGTTGGCGCTTGCAGGGGTTTTTCCCTTCCGCAAGAATCAGTCACTATATCGAAGTGGAATCTGCTCTATCAACTCATCGCTAATGAATCACCTGTATGTCGCAGCATCGGGCTCTTCCTTGATCACCCTAGTAGCTTATTACAGACATGATCTATCAACTCCCTCAACGTCTCCACCCCGCAGACTGTGTCGCTGTTTGCAGTAGCGCATCCCAGTCCCTAAAGCCGACATCAGCCTTTGTTGGCCTTGGGAGCAGGTCTGAGCAAATACTGAACCGAGCTAGGTCACCGGTCGTGGTTGAGCACGAGGAACGGCACAGTTCGAGCATTATTCCCACGTCCCCCAACCAAAGAAAAAAACAGGGGCCTTATGTGACGCTATGGATCGGCCAAACCGTGTATGCGAACACCACCGGGCTTTTGGAAAACTTTAAACCTCAACAGTACAAAAGCCCGAGCTGGCAGCAAAATGGCGAACCTTCTCTTCTTCCCGCAACCAACTCCCACATCAAGCTACGACAACGGCCATGGCTCGTCAGAAAGACATAGGTGGTCCGCATGACATGCGTGATTCATTGAGCTCCACGCAACCATCGTCTGGAAACACCACTTTCCAACAAATTCGCTCCAGTCTATGCTGTATCTTGATACACGATCGAAAGAGGTTTGGCCTGAGGCAGAGCTGAGCTGCGGCTGAGTTCCTTGGCACTTCCCCGCCAACCCAAATCCAGTCAGGGGAATTTGCGCCCAACTTCCCAGCACGCGCGCCGAAAATGGACACAACAAGGCTGCGTGGTTTGTCGACACTTTTCTCCTCGTCGCATTGCGAGAGGACGAAATTGACGACGCACGCAATTCCCGGCGATGGACAGCGTCGATCCAAGAGAGGCCACCGAGGGCTTGATCGTCCTTCACGCCCCCAAGGACGCAGAGGTAGAGTAAGCTCGGTTCCCCGCTGTGCCGCCGGTCCAACCCCACTGTGGGTAACAAAACTGACGAACGTTGTCTCCACAGCATTGTCTTCGTACACGGCCTCGGTGGTCATCCCTACAAGACTTGGGCATGTCCTCGAAAGAAAAATGCCACCGCTGGTAAAGCTCGTCGCGAGTCCCCATCGAATACTGAACCCGACTCCCTCAATCGACCGAACTTACTCGTCCGTCTTCTGGGTACACTCGGATGTGGCAGCGAGGGAACCTCTGAGACAGGCGATGAATCTCCCAGACGCGTTCCATCATCGGACGGCACTTGTTCGAGGGACTCCGATGGTGAGGTATACTGGCCGCGCGATCTACTCGCAGGCGAAGCACCTTGTCAAAAAGCGCGGATCTTGGCCTACGGATATGACTCCAAGGTTACCAGAGGATACGGGAACGCCAGCCAGAACAACCTCTTCATGCATGCTAAAGACCTGCTCTACACGCTGCAGCGGGAGAAACCGGCACGCATGCCCGTCATTTTCATCGCCCATTCGCTAGGCGGCCTGCTTGTCAAGGAAGTGCTCCGACGATCTGAGGCTTCGGAAGAGCTTGAGTTCAAGGACATTGTAAAGTCAACCAAGGGCATCATCTTCCTCGGCACGCCGCATCGAGGCAGCCCAGGAATGGCCGATCTCGGAGAAACGGTTCGAAACATCGCCAGTACCGTACTCAGAGTCGACTCAAATGCTACCCTCCTTCGCGCCCTTGGCACGGACAGCCCGGAGCTGGAACTCGGGAGAGAATCTTTCACAACATTGTGGCGGATCTATGGCTTTCGTGTCAAGACATTCCAAGAAGCATGGGGCATATCGGGCGTTAATGTCGGCCCTTTGAATGCCAAGGTCGTTCCGGATATATCGTCCATGCTGGATGATCCAAGAGAGCACGCCGAGACGATATCAGCGAACCATATGGATATGTGCAGATTTGACTCGAGGTACGATGCCGGCTACCGTAAGGTTTCGCAAGAAATTGGGTCCATGATCTTGTCGGGAATGGTTGGTACGTCCGCCCCGCGGATTGTTTTCGCATTCAACTGAACATGGTGCGTTTTAGCTCCCGTGATAAATAAACATGGAAAAGGTTGGTCATGGACGATCCCCATAAAAACTCTTTTCCCCTGCTAATGATTGCCAAAGCCTTTCTCAACTCCCTGTCCTTCCCGGAGATGGGTAGCAGAAGAAACAATATCCAGAGAGCCTTGGACGAGACATGCAACTGGCTTCAGTCGACTCCTGAGTACATGGATTGGATCAGCGGCACAAATGCCGATAAGTTCCACGGCCTTTTGTGGATCAAGGGGAAGCCTGGGTCTGGAAAGTCAACTCTAATGAAAGACGCGGTGCGACGAGCCGAACTCCGCTATAAAGGTACATCAACCACTACTGCCGCTTTCTTCTTCAACGCTCGTGGAGCGGGGCAGCTTGAGAAGACCCCACTCGGGCTCTACCGTTCGTTGCTCTATCAGGTCCTTCTTCAAGACGCTTTGGCGTTGAGTCACCTATCTCTAATGTTTGAACGAAAAGTCATGTTTCAGCATGCGGTGACATGGCACCAGGAAGAGCTGCAGGATTTCCTCTGCACCGTCTTTGCAACCTCCAAATCGCGGGCTGCTGTCCTCTTCGTTGACGCTATGGACGAGTGTGATGATTCCGAGGTTAGAGACCTCGTTAAATTCTTCAAGAACCTGAGCAGGAAAGCTTTCGAAGCCGGTGCCGATCTCAAGATATGCTTTTCCAGCAGGCATTACCCACACATATCTATCGATGGCTGTCCAGAAGTCGTCGTTGAAGATCACAACCGAAACGACATCCTTCTCTACATCGATTCGGAGGCCGAAGACAACCGTCCCATTGCCGGCCTCAAGGACGAGATTTTTGAAAGATCTTCAGGTGTCTTTCTCTGGGTGGTCCTCGCTATCGCTATGCTCGGGAAACACGGTCGGGGGAAGTCACAGAAACTGCTACAACAGAAGCTGAGCGAGATACCTCCGGAGCTCAGCACGCTTTTTCAGACGCTATTTTCCCACCAGGACCCGGCTGAAGCTGATCGTGTCATCCGACTGATGCAGCTGCTTCTTTTCGGCTTACAACCTCTGACGCAGCGCCAAATCCATCAGGCTCTCGCATTCGGGGGCACTTCTTATGGCTCCTTTGACGAGTGGAAGCATTCGGTAGATTACCTCGAATCGGATCCTTTGGTACACGAAATGATCATCGATCTCTCCAAGGGTCTTCTGGAGAAGGTCCCAAGCAGTAGCAGCAGCGACGATCCGACATACCAGTTCATTCACGAGACCGTACGGGAGTTCTTTCTTGGCGGCCAGGGGTTTAGCCTGCTTCATTTCCGTCCAGGATCCATTGTTGGGAACAGCCATTCCATGATAGCCACTTGCTTGGTAAACTATCTTGGCGTGGAAGAGCTACGTGTGCTACCTGATAGGTCCGCTTGCAAGGGCCTTAGAGCGGACGACCCTGACCTCGCCTTGCTGCGGTATGTCTGTGACTTTTTGTTCAAGCACATCGAGGCCGCGGAGGAACTCGAGGTGTCACAGGAAGCAGTGCTGCGACGCCTCAACGACGATGCGTGCGAGTTTCTACTGCGAATGGCATTCTCGCCGTTCAAGAGCGAGTACGAAGTGGGATCTACTATTCTCGCAGCAGCCATTCAACATGGTGTAGTCAAAACAGCCGGCCGGATACTGAAGATGGGCTTCTCGCCGAACCAACCAAGCGCGATCGCTCTCAAGTATCCGCTCCATATGGCGGTAAAAGGGATCGATAAGCTCGTAGCAGGGACCAAGACGGCATACTTCAAAGTACCTCAGCTTGACATGGTTAACCTCCTCCTCCAAAACGGAGCCGATGTCTCGCTGAGAAATCCGTTTGGCCAAACGGCACTACATATCGCTGCGACGAAAAACCCAAGCGTCCTTCTCGCTGTTTTAGCTAGTAAGGCTTACGTCGACGCACAAGACAGTGATGGGGAGACACCCCTGCACCGAGCCATTCATAGTTCAGCCCATTATTCTGACCATGTCAAGATTCTTCTGGCCCATCACGCCCGGTTGGATATTCGGGATCACCAAGGCAGAACACCTCTTGATGTTGCCCGTAACGTCAACTCGGTACACAATTCCCGAAAGCAAGTTCAAAGTGTAATAAAGATGATGGAAGAACATTTGCAAAGGAAGCCATAAGGCGCGGGATCACTGGAATCTGGCTAGCATGTCTTGGATTTAGAGTATTTACATAGATCATGGAAATATCTATTTCATTATGCCAGTCGGAACCATTTTTATCGGGTTATTCGCTGTTGTTTTACCCTTACGCAAGAGGTTGCTCGAGCAGAGGCAGCCAAAGGAAGTAACGTTATGGGGTTCGGTAATGGTTATGGTAGGATGCCACCAAAGAAAGAAGTGGAGTTTGAAGCTGAGTTTGTTGAGTTGAAGGATGATGAAGACGAAGAATTATCGCAGTACTTGGGACTGCTGGGAGACGGAAGCTGTGCCTGGACTTGACGGGCTGGAGTGCCAGATGATTCATGTCGTAGCTGATGACTGAGAGCCCCCGTCCAAGAGGAATGTCTTTTCGTCTGATCCTTTTGGGCTGAAATCATAAACCAAGAGTCTTTGCCGCTCTGTGGCCACACTATGCGTCCTTTTTGTCAGGGTCTCACGAGGCACCCACCGTACCCGTTAATCACAAAACCAAAGGCCTTGGCTGCATTGCCATAAGCCTGGCTATGTTCCTAGAGACCTGAGGTGTATTACCAGAGGCCTGGGTGAGGAATGCGTGGATGGCCATGGCGCTACATACGAGCCCGGAATTGCCGAGGTGAGTTTTGGTTCGTGGACGGGGCATTATGGTGGGCGATGGCTGATTTTGAGCAGAAACTGGGAGGGACGGTGCGGACGATCTGGCTTGCCGTGAGGCACTGGGGGGGGGGGCGACTTTGGGTCGTATCCCGCCCCCGGCGGCGGATTTTTTGCCGTCGGGGCTGGAGACCATGGATGTAATTAGGTGGAAGCTGCCGAGGTTAGAGATCGAGAAGGACCTAGGTGATGCGGTTGCGAAGCAAGCGATGGGGGGGGGGGTTGTGCAGAAGGCACCAAAGGCATCATGGCCAGAGTATTTGGTGAGAACGAGGATGGAGGATCCCAAAGTGGGAGGGGGTGAATAAGGGGTTTCTGATGGTAGTAGCGTTTGGTTCAATTGGAAGAACCTTGGGGTTGGCTTGGAGGTGTTTTTTCTCGTATACCTATTATGGACATATTCCAGAGTAACAAATCTTTTGCCATGATGGCCTCCTTCCACACCACACCAAGATCGTCCAAGCAGGGATAGTCTCTGGATGGATAGATTGCCTAACGCCAAGCTTTCCTGTCTTCCTGTTGGACAGAACATGCCCAGCGCTCGGATGGCCGCCGTTACACAAAATGCGGAATCGCTGCATTGAGGCCTACAGCGACACAGGTGAGAAACCCCCGCTTCTGACGTCATTCCATGGTTGTCTTTTGAGGGCTCCCCGCCCCAGGAGTCTATACACTCGATATGGGGAATGCCAACCGATATTCTCACCTGGTAAGGTACCTGAGCATCCGGATACTACGCCCCGACCTTGCGTGCTCCGCCTTCCCCTACCTACCATGGCGTCTTCGTCGAGCGCGGAGAAGTCAGGACTGCCATGTCCCGATTGGGTTTTCTCCTCGCTTTCCAATGCCCAGTGAGTGAAGAGGCGCCCCCGGCCAGATGATATACAATTACTGGTCCAGTCGTCGCTCAACTGGTTGCTGAACCTGCCAAGCATCGCAAAGGACCGGTTCTGGTTTGGGGATGACTACACCCCGTGGCCTTCGGTTCTCACAAACGGCTTGCGTGTTGAGGGTATCGGCTCCGTCACGCTTCCCACCAAGAGAACTCCCAAGAGCACTGGCCGTGGCAACCACGGAAGCCTCCATCTCTCCGAGGTTCTTCACGTTCCTGGGGCAGCATGCAATTTCCTGGGAGCTCCGCTCGTTCACAGCTACGTACTCAAGATCGACTGGGCCAATCCATCGAGCTGCTCCATCCGTGACAAAAAGACCGGCCAGCAGTTGGCATGCTTTCGCTACGCATCCGACGGCAAACAGTTCGCGCTTCGTCTCAGCGGGCCACCAGTCGGCCCACAAGTCGGACCGGCATCCGTGAGCGTCTCGGGTGTCTACGATATCCAAGCAGCCTGGCCCGATGCCGAGCAGTTCAAATGGATAACCCACAAGAACATGCTCAATATCCAAGCCACTGCTGTTGGCGATATAGCGCCCATCTCCAACACCAACCCTTTGCAAGTCGTCGCTCAAGAGCAAGACCTGAGCGAGATGTTTGCTCGCATTGTATCGCTTGGGGAACACGAGACGAGGAACTACTTCATGTTCCCGCAACTTCACGACGCCGTCCTGTCCGCCGTCGACGGGGCCATTCCCTCACTCCGGTTCAACAGCGAGGACACGGAAGACGGCCTAGATGAGGAATACGACACGTGTGTGATGGGCAGCTTCGCATGCACAAATCGGGAATGTAAAAAAAGCGGCTGGAATAGTAAGAAGGTTGCCATCTGGATACGGGGCTACGGTCACGGTGGACCATGCCCTAGCGGATACAATGCCGTAGTCTTCAACCAGCGCTGCGTCTCGTGCGACTGTCTTGGAACCTTCACAATCGATGAGCAGTCCTATATTGAACGCGTCTCTTATCGGCTGCGCAAGTGGGCGGGTGTGGCGGTGACACCGCCAATATATAATTTGGAAAGCCGGGGACCGCATGTGGAAGAGTTGTGTGAGGGTTGCAGAAACGGCCATTGCAGCCTATAGCTACCAGAAAAATGGTGCATGCGGTCTCATGGCCAGGGGAGAGAACCTTGTACGCATTGACGAAAGACAGACATAGTGATGGGCAACCGAGACCTCAAGAAA
>Ga0247760_1003353_pt1 | contig 10553 bp, 13 predicted proteins | sample UWRJL171409R4_FD_179936 | JGI IMG/M metagenome (GOLD analysis project Ga0247760, IMG submission 179936) | Plant litter microbial communities from Arlington Agricultural Research Station in Wisconsin, United States - UWRJ-L171-409R-4 | ecosystem: Environmental > Terrestrial > Plant litter >...
GGATTTGATGTTTTCTTTCACCTGGGAGGGGGTTAATAGGGGTTGGATGGTTGGGGATGGGGTTAAGGGGGTTGTTGACAGTGGGGAGGCGGGAAAGGGGTAGGGTAGGGTAGGGTAGGGTTGGGGTTAGGGGGGGAGGGTTTGGGAAGATGGATAGGTTGATAGTGGGGTGGTAGGTTTAGGGTACGCAAGGGTAAGTACTCACATGAGTTGCACGTGTGCCGGCCAGGAAGAACACGACCAGCAGCACGAACGGCAGGTTCCACGGATGCACGGCATGGGCGACGGCCGTGATGAACGCGGCGAAGATGCCGCCCGGGGTCAGGGACTTCTTCGAGTGGGCACGGTAGACCAGCAGGCCGATGGCAGGGACGGCGATGATAGCCCTCATCGTTGCAAGTTAAGTTAGGTACGTGCAATTTGGACCGATAAGCCGGAAGCTGGTGGCGTGATTTGTCGAGGTCCCGAGAAAGGGCAGGAGCGGCCAAGCACGGCTCTTACAGGCTGCTCGAGTCGTGCGTGAAATGAGGGATTAGCTAGATTGGGATTTGGCTCCTTCATGCATTTGCACAGTCGTCTCCTCTTTTGGTATTGGGATGGGCGCTGTCGGCCGAAAAAAACAAAACGGCTGTCTTCTTTGATGGCTAGCGGTCGATAGTGGTGAAGCTGACCTGCTGAGCTCCTGAAGCTGTCCTCATGATTTGCCCGCTCGGATCAACCGCTGACATCAGCGGCCGGGGCTGCTGTGGGTCCAAACCACAAAATGCTGACCAAGGAAGCCCGGTCACGGGAGGCGCTGGCCTTGGCGCCTTGGCAGATCCAGACATTCAGTTAGCGGGGACTGCCCACTTAATCGGGTTAAGGCCAGGACAAGGTTCACCGAAGCAAGGACTAGCCAGGACGAGCGCTGAGACTTGCATGCATGCTGGCTTGCCTTCGAGGTTCGCTGGCACCTCTCGACAGGCCGCCGACCTTTCTGCTTTGGTCCCAACGACCCCTCCAAAGGCGACGCTGCTTTCTGACTGCGTTTACGGTCTGCGCAAGGCTCACCAATCTTGGCCAACACCACTTTAATATACGGGCGGGAAGGTAGAGGGCGGCCGTCACTAATTGAAACTATTGAAAGGAACAGAGGTTGGGTAAAATGACGATGCTTCCATTTTGGAAGCTATATCTGACCGTTGGTGGCTCCCTGGGCAAACTGAATGGGTTGCGTCATTTCTCCTTTGATCAACTCCTTTTCCCCTGCCTCCAGCGGTCTCCTTTTCGTCCACATCGGAAACGGCCCCTGCCGTGGACCTTTTTTGCGCTTCGTAATTTCCCAGATTTCACAACCCAGCCACGCGCGCGCACAGGCGACAACGTTCAATTCTACTCGCATCAGCTTCAATTGGGATACCAGTCCGAGATGTGCATTTGCCCCACCATTTTGACCCGCAACGCCAGCTTGGGTTCCATTCGAAAAGCAAAGCAGGTGAAAGTTCCTTCGAGACTCAAGGGATGGAGAGCGACAAGACACGGGCGGGCAGCGTAAGGCGGGCCATAGACACTCCGCAGACGTTTCAATCGCACGGCTCGCATCCATGGTTGGGACGACGTCGACGACGTCTGATCGGTGAGAATTCATGTTCCATTGATTTAATCTATTGCTACTACCGACACAGAGCCGCACAAAGCCGCCGGTGGGAAAGTTCCCGTCGCGTTCCCGGCAGTCGGCGTCGTGGTGGCCTGTTTGTTTGTGGTGTCGACGACGTTGCATCCTCGTCATCATGTAGCGGAGTTTCAGGGTGTCGGCCAGGTGTTGGCCTTCATTTTGTGCCGCCGTTTCCAGGACCCCAGCAGCGAGTGCGCGGGCGCCAGAATCAACCCCCAACCCTTTTGTCGGTCTTCGGACGGCGCTAGACGGTGGGCCTGCAGGGCTGGCCCGCTAGTCGGTCAATATCACCTCGTGTTGCCGGTGAGGCTGCAGCTGAGCCACCGCCGAAGGCCTTGACCGCCGACGAAACATCCTTGGCAGGGCATGGACAGCACCGTTCCACCACCGTTTTGCGTTCTTCCACGCCCCTTCTGATGCCCAAATCGGAACATGCCGCAGCGGACCGTGCGCAAAGTCGCATTCTTCGATTACGAAGTGGGCTCCTCGACGGTGTCTTTCGGTGGAAACGGACGAAGTCGCGATACATCGAGAGCTTCACGCCCCTTCAAGCCCCCCCGGCTGTTGATCCCTTCACACCTCCCCCTGCGACGCCTGGTGCCAAGCGTCTATCGTTCTTGGCCCCTCTGTTTTTGTTTTGCACCCCCCACATTCTTATCATTCTCGAAGTGGCTGGATCATCGGCGCGAGCGACTCGGCGGTGGAGTTTCAGTGCGTCGATGAGACCGGCCGGCGTCGTGTTGGTCGAAGTGGAGATGAGGATGCGTTGTTCGTCGGAAACGGGCTCTATCAGAAGCGAGACCAACAAGCACTTTCCTTCAGCGCCAGCGGCAAAGCTTGGCCTCAGTTCGGTGGCGCGGGTCGGCTCGGTCCTCGTTCAAAGCGGAGCTCGCAATGCTGTTGGCGTGTGCGGGGATATAGTGGGGAATATCTCTCCGATCGACGAAGTTGTTGGCGCTGTCGCGATACGAAGGGCAGTTCGAATGGGGCTCGCCGAAACCTGCGTGGTCTCGAGGTCCAAGTTTGCTGTTTTCCACCTCTCCACCTCTGACGTGGCTGACGATCTCGGTCCTCTGGGTTCAACTCATCCCGATCGGATGCACAAACCACAGCAGACCCAACTTCCGGAGGGTTGATTCTGCTTTTGGCGCTTGCAATTTTTTGATCGGTGAGACGAGAGCGAGAGGACCGGCGGTCAAGTCGGTTTCCAAACAGCGATGTTGAAGATCGCGACCGAACATCCCCTCTTCACGCCATTTTCCCCATTCCTCTTGCCAAGACAATCTCATTTTCAGAGTCAGCTTCCAATTCTCCTCGCAGTCCCTTTGTCATCCATAGTCGTCCTGTCGTCGTCTTATCGGGGCCCTAAGGCCATTCCAGGTCCTTTTGCGCAGCGGCAGTCGAAGTGCATTCCCCCTCTTTCTTTTCCCCACCCTTGTCCTAACTCACGCCGAGCCTCAGTCGTTGGTGCTAGTGTACCACAAGACTAGTCACGTGTTTCCAAAAACTCCTTTTCACCAAGGATAGAAGTCGCTGACTAGGTCGATGCGATTGTGTCGTGCTTAGGTGAGCCCGAAGGTCGAAGTTCCCATCAACCATTTCAAGTCCCTTCCTCTTGCCCCGGCTTTGCTCGGCCTGTGGTACCGTCCCTTTCGAGCTTCCTTCAAGGATGATTTCCTTCAACAAGCGATGTCGGGTCGGTCTTCACTTCATGTGGTGGCGAGATAGTCCATGGCGTGGTACCTGACTAAGTACCCCCACCCCGATAGGCTCTTGGTGTCATACCATAGGCCCTGTACCAGTCCATCGGGGTGACGATGTCGAGGTTGGTGAGTTTGAGGACCATTCATGGTAAGCGTGAGCTATGATGGCTGGGCACCACGGCGAGGCTTCTTATACCTTCGTCGAGGAGGGCGGGAACAAACGCAGGGTACGTCGGGGACAAACGAAAAGGGTCTCCGATATATAGGAGGACCCTTCCGGGCGCCCATATATCTCGTCTCTCGCGGTCCCCACTCTCAACCCTTTCCCACCCGGCCGGCTGGAGGTCGATACCGAGCTCCGCTCGTCAAAGCGCCAGTGAGGCCAGGCTAGAGCTGGGCCAGCAGCATGCGGCAGATCTTCCCCGTTGTTGGAGAAGGAGGAGAGGCAGCGTGTGGGAGGGGAGCGGCGGGATCAAATGCAATATACGCACCCGTCACCGATGCAGATGTCCGCTAGGCGCCCCACTTCCCTCCGGCCTCCCTCTCCATGCCGCGCATTCCTGTCGCACTCTGGGGTGCTTGCAGGTCTCGGGCATATCAGGGAAGCGAAGGAGGAGGCGAGCAAGCGAGACACGTAACGTCGTGATGCTATCTCGGGCGTAGCAGGACGCAGGAAGGGGAAAAGGAGAGCGCAACGGCTAGCAGGAGCGCGATGCAGTCGGGAGACTGGGCGTGTAGAGCTGCGAGATAGGGCGCACAGGACGGTACATACATACATACCCGTCGGTGGCGGCGACTTGGAGGAGAGGATGAGAAGGAGAAGGGAGGGGGGAATGCAGGAGCTGACGTATGCTTTTCCCACTTCTGCTGCGGTTTCTGGCCCACGTTCTCGATGGCATCAGACGGAAATACCTGGTAGATAGAGCGTGGCACGTACAGAATTGAGGTCTCTCCGGACCGCCACATCGCTGGGAAGCCCACGAGGAAGCAGTAGGGACGCCATCATATGCAAACGATGGACCAAGCCCAAGGGACCAATCAACCATGTGCAGACCCGGCTCGGCGAGCTCGGTTACTTCCCAGCGACCTTCGGTTCCGAGAAAATGCGTCGGTCCTGTTGGAGTCCGGCGTGGTCCGCATGCGCCCCAGCGGAACCCCGCCAACACAGATGTTTGTCCGCGGCCGCCTGTTTGCGCACACTTGCCCCCAATTCACTAACGCGGTGCGATAGCCCGCTACTTGGGCGATGTCTGCCCACGTCGAAAGCAAGGAATTTGGGGTTCGCGATGTGGTTCCTCCTTGTCGTCGTCCGCGTTTCAGAATATGCCACCCTACGCAGCGCCCACCATCTTTTTCCCCACTACTCCGCTCCTGGTTGGTCCGGCCAAGTAGCTACAGTCGATACTGGTGCAGACGTCCCGAACCGCCGCTACTTTTGTCATGCTGCTTTACCTGCTATTGCTGGCCTCGGCAGCGGGCGGCAGTCACGCTAGTAGCAGTGTCGGTATAGATCGGTGCTTGGTTGTGTCCGGACGACGGGCGGGACTTTCAGGAGTGAGGTCTTTTTGCTCGCTCTCTCTCACCTCTCTCGGCATCTGCAAGCAGGCGGCCAAGGCAGGCGGGCAGGGGGGACGGAGTAAGGTAAGTTGTTCCTTTTCCGTCCTCCGTGTTTGTCCGGAGGAGAAATCCTGAAATCGAAGTTTCGTTGACACTAGTAGTCACCGCAGCACCAGCCGGTGATTTCAGTTCTGTGGAGTCGAATGCAGACACTGAAAACAATTGTTTGTTCTCGGGCTTGGTAGCCTTGCTACTACCACTTGGCCCTCTAAGTAGAGTATTTCCTGGGCTTGGAAAGGTGGTATGTACCGTCATGCTTGCATGCCCGTCTTTGTGTAAGAAGCTTGGCTGTGTATCCGAGGCTTGATATTGGATAGCGGCGGATTTTGAGTTTGGTTATCTCTGGGGTAAGTCACACTTTTCCTTCTATTTTTCCCTTTCTGTCTCCCGGCCGTGGCGTTCGGTCGGTCGGTCGTCGGGGGTTGCTGATGCTGCTGCTGCTGTGCCGCGACTGGGGTGGATGTGACGTCGCGAGTTGGCAGGCGCCGAGCCTCCGATGTTACGTCCCAGTTGTTTATATTCTTCCCTTGGGATAATCCGTACAATCAATTGCTACCGGCCCTTTTCTTCCCACCAAAGGGCCTTTCCAACCGACGGCGACATATCATAGTATATCCTAGATGCATTGCAGACATGTTCGATATGATGTGCGCCGTGGCAAGGCACGGAATCTGACGAGGCAAGCAGCACAGGGCGCGATAGAGGGGGCATCTTCAAGAACATGATTGGTAGTAACAAGCTGATGAGTCTCTTCAACCACGTCCTCGCGAGCGTCGGTATCATTCGTCGTCCGGACATTGCGAAAAGCACATCATTGACAGGCATGTGCTTGCCTGCAGAACGATGGGCCCATGGGGATTCACGTGCGCGTACGACGTGACCGAGAGCCCGAATACTGGAACCCGGGGTTGAGTTGCACAGGTCTCTGATCTCGCGCATGGGCGCTTGCGCGACACAGCAGAGGCCAAAAGGGGCGGCTCGTGGCCTGATTGCGGCTCACGGTTCGCCTGGCGGAAGCTACGGATACCTGAGCCCTAACCGGCCGTCCAGCAAGTCGAAGGGGGGATCGGGATAGCGACATGTTCCCTCCGACGAACCCCCCTTGAACATGGCTTCGGCCATCCCCCTCCTCCGCTCCCTTGAAAGCATCCCAAGACGTTCACCGACGGCAAGCCCCCAACGATGCCCGAGTCGATAGCTCTGAATTGCGTCAAATGGACATGGCATAGCAGCCTCGAATAATTCCCCGAAACGCCGAACCGTCCGGACCTCGTCCAGGGGCTTGGAGTTGCGGTCGACGTGGGGACAATACCGATGGCAATATCTTTTAGAGTATGCCGGCCAAGGCAACTCGCGCTAGAGATGCAGGCTGCTGTTGTTTGAGTCCAGGAACGACTATTGACGTATGATATTCTAGAACAACTCTCGGTGCCGAACCCTGACAGCAGCTTTTTCTTGGGGTTATGATGCTATGGAACAGGGGGGCGGCGGCGGAAGGAAACCAACCCACGAACATCAAACACCAAGCGGGACATGGCCGAGAGCTCGAGCCTTCGGACATTGTAACGGCCGTTGGGGACATCATGTTTGTTTTCAGACTTCACGTTGCGACCTCAATATTCACTCTCTTTAGCCGAAAGGCCTCGCAGAAGGGTCCTTCGCAAACATGTGTTGTCCGCGACGGCAGCATGGTGGAGATGTCTGCGAGGAAAACCATATATGTCGCCAACTAGATGTCCGGCGTGCGGCCTCGGGCCGATGAGCATCTTGATTTCAGGTGTTGACTGCTGGATGCCGAGACGGCTATATTGGCCTGCGTGCTTGTTCAAGGCTTGGTAAGGCCGCTGCAATGGGTTTATGGCCGAACTATCCAGGCGGACCTGTGAACTTGGGAAATTAGCGTCCTTGCCTTGCAACTCACCAGTGAGGCATCGCCGGAAGGCCGTTGAGTTCATGCCATGTCCGGAGTGATGTCGCGCCACCACTGCAGCGCCATGGCAATGGTATTGTCAGACATGGAAGGGTGAAGTCTCATGTGACTTTTGGACGGAGAGCCTTAGACCGTGTTTCTCCGACGCAGATCTGACAGCCGTCTGCCATCTGTCAATGCTGGTCTCGGGTGGCTACAACTGCAGTCGGGTAGAAGAGACATGGCTGGCACCCGAACAACGGCGACTGACAAGGCCGTTCAACCCAGTCGGGTGCTAAAATCGAGCGACAGAGCGCTGCAACCAACATTTCCAGCCGCCGGACTGGCTGGGATCTAGGGGAGGCAGTGATTGACAGTGCAGAAAGGGCGCGGTCGCAGTGGCCTTTTGGGGGTCCGTCGCCTGTCAAGTCCGTCGAGGTCCGTCCGTCCGGAGAGGGCCGGGTCCTTGCTGCCCTGCTTTGGACGCAACCCCCCAGCGGAATGAGACAATCACAAGCATGAACGTGCCGCTCACATAAAGACCCGTGGGACCTCAACTCCCGCCCCCCGCGGCATTCCTCGAGTTGAGCGAAGGAGCGCGAAAGAGGGGGAACGCAGGGAGGGCGGTCAGGGATAGGCGCACTTGAGGTCGACGATCAGGCCTATCGACAACGACGACGACGACGCTTCGATGGTCCCCCTATAGCGGATTAGGCGGTGACCCACGCACCAAGACCGCCCACACCATCACATAAGCTTCGGCCCACTCAGGAAGCACCTCTGTCTCAGCAACCGCCAATGGATCGTTGGTCGCACCGCAGTCGACCTGTGTCTATCACCGAGACGGGCGTACAGACGGGTGTACACAACCCACTGAATCGTCGCATCGAAACCTCATCGACCCCTCAACCCCATAACGCCCACGCAGATAATGATTTATACCTATCCGCCGTCTCCGCCTACTTACTGCCACAACTGCGCCCATGTTGGTCGATCAGGCCACTCTAGTCCCGCCAGCTGTCGACCGCCGATGACTTTGGATGGCTCGTGCCGACGCCTGCACGAGGATCACCAGTTAACCTCTCCTGATCTAGTGAAGATTACCATCAAGACAGGCGACCCAAGGACCAAATGGACGTCTAGCGCGACCAACAACCCTGGCTCGTCGGGAATACGAGTTGCAGACCAGAGGCAGGATGTTCCGTCGCGGCGAGAGGTTTGATATCAGATCTGGATTGGCGTGAAGGAACGCATCCTGTTTTCTGAAGGCCATTTCCTCCTGTTGACATCACCAATCCCCGCTTAAGTTGGAATCAGCTCGCTTCGGTGTAAAATTGGAGTTTGGCACGGCGCAGCAACTGACAGCGGCAGTCCTCCTCGGCTGGTGTGGGTGGTTGAGATAACGTGTGGCTAGGGGGAGCCAGCGCGCGAGCCCCGATTGGGCATTATTGGTCGATCATTGCCTGGCGCTCCTGTCAACTTCGGCGTTGACAGGGGCATCGACAGCCGCACTGACTGGTGTGGGCCAACGCCAGGAATTCCGCCGTCACGTCGAATCCTTCGCCCCTCTCACCAAGAAGTATCGTCGAAGGAGTTTAAGCTCGTACACTCGTGTCTCCCAGGATATGATCAGGATCAGAAAGGTAAGCCATATCTGTAACAAAATCCTGCGTCGTGTTAGTGGGCGCGTCAGTCCCTCTCGAGTAAGCTCACCGAGGTGAACTACTCAACAAATGCATGGGCAGTGCAAGCGTCTTTTCGGACTTCTCTCGAAATGGTAACTGGGTATCTGTCAACGGTAGCCAATGCGACAGTTCTCCGTCATGTGGAGCATCGCTGCGGTGCCCTTGCTCAACACCTGGTGGCGATCGCGTCCCAACCAGCCAGCCCAATGGATGCTTGCTGAGTTGTCCCATGTCTGTCTCAAGCGGTGTGATTGAGTGATTCACGGCGGCCGGGGTCGGGTGGTGGTGTCTAGGAAGATTCTCTTCCGACGCTCTGGTGTCTTCGGTCTCGGGACTCGTTGTTCCACAGCATACGGCGATAGATCTCATGCCCCGCAAGAAAGAAGCTTTCGCGCCTTCCAAAGGGCACCGCCCTCCCGTTCGAGAGCTGCCGTCGAATCGAGTTGTAACACCGGCCGACGGAGCACTTGAAGGCTGAGGGCTGAACTTGGGCAGCGCTGCCATCCAATGGCCGAGCCAGAGCCAATGGGCAGGGGTAGATGATGCAATCTCAAGCCACGGCTCTATTATTAAAAACCTCGTGCGTTGTCTGCGCCTCGTATCTCCCGCCCGGTTCACCAGCAGATCCAAGGGCATGCACTCCACTAGTCGTGGGGGGAGGTGATTTGCTGAGCGCGCCTGGAGTCCCCAGCAAGAGCGGGAGGAGTGCACTTCAAAACGGTCCTTCAACGGAGATTTCGGAGCTGGCTCTGCGGCCCAGCGAGAGCGTTGTATTGAGTCTGACATGCTCACCCCAGGGGTACGGAGCGAAATGAATGGCATCTGTAAAATGGGGAACGATAGAAGGAAAAAAAAATTACAGCTACTTGCAAGGAGAAGCAAGGCTCAGGAGGTGGTAGCCTGATTGGCATCGTGTGGCGTTTGTGATCCCCTGGCTTGAGGATCTTGATGTCGAAAGCGGTAATCGCAATATTAAATGTGCGTCAACGGCGCCACGGCAGACCAAAACTGGCCGCACAAGCGCGCGGTCGTGTGACTCGCAAGTGTCGAAGCCGCTCTTTGACGTGTTTCGATGCTCCCTTCTCGAAACACACGCATTGAGCAAAGGCGTCATCACGGCGACTTCGCGAATCTTTGCTATCTCGTCGTGCTGGCGCGGAAATTGCGATGAGTAGCTGCTGGGTCCAGGCCTTGACCACGATGGCCAATCCGTAGACCCCGGTAAGCTGTTGATCGTCCACTATCGAGGCGCTTAACCCCTTCTGCGATAAATCGCTTAGCGCATGCTGGCGCTTACACTACCCCATACCTTAATCCCACAGCCTTGTGCGCTGCTGCTGACGGGGAAATCGATCTCACGTTCGCAATCCTACGAACCAGGGCTTTTTTTGGCCTGCTCCGGATCTGAACCGTCGGATCTCTTGCGGCGACTGTTTGACACTGGCAAGCTAATAGATCAATACCAGCCCTGCCGCGGCGATTTCTATGGCTTTTTCAGCCACCGCATCTTGCATCGCATCTCTCTGCACTTGCGAGCTAGGAACTGCCCGATCGGCAGCGGCTAGCTTCCTAGTTTAGTGCTTCCAAACCTCCACGCTGGATTCCTTTCCACTAATCCACACGTTCTGGATCTTACGTATTCCGTACTTGGGCTGACTGTTGCATTCCAGCGCCCTAATAGCGGCTCCGCTTCGGGATCTCTGCCCTGTTTGTTTGACCAACTTTCTGCAACCTTCTGAGGCGATTTCGACAGGACCAAGAAGCTTAGCCCATCCTTCCGCAACGATCCCACCACACAGCGGCCAGCACCTGCTCCACGAAGGTAGCATCGGCGCGCGAGACAGGCTGATCCCGAGGAATACGCAGCACCTGTCCATAATCGTGTCGCCAGCTCGCCATAGGCTTCGATACGATTTTGCGATCTTTGTCACGATCGGCACTTGTTCCGCTTTGTTTTCTTGTCACTAGTTCCACAACCTCCAGTT
>Ga0247760_1003355_pt1 | contig 10547 bp, 9 predicted proteins | sample UWRJL171409R4_FD_179936 | JGI IMG/M metagenome (GOLD analysis project Ga0247760, IMG submission 179936) | Plant litter microbial communities from Arlington Agricultural Research Station in Wisconsin, United States - UWRJ-L171-409R-4 | ecosystem: Environmental > Terrestrial > Plant litter >...
GCACCACTAGCACCACGACCCGTTGCAGGTACAACTGCGGGTCATCATCCAGCAGCATCACCAGCAAGACTAGCACCACAAGCGCTACCAACACCAGCACTTGCCGATACAACTGCGGATCCTCGTCCACTAGCAAGACCAGCGCCACCAGCACCACGACTCGTTGCAGGTACAACTGCGGGTCATCGTCTAGCAGCAAGACCAGCACCAGCAAGACAAGCGGCACCAGCAGCACATCCCGCGCGTGCTATGGATACACGTGCTCTTCATCCTCGCGCTCGACGAGCACCTCGACCACCAAGCGGTACGGAGACAGCACCACCTCGACCAAGTCGTACACCAAGTACCCCACGGACAAGCCGTACTGGCCCCGTCCCAGCAAGACGTCGACCATCTACGCGACAAGCACCTACACGGTTTCGTCGTGCGCGCCCACCGTGACCAAGTGCCCCTATGGCAAGACCACGACCAAGGTCATCGCCATCAGCACCACTGTCTGCCCCGATGACGACGATGACTACAGGACAACCGACATTCCCCGTGGCTATACCCGCTCTACCATCTACGCCACGCGCACCTACACGGTCACTGCCTGCAAGCCTGAGGTCACCAAGTGCCCTTACGGCCAAGTCACGACGTCGGTCGTCCCTGTGACCACCACTATCTGCCCCATCGACGACTATGAGCACAAGCCGAAGCCGACCCCCGACCATGACTACAAGCCGAAGCCAGATTATGACAACGACTACAAGCCCAAGCCCGACTACGACAACGACTACAAGCCCAAGCCCAGCCAGGACAACAACTACAAACCCAAGCCAACTCAGGACAGCGACTACAAGGCTAAGCCGTCATATGATTCCGGTTACAAGGCTGCGCCGTCATCATATGCTACTGCGAAGCCATCCGCTTCTTCGGGCTCGTACCCCCAGGGCGCCGCTACTGGCACCGCAGGCGTCAAGCCCGTAACTACCAAGCAGCCCGTCTACACTGATGCTAGCAGCAAGACTGTTGCCAGCCTGTTCAGTGTCGTTCTGGGTACCATGCTTGTTCTTGTTCTTTAGATACCACAGTTGGCCATCGTTTTTCTTGTGTCTTCTTTCCTTGCATATATGTAACCTCATGAGCTGGAACGTTGGATAGATCTTTGTTGGATCCCCTTTGGGGAGAGTAACCATAACATTTAACACATATTTTCTTGCTGATAAAAATATTGAGAAACATACAAACCCACAACTATTCCATACCTGCTTCCAGTATTGTGAGCTTCAGATGAACCTGGTGGTGGGCGAGAAATTGCAGTGTTGTTGAGTGAAACGGAACAGAGAATCATGACTCAACCCACTGAGCACAGCGTATTTTCTGGAGCCACCGCCCAGTCTGGTCGCTTTGAGACATTCCAATGGGGTAGACAGTATTATGCCTGAGGAACCGACTATTTGTTTCCTCATCAGCATACGCCCGGGCATCTAGCGCAAGTTTTTTTGTTGCTGCTAAACTCGTGACAAGCCTTACCCACATGCGCCAAGCGTTGACCCTGGATCAACCTACCGACAGTCAGTGCCCGCTTAATGACCTCATGCAGGAGCTGCCAGACAACTCTCGAATTTCCCGAGCCCGCAGATCCGCAGACTACAACCATCAACCCCCAACCAACACCATCTCATGAAGCTTTCCATACTCCGACAGCCATGCCACTTCGATAAACTCGCAACCCAATTCCCGCCCGAAGCTGTGAACATGTTCGCAACCCGCGCGGTGCGGTCCCAAACCGCGATCGCTCCGCTAAGGCGATTTGTTCCGATCGCCCCCCGCCAGATCGTCGTCTTCTCCCCTCTCTCAACTCCAAGAAGGCCAAATTCAATACCGTCCATTCCCGCCCGGCAACGCTCTTCTCAGTTTTCCCCCCTTAGAACCTATCATCAATCCCACCATGACCCTTCCGGCACTCGCCTCGCGACCGCACGCCCCCTCCTCACCTCCTCCAACTTCAAGCGCGCTGCCCGCAGCCCCGGCACGCACGCCGTAATCATCGTCGCCATCGCCGGCGCCTTCATCTTCTACTTTAGCAACCTCGAAACCGTCCCTGTGTCGGGCCGTACCCGCTTCAACGTGTATAGTGCGGAGCGCGTCCGCGCCGCGGGCGACATGCAGTTCCGCGCACTGCTATACCAGCTAGAGCGCGACGGGGCGCACATCCTGTCCGAACATGACTGGCGTACAGCAAGAGTGAGACGGGTGATGGGGAAGCTGATTCCGTTTTCGGGAATGGCAGATGAGAAATGGGAGATTTTTGTGATTGACGATCCCAGGACCGCAAATGCATTTGTCCTCCCCGGGGGTAAGGTGTTTGTGTTTAGTGGGATCTTGCCGCTGGCGGCTACGGACAGTGCGTTGGCGGCGGTGCTGGGTCATGAAATTGCGCATAATGTAGCGGACCATGTCGGGGAGAGGATGTCACAGAGCATTGGTACGGATGTGATTCTGTATAGCGCCATGGCGCTAGTGGGGTTTTTGGGGTTTGGTCCGTTGTTGATGCACTGGATTGGATCGAGGGCGCTGGATATTGTGTTTGGGAATCCGATGAGCAGGCTGCAGGAGAGTGAGGCGGATTATATCGGGTTGATGATGATGGCTGAGGCGTGCTACGACCCGAGAGATGCAGTCCGGTTTTGGGCGAGAATGGAGGCGGCTAAAGGTGAGGAGATTCCAGAATGGTTGAGCACGCATCCGTCGGTAAGTTTCTCTTGCGTTAGGTACTTAAGGAAGGGATGGGAATGCTCACTTGACACTAGAACGTCTCACGGATAAAACGGATCCAAGAGTGGCTGCCCGAGGCCATGGAGAAGCGTAAGAATAGTGACTGTCAGTCCACCATGGCCTTTGCAGACCTATTCCGGCGCGCCCTATCTCAAGGTGTCATCATTATTTGATACCAGTGGTAGACGGATCGCATGGTACTTCCTAGCGTTGTATATATAAACAAAGTAGACTCGGAGCGTGGAGTTGGGGTTGGCGTCCTGGTTATCAACATAGGTTCTCTGCATTCGTGGGGCCCAAGAAAACCCATCTCACTTGAAGACCGGGATCATATCACATCACATACTCAAGTGAGAAAGGGGAAACAGAAAATAAAACTAAAATAAAGTCCGGGTACAGGTACGGAATACCTAACCCAGGTCTGTTGACTCTGAAAATGCAAGCCACTGAAAAACATGCCCAGCTAACAAAGGCTTTCAATTTTCGGTATTAAGACAGGAAGTCGATTCTGGTATATACACGGGGATCTTAACGCGTAGTATCTGAGGCTGCGAAGGGAGAGATCTCCTAAGAGGCACAGGGTGGAGATGTGGTGAGTGGTGATGACGCAATGTTCATGCTACCCGAGATGTAAAGGGGCTTCCATTTTCGACTACGTATGTAGTAACCATCATCATGTACATATAAACGGGTCAAAAAGGCTTTGGGACCCGGTGTAACTCTGGGAAAAATCCCAAACTGTTTACAAAAAGGAAGAAAATAAAGAGGACTGATCCATGCCGCCCATGACGCATGGTGATAACCATCTGGTCATCGAACCAGACAAACAACTTAGCCAACCGGACCAGGGCAAACGAGAAAATTGTTGTCCCCCCATTCCTGCCCCTCCCAGTCGCAGAGAGATATGCACAAGACATGACCTTGCGTCTTGGCCATTAAAACTACCGGGATTGTTCGTCCCAAGAAACAAAAACCAACCCATCCAACCAACCGCCAACCAACCCAACTTCAAGGAGTGAAGTAACCCAAGAAAACTCCGCCCTGCCCCGTAGCCGTTACGTTTTCTCCATCTTTTACGCCCTTTGTCTTTTCCAATAAGCCATCCAATCCAGTCCCTCCCCATCAATGCGCCTCCCCCACCTGCTGCTGCTGTCCCTGCCTCCTGAAAAATGGGGTACTCAACATCCTCCAAAGTCCACCGCCCTTTCTCTTCCCGGGCTTACTCATCTGCGACGAAATCATCATCTGTTGCTGTTTAGCCACCCGTTCCGCCTGCTCCCTCTGCTGCTGGGCGAGGTTCTTTAGCTTCAGAATCTCCCTCCCCATTTGCGGGAAAATCTTGTCGATGTTATCGCCTGATTTGGCGGAGACTTCCAGGAAGGGACACCCCGCGGCCGTGACAGTTGTCCCCAAGCTGGCGCTAAGAGCTAAGCTGGGAACGCGGATGGCGGAGGCGGATTTGGAGCCGCCCGCCCATGATACTTGGCGGTCTGTGTCATCGACGTCGGACTTATTGCCGACAAGCATGAGGCCGTATTCGCGAGACGTGTGTGGTGGTGAGAGAGTGGACAGGGAGTCACGCATAAATTCAGCGATGCCCTCGACGAGACGAAGTGAGGCTGGGTCTCGCACGTCGTAGACAAGTACGGCAGCCTCAGTAATGCCGAGGGCCTGTTCGAGCATGGGGTTAGAGAGGAGGTGTTTTGAGGGCATCTCGAGCGCATCGACAATGTAGGTTTGGCCGTCGATATCGATAGGGTGACGACATCCCCGCTCGTAAAATGGGTCGGGGGGTTCACCTTCACCGCGAAAGGTGCCGTTGCCGAACTGGTTGCTTTTATAAGTTGATGACTTGGACTGGGTAGGTAGGGATACAAACCCGTGTGAGTATCGACGTCTTGCCGGCCCCCCGAGCACCAATCACCAAGATCCGAAACTCGCCTGCTGGTTTCCTTCGCTTCCGCTCCGCTTCTTGGGCCGCCGCCCGGACCCGTCTCTCCTCTTCGGCCGTTGGCGAGTCCTGCCATCGTAGAACTGCCTTGAGAAACTTGGCCTCCTCTGGCGTCCAGACAAATGAGTTCACCATGATCTGCCGACTTGAACACGGACGAGGTTGGAGAAAGATGAAACGGAGGGAGAAGCAAGCAGAGGTAAAGGCCTTCTTCTGAACGAAGGGGGAGAGGAGGCAGGGTAGCAGTATTATTATTTGATAGGCATTATACAACGAGAGAAATACGTTTTATTCCCCTTTCGTTGCGTCAAGGCGTTCTAGAATGATCTCTCTGGAAGACCGGGCAGATAGGTCGGGGAATCTGGGGGGAGGGAAGGGAGCAAGAGTACTAGGAGAGGTGTTATAAGGTCCCCTTATGCGTTCTTGATCACTCAAAACGTCATGGACGCCCCGAGCGGAGCGAATAGGAACCTTCCGTCAAAGGTTTGTCTTGCGGACAACAATTCTGCCAAATATCAACCTGACACAACAAGTCGACCGGTTGTGTGTTTGAAGACGATAGGATCGCCATCGCTATAGGACGAGACCCAATGTCATCCCTGCCCGTGTCTTGGTTCCGCAAAGACTGCCAAAAGGCTGGCTCTCGCTGTTCCGATTGTTTGCGGGTCTTGTGGTCCCCTTCCGAGTTGAGCGGGGCGAGCGAAGGGAACGAAGGGATTGGGATGAAGGGGGTAAATGCTCCCCCTGGTGTTCGGAGAGATATATTCCCAGGATCAGGGGGCATGGATAAGCAAAGCGAACCATAGCACTACTATGGGTTCCTGAATTCAGGGTCCTTCCATCATTCATGCCACGAGGCTAACGGGACTACCCATGGAAGCTCCTAGCTCCAAGCTCTTCATCATCCTTATTTTGCACGGTTTCGATCCCATCACACGGAGAACAAGGGGCCGATGAGAGATCAGGTTCGCGTGTCATGTCGCCCGTGCGCTCCCGGCTACCCGCAGAATCGTACTGAGCCGAGCCGATCATCGGTCGTAACCACTTCTAGAACGATTGCCTGAGACAAGGGACGGCGCCGGAAGGGGAGGCCCGAAGCTCACTTTGCGGGACATTTAAAGTAGGAGGCTCCCTCGCTTCCTGTGCGCTAGAACCTCAAGATCCCCACCTGCTCGACGACAACCTCGAGCCCGTCTTCTCGAGTTCAAGAAAGGACAGAGGAATTCTAAGAGGCAGCTTGGTCGGCGACTTGGCGCCTATGTTTAGCATTTGTCTGACAAGCACCCTGCATCCAACACCAAGTCAAGCATTCAGCCTCAGTAGTGTTGGGCACAGAAAAATAGGCGCGAGTTTGGGGGAGATGGCGGGGGATTACTAGCGGCGGGTGACGTAGTCTGGTTGGATTCTCGGCGACAATAGACGAGGCGCAGTCGCTTGTTGGGGGCTCCAACCGCGGCCTGACATCGGCTCCCTTTTCGCTGCTGAGTCCCGACGTCCTTGTCGATGGAAATCACGGGACACGAGTGGAGTGGGGGAGGCTGGGCACCACGACTATGCGGGCCATTAGACAGACAGCCGATCAACGTCGGGTTTTGTGATGCGGTGGAATGTGCAAAGTGTCCCAGGAACTTGGGCGAGGGTTGAGATGCGCTGAAATAAGTGTGGAGATGCAAACTGAAATGTGACGCTGCAAGCTGCAACAATGAGATCGTATCTTGGTGGGGTCCAGTCCAGCTCGCGCAGGTGCCGGTCCACAACTCACTATTATTAGCAGATACCGTATCAAGTGCTCCGTATGCAGCGGACTTTCGTAGCAACGTGCGCACACTACTAGTCCGTAGAGTAGCTACGGAGTAACTTATTGCACATCCACATCCGCGACATCCTGGTGATTGGGTTGGTGCGAGGTGGTGTGCTGATCGCAACGGTTGACACGATACAACAAATGTCAGACCCCTGAGCGCTGAAGGATTTAGCGCCAGCCCTGTAACGCTACACCACACCGGCCTTAGCTCAGGCACCGAAAGCGCCCGGGCTTTCCCTAATCGACATCCCTCTTGCTCGGCTTGGCAGTCGCATCATGACCCTCAAAGCAGGCAGCTCAAGTCAGCAACCGCCATGCATGCACTGTCGGCGGAGCTCGATGCGATAGGTAGGTGACTACACTACCCAGTCGAACTACAGTGGGCGGCCTTGCTTCTCCAGCCCCAACCTCGCTGGCGTGAGCGCCCCCTAAAACACAAAGAGGCCTGAACAGATTTGGCCAGGCGCTAGTTATTCTCAGCCGCACTTTCCCCATTTGTTGCAGATCAGGCTGCATTTGCTTTGTAGAAAACCACACTCCCCCCTCAGTTGCTTCTGACTTGTCTACCGATCTTGTTTTGGTTTCGCCATCGCAGCTTCCGGCGGCGCCAATGTCTTGAACGCAATTGCAATGGACCCGTTCCAACCAGTACCGCCTCCGCGGCAGCGGCCGCCGCTCCACTCTGTAACCTCCTCCAACTCTCTCAGCCGAATCTCGACCGTATCCGACTTCGCAGACCTCGAGAGCATCCCACTGCACGCCCGGCCGTCGCTCGTGTCGCTACAGTCCGAGCACCCGGCGCACAGCGGTGGAGAGGATAGCCATATTTACAATTCAGCACCCTCTAGCTGGTCCACTTTCACGGGCTACCCTGGCGGCGGTGGCTATGAGCCGGTTCCAGTAGCCGGCTCCCCGCCGCCCCGGAGGCAGCAAAGCCGTGCGCATACAAATGCGGCCCCGCTGCGCCGGCACCAAGAAGCAATACCTGAGGAGGAGGACTGGGCAGATCTCGGGCTTATGCAATCAGCCACACCATTAGATGGCGGACACGCTACCCTTAGCCCTCCTCCTGCCGCTACCCGCGAGTCCTTTATCGCCAATGAGCAGTTTGAAGCGTTTGACATAAGCAGCGCGCTTGGTCCTACCACCAAGGCTGACGAGGCTTTTATGAAGGCATTGCGAGAACAGGAGGCGACGGGGAGGCTGACTGGCGGGCTGGGCACCGGCATAAGAACCGAGGCCGTTGTGACGGAGTCAGCCCTCCTAGCAGCGGAACCAGCCGCTGAAAAGATGCCGCTAGTCCGCTCCTTCTCCCGGAGCCTCCACCGTCGGTCAACGGTAAAGGAGCTTGGACAGCACGAGGCGAACAAAAGAGGCGAGGTGATCGAAGTTATCATGGACAGAGGTGGCCCTTCACAGTCCGAAGTGGACCTGAGCATTATGGCTGGCCCCGAGACGCTTCCCGGCATCTCGCATCGTCTAGCCAAGGCCGCGACGTTCCCAACGGCAGCGGAGCGAACCCAAATATTCTACCCTCAACAGAACTGGAAACCGTTTTCGATGCGATGGCCATACCTGGTCGCGCTCATCGTTATATCTATCGTGCTGGGAGCAGCCCAGGAAGTTTTGTTTCGAGCGTCCGAACGCAAACCGCTGCTCTCGTTCCATGAGCCATCAGAGATTCCTGGTGGGCAATACTTTGCATTCAAGTTCCTGCCGACACTTGTGGCCGTTTCGTATGGAGTTCTGTGGCAGGTCACCGACTTTGAGGTAAAACGTTTGGAGGCGTTCTATCAAATGTCCAAGGAAGGTGGTGCACTAGCAGCTGAGTCTATAAACGTCGACTACATCACGTACTTCAGCTTCTTCAGGCCTTTTCGGGCCTTCCGCTGCAAACACTACGCCGTTACTATATCCACCATCACAGCTCTTCTCGCCAACGCCCTGGTGCCCACCCTTAGCGCCGCTTGCATCGTTCTGTCTCCCGATCGGGATACGCGGACCAAGTTCCCTGCAGGCGAGAAAACGATCCAAATCCACTATGTGTGGTCCCGTCTCTTGACCGTCACCTTGTTTATTATCTCTGCGCTCGGATGCGTCCTTTTGTACCAGCTTCAAACTCGTCGGTCCGGTTTGCTCGCCGATGTCCGGGGGATTGCAGGTCTCGCTGCTATGGCCACCGTGTCGCACATCCTCATGGACTTTAAGGACATGGACGTGGCTACGCACAAGGACATTCATGACAAGCTCAATGATCATCGCTACGTTTTGCGGAATTCCTCGCTTGCCCCGGATGACCTGAACCCGCCTTCCAAGCAGGAGCGCGACCGGTACACTGAAAACCACCTCTCTGAAAACCCGCAACCTCTCATGTTACGAAGCAAGGGCGTGATTCCATATATATCCGGAATCACTCTCTTTATTATCCTGTTGCCAGTCTTTCTCTTCACGCCAGCCACCGCCATAACGGATAAGGCTCCCTGGTTTATCACGGCCCTCGCCGTTTGCATCAAGCTCGGATGGGGAGGGCTAGAGAGCGACGTCCGCATGATGGAGCCGTTTTTCATCCTTTCTCGGCGCCATGCGCCCCCCAAGACGCTAACACTGGATTACACGGCCATGCCCTTCGGCTGGGTTGCCCTCCGCGGCCTGATGAATGGCCACTGGGTGGTGTTCGCCGTGGGTTTCGGCACGATAATGACGGAGCTGCTCACTGTCTTGGTAACGTCTCTCGCAACGGTTGAAGGACGCGTCTTCATCGAGTTAATCCACAAATCTGGAGGGGGTACCAAGACGAAGGTTTTGAACGGTGATGACGACGAGCCCGTGACGACAACCGATATCAACTCAGGCCAAGAAACCCCCGCGAGCTTCTGGGTCTCGCTCACGATAGCACTCCTCATCCTGGCTTACATGGGCATCGTAGCGGGCGTGGTGTTTGTGAGACGGAGAAGGGTGTTTTTGCCGCGTCAGCCAAACACCATAGCCAGCGTGCTGGCGTACATTCACCAGAGCAAGATGCTGTACGACTTCGTGGGCACGGCCAAGCTCAGCAATGCCGAGATGGTAAAGCGGCTGGAGAGTATCGGAAAGACTTATGGCCTGGGCTGGTTCCAGGGTCGTGACGGTCAGTCGCACTGCGGCGTCGACGAGGAGGAGCTGCTCAGCGGGTATAAGTTCGGGTATGACTACTCGAGGGCTACGAAGCCTTGGGAAGAGGAGCAGGTTCATTGGTTATAAGGCATGGGTGTATGGGGGTTTTAGGAAGGGGTTTTATATCTACGATTCATGATGCATGCTGCATGGCTGGCGCTGGTAATTATGTATATTGGGGACGTTTTACGGCGGCATTTTGGATCATCTTCACACCTTTAGCTAGGAAGGGGATATCTGGCTTCATATTCACGAGGAGGCATTTTGAAGCGAATGGGTTTCAATACGGGTGATGTTGAAGAGAAGCGGGTTGCATGAGGGCCGACGTGAGCGAGCAGGTCAATCACCTGCTTGCTTGCCTGTCCACCTACCTATGTACTTACCCCGGCAGATAATTCTGTACCGGGGGGCGAGTTACATAGCTAATTCTAATGGGCTTTTGGCACATTTGTTTGGTCCGTGAAGAAGCCGAGTGAGGAGGTCGCTGCTATGTTTTCTAACCCGTATCTTCAAAGTTTTCCTTCTTTTTCGAGAGGGAGATCTTATGGCCCGAGTCTGGGGATAGAGAGTTGGGCAGCCCAACGGTTGCGCTTCTCCCGGTTCGTATCCTCGATACTTTTTTACCCGAACAGCGAGTGGTTCAGCAAAGGGCCGAGATTATTTCGTCAACGTCGACGACTATTCAACAGTCAAAGACCATCCTCCCCCCGAGCGGTCTAGACTCTCGAGGACCCTGATGTGGTCTGACCTCATCCGACCCGAGAAACAAAACACCGGCATGTATGTAGGTGGATACAATAGAGTTACGTACAAGCCCTGAATTGCAACGCGGCCCGCGAAGGGACGGGAATGGAGAGCCTTGGCACGGCATCGTCCTGG
>Ga0247760_1003356_pt1 | contig 10541 bp, 10 predicted proteins | sample UWRJL171409R4_FD_179936 | JGI IMG/M metagenome (GOLD analysis project Ga0247760, IMG submission 179936) | Plant litter microbial communities from Arlington Agricultural Research Station in Wisconsin, United States - UWRJ-L171-409R-4 | ecosystem: Environmental > Terrestrial > Plant litter >...
AAGGTTGAAGGCGCCGAAGCCCGTGCCCGCGAGCTGGCCGCCACGCAGGACCTGATGAACGACCAGGTGCGCTTGCAGGTGAACCGCGCTTACCTTAATTGGCTGAGCAACCAGAAGAAGATAGAAGTGAATGCAAAGGCGGTGGAGCAGGCCAACGAAAATTACCGCATCAACAGAAATAAATACGAAAACAGCCTGGCTACGGCCACCGAGCTGCTGGACGCCGAAGTGGCCCAGCTCGAGGCCCAGCTCAATTACGAGTTTGCCCGCGCCGACGCCATCACGGCTTATAACCAACTCTTACAGGCCGCCGGCCAGCTGGCGACCCAGAAATAAATCAGCATCATAACCACTGACAATCACATTTAATTATGGAAACAACGACGACGACACAGGAAACCACTCCGGCCCCGAAGAAAAAAAACCCGATCTTTCTCATCATCCTCATCCTCCTCATCATTGCGGGTGCATGGTTCGGTATCTCGAAATATACCTATGCCCAACACCACGAAGACACCGATGACGCACAGGTGAGCGCCGACATCAGCCCCGTTATTCCCCGCGTGGCCGGCTATGTAAAGGAAGTGCGCGTGAAGGACAACCAGATGGTACGCAAGGGCGATACCCTGCTGGTGCTCGACGACCGCGACTACCGCGTAAAGCTCGAAGAAGCAGAGGCCGCGCTGGCCACCGCCCAGAGCAATCTCAGCTCGGCCAAAGCCACTACCGAGGCGGCCCGCGCCGGCATCGCCACCTCGCAGGCTTCCGTAGGCACCGTGGATGCGCAGATCGAAGCGGCCAAGGTAACCGTTTGGCGCGCTACGCAGGACTACGAGCGTTATGCCAACCTGATAAAGGACCACTCCGTAACCCAGCAGCAATACGAGCAGGCCCTGGCCGCCAAGCAAACCGCCGAGCGCCAGCTGAACGTGCTGCAGGAACAGAGAAAGCAGGCCTCGCAGCAAACAAATGTTGTATCGACCCAAAGCAGCGCCACGGCCCAGACCATCGGTGTGGCCAACTCCACCATCCGGCAGCGCCAGGTAGATGTTGATGCCGCCAAGCTCAACCTCTCCTATACCGTTGTGGTAGCTCCGGAAGACGGCATGGTGTCCCGCATCGGGGTGCAGCCGGGCCAGTTCCTCCAGGCCGGACAGAGCCTCTTCAGCATCGTGCACAGCGACCGTGTATGGGTTGTTGCCAACTTCAAGGAAACGCAGCTGAACAAGATGGCCGAAGGACAGAAAGTGGTGGTGAGCGCCGACGTGTTCAAGAACCACGACTTCCAGGCCCGCGTGGCTTCCTTCTCGCCCGCTACCGGCGCAACCTTCGCCCTGCTGCCGCCCGATAATGCCAGCGGTAACTTCGTAAAGGTGGTGCAACGCCTGCCCGTGCGCATCGAGTTCACCGATCCTAACGACTCGCTGGTGAAAAAGCTGCGCCCCGGCATGAACGTGCTGGTGGACGTGCACCTCGACTAAGACAATAGCTGGCGGCCGTGCATTATCGTGTGTGCATGGCCGTTAGTATCTACCCGCTGACTCATAATCAGCGGGTAGATAATCGACCCTCTGATCAGCAGCCGGATGCTCCGGCATCGACGGATCCGGTTAAATTATTATTATGGAACAACAGGCTTCTTTGGTAGAATACGGCTCACGGCGGGTGATCATCACGATCACGGCCATCGTGTGCGCCCTGCTGGAGATCGTGGATACGACCATCGTGAACGTGGCCCTGCCCGACATGAAGGGCAACCTGGGCGCCACCACCAGCGAAGTAGGCTGGGTGGTGACGGCCTATGCCATCGGCAACGTGATCATCGTACCCATGACCAGCTGGCTCTCGGCGCAGTTCGGCCGGCGCAATTATTTCGCGGTGTCGATCATGATCTTCACCATCTGCTCCTTCCTTTGCGGCAACGCTTCGGGCATCTGGGAGCTGGTGGCCTTCCGCTTTTTGCAGGGTGTAGGCGGCGGCGCCCTCCTGGTAACGTCACAGACCATCATCACCGAAAGCTATCCGCCCGATAAGCGCGGCATGGCCCAGGCCATCTACGGTCTCGGCGTGATCGTTGGCCCGACGCTGGGACCACCGCTCGGCGGCTATATCGTCGACCATTTTGCATGGCCCTATATATTTTACATCAACATACCCCTCGGTGTTATCGCCACCCTGCTGACACTGCAGTTCGTGCGCAGCCCGCGCTACGCCAAGAAAAGCTCGATGGCCGACATCGACTGGGCCGGCATCGGACTGCTGGCGGCCTTTGTGGGTTCATTGCAATACATCCTTGAAAAAGGCCAGGATGACGACTGGTTCAACGATACCACGATCACCTTGCTGGCTGTAGTTGCGGGCCTCGGCTTCTTCTTCTTTATCTGGCGCGAAATGAGCTTCCGCTCGCCGGTGGTGAACCTGCGGGTATTGAAGAACGGCAACCTGCGCGTGGGTACGATACTATCTTTCATCCTCGGCTTCGGCCTCTATGGTTCAACCTTTATCATTCCACTTTATACGCAAACGACGTTGGGGTGGACGGCCACCGAATCGGGACTGCTGCTGATGCCGGCGGCCCTCATGACGGCCTTCATGATGCCCATCATCGGCAAGCTGTTGCAGCGCGGCGTGCCGCAGCAATACCTTGTTGCGGGGGGCATGCTGCTGTTCGCGGGCTTTTGCTTTTACGGGTATAAGATATTGACGCCGGATACGGGACGCGAGAACTTCTTCTGGATGCTGATGGTGCGTGGTGTAGGCATGGGCATGCTCTTCATTCCCATCACGACGCTTTCGCTCAGCACCCTTAAAGGCCGCGAGATCGGCGAGGGCGCTGCCTTTACGGGCATGATGCGTCAGCTGGGCGGCTCCTTTGGCGTGGCCGTGATCACGACCTATATGGCGCGCAAGACGATGACCCACCGCAACGACCTCGTAGGGCAATTGAACGTCAACGACCTCGACGTGCAGAACCGGGTAGCGGCCCTGAAGCAGGCCTTTATGGCCAAGGGCATTCCGGCCAACATTGCCCAGCAGGATGCGTACAAGGCGCTTGAAGGCTCGGTGATGAAGCAGGCGGCGGTACTCTCGTACATGGACGTGTTTTATTTTATCGCGCTCATGTTCCTGATATGCATTCCCTTTGTGCTGATGGTGCGGGGCAACCGTAAACGCAAGGGTGAAAAGGTTGACCTCAGCGCTGCTCACTAATATATTCAGATATAATTAATATTCAAGGCCGCCTTTCCGAAGGCGGCCTTGTTGTTTATGGAAAGCTGATGCTGTGCCGGATCGATTGTAAAGATTTTTTTTATCGCCGGCTAGTTGATAGATGCAGGTTGTGCGTTTCATTAATAAGATGATCAACACACCGGACTTAATCAGGATAGCAAGGGAAAGGCTCGGCGATGCCGAAGCGCTCATGAGCGCTCACCGTTACGATGCCGCGGCTTATATCTGCGGGTACTCGGTCGAGATCGCCTTAAAATACAAGCTCTGTCAAACCCTTGACTGGAGCGGCTTTCCATGGACCAGCAAGGAGCTTGAAAATTACGAGAGCTTACAAGCGAGCGATCTCGATCTGCTTTTAATCCTGACCGGTAGCGAAGCGCGTATAAAGGCTCACTATTTTACCGAGTGGTTGGCCTTTAGTGAATGGACCCCTGAAGCCATGTACAGTATCTCGGGCAAGATCAAACCGGCGGATGCAATCAATATGATAAATGCCGCTAAAACCCTCATCGATGTATTATGAAAATAATATAGGAAGATTGTGGAAGATCGAACGGGAAACTTCGACGCCCGCGAGATTTATGAGGCGCTAAACAGCGTTATTTATCTCTGAAAAATTTATTTAAATTCCTGCATATTTACTACCTGCTGACAAAAGGAGTATTCCACCGGATCGTTGGAGCAGACGATGACGAGGCGGCCCTGCGTATGGTCGCCGATAAGCCGGTGGTAAAGGTCGATGCCCTTTGAATCGAGGTTGCTGCACGGCTCGTCGAGGAGGAGGGCGCCCGTGCGTGAAAAGATGGCCTGCGCAAGCTTTACCCGCTGCCGCATGCCCGAGGAATAATGCCGCAACTGCTTGCCCGCAGCGGCTTCCAGGCCGATAGCCCTTATAATATCGTTATCCGAAAAGCCGTCGAGCCATGGCTTGAACTGGCGGTGAAATTCAAAGAATTCAAGCAGGGTCATTTCCTCCACCAGGTCGAGATAAGGCGCGCAATAAGATATTTGCCGGTAGGCCTGCTCGGGATCAAGTGCCTTGCCTTCGGCTTCATGCACAATGCTGCCTTCGCTGAGGCGCATCATGCCGGAGAGACATTGCAGGAGGGTGGACTTGCCCGAGCCGTTGGGACCCGTGATGGCGCAGGCGGCGCCGGGTGTAAGATCGAGTGTTGCTTTTCGGAAGATCCATTCGCGGTTGAAGCGTTTGCCTCCTTCGGAAAGCTTAATCTTCATCCACATCGCTTTTGGAAAAACGCTTGATGACGCCAAGCTTGGAGTCGTTGATGAACTGGAGTATCTCGCTCCTGATCTCGCTCTCGGGCACGCGCTCGCGGATCAGGTTTACACCCGACGTGGTGCTGTGATTACCGACGAAAAGAAGGTGGTATATCTGCGAGATGGTTTCTATCTGGTGATGCGGAAAGTTGCGGCGGTGCAGGCCCACCACATTGATGCCCATATAGCTTATCGGCTCGCGGGCGGCCTTCACATAAGGCGGCACGTCCTTGCGGATGGCGCTTTGCCCGCCTACATAGGCATGCTTGCCGATGCGCGTGAACTGCTGTACGCCACAGAGCCCGCCGATGATGGCATAGTCGCCCACTTCCACGTGACCGGCCAGCTGTACGCCATTGGCGAGGATCACATGGTCGCCGACGGCGCAATCGTGCGCTATGTGCGAGTAGGCCATCAGCAGGCAATGGCTGCCCACGGTGGTCTTCCATTTATCCTTGGTGCCGCGGTTCACGGTCACGCATTCGCGGATGGTGGTATGGTCGCCGATCTCCACGGTGGTTTCTTCACCCACGTATTTGAGGTCCTGCGGTATGGCGCCGAGCACCGCGCCGGGGAAGACGCGGCAGTGCGCGCCCAGCGTGGTGTTGGGCAGTATAACTACGTGCGACATTACATGCGAACCGTCGCCGATCGTTACGTTCTCGTGGATTACAGCGAAGGGGTCTACCGTAACATTGCTACCGATTTTTGCATGGGGATGAATGGATGCCAGCGACGAGATCATACTTTTACTTTAGGTTTCTTGACGATTTGTGCTACGAGATCAGCTTCAGCAACGATTTTATCGCCGACAAAAATAGTTCCTTTCATTTCACAAATTCCACGACGTACGGGATTCATGAGTTCCATCTTCAATATAAGCGTGTCTCCCGGCACCACCTTGTTCTTGAATTTGCAGTTGTCAATCTTCAAAAAATAGGTATCGTAATCATGATCGGGATCATCGGGGATGGTGAGGATGCCGCCGGTCTGCGCCAGCGCCTCCACCTGCAATACGCCGGGCATCACGCAGTTGCCGGGAAAGTGACCCTGGAAAAAATGCTCGTTGTAGGTTACGTTCTTGATCGCCACCACCTGCTTTTCCGTAAGCTCGATCACCTTGTCGATGAGGAGGAAGGGATAGCGGTGCGGCAGCTTTTTTTCGATGGCGTGCACATCGTACACCGGCGGCTTGCCCGGGTCGTAGTGCGGCACCTGCATCTTGTGCTTGTATTTCTTGAGGTGTTCCTTGATCTTGCGGGCAAAGGCCACGTTGCTCGAGTGCCCCGGACGGTTGGCAATGATGTGCGCCTTGAAGGGCATGCCTACGAGGGCCAGGTCGCCTACGACATCGAGCAGCTTGTGCCGCGCGGGCTCGTTGGGAAAGCGCAGCTCGAGGTTGTTGAGGATGCCGCCCTCGTTCACCTTCACGTCTTCCTTCTTGAATACTTTCGAAATGCGCTTTACCTGGTCTTCAGTCACGGGCTTGTCCACCACCACGATGGCGTTGTTGATGTCGCCGCCCTGGATCAGGTTGTGCTCGATGAGGTATTCCAGCTCGTGAAAAAACGAGAAGGTGCGGCAGGGCGCGATCTCTTCGTTGAATTCGGAAAGATGGCGCAGGGCCGCATGCTGCGTGCCGAGCACGGGCGAGTTGAAATCGATGAGGGTGTTGATGCGGAAATCCTGGTAGGGCAGGGCCACCATCTCCACCTTCTTGTCCTCGTCGGTGAAGGTAATATTGTGCTGGAGGGTATAGTAGAACTTCGGTGCATCCTGGCGGACCACGCCGGCCTGGCGGATGATGCCGATAAAAGGTTCGGAGGAGCCGTCGAGGATGGGCACTTCGCCGCCGCTGATCTCGATCAGCGCATTGTCCACCTGGTTGCCGATCAGCGCGGCCATGAGGTGTTCGATGGTGCTTACGCGGGCTCCGTTGGCCTCGATGGTAGTGCTGCGCGTGGTGTCGACCACATTGTCCACATCGGCCTTTACCGAAGGAGCGCCGGGCAGGTCGATGCGGCGAAACACGATGCCGGTATTGGGTTCTGCCGGTTTCAAGGTCATTTCCACGTTCTGCCCTGTGTGAATTCCTACGCCGCTGATCGTGATAGCCGATGACAGGGTGTGCTGAAAATCAGCACAATTGTTTGACTGCATTTGGCGAAAGTAGTAAATATGACGAAAGTGTGATCAATATGGAAACCCATTTGCTTTTTGAGCCGTAATTTTGACGCTCATGCCGCAATCGATTCTATCCAGCCACCTGAACCCTGCACAGGCAGGCGTGCATACCGAGCTCCTGTTCGAGACCGCCAGCGGCATACCCGGTTCCGTACAGTATTCGGTCCGCCGCTTTGCCCGCCCGATAAACTGGATGTCCGACGACATCGGCATGATCCATTACCAGTACGCCGCCGACCCGCAGGAAAGCCAGCTCGAGCTTCGCTTCTGCCTCATCGGCAACATGTACTGCCGCCGCGATCAGCACGAATGCAGCCAGTGCCGCCTACAGGCCTCCGTGCACTGCGAGGAAAAAGTGGAGAGCGTCGACTTCCTCAGCTTCGTTTTTTCCACCACCCTACTCGACCAACTGGTGAAGACCCGCAACCACCAGACGCTGACCGAGAACCTGCTGACCTTCACCCACCCGCAATCCTTCGTCAAGACCCTGTCGCTGTGCAGCCGCACCCGCATGACGCTTGAAGGACTGCTGAACCACAATTATAGCGGCAGTCTCGAGAATATTTTCGTGAACGCCCAAACGCAGATGCTCCTCCTCTACAGCCTCGACTGCATAGAGGAAAAGGAGATCGACGTGGCCACGCACAAGTTCCTCGCCAACGAAGCCGACCGCGAGAAGATCGCGCGGGCCCGCGAGATCCTGCTCCAGCACATCGGCGAACCCATTACCATCAAGGCTCTCAGCCGCAAGGTGGCCATGAACGAATGCTATCTGAAAAAAGGCTTCAAGGAAATGTTCGGCAGCACCATCTTCGATTTCTACCAGAGCCAGCGCATGCAGCACGCCAAGTATTTGCTTTACGAAAAAGGACTGACGGTGACCGATGTATCGGTAATGCTCGGCTACTCTTCGATCTCGCATTTTTCAACGGCCTTTAAAAAGCATACGGGTCTCAAGCCCTGCGAGCTCCTCCTCCGTTAGTCATCAACCACAGCCCGACAACATGCTAAGCTTACTCGCCGGTACATTCATCCTTGCCTTCGTGCATGCCCTCATACCCAACCACTGGCTGCCGCTGGTGGCGGTGGCGCGTGCCGAGCAGTGGAAGCCGCGCGAGCTCAACCTCATCACCGTCATAGCTGCCAGCGCCCACGTGATCGGCACCATTGCGCTTGGTCTTACGCTGGGCCTCATCGGCGACCGGCTGGCCGCCGATTACGGCAATATCATCAACGTGGTGGCGCCGGTGCTGCTCATCGTGTTCGGACTGATTTATTTTACGGTGAACCTGCCGCACCATCACCATCATGAGAAGAGCGATGTGGCGGGCTACAAGCGTTCGCGCGGGCGGTGGATACTGATCTTTATCGTGATGATGTTCCTCTCGCCCTGCCTGGAGGTGGAGAGCCTGTTCCTGTCGGCCGGTGCTTACGGCATGACGACGGTATTGCTGATGGCGGTGATCTACACGCTGGTGAGCATCTCGGGCATACTGCTGCTGGTGAACCTCGGCCAGCGCGGTGTGAACCTGCTGCCCGCAAATTTTATCGAGCACAATGAAAAGCGTATCAGCGGCGCGGTGCTCATCTTCGTGGGCCTCATCTCGTTCTTTATACATTAAAATCCGGCGTGCCGTTTTCCCGGCGATATATTTAGATTTAATTAATATTAGTCCTTGCGCCGGGTGTTGTGCTCATTGGGGGCGAATGGTCTTGTCTGCTTTTTTTGCTAAATTCATCAGATGAAGAGAATGCTGTTTGCCTGCATCCTGCTGTTCGCTGCCGCCGCCGTGCCGGCACAGGAAATAAAGCCGGGGCATGAACCCGGCACCCGGGACGCGGCCGAAATTAAATCGGCCATGCAGCTCTTCGAGACGGAATATCACCCCCAAACTTTTGCGCCCTATCCCGGTGACATTGCTTCCAGCGGCAATACCTTTTATTATACGCACGGTACCTTCAGGGTTGCCGGCATCGGGAAGGAGTTCTGGCCGATCTTTAGCCGGGGGCTGCTCAATCCATTCGTGGTCAGTGCCTTGGAAATATTCAGATCCGGCGACTCGCTGGTATTCGGAAAGGCCGATACCGTCGTCCTGTCGAACCTGGAGGAGTTCCCGGAACTAAGCGCATCGGTGAAACAAAAAAGATTTCGCTTCTGGCTGCTCGCCCCCAGGCACATGAATCCCCAGGTCTGCTTTTTTGAGCTGACGAACGACGAGGCCGATGCGCAAACCGATCTTACCACCTTTATCCTTCACGCACGTCTGACCTTTTACATCCAGGCATGGATCGTTATCTGATTGTTTGTGCGAAGGAAATAATTTCGATTTATTATATAAAAAAAGCAGCGATATTTCTTTTGGAAACGATCGCTGCCGGATGATAAATTTATAGAGCTCTAACCGATCTCCTCAAGGCTTTCCTTAAAAGCCTGAATGGTGGCATCGAGGTTGTCATAGCTGAGGGCATTGCTGAGGAACCAGCTTTCATAGGCCGACGGCGGAAGATAAATGCCCCTGTCGAGCATGGCATGAAAGAGGCGGTTGAAGCGTGCATTGTCGGCCGTGGCCGCAGCGGCAAAATCGCTCACTTCCTTTTCGCTGAAATGCACCGAGATCATGCTGCCCATCTGGTTGATGACGAAGGGCACGCCCGAGGCTTCCAGCACCCGTTGCAATCCGTCGCGCAGGTAGGCTCCTTTTTCTTCGAGCTCCCCGTAGATGGAAGGATTGGCCTGAAGATGCTTCAGCAAAGTGTAGCCGGCGATCATGGCCAGCGGGTTGCCGCTGAGGGTGCCGGCCTGGTATACATTACCCAGTGGGGCGATGTGCTGCATGATGTCGCGGCGGCCGCCGAAAGCGCCTACCGGCATGCCCGCCCCGATGACCTTGCCATAGGTGAGGAGGTCCGCATCTACCTTCAATCGCTCCTGTGCGCCGCCGGGTGCGAGGCGGAAGCCCGTCATCACCTCATCGAAAATAAGTACGATGCCTTCACGGGTGCAGAGGCTGCGCAATCCTTCGAGGAAGCCCGGCTTCGGCAGGATGCAGCCCATGTTGCCCGCCACCGGCTCGATGATGATAGCGGCCACTTGATCCTTATTTTGGCTCACCAGTATTTCTACGGTATCGAGGTCGTTGTAGGGGGCGGTCAGCGTATCGGCCGAAACACCGGCAGTTACGCCGGGCACGGTCTGTATATTGAAGGTGGCCACGCCGCTGCCGGCCTTTACCAGGAAGGAATCGGCATGGCCGTGGTAGCAGCCTTCGAACTTGATGATCTTGTTGCGGCCCGTATAACCACGTGCCAGCCGGACGGCGCTCATGCAGGCTTCGGTGCCGCTGCTCACCATGCGCACCAGGTCTACGTTCGGCGCCATGCTTTTTACCAGCTCGGCCATCTCCACTTCCAGTTCTGTAGGTGCGCCGAAAGACGTGGAGCCGGCGGCCTTGGCGCAGATGGCTTCCACCACGGGTTCGAAGGCATGGCCGAGGATCATCGGCCCCCATGAATTTATATAGTCGATATAGCGGTTGCTGTCGGCATCGTAGAGGTAGGCGCCCTGGGCCCTTTCGAGGAACACGGGCGTGCCGCCCACGCTTTTAAAGGCGCGCACGGGCGAGTTGACGCCACCCGGGATGCTTTCCTGGGCGCGGTTGAAGAGGCGGTTGCTGCGGTCGCGTTGCATATAAATTTTTTTAATGGATCAACCCAACAGGCGGGCGGCATCCTTGGCAAAATAAGTGGCGATGAGGTCGGCGCCGGCGCGCTTGATGGAAGTGAGGGTTTCGATGATGGCCTTCTGCTCGTCGATCCAGCCCATCTTAGCGGCGGCCTTGATCATGGCA
>Ga0247760_1003358_pt1 | contig 10539 bp, 10 predicted proteins | sample UWRJL171409R4_FD_179936 | JGI IMG/M metagenome (GOLD analysis project Ga0247760, IMG submission 179936) | Plant litter microbial communities from Arlington Agricultural Research Station in Wisconsin, United States - UWRJ-L171-409R-4 | ecosystem: Environmental > Terrestrial > Plant litter >...
AATCGTGCATGTCTTTGGACAAATCAATCTCTTCCGCAGTCCAGAAAGAGGCCTCGGCCTTCTTGTACATCTGCCAGATCTGAACGGAGTTAGCTCGCAATCCACTTTACGCGTCTTGGGAGCAGGGACGCGTCACGAACCTCGTGGTACTTGATGGGGAATAGCACGAAGCGTTGCGGATTCTCCTGGAGGAGGGGCTCATCGGCTTCTTCAGACTTGATGGAGGGAGCTACAGCAGCCTTGGCCTGCTCCTTCACAGTGTCCGCCTTATTTTCCTTGTGCTTAGCGTCGATCTCTGCCTCGAGGACGGCGAGGTCGGCATCGAAGGGCTTGTTCTCCTTGTCCGCGTTCGTGAAGTCGAGCTTTTTCACCGGCGACCCCATCTTGAGCGACTCAATGGCGGATGCAGCCTAGAATAACGCGTGGTTAGCATTTCGACGCGCTGCCATGCGGAAGTGGCGGGGTTGCGCGAACCTGCTTGGAGGGAGTGATAAGGGTGGTCATTGTAGTGAATTGCGCAATTGAAAGAGACGGCAGGCCCAAGTACCACAGGGAGGGGGAACGTGGCAACAAGAATTGGGTGTTTTGGGTCGCTGTTGTTGAGGATGAGTACAAATAGACAAAGGTGAGTTCGAATCGGGAGCTCACGATTCTCTTAAATGCTGCATGCTGCACGTCCACTGCGCTGGCCCCACCTAATAAAAATGGGCGCGTTCTGAGCGCGTCTGACGCGACCCCCCTGCATCCCAGCACCAACCACCCAATTACTCACTGAAACCCCACCACGCCGTCTCGCTTTTATCAGATCTGACCCATCATCACCAGCAGCAACGCCTTTGACCCACTGTGCTAGGACTGCTCACCCGGGCTGCCCTGTTTTGGTTGCGGCGCGTAAGGACGCGCTGTTCACAGGTGGGAGTCTGAAGGCTCCCGAAATCATGATGCCAGTCCCTTGGACCCAAGCCACATGCTCTTTCTATTTGTTCCCGACCTTGACTTCCGAGTACAGTTACTTCGTCCCACCATAGCAGTCCAGGGATAACTAGCAGAGGCTTCCCACATAGCTAATTTGGTCGACCGCCACTAACCGTTGGCTGGACACCACGACACTCAAGCATCTCACTGCGCGTTGTCAGGGTGGGGTTGCATCGCATCCCGTTGATCGCCCGGCGGCATCCTTGACTAATACAAGGGCAATCGTCAATCTTTTTTTCTTTTTTGCGCAATTTCCTTCGGGCTCAAGGTTCTTATAGATATTCCCACGCTCTCAATAAGCATTGCATCGAATTTTGAAATACGTAAGGTTCTTGAGTATCTTAGCCGAACCTTCATAAAGCTTCCCAGCTGTTCACCCAAGTCCCACGCCAACAATCTTTCAGAGGTTGGATTGAACCTTGCAATGGAATTTGATGTTTAGCAGCAGACGCTGCTTTCCGACACAAAATTTTTCAACCAATTGTACGCCCTGTTTCTCTGCCGAGCATCAAAACCTCCGCAGGATAACTACCTCCATCATCTGTTTTGTGTCCCATTTCCTCTCTGCGGGTTGCCCAGTGGCACCTGGGCCATTCCCATCTCCACGTCAGCTTGTCTGGCTCTTCCAGACTCTCCTCCCGGGGGGGCTGTCCGAAGCTCTCCGGGCACCGTTACCGTCTTGCCGCTGTCAGGATCCTCGATCTTTCCAGTCTCCAGTGCAGCAGCTTTCTCGCTCAAGTAAGCATCAAGAAGCCATGCGTTACGCGTGTTCGCTCGATAGAACGCGTCGGCAAGGTCTCCCACAAAGGGGATGAGGCCAATTCCAAAATCGGTGAGGGCGTTTACCATCATTCGGGCGTACAACGTCTTGGGGAGTCCCCCATCAACCTTGGAGGCAGTCTTCATGATGGAGAGGGCAACAAGGAGGTCGGCAAAGTCACCAATGCTACAGAAAAGTGTTAGACACAAGCAGCAGAAGTACTCAAGGCCACAGGTCACTTACAAAGGTAATAAGCCAATGATGAATGACCAGCCGAATCGTGTTCGGAAGCAACAAAACCGGAAGCTCATGTCCCACTTGTACGCCTTTTTTCTGATCTTCCTGAGAATTTGCTGATCGTTGCTGGATAAGCCGGTGGGCATGAGCCTCTCGCGTTCCTTGTACTTGACGATCTCGCCGCGCTGGTTGTGAACTGGGACCTTCTCCATGTAGGGGTTCTGTCGTGAGCCAGGTGTTAGCTTGAGTACCGTATCGCCATTGGACGGGATCGTGACGTTACCTCTGAGTTGGTTTGGATGTTCTTATCCTTGAGTCTCCCTAGGGCTTTTTTGCCCAGAATTCCTACGACGGCGTTCATTGCAATGGACTCTTCTCTTTTCTGTGTCGACCCGCCAGTGCTGGGAAATTGAAATCGAGTTTTATTCAGAGCCTAAGAGAGGAGGGAGTTGCAGCTTTTTTATTAGGCTCAGCGTTCCTCAATGAGTGAGGCCTCGGGCGGCTGTTGAGCTGGACTGGCGGGCAGTGTATTGGCCAAGACACCGTGACTGTCGGTTTCAGGTACGCGCGCCAGGGCACTAGACCAGCGACAAAAATGGGCTTTGGGAAGCGGACAGCTTGTAACTGGCTAGCTGGGCGATCAGACGTGGTCTTTGTAGAATAAAAAAGGCGCTGAATTGGGCTATTTAGCGGCCTGCTGTCCTCTCCCTTTATGTATGTCTCCATGCCAATCCCGGGAGTTTACGACCACTCAAGCAGAAGCGTGCAGCTGCATTCCCTGGTTTTACGTGAAAGCGATGACGTCCATGGCGGGAGTCCTCCCGCGTGGCGTCGCAGCTCGCTTCTCAGCGGAACATGACAGCGGGGCCTTGGCACGCCTGGCTTGCACCGCCGCAGTTTCAGCACGCCCGAATCTAGATGAGCGTGGCAAAGAAGCTTGTTCGTGAGATGGATCACTAGCGAGACTAGTTTACTACGTGACCACTGACCACAAGATCGCCTGGACCCCTGGAGATTATCAGTGCAAGTGGTAGTGATTCAGATTTGGGGAGCATCGCAAAACCGACTATGGAGGATATATATGGTGGCGTTGATTCTGGACGTCAGGGCGTTGTTGAATCGCCTGCAAAGCGATTTGACAGTAGGCAGTGCAGCTTGTATCTCCAAATCTCTTCAAGCGTTGGTAATGTCGACTCCTCTGTTGTGCTCGCTGACTAACCAGGATTTGGCACCGAGACATTGTGACATTGATGTTCCGCTAGCACGGGCCCCAAAGCGGAGCAATGAGTGCCATCCACGTCGACGCTTCGCTCTCCCGTTGCGCAGTTTGCAGATAACGTCAGTCGCACTACACTTTCCATCTTTGTTTCTTTTTCCGCCAACTGGCAAGCGGTACCCCCAATCTACTGCCCGATCCGTGGTGATCTGGCCATTGGAAGCTCTCTTGGCGGAGACCCATCGCTGACCGAAGCAGGCTGCCCCTCGCTAACAGCCTTTCGCTCCGCTCAACGGCACGCGCAAACAAAACTCAACCATCTTAGACCTTTTTCCCGTTCAAAGTTTCCAATCTGCGGATATGCCCAGTTTATCGTCGTCGAGATGGCCCAACACAAAATGCAGCTCGAAGACTGTGAGAACCCCGTCCCCTTTGACCGTGTTGTGGCGCGAAAGAAGCTCCCGCGCGGCTCCGTCCTTTGCTGCTGACCATGTCTCCCCGTAGGGCTGGATGACCTCTGCGTCCGCTTCATAATAAACCTCCCGAAAGAAGATCTCTCGTCAGTTGCGCGCATCTGTTTCCAGGTAGAGGAAGCACAATGGTTCTACGAAGATTTTATCCGTCCTTTGGACCCGACTCTCCCGTCCATGTCGCTGCGCAACTTCTGTTTGCGCATCTTCCAACACTGCCCCCTGCTCGCCTCCTTCTCGGTCGAAAACCATATGCGCGCGTTCGAAGAGTTTCTCCAGTACAAGACACGTGTCCCTGTCCGGGGCGCCATCCTGCTGAACGAGGCCATGGATTCCACCGTGCTCGTCAAGGGATGGAAGAAGGGCGCCAACTGGAGCTTCCCCCGAGGCAAGATCAACAAGGACGAGGATGATCTGGACTGCGCTATTAGAGAAGTCTACGAAGAAACCGGCTTTGACATTCGGAAAGCCGGCTTGGTGCCCAGGGAGGACGAAGTCCACTATATCGAGAAGTCTATGAGAGAACAACAGATCAGGCTTTATGTGTTTCGAAATATCCCAATGGACACGGCATTCCAGCCGAAAACGCGCAAGGAAATCAGCAAGATCGAATGGTACAAGCTGTCTGGGCTGCCGGCTTTTCGGAAGAAGGGGGGCAATAAGCAAGGCGACGATGCCGCAGCAGCATCCAACGCCAACAACTTCTACATGGTTGCCCCCTTCTTGGTACCTCTCAAGAAGTGGGTGCTTGAGCAAAAGAAGAGGGACACCGCCCGAGGCATGAACTCTCATATTCCGCTTCAAAACCATGCCGAGGAGCCTCTGACCGAGGATGATTTGGGCGGGCAGGCCGATGCTGCGGCCGGCCCCTCCAATTCTCCCCCAGCAATTGAAACCCTTGAAGGTGCCACTCTTGAGCTTCAACGCCTACTCAAAGTCCAGCCGCCTAGCCAAGGTGTTCAAATCAGCCCCTCAACAGCAACACCGGCGAGCCACGACAAGGGTGAGGCTCTTATGGCACTCCTACGACAGAAGAGTGCGCAACATCCTCCACAGGAGAACGCGTCTCATGCATCAGCAGTTCCTCATGCTCATGTTCCGCACACGCCGGCTGACCTCACTTATGTTAACCCTCCTGAGCCCCGTTCGCCTCATTATTCCCACGTTGCCGAGCGTCTGCCTCCACATAATTATCAACCCCCGCCCAACTTTCCGATTCCTCAGGCTGCTGCAAATCAAGCACCCCCATCAGGCTACTTCCACTACGCACGCCCACATGTCAACCTCACTCCACATGGCCCAGTGTACACTCGGAATACATATGTGAACCAAGGCCCACCACCCCGAAAAGAGCCCATCCTGCTCCATCCGCAGCCTCTGCCTCCGCAAGTTCAGCAATCGCTCCTCACGCGACACATATTGCCTACACCTCAACTTGAAGCTGCGAGCCAAGGATACAGACATCCTCCGCAGTACGCTGGGGGTCCGAACCCGCAACCTGGGCACCTTCACGTCAACATGCCGCAGCCCTATCAGCAGCAGGGCGCGAAAGCCCCTTCGCAGTTGAGTGGACACAAAATGTTACTCTTGAGCGCCTTTAAGAATGACATCCGAGAGCCAAATGAGAATAAGGCACCTAGCTCTGCTTCTCCGAGTTCCGCTGTGGCATCCGCATCCCCTAGCCAGTCTCAGCGGGGTTCCGCGCCTTGGCCTCATACGACAGCCTCAAAAACGAACAACCCGGCCGCGCAGTCCTTGCTTAATCCAGTGAGTCACTATGCTCAACCGCATCCCGGAACTGGACAGAACCAGTCTCCTGTGGCTCGGGTGATTCCAAGACAGGGCAATCCAACTGATGCCCACCAGGCATCATTGCTGGACATGTTCAAGAAGGGCGGTCATCGATCACCTTCGGGTAGTGATTCAACGGTCAGGGCAAGTCAAGTGTCAGACAACGCGTTTGCTCCGCAGCGACCGTCAGACAGTCCCAGCTTCAAGGCGCCCGGGACGGCTGAGACCGCAGCCCGAGTGCCGGATGGAGGCGGCAGTCCCGCGCATGTCAACTTGGAAAACAATACGCCATTCCGATCTGTCAAGATTCTGAGCCATACTCAGCACCCAGAGTCCCCCAAATCGGATCGCGATGCTATGTTTGCCGGAACGCAATTACAAAACCACACGGCGGCTGCCATGAATGCGGCACAAAGTGATGGCAGAAATTCTGGATATCGCAACGCGTCATCCCCACGAGATCGCGCTTTTTTGCGCCAGGGCGAAAGCCGTGGCAAATCATCGCCCAAATTTAGCCTGGCGGCGCAAGCTGCGAGTTATCCTTATGGGCACTCTCCCAAGCACTCGCTAGTCAATCCCCAAGTCCTTCCGACGCTTCAGTCATACCAACCCAACAGCTCGCTGCCTCGGCGCTCAGATGCAAATCCCGAGCAGAAGCAAAAGCTGCTCTCGCTCTTTGGGAAGGATCAGCCGCCACTGACGGGGTTTACCAGCGAGGAAAAGGGCAAGTCCAAAGAACCGCACATTTTGGAGCAAGCCAGACCGCGGTCCCGTGTTGCGTCGCTGGCGTCAGCTGGAGGGGACAACATCTCCCAAGGAAGTGCGCCGACGTCGCGACGCGGCAGCGGGACCCCAATCTCTCCCGCGGACCGCAGTTTTCTTTTGTCATATCTCGAGTCTGTTTCTAGTGGAGGAAGACAGGCGAATTAGCGGCTTGATGATTTTGTTTTCGTTGTTGTTGCATGGTGGCGACCAGGGCCTGGGACTCCGGATGGCATATTTCGGCGTTTTGCTTCGAAATGGCTTGGGGGTGGGGGGAACGTTTTTCCGGCTTTTGGTCACACAAGGCGAGGAGATTTTTGGTGGATTTTTGGATGGGTTGGTGTCATTGTCAAGATTTTTTGTCGCCGCGTAATGAAGCCCTTTTTGGTTGGTACTGCATAGCGAGCCTCACACAAGTGATTCTCGGGTAGGAAGAACGCGATACTGATCTCAAAAGTGCTTTTTTTCATCCCTATCATTTGTCTCTTGTCTTAGGGCTGCGAACATGTGCTTGGGTCGGAGCGCAGCTAAGTGGTCTGATATTGATTAGATTACACGTACTCTTCAGCCCCCCACGCGAGGTATCGCCACGCCACCCATTTCTTGGCTTTCTAGACCCGCTTATTGATATCAAAACCAACGATGTGGTGAAGTGTCTCGCCTTCGTGAGGAAGGCTCGGCATCGTACCACTTTACTTTATTTGTCGCTGCCGGTATTTTTTGGGGGGGGGGGGAACAGCGAGAATTGTGCTTTTCCGCGGGATGTCACAGAGGAAAGAAGGGTCAATGAACGACTGGGCCACCAGTTTCTGGTGTATATGCTATCGTCTGATGCACGATATTCTGTAGGTAGTATATATTTCATCGTCACGCCTTGCTCGTGTCTTACCCATCTTTCCGGGACGATAGAGGAGTTAAATAATAACAGAGGTTAATTAAGCGTCATATTCTCCAAGCAACCTACAGCCAAGAAGTAGAGAAAAATCCGAGAATGCTCTACACTACCCACCCCGACACCCTGTTCACCCCCTCCACCACCGTCGACCCAACTGGCTTCGGCCGCGTCGCCGTTGTCACAGGCTGTGCCTCGGGTATTGGCCTCTCTGTTACTCAACTTCTGCTTGCACACCAGTTCAGGGTGTGTGGGCTGGATGCGCGCGAGTTTGACTACAACCTACTGAGGGAGGCAGATCATGGGCGATTTCATTTTACGCGAGGGGACCTCACAGAGGCGGGACAGTGTGAAGAGGGAGTGAGGGTTTGCTTGGCTAGTTTTGGGTGAGTTCTCACTTCTCCCCTCTCTTTTGCTGGTCTTTCACATTTCCCGGGGCATTCGTGTTTGATACAGAAGAGGTGTTGAGATTCCGGACAGAAACCACATCGACGTACTAATCAACGTCGCTGGTGTCATGGACAACTTCAGCAGTGCCGACAGCGTCCGCGACGATGTGTGGGAGCGGGTTCTCAGCACCAACCTGACCGTTCCGGTGCGCATGATGCGCGCCGTGCTCCCCTGGATGAAGGCACGGCGCGACGGCGTCATTGTCAACGTCGCCAGCACCGCGGGCGTCAGTGGGGCTGTGGCAGGCGTGGCTTATACGGCGAGCAAGCACGGCTTGGTCTGCCTCTCCCCTTTCCCTCCCGTCAGTATTGAAAACTGACCAAGAGACAGATTGGCGCAACCAAGAATGTCGCCTGGCGATTCCGCAACGACGGGATCCGTTGTAACGCGGTACTCCCCGGGGCAGTAGATTCAGACATTGGCAAGGCGATTGCATCGGGGCGCAGTGAGCTCTGGGATTCCGAATCGTTTGCAGAAATCGAGTGAGTTGAGCGTCTCTCATCTTCCCCGGCCTAGGTCTCCACAAGATTTGAGTGTTTGAAACCGAGTATGGCTGACAGAACAAACCATGTATACAGACCTGTATATGCGCTGCAAGCAAAGCCCAGTGAGGCGGCACCAGTGATCACGGCGCTGGAAGTGGCCAAGGCGATTGTGTTTTTGGTAGGGGACCAGGCTAGGACTATCAATGGTGTGAGTTTGCCTGTAGACAAAGCATGGGGAGCGATTTGAGGTTTCTCCGAGGTTGTCTTGGTTAGGTTGTTCTTTCAATATTGGAACCGTCAAATGTACTTGTTCAGCAGGTAGTTGGGTTTGGATAACATTCCTTGGGGCAGAATACGGAGGATGTCAGTTCTTGGCAGCCCCAAACTGGCCGAGGTGGGGGACCCCTCGCCAGCCTTCCCCTGCACTGTGGGGAAGTGGAGAGATTGGACTTGGGGTCGGTTACTGCGGGGTTGAACTGGACACCAATGACTTTCTACGACTCATACCCCACCGCAAACAACTCATGTTGATGCACGAAGTAAAACGCCTTTCATCATATCAAAGCTACCCGACCACAACCTGTAGCATATCAATATGAAAGTCCTCCGCAAAAGACACCAAAATACTAAAGCCTTTAGGGTATCCTTCTTGTCCCACCGCCGGAGAAAGCCATGCCAAGGAAAAATGCCCTGGAAGCAGAAAAAAAAGTCCTTAATCTTTACTCAAGATAGATCAGCATTCACAAATTGCTACTTAGTTCTGGAATCGCGTCATTTCCTAGGCGGCAATTCCAACCGATCTCTTAGTCTGGAATGTCGATGTGATTTCATCTTCTTCATCATCTTCTAAGTTCAGTGGCTGAAAACGGTTCGGAGCTGGCGCTGAAACCTTCCGGGTAGTGGTTACTGGTTCCCGTTTTGGTTTCGACTGCAGCACAGAATAGGGCTGTGCGCACTCATCCACATCCCACTCAATCCGGGTTCCTTTATATTTGCTGTGACCCACGTTAGTCTGAACCATTTGCCTGCCAGGCCGGCACTCACTTTCTGCTCATCATACAGGTCCGTGCATATATGGCCGTATGAACAGAATTGAGACTGATATAACAGTTTCCGCCGGTAAATTCCGTCTTAATCACCACAAGGTTGGCGATGTGATCGAGATCTTCTCTGATATTCTCATCCGTATGTCTGCCATCATAGCGGCGGATGACAAGGTTGCGGGTGGCTCCTGTACCAATCCTGCTCGCAACGTGTCCAGGGAGCGTGAATTGGCGGTCGTGCCACTTGATATCAACCTTGCAGCAAGCGTGAGCCAACGTTTGTGTAGTATTCGCGACACTACTCACCCGCTTGTTCTTGATATAAAGGTCATTCTTGCGAATATGGTCAAAGAAGTTCTGGGCATGAATGGCATGCAGAAACGACACCGCTGCAGTGCGATCATGCTTGCGAAGATACACGTCAAGTAACATACCACCACGGACGGCACTTGTAATATCACTGTGCGTAGTTCCTTCGGCTAGGTTGAACAGCTGGACGCTCCTTCGGCATTGGCGATCGTACTGTGGTCGTTGTGGTAGTGGCTTGACAAAGCTGGCGCCAACGACGCCGGGGCTCGGCGAGCCTCCACACGAGGTTTCATCCACCTCAGCATCAGCATCAGCCCAGGAGTAGGAGTGTTCATGCAGCCGGGGGCTGGTCGTCATAGTATTATGGTGGCCACTTCTGGTACCATCTCCGGGTTGGTATCCATTAACACAATCATTGCTGTAGCTTTGATTGTAGGCTGTGCGGGGGTAGAAAGGAGCAGCTGATGGTTGCGGGGTGTACGTGTGCAACGATGCTCCGCCGTCCTCAGTCGTCAAGCCGGTACGAATCGTCTCAACCTCCTCCGGTGCTTGCTTGACGGCGCTGGGGGTGGCAGTGTCATTGATTGTGGAGAGCGAGCTCTCATCTCGGCTGAGAAGCTGCAGCTGGTGAGCTAACAAGGGCAATGCCAGGTGTCACCGACTCGTGACCTCACCTCAAGCGTTTCCTTATTCACGCCCCCGTTCAAGAGATTCCGCCTAAGATTCTCTATCTGAGTGTCAGTCCCGACTCTGAACTCTGCCAAGCTGGCCAGTGACCCCACCATATTTCCTTGCAACTGTGAGGAGCCTGTGGTGCTCCGTTTGCGACACTGTCACGATAGGAGCGGGGGCGAAACCATTGTTCTCAAATGACTCTGAATTCTAGTCGAGGGTCAGGCCAAGTAACGGCGATATGGGGGCGGATGCGAACGTACAAACCGGGCCCTGGCCCAAGAAAAAGCATACGAGTCAGTGTGGTGATAGCTTCAGGACTGAATTGGGGTTGTCCACTGTACCTGCGAACTAGAGTGTCGAAATACTCGCGTGGAATGGTTATCTCTGCCGTGGAAGATGCCATCTCATCTGCGGCTGGAATGCGCAGATTTGGGCAAACACAAGTGTGAGTGGTGCAAGTGGAAGGGGAAAGCC
>Ga0247760_1003361_pt1 | contig 10522 bp, 13 predicted proteins | sample UWRJL171409R4_FD_179936 | JGI IMG/M metagenome (GOLD analysis project Ga0247760, IMG submission 179936) | Plant litter microbial communities from Arlington Agricultural Research Station in Wisconsin, United States - UWRJ-L171-409R-4 | ecosystem: Environmental > Terrestrial > Plant litter >...
TCCAATTGTGGTGATCTCACCACAATTGCTAGCGCCAGCCACCAGAAGAGTGGTGATATCACCACTCCAGCCAGCGATTCAGAAGGCCCACTGCAAGGAATTATATAGAGGCCTTCCACGGCTCAATTCAAAGAACAGAGCAATTCACTCCGTCGTTGAAGCCTTCGATTCCATTACGTGTCACAACTTCGCACCGGAAAAAACCCCCCTGGTCGTGACCTGGCAGGGGGGTTTTCTTTTTGCTCGCAACCACAGTAAAGGCTGCATATCTTATGCATGAGATAAAAATAGCGGGCTGAGGCCTTGCATTTCCCTCGAGCCTCATGTGGAAAAAACGTGGAGTCATGGAGCAAATCACTGCGCCTGGCCTCACACCATCACCGCCAACGCCACCGACGCCTCGCTCTCGGTTCTCTGCTCGCTCCCGTCTGTTTTGTGGCGCCTGACCACGTCATAATATCTGCGACGGTACCCACGGTTTTGGGATCGGCCAACGGGAATAGCGCGAGAACACCGCCGGCTCTCCGACCGTGTTCCACCATGCCAGGCCAAATACGTGTAAGGCGCCAGAATATCAGCCACACCCATTGTTCAGGAGTACTAATACTTCGTTCGCTGGGTCTAAAGTCCACAGGGCTCTTGACAATTTCTAGTCACCAAACCTCTTATAGTTCGTGATGCCCGTGGCACTGAGAATCTTTTATTACCGCTACATCTTGCACCAAGCTCTTCCAGATCCAAATTTTGAGCCTAGCAGACACAGACGCAAGATGATCACTCAAGCAAGACACGTAGGCAACTTGTATTTACAGGTCCAAGGCTTTAGGCGTAGGCCTACCTGACACTCCCCTCCCCTTCTAGCGACATCTCTATTTCCAAACTCAAATTCGCTTTCCAGCCTCCCAAAATCCCCACCTACCCGTCCCTCCCCTTAAAACTCAGTTCCTATCAGTATCCAAAGCACACTACTCGCATGCAACACTATTGCCCACGTCCTCGTCCACGTCGTCTTTTCCAGCCGCCGCGCCAGCGCCACATCGCCAGTCTCTTGGATGCGCAGCTGCAGCGGAATCTGCACCAAGAACGATGACACCCAAGATATCGTAAGCATCGCCAAGCCGAGCCACAGTCCAAACCGTAGATGCGAACCGCCGCTTGCGGCTGTCGGTGGCCGCACCACAAGATAGGCGTTGAAGATGGTCAGAGCGGTTTTGGGGACGACGTAGGTGTACAGCACGCCGTATCCGCTAACAGCCTGCAGCGCCTTGAGCTGTCGGGGTTCGTGGACCTGCAACCATCCGCGGAAGACGGCGGCGTGCTCTAGGACGCCGCCGCAGAGGCAGTAGGACGAGAGGAGGGCGTAGCTTGCGATGCTAAGCGGTAGGACGAGGGGGGCTGCCATTTTGACGGTTTTGGGAGATGGGTCGAAACGTGTGAGATGCACCGGAAAGTGTAGAGAGAGCAAATGGGCGGCGGGGATTGGTGATCCGGGGGAAGGAGAATCGAGTGGGCGATTTTTAATGTGCACAGTTAGCTGATGGGGTGCCCGTATTTATGTCGCCGGTTTTGCATTGGCGCCTCAAAGTCAGAATCTCGATCGATTCCTCCGGTGCGGGCGGCGGCTTTGCCCCATCCAGCAAAGTGGCCGAGACCGGGTGACTGCAAGCCGAGCATCAAAAGCTGCCGAGACGGCATCGGGTCGGCGCGGCCACATTGTTCGGCCCCTCGGTTTGCCCGTGCTCGGGCACTTGTCCTGTTTGGGAAAGAGCGCGCCGCCGAAACAGTCCGAAGGAGCGGCTCCGGCCACCGCGCAGTCAAATCCCAAGGCACACGTCGTCGGGCAAGTGAAATCAGAAAGTTTACAGCCTGCGTCCTGCGCCTTGTTCCAGAATGAAAAATACGGATATAAAGAGGGACCTCACCATGCTGGGCCACTGCACTGGTTATACTCCGCTCGCCACCATCTCTCACACACCAAGTCATTCATTCCTGTCCCCTCTATCCACCCTTCATCCAGACCACATCATCCCCACTTCAGCCCATGACTCTACGAACAATGAGGGCCTGGCGATACGCCAACGGCGCTACGGCCAAGACTCTTGTGGGCAAACTGGAAGACTCCATCGTTCTCGACGCCGCCGCGCCAAAGCCCGACACGTCGTCGCTAGCTGAGAACCAGCTTCTCATCCAGGTGCTGTCGGCCTCTCTCAACCCGGCTGACTACAAAATGCCCGAGTCCGACTGGTTTGGCCGAATGCTTGGTCTGGGGACCGAAGCACAGCCGGGACTGGACTTTAGCGGCCGCGTCGTTGGCAAGCATGTGCTAAACACAGCGTACAGCGAGGGCCAACGCGTCTTTGGCTCGCTACGCAAGGCGGCCAAGTACGGCACGCTCGGCGAATTCATCGTCGCCTCCACCTCGGAGCTCGCAGCCGTGCCAGATAAAATCAGTAACGACCAGGCGGCCGCGCTGGGCACCAGCGCTGGGATCGCCTACAAGTCTCTCCTCTCGGCCGGTATCAAGCCGGGATCGCATGTCTTCATCAATGGCGGCAGCGGCGGCGTCGGCACGTACTCGATCCAGTTTGCCAAGCTCATGGGCGCCCGGGTGACGACAACTACGTCGACCCCCAACGTTGACCTGGTGCGCAAGCTGGGGGCGGACGACATCATCGACTACAAGACAACAAACGTGCTAAACGAGCTTCGGCAAAAGGGACTGGTGTTTGATGCCGTGGTTGACAACGTTGGAACGCCCAAGGACCTGTACGATCAGTGTCATGGCTTCCTCAGGAGCGACGGGACTTATGTCCAGGTCGCTGCGAATCCAACGGCGCCGGCCACATGCGAAACACTGGCGACCCTGTCCAAGGCCTTTGTGATACCCGGTCGAAGAGCCTTTCGTTTCGCGACGGACAAGGGTGCTAGCAGCGACTACACGCTCATCGCGCAATGGGTCGCCGAGGGCAAGGTTGAGCCCGTCATCGGCCTATCGTTTGGCTTAGGCGATGTGAGGCGGGCGTACGCGGAGCTCCGCAAGGGAAGGTCAAGAGGTAAGATTGTTGTGCATGTATCGGAGGGAAAGAATGACGGGGTTTGAGGCGAGACGTACTAGTGTATAGATGTAGAAAGCGGCATTTGAAGCGAATCTAGCAAATATCATGTTTAGTTCCCAGAACGCGCATTTGTTAATGGAGCAAAAGCACGCAAGGTGGGGGCGTATTTGGGGGGGGCCGCATAGGCAGCTCCTTCCGCTGGGCCGGGCAAATGTTCGTCCGCCGAAACTCCTTGGGGGTGGTGCCACCAATAAAAGGCTGCCGGGATTGGCCGCTGACAATCCGCTGCTCCCGGGCCTCAATATCCCGCATCGTCAGCGCACAAACACATTGGCACGCGCCCATCCGCCATTGCATCCGCCTCCATTGCATCTGCACGAACGCCCGGAAGCCATGCCGGACAAAGCCTTGTTCACAATCAGCGACACAGTCAAATGCCAAGCATGCTTTTCTTGCCGTGAGCCCAAAGCCGCCCGAGGCGAGGCCGAACGAACCTCTACCCAGGCGACTAACATATCTGCTAATAGGAATGCGAAAACTCCGGTGTACCAAGCAGCCCGGAGGGTGCTTGCGCTGCACCGCTGAAGGCGTGGATTGCGTCTTCCCCTTTCGGAGAGCGATGGGTCGGCCCAAAAGCCACGGGCCAAGCGCGCTGGGGCAAGATGACAGTGAGCTAGCGTCATTATCGAACCCGGAGAGGTCTTCCGATTTCCAGAAGCCATCAAAGCTTCAAGATGGACCTGCTCTACACATCATGCGTCTTAGATCGCCGCCACCCGGGACGAGGCCGACAAATCCCGGACCAGGAGACGGACAGGTTCCGATGAACTGCCAGAACGCCAAACCGCCTTCCTGGACCGGGTTTGGGGCGGAAGCCTCGAATCTCCTAACGAGCATCAACTTTGGCGGTCAGGACTCCCTGCAACAAAGTCTCCGGTCGGAGAGTCCTCCTAAAACTTCAAGTCCAAAAAACCCGCGAGCCCAAGAAGTGACTTTCGGCTTAGGGGCGCTTTTTTGCTGTACCGAACGGCTCCTCGGCTGCGCAGACTCACTTTCGGCAATGCCCAATGACTTTTGGGGCGCGCTGCGGACTGCTCGACAGTCGTCTAGGACAGTCTACGAAGTACTCAAATGTCCGCAGTGCGGGGCCGCCTCAAGAGGAGCGTCCGAAGTGCCGCAAGCCGACCACTCCATGGGTTCGGTTCCCAGTGATCCTTCTCCCATTGCCGGCATCCTAGGAGCAATTGTATTCCCGTTGATCAGCGACGCATATGTCAAAGTCGCCGAACTTGTCAACAAGGAGGCCAGCACGGCGGTGCAAGGTCAGATTATCTTCGACCTCGAAAGCTGTGGCGGTCTCTGGGGTCCCCTGGGTGAAACCAGCATGAGATGTCAGGAATACTACAGCAACCTCGCCATCAATCCTGAATTGTGGAGAACAACCGTCAGAGCCCTATTAAGGACTGACTTGCACGGTTCCGACGTCCAGACGCCCAACGACACTGGAGGAACGTGTCTTTATCACCAGCCAGGGCTTTGCGATTTCATCGCGGACATCAAAGACGTGCTCGGCCGGCCGAACCTCGATCATGGACTGAAAGAGCCCGTCAAAGGTCTCCTAATGGAGCCGCAATCTGATTCAGCACGTATTTCTCAAGTGATAGAATTGTCTCAGCAGTCCCTTGACCGGTTGGCTTTGGCCTTGGCCTAGGTAGCGGTCACGATACAGCATACTAGTTCTAGGCTAATCGTGGCAGGATATGGCTCAATGTTGGAAGTAAACTCTATTCAGACCCACGTTTCACGGTCCTCCCCTATTGCCGGGTCCCCGCTGAATCTGATTCCGAGAAGTCCGCAGCACGCTCAAGTATCATGGTATTCACGGCGCCGCTGAGCCGAAATCAGCCGCCCGCTGATCGGCCCCCTGTACAGAACCCTAACCTTTATACCCGGTGAAATCCGCGAATATCTACGGCGCAGCTGGTGTGGCCGCCGTGCTTATTTTTGGTGTTCACCGATTCCGCGATATTAAGAGAGGATGCAAGAACCATGTGGAAGCACGGGGATTTGGCTCTGTGTATCATGGAAACCTTATCCAATTTCTGGGATACAGTGTTTCGTCCCGGGCAAGTAGTCTGCAGCACCAAGCCAGACTTTATCGCCCAGAAACTTTGGTAGATCATAGCGGTGACATGGGTTAGGGTTAGAGACCAAATTCTCATATTGGTTTTATTTCCAACTGAGCTGGCTGGACTACCACACAGTAATCTTCCTTGAAAATGGATCTCTAAAGCACATGGGTAAGTTGACAATCGTGCAAAAAAAAATCCCTCGCATTTTAGGTCACTTCCTTCCCTGGTGCTTTTCTCTCTTGCTTCCTCTTTGTCGCCCTGCACAATGCTCAGGGCGTCGATCCAGAGATGCTGGTAACCCAGGGCCTGTGTTATCTTAATGGTGTCGGGCAAAGGTAGCGGGCAGTTCAGAGAGCGCTAGATCGTCAGTTGTCATGTTTCCGAGGTTGGCCTTTGTGGTCTTGATAGTCCAGGGCGTCGGAGGGCCCAAGCAGTAGCTCAGCGCCACGAAGGGCAGCTCCTCTGCCTGCTCACCCAACTCAACCAGGCGTATTCGTTCTTCGTCAATCAAGAGCAGCTGCCGAGGCATGAGGTCAGTGAACGCTAGATCGCGAATAATGTACATGTTGTCGCTGGACCAAATGGTGCTGAGGCGCGCTCGCTTGTGGCATGATTCGTGATCTGCGAGACACGGCCGAAGGGTCTCCTTGCTAGGGAGTGGATTGAGGGGCCGAGGCTCCTGGCGATGGCGAGAATCGCGATCCTCCATAAGGGGTGGATTTCAAGCGAAGACCTGCTCACCGAATCGTTCTTTTCGGATTTGGTCTCGCACGCGAGATCCAGACAAGCATGAAATCGAGCGGATGGTGAGGAGACAGAAGAGGAAGATGCCCGATGCAAAACCCCACTTTAGGTAGGTTGGCGACTAGTCATAGAGAGAAGGCAGTGCGGATCGGCACCATTAGACTGGGGCTCGACTCTGTACTTTGCAATCGCCTCAACGCCCGGTTGCGCGATACTCTATGTCTTCTGTTCTTCTGGCTCTGGCTTCCAGCCAGAGCCTTCTTTATAAACTACTCTGCAGGATTCAGGAATCATCACTCTAATGGCTGAGGCTCACTGGTGTTCTAGCAGTGCCAGGCTTCCAGTTAGCTCTGCTGACTAGATAGCCAGGGACCCCATCTTTCGAACAGTTCTGGCTTTTAGCTAAAACCCCCTTCTTTCTAACACACCCCCTTAAATCCAACAGGGCTTGGATCTGGGTCTTATTATTCTGAATTGCAGTCCTTTTAATAACAGCTCCTGTAACACAATGGTAATGCATTCCACGCTTTTATAAAAGGGTTAAGGGTTTGATTCCTTCTAAGGGCTTCCGCATCTCGGTTCCATCACTCACCACTCGACAAACAGACTGAGCTCTACTCCTGAAAGGGGGGCTGATTAATTAGGCCGCTGCCGGTTTCCGTCCATAGACATAGCGTAGCTTCATATAGCTATGGGTCCTCCTACTGCGCAGGGCGCTTCGCATATCCCTAAGAAACACGGGATATTCATCTTGCGGCCACTCCAAGATCTTGTGCCATACGAGGTGAGTGTGACCTGCGATTCAATCTCCATCTCAGTGCGTATTCAGTCACGACGGATGTCATGCGAGTCTGGTGTTTGGGCCCCAAAAAGAGGGGGTGGGATTTCTCACCTTCTAAGTCGGCCTCCATCGCCACCATCGCGACGCACCCGACTTGCTTCAGCCGAGGGTCTCGAGCCCATCCACCAATAGGAATCTGTGTATGTAAATTAACCCGGGTCTCTACGCTTCAGTAGATACCGTCTGGATCAAACCTTCAGATTCACCACCGTGATGTCGGCAAACCCAGCCTCCTCGATCCCCTTACTCTGTAGGTCATCCGAGACGACGGTGAAGGAGCGAGATATCTTCCTGCTTGCCTCTCGGTACATCTCATTCCACTTGACTAGAACAGGATTAGCATCGAGGGTTCCGTCGTCGCTCTCGAAAATCGCGTCCACGTCGCCTGACTGGACCCAACCTCCAGGTTTGCAGCACCGGTAAGCCTGTCGAAACAGGGCGGCCCAGTCGGCGATGGCTCCGCTGAGTAAGCGCATGTGTACAAAGTTGAACGAGTCGTCCGCCCATGTCCAGGGAAGCGTGGCGTCATCGATTTCGAATTTTAGATTGGCGGGCACCCAGGACGGCTGCATGAGTGACAGCTCGGTGGCCGTCACTTGGCAGTCGGGATAGGCCTCGGCAAAGTCACTGACAGATTTTGGTCAGCGCACTGAGAGGAGAGAACGGAGGAACATTGAATGGATGGGGAGGAGGATTACATGGCCCAGATGCCTATTATAAACGAGAGTAAGTTCGAGGAGTCGATAAAACCGAGGACAAGGGGGGCTGCTGGAGTCTTACCGGTACCGGTACCTATATCAAGGACGGCCTGGAGAAAAGTTAGACGCCGTGGCGTGCTTGCATGTAGGGCTTCCCACCTTGACATCCCGCGGAATGGGTGCGAGGAAAAGATTGCCATGCAAGAGCACAGTGAGATGGAAGTGACTGGCCGCCAAATAAGTATTTGCGAAAATATCGTGTCAGATCGCGTAGGTATGGCTGACTTACGCAAGGTCAATGGACTCCTGCGATTGTTCGTCGTTTGGAGTGAAGTACTCGGTAGGAAACCGAGCGCTGTGGTACGTCCGGCCATTGATGGCCCGGTACTCCAGGATGCTGGGTGTAATGGATGCAGTCGAGCTCTCTCTAGTATTTGATTCCACCGTGAGTCGCTCATTGCTCCCTCTGAAGGGAAAGCTGCCCTCGGGATGCAGTTCTCAAATCGCTTACATACCTATCCTCGTCGTCCCCATGATCAGGTCCCTAGTGTAGATCCATGTCAGAAAGAGGACTTTGTCGGGTTTCACGGCGAGTCTGAGCGCGTAGAAATATCTCCATACCGCTGGGTTGGGCGCGGGTTCGATCTCGAACGATATCGACTCGGCGGCTGGAGTCATTGACGCAGTAGGCTGCTCGGGCATGATGACGAAATGGCTGGGCAGACTGGCTTGGGCTTTCGGATGTGGGGAGTGGGAGTAAAAGGCAACCGTAGGAACCAGGGAAAGCGAATGGTTAGGGCAAACGGATGAGACAAAAGAAAAAGCAACGATGACGGGTAAGGGTCAACACAAGCTGGGAAGCGGACCGTCAGTCAACATCTCCCCGACTTGATGCCCTCCAATGAACATGGGCTTTCTGCTGCGCGATGCGGGTCCCGCTGGACTGGATCAGGCTGGCTGCATGCGCACCTGCCGGGGATGTGGCATGTTCCGGCCCTGGGATGTCACTGAAATCCCTGGCTTCTCCCCACGTCTTGGCTCTCCTTGCCGACCATGCAATAGCCAGAACCGGCAAGGGGCCTCGTCTTGATACGAAGTCGCATCAAGAATTTCGTGGGGAGAAACTAGACATCTGATTTGGCCTGGTAGTCGACGCTCGGTGTGTTGGCGCGACCGGTCAACTGGCTTGAGCGCCAGTGGCGCTGTTGCGGTGCGTGTGCGCCCCCAGCAGAGATGGAGGCTTGGGATGGGACTCGGGCAGATCGATTTACGCACACAACACTTGTTTCCACGCGATAGGTGCATTATTCTGCCAAGAACGCCGCGAGTCGTCTAGCGTCCTCCACGGATGGGGAAGCAGACTAGTTCATCGCAGAATATTTTTGGGGGCTGCATGCCCTCTCGGTGTGTGGTGCTTGATGAGCATTCTGAGGGTGTGGAGACTTTCACCCTTTTTGGGTAGCGACAGGCTAATCTTTCAGCGAGGAGCTGCTCTCATGCCATGACTTGGAGGCGAATATTTGCTTTTGGGAACACGCAATGAACAGCGGCCTCGCTCAAGTAACCTACCATACAACAGTAAAGCACGGGGTTTGGCGATGGATTACCATTGCCCAGTCACGATTGACGGAATGATTCGGCTTTGCCTCTTACATCGTTCTTGCTGCTGTGACGACCGTCAGGGCCGAGATAATGCACATCGAAAATCCAGTCTCTGAGCAATTTCTGATTACTCATGGGCCAGATGACGTTGTGGATGGCGGAGTCGCACCGCGGCATGAGAAAAGGCGTGAACGGGACCCGTATCTTGATTCCTTCTCGGCTTTCTATGCGCCTCCAGTCTCAACCCTCGAAGGAATCGCCTCCTTTATATAAGATTCCTAGCACAACTCAAAGACATACCTTCGGGATGAACATGGACTTCTTCCCCTCCAATGTGTTAGTGGTCGCTGGCGTCCTAGCAGCTGTCGCCGACTGGCTAGCTCCTTGTTCTAGTCGACCAAACTGCGCAAACAGAACCAGGGAAGCTGATTTTGTGTCGGGCGATGATGATTGTTCAATCACTCCTGGCTTGGACTGTCCCCTCAAACCGTTTGCAACCAACTTCCGTCAAGGACCACCGGCAGGATGACGAAGCCCACGTAGTGCAAATGCACGACCTTATCGAGTGAGCTCTTGAGACCACCACCGTCTCTTGGACCTGTTCGCAAACAGATTAGATGTGGCGTACAGTGCTGCTGCCACCCTTAAGAACGAACGAACACGCCGTAGTTTCACACGTCGACAGCCTCATGATCGGCGAGACATGCATTCGATATATGTGCGCATACCATTCTCTACCCCAAACAGGACATCCGTTCTTGGCCTTGGTCGCTGCATCGTGTGAGACTTGGTAGGCAACGGCCATGGCAGCAGACGAACGGCAACAAACTGGGGTTTCCACCGGGGCGCCAGTACCATCTCGGAGCGACTTCATTGGATGCCCTCCGACGCCTCTGGATGGCTTCTACTGTTACAAAACAAGAACAAAAATGTCGGCTCTGGCGTGACAAAGACGCCCCCAGGCCGGAGAAGTACCGTGTCTTGAAACAGCCATTTCACCAACCTAAAATCGACATCACGAATTTCCCTTTCCTTCTTCGGAACTGAGTAGTTGCCACCTTAGCCTGAGCCAGACTGAGCGAGGGGGTTACTGTTCTAGGCTGCCTCAGCTATAGTTATCACGGTCTAAAATGGCAGTGGAGTTACGAAGACCCAGTTTTGGGCCCTCGTACTATCGCCTAGCCGCGCTTTCCGTTACTCTAACGACAAAAGAAAAAGAAAGGTTCAATTTTTATACGTCGATAAACCATATATATTATATTCATAGCCCGAAAGTATTCCCATAGACCTTTCCAGTCTCTCTAAGCCCATTACGCTTAGGTCGTGTCAGAAAGAAGGGGGTTCAGAGGCCCTGGGCATCTAGTCAGCGGAGCTGACTGGATACCTGGCACTGCCAGTACGCCAGTGAGCCTCAGCCACCAGAGTGACGAAGCCTGAATCCTGCAGAAT
>Ga0247760_1003362_pt1 | contig 10522 bp, 1 predicted proteins | sample UWRJL171409R4_FD_179936 | JGI IMG/M metagenome (GOLD analysis project Ga0247760, IMG submission 179936) | Plant litter microbial communities from Arlington Agricultural Research Station in Wisconsin, United States - UWRJ-L171-409R-4 | ecosystem: Environmental > Terrestrial > Plant litter >...
GCTCCGGCGACCCCTTCTCGCGGTGCGGCTGCGCAGCCTTCTCGCGCCGCTGCCGCGGCTCAGACCACCCCTGGTGGAACGCCCTACTGGGCGCACCGTCTTGAACGCCGTCTCGCTATTGTTCAGGAGCGCTTCAGAGTCTCGGGCGAGACTGGTGGGATTCCGGCCGAGGTGCTCGAAGAGTGGGCTCAGCAAGATGTATGTTATTCCCCGTTGCGTTTTCGCTGTGTTTTCGCTATGCTCTCGATCTTTTGCTAACAGTTCCTGCCAGCTTGCACTGGACGAGGACACGGAGGCACGTCGACCGTAGTGTGTGGGGGGATTCGCGCTGCTCTTGTACAATACTACTTCGCTGCGAGTTCGTGGGTATTTCTCGGGGAGGAATTAGCAGTTTCCGCAGACTGTAGGCAGCTTATTGCCCGTTTGTGGGTTCTGTTTGTGTTCGTAGTGCCCTCGTTGTGATTTCGCCGTGGTGTGTTACAGTCCCGGTACTGTCCGTCCTCTCCTTCTGCCTTTTGCTGATCGTTCCTCTTCTTCGCGTCTTCTCTTTTCCCTCGCAGCGACTACTTTCTTCCTTCCCCCGGCTGCCTCTTCCTCGCTGTTGAGTCTCTCTATCTCCCTTGCCAAGTTGTACATCTCGATTCTGCCTGTGTTGTAGAACCACGTCATTAATTTCGCTGCGGTTGCGGTGTGAGATAGAGCCTCTTTAAAGGTGTTTCCGTCTCGTACTCTTGGTAATCCTGCTTGAAAAAGCCTAAATAAATTCCAAAGGTAAATAAGTAAGTAGAGTTAAGTTAATATAATTAAAGTTAAAACGAGGCTTTCTTATAGGAGTAACAAGGGCATAGCGAAGCCGAAATCTATCCAGCTACTACTAAAAATCCACTTAGTAGAGGAAGCTATTAAGCTAATTAGTTAAGGAATAATTTATAACTACCGCAGGTACCCCTGCGAGCGGTTTGAGGGCAAAGCGAAAGCGATCTAGTATTTTAACTGCGGGAAATAGGGATATAAGGCTAAATTCTATATAAATAAGGCAATATATATATTTTACGGAGGTAATACGTATTTAATAGCGATAAACGTTAAAAAGTAAAAGGCAGGATACCCTGTAAATATAAGGGCGGGTACCCTAAAGCGATACCTTAATTGCAACGGTACATATACGGCGTTTAGTATAAATTGCTATATAGTAAAAGAGCAAAAACAGTATACTAAAAAGAAATACCTAAACAAACCTATTACCTTCGCACCCCCCTTAATACGTATATAAATTGTAAGTAACGTAACTAATCCTACAAATAATACTATTAAACAAGTAGTTATAATAACCGGATTAATATTAGTAACGAAATATATACGGTTTTTAAGCGCAGACTAAAGGATTGGAGGAAAAAGGAAAGGAAGATTAATTAACCTGTAAAAAGCGGCTAAAGGTAATAACAACACCCTAATAAGTTAGGTAGTACCTATTAGTACTACTATTACCGCCGCAACCGGAACGAATACAACCCCCTTGCGGACCGCCTCCAAGGAGGACTCTCTTCCCCTACTATCTAACGTATTAGTAAAAAGCCAGAATAGCGATTCCTACCCCTTACCCCTACGCTTTATATAGTAATATAATTAAAAATATTATATTAAAATGTAGGAAATAGATAAAAAAAACTGCAGATAGTATTACGTAGTACCGTTTACGATATATTAATAATCCAGGAGCCACCTTGTAACGGCTTAACTGGCGCCCCCTGATATAGCAGACTTGAAAAGTATAATATAATCTTTAGTAATGGAAAAGCAGTATTATACGTAAGTAAAAAAAATCGATAAAATAACGTAAATAACTAACGGTAGTGAGGACTGGGCGGTAGTAACGTTTAGAAAAGGAGATAACGTATTAATAGTAATATCTATTTATTCGAAATTATATAATAGAAATTAAAAGACCCCATTAAAGGAATTAATTAATAAGCCCCTACTACGTAGTCGTATCGTTATTGTAAGTAACTTTAACGCCTACTACTTTATATAAAATAAAGATTAAAAATAATTACTTAAAGTAAAGTACGTACTTTACCTTATAATCGGATAAAACCTAAAGCTCCTCACATTATGGGGAGAGATAATAAGACAATTGAAAAGGGGGGATAAAAACAGTATAATAGACCTAGCCTAGACCTTTAGGAATCTTAACACAATATATAACGGACCGGATAATTTCCCCGGATTAAATTATACAGTATAAGCGATAACTATAGGCGACTCGCCTGCGGAATAAGGTAACTTCGAGGATAAAGGATATAATTAGTTATTACTTTACGAAGTCACATATAAAAATATAGCTGCAACATACCTTACTATTCCAGGGGAGTTAAAAACTATTAAAAAGGTAGAAAAAGCAACGCTTAACCTAACTAAGAAACTTACCTATATCGTAAATATAATATACCTAAAGCGCAAATGTAACTAAAAAACCAACGCCATTTGGTAAAATAGAAAGGTTAAAGACGTTACAGCAAAGGCGAAAAGGGCTGAATATACCTAAAGGAGAAACTGTATAAAAGTATCCCTTAAGTACCTTAAAGTAGTAATAGCAAAATAGAAAAAAATAATAAAAAAAACGTAAATAAGGTACTAATGTAACGTTTTTGAAAAGGTAGTAAGCGATAATTAAAATCTTTAAAATTTAAAAAGATAAATTAGACTACGGAGCTATAGAAAACCTAACCCCCCTATTATCCCCCCTTTTCGAAGTACCCTAAAAAGCTTATAAAATGCTATTTTATATAAATAAAAAGCTAAAGTATTATTAAAGCGCTTCTTCCCCGAACTAAAGGTGGATCTCTTTTTAATCTTTAACCGAGATATGGACTTAATAATATTTAAAAAAAACCGTAAAAATCAACTAGGAAATAAATATTAGGAACGTTAGTATAGTAATATTAATAATATTACTAAATAAGGTATTAAGATTAAACTATTTATCTAACAAATTATTAAAAACTTATAACGAGGAAGAAAGACTTTTTAAAATACTATTACTAATTATACAAGTAGGTTTTAAGTTATTATACTTCTCTTAATGTTTCCGCGAAGCAACCGTAATAGTACTTAGAAAACCGAATAAAATATTAAAAAACTAAAAACTCCCAGGGGCCTATAAACCAATCTCCCTCCTAAATATGCTAGGTAAAATAATAAAAATATTAATAATAATATAATTTACAATTATAACTAAGGAAAACAGGATATTCCCTTATATATAAATAAGGTTTAGGTATAAAAGGTTTATAAAAGTAGCAATTAGATTAGTAATAAATATAATATATATTATTTAGGCGTATAATACAATAGCGTCTTTACTACAATTTAACCTTACGGGCGCCTTTAATTAGGTAGATTGGATATGGTTAATATATACGTTTTGGAAATTAGGTTACGAATAGTGGTTTATTCACTAATTATAATCCTACTTTAAGGACAGGACAGCCCGCCTTTACTTCGATAAAATAATATTAGAACCTTATAAAATTACTTAGGGTATATTACAAAGCTCCCCCCTCTCCCCTATTCTTTTTATTATCTTTATATCCACCTTATATTAGTAATTAGAGGAAATTCCTAACCTTATTATAGTAGGATTTACAAATAATACGAACCTATTAGCCTACGTACGTAATATAAAAACGGTATATAAGACGTTAAAAAGGGGATATAAAGTATATAAGAAATGGGTAAAGGAAAAAGGTATGGAATTTAACTTATTAAAAAGTAAATTTATATACTTTACGAGGATAAGGCAGATACGTATTGATATATTAAATATCCTAGGAAAGGGGAATTTAGATTTAATACTAGTAAAAAACACCCGCTTTTTAAGCGTATAGTTGGATCGGAAGCTATTTTTTACTAAATACTAAAAGATTATTTTATAAAAGATAAAAACCTAAAAACTAGTATTAAAACAACTAATAAGGAAAACGTAGGGAGTTCGCCTTAATTGCGTATGGTAAATTTATATAATAATTATATAAAGCGTAATATCGTATAGAGCGAATATATAGTATATATTAATATTAAAAAAGGGAAAAGTAAGGGGAATAGTACGAAAATTTTGCAATTAATAAACAAAATATTTACGTACCGCTATTAAGGCGTATAAAATTATATTAATAAGGAACGTTAAGGCCGAGGCGTAGTACCTATTACTAGATTTATACCTTATAAAATAGGTAGCAAAAGCGGAATAAAAATTTCAAAGAACCGGTATAACGGAGTTATTATATACCGTATATAAAGTAGTAATTAATTAACTTAGAAGGAGACAATTGTATAAAGGGGAAGGAAGGATTAAGTAACTAAATAGTAGAATTTTAAAGGCGAAATAGGCTAAATAGTAGCTATAACTACTAAGGGGGGCCTAAAATTTAGGGGGGGAAGTTGATTAAATAGAATTCGATTTTGATAAAATACTAAAAGCAAAATAGAGGGTACGCTGATTGGAGTAATAAATAATAATACTGCGAAAAAGAACCGGTTAAGGTATAAAATTAGCCAATTTATTTAACCTCCAAGGGAAACCACCTAAATACTTCCTACTTAACTTATATAATGGGCTTATTAAGGTAAAAAACTCGCTTTTTACCTAATTATATATTAAGGTAATAGGGCTAAATACGTTTTTATTCAGAATAAAGGTAAGAAACGTAAATACCCTACTATATTAATACGCAAAAGTACTAAAAATAGTAATATATATCTTTTTAAACTGCTTAAAATACGCGTAAAGCCGAAAATAAGCAAAATTACTAAAAATACGAGACGGAAGTACCTTTAAAAAGGCTCTATCTCATATTGTAATTGTAGCGAAATTAATAACGTAATTTTATAATATAAATAAAATTAAAATATATAATTTGGTAAGGGAAATAAAGAGATTTAATAGTGAGGAAAAGGTAATTGGGGGAAGAAAGAAAGTAGTTGCTGTAAGGGAAAAGAGAAGATACGAAGAAAAGAAACGATTAGTAAAAGGTAAAAGGAGAGGACGAATAATACCGGGATTATAATATACTATGGCGAAATTATAATAAGGGTATTACGAATATAAATAAAACTTATAAACGGGTAATAAGCTGCCTATAATCTGCGAAAACTACTAATCCCTCCCCGAGAAATACCCACAAACTCGCAACAAAGTAATATTATATAAAAATAGCGCAAATCCCCCTATATATTACAATTAACGTACCTTTGTATCCTTATTTAATATAAGCTAGTAGGAATTATTAATAAAAGATTAAGAGTATAGCGAAAATATAGCGAAAACGTAACGGGAAATAATATATATTTTACTAAGCCCACTTTTCAAGCACCTTAGCCGGAATCCTACCAATCTCGCCCGAAATTCTAAAGCGCTTTTAAATAATAATAAAATAGCGTTTAAAACGATACGCCTAGTAAGGCGTTTTATTAGGAGTGGTTTAAGCTGCAGTAACGGTACGAAAAGGCTACGTAGTTATACTATAAGAAGAAATCGCCGAAGTAAATAAAACAGGCCTTATAGTAACCTAACCCTATTAAATACGGATTATTTAATTAGTAAGAATAAAATAATGCTAAAATCCGTATAAGTATTGTAATTAATACGCGGAAGGTATAAGGAATTTATAAAATAATTAATAACGATAGAAGTTAGTTTATAAGTAGTATAAACGATAAATATAGTAATAACTTACTATTTAAAATCGGTAAATTAAGAAAAATTAGTAAGTACCAAAGCCGTAGTAAATACGTAAAAAGGTATATATAAAGATATACATTTAATTAAAATCCGTATAATACTAATAGCGGCGAGAGCCCAAAGCTATAAGTAATAAGCAAAACCCCCGAAAAAGCAGTAAAAACGCGTAAAAGAAGTACCGTTAGGTTGCAAATATTTATAGAGCTCCTAATAACCGCTAATATAAATACCGCTGATGTAGGAACGGTAGGAACCGCGAGGATAAAGATTAATAGGATTGCGAGAATTAGTAAAGGAGATAAGTAATAGCGAAGTATTTACGCGGCGACTACGCGATTCCGCGTAGCGGTTTCGATCCTTGAGAGCGAGGTATTGGCATTGGAGCTGGAAGTTATGGTATATAGAGTAATAGATAATGATGAAAAGAAGAAGAGAATAAGGGAGAGAACCCCCTTATTTATAGGCAAAAAAGGGCGAGAATTTGCGTTTACGTATCGTACTTGCTTAGTAGGTAACGAGATTGCCCTGGTTAAATGAGGATAAAATATTAGATGAAAATATATTGGTGATACCTTTATAACCTCCCATTTGGAGTCCAATAAAGGCAAACCGATAACGACGCTACTGCAAAGGAAGGCACAACCCCCCCCTTTTCCATCCGAATATATTGCTAATGCCATAATAGTACCGCTGCTACGATGGCCTCCTTTCCGTAGTATAAATAAAAGCGAACCGAAAGCGAGGTAAATTGCAGAAAGAGAAAGAAATAAACTACCTGTAGAAGAAGGCTATTGTCCGAATTGCGGGCGAACCGAAAGCGAGGCAATAAATACAAAGGAAAGAGCTCCCCCCCCCCCTTCTACTTCCTACCTACCGATGACGATATAGCCGGGGCCCCGGGGCTAAAGAAGGAAGAAAGAAGAAAGAACGAATACGGTCCGAGTTTGAACCGATATACGGGTACCCCCTATTTTCCTTTATAAATTGTGACAACTCCCCTCCTGTTACACATCCTGGGTAGGAGAGACCCAGACTAGTAGATAAAAGGCTGGAAGTAGAGTTGGTTTAGGTGCGATATCGTACCGATACCTGTACTATAGAAGCACCTACGGTGCCTAAACAGATAGATAGAGGGACCGCTTGCCCACTAGGGCGAGGACTAGAGGTCCTCTGCGGTGTAAGATAAATAATAAGTTATTTAGTTATAAATAAAGTAGGATTTTAAAATATAGCTAGAAAGTAATATAAATTGGCAAATATAATTATTAAATTAATATAAATATTACTTTAATACGTTTAGGAGATAGGAGCGATTATTAGCTATTATAAATTGATACTTTTAGTAAAAACCTGCGAAAAATACTATTAAAAAGGATACCCTGAAAATAATAGTACCCTTTAAAAAGAATAAAAAAAAAGGTATTGATTTATAGGGATTATACGAGTTTAAGAGGGATATAATTAGTTGGTATAAATATTAATTATTAGATATAGCGGTTATTAACACGGTAGGATTTTTAAAGAACGTTAGGGAAGTATATATATTAACGTAACGACGATATACGAGATTAATTAGTTAATTAATTATTAACAAAACGAATAAAATACTAACCTAAAAGAGGATAAGGCAAGCTTACGGGAGAAGGTCTAAAGCCTAGTCCTAACTTAATATTATAAATATTTCGACGTATTTAATAAAGTGGTATTAAATAAGTTAGTAAAATATTATTTTTATAATATAAAAATTAAATTACTAGAGGGTTTATAATCCGAGGACCTAGGGTTTAGCCCCTTATATAAAATGTTACTAAAAAAGCTAGAAGCTTGTAAAAAGTATATTACGAAAAACCTAGCGAAGGGTTTTTATTAAAAGTAGCTCCGTACTTTAGGTAGCCCTTATTTTATTTATAAAAAAGGTAAATAGCGGCTTAAAGTTTTATATAAATTACTAGAAGCTTAACGTATTAACGAAAAAAAACCGCTATTTATTACTATTAATTAACGAGATCTTAACGCGCCTAAGTAAGGTTAAGATTTTTTTTAAAATTAATATTTAATAAGTATTTTATAGGGTTAGAATAAACCCTGCCTTAGTGGAATTAATAATATTCCGTACCCGTTATAAAGCGTAATAGTATAAGGTAATGCCTTTCGGACTTACAAACGGTCCTTCTATTTTCTAACGCTTTATTAACGATTCACTAATTAATTACTTTAACGATTTTTATAGCATATATATTAATAATATCCTAATTTACTCAAAATTGGTAAAAAAATATGAGATTTACGTAAAAAAGGTATTATAACGATTTTGGGCCGCTAAATTATATATTAATATTAATAAGTGTGAATTTTACGTATAATAAATAAAATACCTAAAATTTATTATTGGGATAAAGGGAATTTTAATAGATTTTATAAAAGTAAATATAGTAGTAAATTAGGGCGTGTTATTTAATTTTAGGGGAGTTTAGTTATTTTTGGGATTTTATAACTTTTACTAGTAGTTTATAGAGAATTATAATAAAGTTACGAAATTATTAACGAGATTGATATATAAAGACGAATCATTTATATAAATTACGGATTATTAAATTATATTTAATACGCTTAAGAACCTCCTAACCTACGCATTATTATTTACATACTTCCGATATAATTGGCCGATATAGCTGGAAACTAACGCTTTTAACGGGGTAGTAATTGGAGTTCTTTTTTAGGAGGGGGAGGATGGCTTTTAGCGATTAGTAAGTTACTTTTTAGAGATTATGTAAAGCGTTGAGATGAATTACTCTATTTAGGATAAGGAGCTTTTAGCTATAATTAAGGCCCTGATTTTTTAGAAAGCTAAGCTTATAGGATTATAACGGGAGGAGCCCTTTTTAGTAATTACTAATTATAAAATATTGGAATATTTTAGTATAAAACGACTTTTGAATATACGATAGGTAGGATAGGTTGAGTTTTTTATATAATACAATTTTTTTATTACTTATCGCCCTAATACCGAAAATATTATAGTAGATGAATTATTACGAAAGTAATAAAACGTAAAAACCTAAAAAGTTAGAAAAAAAGTATATTATATTATATAAATATTTTATTTTAACGATATAAAAGGATATTACGGGACGTTAACGTTTACAATTAATATTATTATAAAAATTGCAATTTTAGATTCGAATACGTTATTATTAGATATATTCGGGTACGAGTTTATAAACGCTTTACTACCCGCAAACCATTAAGATCCGGATTTGGAGATAGATTAGGAAAAGGTTCGGGTAAACCTTAACGGGTTAGGGGATTTTACCCTATTTAGTAGCCAATTACTCCTATATAGGGGACGATTAATAATATTAGATATTAATAACCTGAGAACCAAGATTATATATAAGGTATATTTACATATTATTACAACTTACCCTAATTGTAATAAAATAATACGGATTTTATAGAAATAATACTAGTGGTAAGGGATATAGAGCGATGTGGACCGGTTTATTGGTAATTATACGGTATACTAGTCTTTTAAGATACTAAGGGATAAGACCTCGGGATTCCTTTAACTATTTCCAATTCCCCTCCAAACGTAGATTAATTTAATTATTAATTTTAAGAAACTACTGCCCGATTAGGACGGGTATAATAACACCTTAATAATAATAGATTAATTAAGTAAGGCCTTATAAACGGTTTTTTATATTATTTTAGTAACCGTAGCTAATATTATTAAAATATATTACAAAGGACCTTACTAAATATACGGGGTCCTATAATTTATTATAAGTGATAAAGGGACCTAGTTTATTACCGATTTTATAAATAAGTTATATAAGATTCTAAAGGTTAAGTAAAGTTTCTCGTTATTGGGCTATAAATAAACAGCAGGTTAAGTAGAAATTGTGAACGAATATTTTAATTAGTAATTACAGTTATTTATAAATAGGTTTTAAAATAACTGGTTTAAAGCTATTCCAACGTTAGATACAGTATAAACCTTAATACCTTACGATAACTTAAGTAGATTTTAATTATATAAGGTTATACGGGGTTTTCCAATACTTATACCTTTTAATTAAAAAATGAGGTTAGAATTTTTCCAAATAATATTAATACAAGAGAAATTAAATAGGGAAGAGGTATAGGCGTTAGCGGAGATATTATAGAAGTATATTAACGCGGTACGGGAGTAAATTATAAAAGTATAAAAGGAGTAAATTAGGAAGGTTAACCTTTACCAATATTTACCTAATTTCGGGGTAGGTAATTACGTATATATGTTTAAAAAAGCCAGCGAATAAACGGATCGGCCGAATAATAAATTGGACTTCCCCGTTTTACAAACGGCTTATTGAATCACTAAGCAAATGGGGGAAAATACCTTTTAATTGGGGGTATTAGACGTATGGTAAGGGATTGATATTTTTTACGCAAATTGCTTGCGGAAGTATAGGGAGGATTTGCTGCCGGGATAGGTACTAAAACCTCCGGAAGGCGAATATATTAGGGACGATTTGGAATGGGAGGTTGATAAAGTGCTGTTTTTTCGTATTTTCCGCGGTAAGTTATAGTATAACGTATCCTGGAAAGGTTGGGATTTAAACCCGATTTGGTACTACACGGAATCGTTTTAATACGTAGCGTAGGCTTTACGGTATTACTATAACCGGAATCCGGGAAAGGCGGGATTACCGAAACGGCTGGAAGAATGGCTAAAGGTTGCGAAAGAGGATAAAGTGGTGGAGGCGTATCTGGATAATAACCTTCCGGTTGAAAATG
>Ga0247760_1003363_pt1 | contig 10520 bp, 10 predicted proteins | sample UWRJL171409R4_FD_179936 | JGI IMG/M metagenome (GOLD analysis project Ga0247760, IMG submission 179936) | Plant litter microbial communities from Arlington Agricultural Research Station in Wisconsin, United States - UWRJ-L171-409R-4 | ecosystem: Environmental > Terrestrial > Plant litter >...
TGGATAACTCGGCTCGGCGAATCGGTAGCCCACGCCTCACAGGTCGCGCGTTGTGGGGTGCTGCCTACCGATTCGGCGGCAGCGTACCGGCGGCAGCGTACCGGCGGCAGCGTACCGGCGGCAGCGCACCGCAGCGGCGCGGCTCCGCGCTCCCGCGCCGGGCCCGTGGAACGCTGGCGCTGTGGGACGTCGCCTCGCAGCGCTCGGGCTCGCGGCTATCGCCGCGGTGGCCCTCTCCGGTTGCATGCGCTTCAGCGCTGACCTCACCGTCAAGGAAGACAACACGGTCGACGGCTCGTACGTCGTGGCTATCGAGAAGGGTTCGGGAGCCGCGATGGGCGGCTCCGATCAGGACGTAGCGCAGCAGATGTTCGACGACTCTGGCCTCCAGACCACCTTTGAGCGTCAGTGGACCCACGTCTACAGCGCCGACGGCTACAGCGGGATCGAGGTCGAGTATCGCGACGAGCCCCTCGCGAGCTTCGCCCCCACGAACGACCGCTTCGGCATCACGCGCGAGGGCGACGAGTTCGTCGTGAGCGGCAAGGCGTCGTCGACAGAGGTCGACGACGCGGCCGACGCTGCGGAGACTCCCGACATGACTGTCACTATCGCGTTCCCCGGTGCCGTGAGCAGCTCGAACGGCGAGATCCACGGCAACACGGTGACGTGGAACCTCGTCGGCGGCCCCCCGACCCTCGAGGCTCGCGCGAGCGCGATCCCGGTGCATTCCCCGTGGCCCGCGATCGCGATGACCGTTCTCGTGCTCGCGGTGACCGCCCTCACCTTCTGGCCACGGGCGCCCAAGCAGGCCCGACGCCCTGGCAAGCAAGCGCCCCGTCCCGCCCAAGCGTCGAGCAGGCCAGCGCGGCCCGTGCGCTAGCCCGCCCCTGTGTGGGAGGGTATGGGCCATGAGGAACGCAATGAAGGTCGCCGCACTGTCCCTGCTCGTCGTCGTCACGCTTGCGGGGTGTTTCAAGGCGAAGGTCGATCTGACCCTGAGCAGCGACGACACGATCAGCGGCACGATGCTCGTGGCGCTGCAGTCAGGCATCGGCGAGAGCCTCGGCGGCTCGGACGAGGAGATCCTCGGCCAGCTGACGGAGGGCCTCGGCGGAGACCTCGACGGAGCGACAGTCGAGGACTACTCCGAGGAGGGCTACATCGGCAAGGTCTTCACGTTCAAGGACCAGCCTCTCGACGCCTTCTCAAGCGGCGAGGACGGCGAGGACATCTCGATCACTCGCGAGGGCGACCTCTTCATCGTTGACGGCACGTGGAACACGGACGACGCGGGCACCGAAGGCATGGACCCCGCGACCCTCGGCGCGGAGTTCACGTTCGCGGTCACGTTCCCCGGCAAGGTGACGGACAGCAACGGCACGGTCTCCAACGACGGCCACACCGTGACGTGGGACCTGTTCGGTGGTCCTGACACCCTGCACGCCGAGGGCAAGGCGACCGCGGACAGCAACGGCTGGATGCTGTGGGCTCTGCTCGGAGTCGTCGCACTGCTCATCGTCGCGGCCGTGATCATCACCGCGGTGGTCGTGCGCAAGCGCGCGGCCGCTCCTGTCGCGGTGCCCGAGGCGCCCGCATACGAGGCTATGGCCCCCGTGGACTTTGCGCCCGCGGCGGTGGCACCCACGGAGGTGGCACCTACCGAGGTGGCACCTGCCGAGACACCTGCCTCGGCACCCGTCGAGACGCCTGCCGAGGCAGAGGTGGAGCCCGAGTCGCCAACCGATGCACCCACCGACGAACAGCCCAAGTAGCCGGTCCGTGCAAAGGTAGGGGTATGAGCACCTCTCTTCCCATCATCATTGGCAGCTCGATCCTGCTGCTCGCGCTGATCCTCGGCGTCGGCTACCTCGCGTGGAAGAGCACCAAGGAAAACAAGTGAGGTCCGTGCTGCGGGTGACCGCGGTCGCGGCTCTCGCCGTGGCGTCGCTCGCGGGTTGCGTGAAGTTCACGTCGGACACGTCGGTCAACGCCGATGACACCTTCAGCCAGGTGGCGGTCATCGCCACGACAGAGGAGGCGCGCGGCCAACTTGAGTCGTTCGCGCAGCTCGACCTCAGCGACCTCTCCGGCACCATCAAGTCCTCGCAGGGGTATCTTGCGCTCGCGGCCGACTACCCGGACCAGATCTCCGTAGAGAGCTACTCCGAGGGAGACCTGACCGGCGTCAAGCTCACCGCGACGAACCTCCCGCTGTCCGCCTTCGCCGATTCGTTCGCACAGCTCACCGAGCAGCTGCCCGTCGCGGCCGACGCGAGCATCACGCGCACCAACGACACCTACGTCGTGTCGATCCCCGCGGGAGAGGCCGCGGGCATGCTCGCCCAAGCGGGTGTCAGCGCGGGTCAGCTCGAGTTGCTGGGAACGTCCGTCGACGTGAGCGTCTCGTTCTCGTTCCCCGGCCTCGTCACGGAGGCGACGGCGGGCACGATCGATGGCAAAACGGTGACCCTCGGCCTCGCGGATCTCGCGACGGGTGAGGACATCACGATCGTTGCCGGCGCCGCCGACGCGATGAACTGGAAGCCGTGGCTCATGTGGGGCGGGATTGCCCTCGCGGCGCTCGTGATCCTCGGCGGCGCCACGGCACTCATCGTTCAGGATGTGCGGCGCCACCGCAGCAACAAACTTCCCGCGCCCGACGCTGGGGCAGGCAAGTCTGCAAGCGGACCTGGTGTGCTGATCATCGGCGAGGATGCGCCGCAAGCGAAGCCGAACGCTGGGCAAAAGCCGCAATAGCGTCGGGCAATCCCGACCATGTGGTAACTAAAGTCAGTGCCATCTGTCACCATGGTTCGGTGCTCGACTCCTATCGCGTGATCCTCGGCAAGCCCGGCGCCAAGTCCTTTGCGTCCGCGGGCCTGCTCGCGCGCCTGCCCATGGCGATGTTCAACATCTCCGTGATTCTCATGGTGCAGATCCAGTACGACAGCTACTCGATGGCCGGCCGCGTCGCCGCTATCGGCACGCTCGTGTGGGCCGCGCAGACCGTGCCTACGGCACGCCTCGTTGACCGCATCGGGCAGCGCGCCGCGATGATCCCGCTGACGGTGATGTTCGTGATCGGCGTGTCCATCGTGATCGGGACCGCAATGACCCACGGCCCAGAGTGGCTGCTGTGGGTGGGCACTGCGGTCGCCTCGATCAGCGGTCCCGTGGGTTCCCTCACGCGCGCGCGGTGGTCGCACATCCTGCGCAAGGACGAGGAGATTCACACCGCATTTGCCCTCGAGGGCTCGCTCGACGAGGTGCTGTTCATCGGCGGTCCCGCCCTCGCGACCATCCTCGCGACCGTGGTGTGGGCGCCGCTCGGCCTCATCCTCAGCACCGTTGCCGCGGTGATCGGCATGGCGATCCTGCTGTCGCAGACGTCGACTCAACCCCCCAAGCGCTCCGACACCGGCGGCGCGGGGCTTGGTCTGCGCCTGCCCCTCCCGGTACTCGCGGTTGCGCTCATCGCGACGGCGCTCGGCCTCATGTTTGGCGCCTTCGACATCTCCGCGGTGGCATTCGCCGACGAGCACGGACTCAAGTCGGTGTCTGGCCTGATCCTTGCGGTGTTGAGCATCGGCTCGCTGCTCGGCGGGCTCTACTACGGCGCGCGCCATTGGCACATGGCGCTGTGGAAGCGCACGGTGGTGTTCGCCGCGCTCGTGGGCGTGGGCTTCCTTGCGCTGGGGCTCGCACCCAACCTGCTGATCTTCACGGTGATTGGCTTCTTCGCCGGTGCCACCATCGCACCCACGATGACGAACATCGACTCGATCGTGCAGCGCGTCGTAGCGCGCGACCAGATCACCGAGGGCATGGCGTGGGTGCGCATCGGAATCGGCATCGGCGTCGCGTTTGGCGCGTGGGGTGCGGGCTACCTCATTCAGAATGAGGGAGCTCGCGAGGGACTGTGGCTCGCAGGAGCCGCGGCCGTGATGGTCTTCGTGATCGCCGCCGCGACCATCCCGCTATTGAGGCGCGGTACGGAGCGAGAGATCGTTCCCGACGCCGTGGTCGCCTAGCCGCTGGTTCGCAAGATCGCGTCTCACCAGTCGTGCATCGTGCCGTCGAGCAGGCGGTTCACGGGGAGGTAGGCGGGGTCGTAAGGGTGCTTGCGCGCCGCCTCGACGTCGAGGTCGACGCCGAGCCCAATCTGCTCTCCCGGGTGAAGCAGGCCGTCCTCGAACGTGAGCGACGTCCGGAACACGTCGAGGGTCGCGTCCGAGTGGCGCATGTACTCCTGGATGCCGAAGTTGTGCAGCGCGAGGTCGAGGTGCAGGTGAGCCGCCTGGCCCACGGGCGAGACGTCCGTGGGGCCGTGGAAGCCCGTCTTGATGCCGTAGATGGCCGCGAAGTCGGCGATCTTCTTGAGGTGCGTGACACCGCCCGCGTGCGTGACGGCCGCGCGCACGTAGTCGATGAGCCGCTCAGTGATGAGGGTCTGGAAGTCGTAGACGGTGTTGAAGACCTCGCCGATTGCCAGGGGCGTTGTGGTGTGATCGCGCACGTATCGCAGCGCGTCCTGGTCCTCGCCCGGCGTGCAGTCCTCGAGCCAGAACAGGTCGTAGGGCTCGAGGGACTTGCCGAGCTGCGCAGCCTCGCGCGGCGTCATGCGGTGGTGTCCGTCGTGGAGCAGGGGCAGCTCCGGTCCAAACTCGTTGCGGACGGCCTCGAAGACCGTGGGGATGTGGCGCAGGTATGCGCGCGTGTCCCAGCCCTCCTCCACCGGCAGGGCACGGCCGGACCCTCCCCGCCTGGCGGGCTCGTAGTCGTAACGCTCGCCGTCCCCGCCTGGCGACGACGCGACCCCGTACACGGAGTCGAGGCCGGGGATCCCAGTCTGGACGCGGATCGCCTTGTAGCCGAGATCGAGGTGCTCACGGATCGAGTCGAAGAGCTCCTCGGTGCTGCCGCCCGATGCGTGTCCGTATGCGAGCGCGCCGCGCCGCGACTGGCCGCCGAGCAGCTGATACAGCGGGAGCTCCGCGTAGCGGGCCTTGATGTCCCACAGCGCCATGTCCACGGCCGCAATCGCCGCCATGGTGACGGGTCCGCGGCGCCAGTAGGCGCCGCGATACAGGTACTGCCACGTGTCCTCGATGTTCATCGAGTCGCGCCCAAGGAGCAGCGGGATCACGTGGTCCGCGAGGTACACCGCGACGGCAAGTTCGCGGCCGTTGAGGGTCGCATCGCCCAAGCCGACGACGCCGTCGGAGGTGGTGATGCGGAGCGTGACGAAGTTGCGTCCAGGAGAGGTGACGACCACCTCGGCGGCGGCGATGGCGGTCATGACTGCCACCCTAGCCGCGGGCCGCGCGTGCCCAGCACCAGCGTCGGGCGAATGTGCCAAAGTGCACAGCAGGGGGAGTCAACTGTGGGCGCCGAAGATCACCGCGTACGAGTCAGGGATGTTGGTGAAGTCCTCCCACAGATCGATATCGCCGCGATCAAGACCCGTGACGGTGGGAGGGCGCAGATCGAGGCCGGACGTCGCCCGTCCAGACCAGGACCGCAGTGCATCGATCGCGTTGCTGTCCGTCAGAGCCGTGATCGCGTCCAGGTCACCAGCTTCCTCGTAGGCGGTGTCCTCCCACACGAGCGTCATCGCACCGGAAGCAGGGTCGATCGTGTAGTAGTCACCCGTACTGTCCTGCCCATAGTGGCAACTCGCGGTGAAGGTTCCGTCGCGGTTCCAGACCTCGAACGAGCACGCGTCCGTTCCGTCGATGTGCGTGGAGGACCCGCTCTCAACGTCATAGACGTCAAGGCCGTCGTCGGTGCTGGTTACGATGCTGGTTCCCCACAGAGGACTCGGCACCGTGCCTGTGATCGGCACCTCTTCCGAGACACCCGCGCCGTGGCGGAAGACGTGCTCGTCGATCGCATCCCCATCCAACGACGGCGTCGTTTCTAGCACGTAGAACGACTCTCCGGAGGGCGTCTTGCCCAAGGGGTATGCGCCACGCAGTTGCTGCCCGTCGCGAATCTGGAGCTCGTTGATCGAACCCGCGGGCAGGGTCAGGCTGTACAGCTTGTGGGTCGCGTCGTCGTAGACGACTCCGGTGAGGTCGCTTGCGACGAAGCTGAGCAGAATGGGCCGCGCGAGCGGGAAGTTCGTCGTTGCGTACGCAAGGAGTCTGGTGCCCTCCGGAGGGGTGAAATAGACGGCGACCGTGGAGCCAACCCCGTCGCGACCCCCGTTCGCGAAGCTCGCGAGTTCCACGTCCCATTGGTTGATAACTGAGGTCCAGTCCTGCTCAGTCATGGCGGGCGCCTGTGGCATGCGCGGATCGGCCTTGAGATCGCTGACGGGGGCCGAAGGGTTTGGCGCAGGCATGGTTTCAACCGCCGTGGGTTGAGGCAACGGGAGGGCGGGAGTGGCGGGTTGGCCAAATACGGATGAGCCGACGGCGACGCCCAGCACCACGACCGCCAACACGCCGACGGCCTCGGCCGCGGCGCGCACACGGCGCCGACGCTTGGCACCGCGGACGGCGACGTCACCAACGCGGGCGCAGACTTCTGAAGCCACGTCGAGCGTCTCGCGCGTGAGCGCCTCACCGAACAGTTCATCGAGCGAAGTCATCGCACACGTCCTTTCGGGGAATGCACTGCAATGGGATCGTCGGCTCCTTCGTCGGTGCCCAAGAGGGCGTTGAGCTTTGCAAGCCCATCGGCGACGTATCGCTTCACGGAACCCTCCGCAAGGCCGAGGGCCTCGGCGGTCTGCGCGACGGAGAAGCCATCGAGATGGCGCAGAACAACGCACACCCGCTCGCGCGGAGACAAGCTACGCAGTGCGGTCGCGAGGTCGATCGACAGGTCCACGCCGTCCGCGTGCCCCGCCACAGGGGTGTCGGCCAGCGCAGTGCGCTTGGTCCGGGAGGAGCGTCGGGCACCGTCGAGGAAGCGCGAGACGATCGCGCGCCGCACGTAGGCCTCTGCCTCGGGAATCGACTCGAGCCCACGACGCCGCGAGAACGTCGAGATGAGCGCCTCTTGGACGAGGTCCTCAGCGTCGACCGCACCTCCCGCGACGAGGCGCGCGTAGCCCACGAGCACTCCGTACCGCGCGTCGACAAGCGCCCGTGCAACGCCTTCCCATTCGGCCACCGCGTGCCCCCCTTTCGTCGATTCGTCGTATAGAACGAGAGCCACGCCGATTCGGTTGGGATGAACAATAAACCTCGGGACCAAGGTCCCTCGGATGGGCTCGCGCCGCGCCGTAGCGTCATGCGTGGACACACGGTCGGTAATGGCGCCGACCTCCACAGAACGTGGCCCAGGTGGGCATCCGGGGACTTGAACACCTGGGCCGCTCCCGTTCGGCGTCGGCGTCCCTAACCCCTCCCCCAGGGGCGCCGACGCCGATACTTCTGCGCCTGTCAGTAGCCTCACCTCATGGGCACGTACCGCATCAACACGATCATCGCCGTCGTGGGCACCGTCGCGCTGCTTCCCGTTGCGATGCTCCCGATCCTTGGACGCGTCACACGCCGCTACGGAGCGCTGCGCGGATGGCCCCTGATCGCGGGCATCGGGCTGCTCGGTTCCGCGGTGGCCCTCGCGGCGTTCACGGTCTTCCCGCTTCCCAACCCTGGCACCCTCGAGTGCTCGAGCGGCACCCTGAGCGCCTATTGGCAGACGGAGTGGTTCGGCTCGATCGCGCTCATCGGCGACGCGTGGGCATCCGTTGGCTTCCCCGCGGTGCTCGCGAGCACCGCATTCCTGCAGGTGCTGTTCAACGTCGTCCTCTTCGTGCCGTACGGCTTCTTCCTTCACCAGGTGACCCGCTGGAACGGCCTGTCCGTAGTGCTCGCGGGCCTCGCGACCTCCGCACTCATCGAGGTCACGCAGGGCACAGGGGTGTTCGGCCTCTACGAGTGCCCGTACCGCGTGCTCGACGTCGATGACCTCATGCTCAACACGCTCGGCGCCGCGGTCGGCGTGCTGCTCTCGCTCGCGGTGGCGCGACGTGCGTGGGCAAACCCCGCCCCCTCGGCGGACCTCGACGCGCCGTCGCTCGCGCGCAGGGTCATTGCGGCGGGCATCGACCTTGGCCTCATCGTCGTGGCGGCCACCGTGACGCATGCCGCGTGGCTGCGGCTCGCGGACTCCGAGCCACTTAACGACGTCATCCTCGGGCTGGGCGCGGCCGCGCTCGTCGTGCTCGCGGTTCCGCTCATGCGCAAGGACAGGGCCACACCGGGTCAGGTAGTCGTCAACGTCGCTCCCAGTAGTACGGGCCGCGTGCCCGACGCTGCCGCGGGGGCGCCGGTGCCCGTGCGGGCGGTACTTATCAGGGCCGCGGCGCGTTGGCTCCCCATCGTCGTCGTGCCGGGTGGGGTGCTCGTCGTAGCGCTCGCGGAGCTCGTCACGGCACTCGTCCGCAAGGACACACGTTCGCTCGCCGGCCTCGCCGCCCGGACCACGACGCGCACCAAGCCGGCCATAGCGTCGGGCGTCACCACCGTCCTTCCCGGCGGCAACATGTCGGGCGCGGTGCGCAAGGGAGACACCGTGCTCAAGCCAACCCAGCCGCAGAGCGAGACGGTGCAACGTCTGGTCGCGCACGTCCGCGCTCAGGGCGTGTTGTGGCCCGCGGAGCCGCTCGGGACCGATGGAGCGGGCAATGACGTGTGGCGCTTCATTCCGGGCACCGTCACCCACGACGAACCGAACGACAACTTCTCGACGGAGGTGGTCACCGACGTCGCTCGCCGCCTGCGCGAGTGGCACGACGCCACACTCACCTTCACGCGCGCACCGAGCGATGTGTGGTGGTGGCCGGGCAAGTTCCCCGCGGAGGTGATCTGCCACGTCGACTTTGCTCCCTACAACCACGTGTTCCGCGACGGGCGCTTCGTTGGCGCGATCGACTTCGATACTTGCTACCCGGGACCGCGCCTGTGGGACCTCGCCTACACGGCGTACCGCTATGTCCCCCTCACGCCACCCGCCGACGCGATGGCGCGCGCGCGTCGGCTCGCGCGCATGGACGAGTTCCTCGAGGCATACGGCGCCGGTGATCCCGCACTCACCTACTCGCCGGAGCGGCTGCTCGGCTACGTCGTGCCGCGGCTGATCGCGATGGCCGACTGGTGCGACGGCCAAGACTCCGAGGATCGCAAGCGAGACGGCCGGATGTATCGCTCACACGCAGAGTGGATCGCTCGCGGCGGGCTCGGCGAGGCGGTCGTCGTCGCGGTGCCGGACCTCACGGGCGGCCGCTGAACCGCGACTATCGTTGGCGCATGACAGCCCGCATTGCCATCGTCTCCACGCGCCAACTCGACGTCCTCGACACCGATGAGGAGCTGCTCCTCCCCGAACTCCCGGAGGGCGTCGTCGTGCACTGGGATGATCCCGACGTCGACTGGGCGTCCTTCGATCTAGCCGTGCTCCGCTCGACGTGGAACTACACGGACCACCTCGACGAGTTCCTCGCCTGGGCCACCCGCATCTCACAGGTCACGCACCTGGTAAATCCCGTAGAGATCATCGAATGGAACACCGACAAGAGGTACCTCGGAGACCTTGCTGCGCGCGGAATCCCGACCGTCCCGACCCTGTTCGTCACCCCTGGTGACGAGGTTGAGCCCGACGCCGTTGCCGGGCACGTTGTCGTCAAGCCTTCCGTGGGGGCCGGGTCCAAGGGCGCAAGGCTCTTCGACGGGGACCCGAGCGGCGCGCTCGCGCACGCGGCCGCGCTTCATGCCGCGGGATCGACGGTGATGATTCAGCCGTACATCAGCGGCGTCGACGAACACGGGGAGACCGCGCTTATCTTCCTCGGCGGCGAGTTCTCGCACGCCGCGCGCAAGGCCGCGATCCTCTCCCGCGACATGTCCTGGTCAACGGGCCTCTACGCCGACGAAAAGGTGACGCCAACAACCGCAACGTCCGAGGAGCTGGAGCTCGCGCAGCGGATTCTCGCCGACCTCCCTGGCCTTGCCTACGCCCGTGTGGACCTGCTCCCCTCGGCCGACGGGCCCGTGGTTCTCGAGCTCGAGCTCACCGAGCCGAGCCTCTTTCTCGCCCTCGATCCCCGAGCCCCCTCGCGAGCCGCTGACACCTTCCGCGCCCTCCTGAACTGAGGCGCTGACCCGGCCAGAGCGTCGGACCGGTAGCATTGCCCGCGAGGGGAGTACTTCCCAAGATCCGACCCGGTCAATACGAGGCTCCCATGAGGCTCCCGGGCGGGCGCCGATCCCGGTCGGTGAAGGAGACCTCAGACTGACCATCTGAGGAGAACTGTGTCCCCGTTTCCCCTGGCGTCCACCGCCGTAGAGACCGTCGAGACAATCGGCACCCCGGCCTTGTGGGCCGCGAGCATCATCGGCGTCGTGCTGTTGGTGATCTTCGACTTCATCGTCACGCGCAAGCCGCACGACGTCTCGATGAAGGAAGCGATTGGCTGGTCGATCTTCTACATCGCGCTGCCCATCATCTTTGGCGTGTGGATCTGGAACGAGTACGGCTCCGAGATCGGCGTGAACTTCTACACG